>Ga0209988_10002382_pt1 | contig 12403 bp, 9 predicted proteins | sample N075metaG_FD_183115 | JGI IMG/M metagenome (GOLD analysis project Ga0209988, IMG submission 183115) | Deep subsurface microbial communities from Kermadec Trench to uncover new lineages of life (NeLLi) - N075 metaG (SPAdes) (version 2) | ecosystem: Environmental > Aquatic > Marine > Ocean trench... | reverse complement strand
GTCGAGATCCCCAAAAATTGTCGATTCTCGCGCGTGCGGACAGCCTCTGGGCAAACCCGAAAGACCAACTCCTACAGCGACTTGACCTCTTTTTGTCCGATCGACTGTCACTCTCTACTACCACTTCCTTAATTAATTTAATCCAACCAAAAGAGAGAGCGGATGAAACTCTCGATTACAAAGTTCGAATTCCTTCGCGGTCTGGGTCGAATCCAGTCGATCGTCGAAAAACGAAACTCGATGCCGATCCTCGCGAATGTCTTGATCGAAGCACCTGAAACGGGAGACGAAGCCAAGCTTCATCTCGCGGCAACCGATCTCGAAGTCGGTGTGCGCAGTCAACACCCGGCGGTGATCGCCCAGACGGGTGGCCTCACAGTTTCGGCCAAGAAGCTTTTCGAAATCATTCGTGAACTTTCGGATGAAAAGATCGAACTCGAAGCGACTGCAAATTCATATCTCAAGATTCGTTGCAATCGAAGTCGCTTCACGCTTGCAGGTACGGCAGCCGAGGAATATCCCACACTGCCCGAATTCAGCCCTGAGAAGACTGTTCCGATCTCTGCAGCGATATTGAGTGAGATGATCGAACGCACCATGTATGCGGCTTCGGTCGATGAAACCCGATACAATCTGAATGGGGTCTATCTCGAGGTTCTCGAAGAACCTGGACAGATTCGTCTCGTGGCAACTGATGGACACCGTCTTGCTTGTGTTGATCGAGAGATCGGTGGCGACGTAAGTGCTCTCGCCAGTGGAGTCATCATTCCTCGTAAGGGACTCGGCGAACTGAAGCGCCTCGTAGACGAAGATGATTCAGAGGAGATCGAGCTCGCGTTTGCAGGTAACAGCGGGTTGGCGCGGAGGGGTGATGTCACACTCGTCATGCGATTGATCGAAGGTGAGTTTCCAAACTACAATCAGGTGATTCCGAAAAACCTGACTCGTCATCTAATTCTTCCAACCGATGCGCTGGTGCAGGCCGTCAGACGTGTTGCACTTCTGTCGTCGGAACGAAGTCGCGCGGTCAAACTCGAACTCTCGGATGGACAGTTGGTGATTACTTCTAATAATCCCGACCTCGGTGACGCCCGTGAAGAACTCGATATCGACTACGCGGGCGAACCGCTTTCGATCGGGTTCAACGCGCGATATCTACTCGACGCGATCAACGCGATCGGGTTGAAGGAAATTCGTTTTTCATTCCAGGATGAGCTGTCGCCCTCTCGGATTACGCCACCGGACGATGAAAAGACGCTGGCCGTCGTGATGCCAATGCGAATTTGATACGGATTCGAGAGCATCTCTGGGACGGCCGACGGGGTTAGAGCCTTTTTTTGGCGCCGTCGGTTGATCCACGGGAGATTGGGGCTCACTGGGGCCTCGCGGAGCGACTGCGAAAAAGGCCCCGCGAAGCCCGGATCCAGTCTTGAATAGCGAGCATTCCTCCCGGAAATTGATATCGACGCGGGAAGTCTCCCCCACGAGCCGGAGAACGCCGCCAGAGATCGATTATCGATCGTTCTCATCTTTGCTTGACCCTCGGGGTTTCGGTACTCTCCCAGCGCATCTCAGACGTCTTTGGGAACGCGAGGATCTGCCCTCAAACTCGTAGTCACGTCTGGGAAAAATCCGAGCTTGGAGCGCTGGAGCCAAGCGGCTTAGACAAGCACGTATCCGTTACGCGATTCGCGGTCGATCCATCCCTGGACCCGCGCCAAGAGCACCTGCCGTAAGTGCACGTGCGAGAAAGAAGCTCGGTGAGCTACGACGCCAGTTCGATTGAGGTCCTCGAAGGCCTTGACCCTGTCCGAAAACGACCGGCCATGTATATCGGAACAACCGGTCCCAACGGTCTCCATCATCTCGTTTACGAGGTCGTCGATAACTCCATCGACGAAGCGCTCGCCGGGCATTGCAGCGAAATCAAGGTCACGATCGAAGACACGGGATGGTTGACGGTCGTTGATAACGGTCGCGGTATTCCGACTGATATGCATCCTACGGAGAACCGACCCGCAAGTGAAGTGGTGCTCACCACACTTCATTCCGGTGGAAAATTCGACGAGAATTCCTACAAGGTTTCCGGTGGTCTACACGGTGTAGGAATCTCGGTCGTGAACGCCCTTTCCTCTGAGCTGCGCGTCGAGATCAAGCGTTCCGGGAAAACCCACGTACAAACTTTTCAACGTGGGATACCCACGACCGATCTCGAGATTACCGGTGATACCGACGAATCCGGAACGACTGTGAGCTTTCATCCGGATCCCGAGATCTTTACGTCGATCGAATTTTCGTTCGATGTGCTCTCGCAACGACTTCGCGAGCTTTCCTTCTTGAACGCTGGCGTGCGCATCATCATCCGCGACGCTCGCAACGGAAAGAGTCACGATTTCCGTTATGAGGGGGGTATCAATTCCTTCGTCGAGCATTTGAACGAGAAACGTAGTCCGCTACACCCCGAACCGATCTACTTGACCGGCCGCAGAAGTTTTGACGATCACGGCCGAGAAGTGTCGGTCGACGTCGAAATCTCTCTCCAATACAACGATTCGTATAACGAGTCGGTGTACTCGTTCGCGAATAATATCAACACCATCGAAGGCGGGACTCATCTAATCGGATTCCGGACGGCTCTCACTCGTACACTCAACCGCTATATCACGGGCGGTACGAAAGCGTCAGCGTCGAAGGGTGGTGGGCGAAATGGAAAAAGCGATACGCCGTCGATCAGCGGGGAAGATCTCCGCGAGGGACTCACGGCCGTCATCTCCGTCAAGATTCCGCAACCTGAATTCGAGGGACAGACGAAGACCAAGCTCGGTACGAGTGGGGTTCGTGGGATCGTCGAAGGCATTGTCTACCAGCAGCTGACGAGCTTCCTGGAAGAAAACCCTCGTGTCGCCAAGCCGATCGTTGCCAAGATCGTAGACACCGCACGGGCTCGCGAAGCGGCGCGAAAGGCTCGCGATCTAGCCCGTCGTAAGGGAGCGCTTTCCGACTTCAGTCTACCGGGCAAGCTTGCGGACTGCCAGGAACGCGATCCCGCGAAATGTGAACTCTTCATCGTCGAAGGCGATTCAGCCGGAGGCACCGCTAAACAGGGTCGTTCACGCAAGACCCAGGCAATTCTTCCGATTCGCGGAAAAATCCTGAACGTCGAGCGTGCTCGAATCGACCGGATGCTCGGAAGTGCCGAGATCCAGGCGATCATCGCCGCCTTGGGGACCGGAATCGGTGAGGACTTTACGGCGGCGAAATCTCGCTACCACAAGGTCATCATCATGACCGACGCGGATGTTGACGGGAGCCATATTCGGGTTCTGTTGCTTACGTTCTTCTACCGTCAGATGCGCGATTTGATCGACCGCGGCTTCCTCTATGTGGCGCAACCGCCGTTATTCAAAGCCAAACGTGGCAAGACCAGTCGCTATCTCAAGGACGAAGCGGAACTCGAGGATTATCTTTTCGGGTTGGCTCTCGACACGGCAATCGTCTCCTGTGGGGATGGCGAAGCTCGCGAAGGCGATTCCTTGCGGGATCTGCTCAAAAACGCGAGCAGTCGACAGAAATCGCTCGATCATTTCAATCTTCGGCTTTTCGATGAACGGATCGTCGACGCGGCGGCACATATCGCGCGGCCGCGGCTCGAAGAACTTCAGGACGAACGAGTTTTGATCGAAGAAGTCGTTCCCGCGATCGAGGCCGAGATCATGCGCGCGCATCCAGCAGACGGCGACGATCTGGTCGGCGAACTCAGCTGGACGACAGAATCCGAACTCGACGCAAGCGGCTACAAGCTCGTGGCCAAGACACGACGAGCAGGTCAGACCCTACGAAGCGCCCTCGATATTCCCCTCGTCGAGTCCGCCGAGTTCCAGAAGATGATCCGGCTCGCAACTGAACTCAGCGAACTGGGGCCGGCACCGTATATCCTGCGACACGGAGATCGTGAGCCCGAAGCCTTTCTGAAGATTACGTCGCTGTTGACTAAGATTCTCGAGATCGCAAATAAAGGCCTTTCGATCCAGCGCTACAAGGGTCTAGGTGAGATGAACCCCGATCAGCTCGCGGAAACCACCATGAACGCAGAGAATCGCAACCTGGTGCAGATTCGTGTCGAAGACGGGGTCGAGGCCGACGATGTCTTTACGACGCTGATGGGTGATATCGTCGAACCGCGGCGGCGCTTCATCGAAGACAACGCGTTGAGTGTTTCGAATCTCGATGTCTAGAACGTCCTCTTACGACTGACTTTAACGTTTTCGGAGGGACCTTCTCGCGGAGGAACCTTTTCCCAGGAAGCTCTCCGGAGAGACCCTTCCAAAGGACCTTCGAGGGGTCGAAGTGATTGCGCCGACTGATGGGTAGTTAGGAGACCGTGTCCGACGAGCCGACAGATCCCACGGAGCCGAACGGCGGTGAAATTCCGCCGCCCGACGACCGTTACCCGACCGTGAATATCGAGGATGAGGTTCGCCAATCGTTCCTGGCGTATTCCATGTCCGTGATCATCAGCCGGGCACTGCCCGACGTGCGCGATGGCTTGAAGCCCGTCCATCGCCGAATTCTTTACGCCATGCATCAGGAGGGCCTGCTTCCCAACCGGCCGTATTCAAAGTCTGCGGGTGTCGTCGGCGAAGTCCTCAAGCATTACCACCCACATGGTGATTCCGCGGTCTACGATTCGATGGTCCGGATGGCCCAGGATTTCTCCCTACGATATCCGCTCGTCGACGGACAGGGAAATTTCGGGAGCATCGACGGGGATTCGGCAGCGGCCTATCGGTACACGGAAGCGCGGCTCGCGAAGATCGCGGAAGAACTGCTCCGGGACATCGACCGCGAGACCGTCGATTTTCAGCCCAACTTCGATGGCCAGATGGAAGAGCCGCTCGTTCTCCCCGCCCGGTTCCCCAATCTTCTCGCAAATGGTTCATCCGGCATCGCCGTGGGCATGGCGACGAACGTACCGCCACATAATCTGAGCGAATTAACGGCCGCGCTGATCCTCGAAGCCGAGAACCCTGACTGTACTCTCGACGATCTTCTCGAAAAAATGCCGGGCCCCGATTTTCCGACCGGTGCGATGTTGTGCGGAACCGACGGTATCCGAAGTTATTTCGCGACCGGCCGCGGCCATTTGACCCTGCGCGCGCAGGCCGAGTTTGAGCCCTACAAACGAGGTATCCGGATCGTCATCACCGAGATTCCGTATCAGGTCAACAAATCGCTACTGCTCGAGCGAATCGCAGATCTCGTCAAGGAAGGGCGTCTCGAAGGCATCGCGGACCTGCGCGACGAGTCCAGTCGCGAGGGCATGCGCGTCGTGATCGAGCTGAAGAAGGACGTCGCCGAGGATGTCATCCTGAACCAGCTCTACAAGATGACCCCGCTCCAGACGACTTTCGGTGTCAACCTGCTCGCGCTCGTGAACGGACGCCCGCAGACGCTCTCCATCAAGCAAGCACTCCGACACTTTATCGAGTTCCGCAAGGAAGTCGTCATTCGGCGTGCGATCTACGACCTGGCGCAAGCCGAGGCACGTGCTCATATCCTCGAAGGCTTTGCGATTGCGCTCGACCATCTCGACGAGGTCATCGCGCTGATCCGGGCCGCCGAGAACGCAGCGATGGCGCGCACGCAATTGATGGAGCGCTTCGTGTTTTCCGAGCGCCAGGCCCAGGCGATCCTCGACATGCGGTTGCGTGCGCTGACGGCGATGGAGAGGCAACGCATTCTCGACGAACTCGAAGACCTGCAAGCAAAGATCGCGGACTTGAAGGATCTACTCGCGAGCGACGAGCGGATCCTTGTGGTCGTCGTCGATGAAGTGCGAGAAGTCGAGGGAAAATTCGGTGATGCCCGGCGAACCGAACTCGCTCCGGCGATCGACGGAATCACGAACGAGGACCTCATTGTCGAAGAGGACATGGTCGTCACCCTGTCTCATCTCGGCTACATCAAGCGCAATCCGGTCACGCTCTATCGCCAACAGCGACGGGGTGGCAAGGGCGCCAAGGGCATGGCGACGCGCGAAGAGGATTTCGTGCGCCATCTCGGGGTGGCTTCGACGCACGCCTACCTGCTCTTCTTCACGAACCTGGGTCGGCTGCATTGGCTGAAGGTTCACGAATTGCCGCAGTTCGGCCGGGCCGCAAAGGGCAAAGCGATCGTGAATGTGTTGGAGCTGCAGCCGGACGAGCACGTGCAGACGATGCTCCCGGTGCGCAGCTTCGAAGACGCCGCGGATGAATTCATCATCTTGTCGACGCGAAGGGGCGTCATCAAGAAGACCTCGCTATCGGCCTTCTCGAACCCGCGCAAGGCCGGCATCATCGCGATCAACCTCTCCGAGGACGATCAGTTGATTTCCGCGGGTCGCAGTGGTGGATCAGACGACGTCCTGCTGGCCACGCGCAAGGGCAAGTCGATCCGTTTCAGCGAACAAGATGCGCGCGCGATGGGCCGAACGGCGACGGGCGTAAGAGGGATCGCGTTGTCGGGTGACGACGAAGTCGTCGGGATGGAGATCCTGTCGGGCGATGCGCAAATCCTGACCACGACCGAACGGGGCTACGGCAAGCGCACTCCACAGGTCGAATACCGACCGCAGAAGCGCGGCGGCCAGGGCATCATCAATATCCGAGCGAACGAGCGGAACGGATCGGTGATCGGGATCGCACAGGTCGTCGACGATGACGACGTCATGCTGATCACGGATGGCGGGAAGGTGTTGCGCTGTCCGGTCGGTGGCATTTCGTCGATGGGCCGAGCGACCCAGGGTGTTCGGGTGATGAATCTCTCCGCCGACGAGAAGCTGGTCTCGATCGCACGTCTGGCGGAGGAAGACATCGCGGACGACGATTCCGGCGACAACTAATGGCGAAGAGGACCCCGAGCGCGATGGGTATCTCCAAGTCGCGGCGCGAGTTCAAGCGCGCCAGGCGCTCGATTCCGGGTGGCGTGAACAGTCCCGTTCGGGCCTTTGGCTCGGTCGGTGGCGTTCCGCGCTTCATCGCTTCAGCCAAGGGCGCGCGGATACGCGATGTCGATGACAACGAGTACATCGACTATGTCGGATCCTGGGGGCCGATGATCCTCGGGCACGCGCATCCGAAGGTCCTCGCGGCGGTGCGTGAGGCGATGGCGCTGGGCACCAGCTTTGGCGCCCCGACCGTTCGTGAGTCCGACCTGGCCGAGGCGATTCGGCGGGCGCTGCCCTCGATCCAGATGGTCAGGATGGTGAGTTCCGGGACCGAGGCGACGATGAGCGCGCTTCGGCTTGCCCGCGGTGTGACGGGTCGCTCGCGCATTCTCAAATTTGATGGCTGCTATCACGGCCATTCCGATGGCTTGTTGGTCGCGGCCGGGAGCGGTGTGGCAACGCTGGCGATTCCCGGCTCACCGGGCGTTCCGAAGGCGATGACCGATCTCACGGTCGTCGCCCCCTTCAACGACCTGGCGGCGACCCGGAAGGCCTTTGGGCGTTGGGGCAAGGATATCGCCGCAATCATCGTCGAGCCGATCGCGGGGAATATGGGCTGTATCCCACCGGTTCCGGGGTTTCTCGCGGGGTTGCGAGAGATTTGCGACGAGTTCGGCGCTCTCCTGATCTTCGACGAGGTCATGACTGGTTTTCGCGTGGCTCGTGGAGGCGCCCAGCGGCTCTACAAGGTGAAGCCCGACCTCACGACCCTCGGCAAGATCGTGGGCGGTGGGCTCCCGGCCGCGGCCTACGGCGGACGCCGGGATTTGATGGCTCGGATCGCGCCCGAGGGCGATGTCTACCAGGCGGGAACACTTTCGGGGAATCCGCTGGCCGTCGCGGCGGGGATTGCGACGCTCGAGCTGCTCGAAGAGCCGGCGGTCTACACGACGCTCGCCGAACGGTCGAAGGCGCTCACGGCGGGGCTGGCGGAACGCGCGGAAGCGCAGGGGATTCCGCTCACGACCCGGAGCATCGGCGGGATGTTCGGATTCTTCTTCCATCCCGGGCCCGTCGACTGCTTTGCGCAGGCGCAGCAAAGTGATGCAGTCGCGTTCCGGCGCTTCTTTGCCGCGATGCTCGAGGAAGGGATCTACCTGGCTCCCTCGCCCTACGAGGCGGGATTCGTGTCCCTGGCCCACAAGAAGCGGGATATCGCCGAGACCCTGGACGCCGCCGACCGCGCTCTTCTCGAGGTCGCCCGCGACCGGTAGCCCGCCTCGGGTCGTTGCAGGGGCCTGTCTTCAATTGAGCGGTGTGGGTCAAAAGGCTATGCTGCGCGCCGATTTCCGGCCCTTCTCGGTCTGTGGAATCGCAGCGTCCAAGCCGCGAATTGGAGACACGATCTCGTATCGTCACCCGGTTCTGTGAGGGATCCGTGAGTCATCCGCCCGAATACCCGGGTCGTCAACGCCTGAAGCGTGCGACGGCTCGGGCCGGTAACGAAGCGTACCAGGGAACCTTCGAGGCCGTGGGCGCGGTGTTGCTGGGTTGCGGGGTCGGCTTCTGGATCGACAGTAGCTGGGAGACTGCGCCGTGGGGCGTGTTGGTCGGAGCGGTCATTGGCTTTGCGGCGATGGTGTTGCGCCTGGTGCGGCTGGGACAAGAGCTGCATCCGGATGCGCAAGGGACCGACGGAAATGACGGAACGGAAACGATCGATACGGCGCGACTCGACCCGTTCGACGAGGACGGTCCAGGAATCGGCGTGACGCCCGGCATGAGCGACGTGCTTCGCGAAGACGACGCGACAACGAGTGATGCGACGGACGTAGGCCGGCGCGACAAAGAAAGGCAATGAGATTCGAGTTGGCAAAATTTCAGCTGGCAAAAGTCGAGCAATGGAATCTGGGACTCTCCGCGGGTGCGGTGGCGGCCTCCTATGCGTTCGCGACGCCGCATTTCGCCACCAGCCTCGCCGCGGGCGCCTTCCTCGAGGCGATCAACCTCGGCGCCATCCATCGCGCGGCGCAACGCCTCTTCGAAGGCGAGCTGATGTCCAGAGGTTGGGTCGGGGGCCTGGCCGTGCGCTTCCTCCTGCTGGGCACCGCCATCTACTTTACGATGCGCGCGGGGGCCGAACCCGTCGCGCTCTTGATCGGCCTGTCGATCGCGATGCCCGCGACCCTGATCGATGCCTGGATCAATCGGCCGCCCATCGTCGACCCCGCGACGCTGCCGGTTTTCCTGGACGACGGGATCGATGAAGGCGAGGACGATCGCCTCTTCCGAATGGGCCGCCTCTTTACCTCCAAATACTCGGACCGGCCGACCGACCTCATCTCCGACATCTCCAATATCCCCGACACCCCGGATGCGCACGCCCCCAGCGAGGACGTTCGAGAAGATGAGTCCGACGCCAACCACGACAGTTTTAGCCATCAGAGCCATCAGAGCCATCAGCCCAGAAAAGGCCATGAGAGAGATCGATGAACGTTTTCCATGAACTCGCCCATTTGCTCCATACCGAATGGATCTACCTGTCGGCGCTGACCTCCGCGGGTCTACTCATTCTCGCGGGCCTCTCCGTCAGGCGGGCCGTCAGTGGCGAGAACGGCGGCGTGATTCCAGAGGAAGGCCTCTCGATCCGCAACGTGATCGAGGTCATCATCGAGGGACTCGGCGATCTCGGCGAAAGCACGATCGGCCCCGAGTGGCGGAAATATTTCCCCGTCGTCGGCACGATCTTCTTTTTCGTGCTCGTTTCGAATTTCATGAGCCTGATTCCCGGCTTCCTCGGTTCGACGGGCGATTCCAACGTCACCTTTGCCTGGGCCATCCTTTCCTTCGTCGTCTACAACTACGTCGGAATCAAACAGCACGGCTTCAAATATATCCAGCAGTTCCAGGGTCCCGCGCTCGGCGAGAAACATATCCGACTCATGACGCCGATCTTCCTGCCACTGGAACTCCTGCTGCACGCCGCTCGAATCCTCACGCTGGGCATTCGTCTGCTCGCCAACATGTTCGCGGATCACAAGGTGATCGTGATCTTCATCGGGATGGTTCCTTTTGCCATTCCCGCGATCTTCATGGGTCTCGGAATGGTGGTGAGCCTGCTGCAGGCTTTCGTCTTCGCGCTTCTGACGATGATCTACATCGGGCAGGCGCTGGAGGAGCCGCACTAGCCGGTTCCTGATCGGTTTCACACGGAACGGGGACGGGCCCCGTTCCTCGGCCGGCGGATGTCCGTCGGTCTTGATTCAATCGACCCGGGCTTCTCTTGTTGAGTTCTTGTCAAGCAAGAGGGGAAGGGTCCCAAGACCAAGAATGGTTCTGGGCTGCCGGGTCTCGGAAAGAAGGAAAATCAGAATGCGTCGTATCGTCAACGTCCTCGTGTGGGCCCTCGTCATGTTCCTCGTCCCGGCCGTGGCTCTCGCCGCGGATGGCGGTGGGGGTAGCGGCATCGGTGGCCTCGGTATCGGTGCTGGCCTCGCGGTCGGCCTGGCCGGTCTCGGCTGTGGCATCGGCCAGGGCCTCACCGCGGGCAACACCACCGCGGGTATCGCCCGCAACCCGGGCGCCGCAGGCGCGATGTTCACGAACTTCATCCTCGGCATGGTTCTCATCGAGTCGATCGCCATCTACGGCCTCGTCATCGCGATCATGCTCCAGGGATTCATGGGCTAACGGCTTTGCCCTTGGGCTAACGGCTTTGCCCCCGGGCTAAAGGCTTAGGATCACGGGTGGGTTCCCGGCTGCGAGGCCGTGTTCTCGTTCGAACTTCGAGATGGGGCGAGCAATCCGATGGGATCGCTCGCCCCGATTCATTTGTGTTTTCGCGTGCGCTTTGGGCACGCGGCCTGGGTCGGAAGTGGAGAGCCGTCGGGCGAAGGCTCGAGCCGGGATTCACCCCGTAATTGAAAAATCCGACTCGACCCTGTGCCTCCGCCCGACGACCTCGACCCCGCCTTGCTCCCGGTCCCGTTAAAGGAGCGCAGCGTGGCTCGCCCGAAGGCGACGCCAGGTCTCAGTGCGAAGGTTGTGCCAACCGTGCGCATGCAAAATTGCCGAGTCGCGAGCGGCCCGACACGCACGAGAGCGATAAGGTTGGGCACACACACTGGCGCGTGTGAACGCGCGTACACGGAGGGGACGTGAAGCGCGGGACACTGATCGTCTTCGAAGGGCTCGACGGCTGCGGGAAATCGACTCAACTGAGACGTGTAGCGGAGACGCTCCGTACGCGCGGGATTCGGCCGGTCGCGACGCGCGAGCCGACCGACGGGCCGTGGGGTCGAAAGATCCGGGCGATGGCCCGGAGCGGCGAGACCGTTCCGCCGGAGACCGAACTCGAATGGTTCTTCGAGGATCGTCGGGAGCATATGCTCGAGGTCGTGCGCCCCGCACTCGGTGACGGGCGCGTCGTGCTTTCGGATCGCTCGTATCTTTCGACGGTCGCCTATCAGGGCGCGCGCGGCCTGGATCCTGTGCAGATCCTCGCGGACAGCGAAACCGAATTCGAGCCACCCGACCTCGTCCTGCTATTCGAGATCACGGCGAGCGAGGGGCTGGCGCGCGTCGCCGCCCGAGGCGGGTCGTCCGAACCGGTCTTCGAGAACCTGCCCTTTCTGGAAAGCGTCGCGGAGATCTTCGCGAACCTCGAAGTCGCCGGGCTCGAGCGGATCGATGCGGTGCGGAGTGAGGAGGCGATCGCCGTGGACGTCCTCGCACGAATCGACGCGCATCTTTCGGATCAGGACTGACAGGGGCGTAGAAGGCCGTTGGATGTCGTGCCAGCGGATCAGATCGTGTGGATCGATTCCGACGTGCCGTCCCCGTCCTGATCGCCGCCGTTGGTTTCTTCGCCGAAGCGTCTCTGCGCTTCCTGGAATACGATCCGCCCTGCCCAGCTGACGAGCCCGATGCTCATGAGCGTGACCAATACGGGGAGATGGCTGCCCGGGACGTTCATACCCGGCAGGTCGATGCGTCCTTCGAGCACCAGTGAGGTGAGGCCGATGGCCGCCCAACCGCTCGCGAGCAGGATCGGGCCGAGAATCGATCGGGTCGCGATGCGCACGATTCCCAGCGCCCAGCCGAGGGCGAAGGACGCGATTGCCGCAGCCAGGAAGCGGCTGAAGCCTGCGATGGGTGCGGGGCGCAACAGGGTCCAGAGCAGCGATACGACACTCACGCCCCGGATCAAGCCGAGTCGTTGGACGATGCCTTGTTGAATCACGCCGCGGAACAGGAACTCTTCGACGATCGGCGAGATGCCGACCATGACGATGAAGGCTTGCAACACGCTCGCGGGATCGTCGGGGTCGATGAGCTGCGCGCGCGGCGAGTCGGTGTCGTATTCGTTGGTCTGCTCCAGGTCGGAATTCGATGCGAGCGGATCCTTCGGGAGCGTTTCGGAAGATTCGATCGCGTCGTAGGAATCGGCAATCGGGTCGTCGTAGGAAGTGGCTT
>Ga0209988_10002381_pt1 | contig 12404 bp, 13 predicted proteins | sample N075metaG_FD_183115 | JGI IMG/M metagenome (GOLD analysis project Ga0209988, IMG submission 183115) | Deep subsurface microbial communities from Kermadec Trench to uncover new lineages of life (NeLLi) - N075 metaG (SPAdes) (version 2) | ecosystem: Environmental > Aquatic > Marine > Ocean trench... | reverse complement strand
AATACAGCCCATTAGCGACTTGAACTTATACCGCGATAGTAACTTTACCAATCCAGGTAGTATGGTACATTATGTACAGTGGGGAAGCGTTCCGCCAACGAATCGATTGTCGGAAGCGATAACGGCCGGCTTATGGACTGCCGGAGATTTTGTTCCCGGCGTAGTCGAAGGTCACTCGATTGAATATGATGGCAGCGGCAATCTTTCAACAGATTGGCTTGATCAAGCAAATCCAACAATTAGTTTTTAATAAGTAGCTTATGTTGCATAATGAATCTAATTTAAACAAAAAAAGTTGGAAATCATTTAACGAAAGGAGAGTCTTTATGAAGATAGGTTACTATACTTTCACTGGTTTCGTGGTGCTATTATTCTCAGCCACCAGCTCAATTGCACAAACTACCATGACTTTTAACCCAAGCAAAGATAACACGCTGATCGAAAGGTCCGACGGCTCGAAAAGTAATGGTTCAGGCACCCTATTTTTCGTTGGTAGAGTTGGCACAAACGCCAATGCCCAACCGCCTATAAGACGTGGTTTAGTCGCATTTGATCTCGTCGGTACCATTCCGGAAGGAGCTACTATAACAAATGTCACTCTTACCCTAAACATGTCAAGATCGCAAAACTCAAGCAACAGAAACATCACTCTTAACCGCCTGTCAGCTGATTGGGGAGAAGGCACGTCGAATTCTTCACAAGGGAATGGTGACGCTTCTGCCACAAATGATGCAACCTGGCTCCACCGTTTTTTTGACACAGAGTTATGGACCAACCAGGGGGGCGATTTTTCTGGCACCGCGAGCGCAACTGCTGCGGTTGGCGGAACGGGCTCTTATACCTGGGGCTCCACGACCGAAATGATTGCCAATGTCCAGGATTGGCTGGATAATCCTGCAAACAATTTTGGCTGGATTATTCGTGGAGATGAAGAAACATCTCAATCTGTTAAAGGCTTCTCTACTAAAGAGGGCTCAACTCCCCCGATGCTGACTGTTACATTTACACCTCCAACCAGTGTCGAAGATAGAGACAATGCGATTCCAAGCCAGTTCTCCTTGAAACAAAATTACCCCAATCCTTTCAACCCCAGTACCGTGATCAATTATACCATCCCCCAATCGCTCAATGCGTCACAAATAACAGTTGAGATTTTTAATCTCCTGGGGCAAAGGGTGAAAACCTTGGTTGATGCAAAACAGGTTGCGGGTGAACACAGCATTCAATGGGACGGTAAAAATGAAGCGGGAAATCATGTCACCAGCGGAATTTATCTCTATCGTTTAAAAGCTGAGAGTTTTGTAGAAATGCGAAAAATGACTTTCATTAGATAGCTTTCTTATAAGGATCTGAGGGCATTTGCCTTTCAGATCCAGTATTTATTGATTACGATGAGGAAACGAATATGAACAAGAACATTTTTCTTTTTGGCCTGGCAGGAATATCAATCTTGGTTTTTCAGTGCGGCGAAAATCCTTTTAGCGCAGGAATGGAAAACGAAGTCGAGATTGAAATATTCAGCGGCCAATTCAACCCGAGCTCAATAACAATATCATCCGGAACGAGGGTTGTCTGGGTCAATAAGGACAGTGAAATTCATTCCGTTGACCCGGGAACACTTATGAACATAGCAGACGACTTTCTTGCTTCAAAGAACATGGAGCAAAATGATACTTTTGCAATAACTTTTACAAAAATAGCAACCATTAAATACTATTGCTCAATTCATCAAACAAATGTTAAACAGGGCACAATCATTGTTCAGCAATCTGCATTTTACTAGCACAGCCACAGAACGGTTTAACATCTCTCTAGTTTCTGTCTCACCCCTATAGCCACAAATTCAATTTGTAACTTTTGATTAAAGCCTCCGTATTTTAGTTATTACCATTACCCTGTTCAAAATAAATAAAACCCCCTTCTTGGGGTCTACCGACTTTTAAGAAGACCAATCTATAAAGTAACCTAAAGAGTTTTTTGCTCAGTATCCAGCTACATTTTCTATGAAGTAATAATGGAGTAAAAGATGTCCCGTAGAACAGCTGTAAAACCAAATCATCGATTTGTTTTGTACATTCCAAGTGCTCTTCGTAAAGAGATTGAAGATTGGGTCAATAAAATGGGCATAACCTTTGCCGAATTTGGCCGCGAAGCGTTTGAGTTGTACCTGCATAAAAAACGAAAAGAGGAAAAAAATGCCCAGTTAGCGGAAACTTGCCGGATGTTTGAAAGTAAAAACAAAAGCATTTTAGACAAGTGGGCAGGAATCGAAGCAGAAAACTGGCCGGCATGAGCTCATATAACTGCGGTGACATTGTCTCAGTAAAACTAACAGACAATGGCGTAGAAGACAAATCTTTCGGCTATGCAGTGATAATCTCAGCAGAGGTGATAAACAAAAACCTGCAAACCGTGATCGTTTGCCCTATGATTGAAGCAAAGACTGTTTCAGAGTCAAGAATTGGCGCGACCTTTGTTCCTAAAGGCGAGACAGATTTGAATTTAAACTGTGTAATTCTATCATTGCAAATTAAAACCATCTCTAAAAAAAGGATTCAGAAACGAATAAGCGTTCTTCCCACAAACTATATTCACCAAATAAAGGAAAGTCTGCAAACTGTACTTGATATCGACTCCTAATTAACGCAAAAATGCCCATTCTAATTCGTTTCTCAATCCCATTTACAATCGTTCTCCAAAATTTTTTCTGCAGTAATTCCCTCGCTCAAAGGTCGGAATTCAACATAAAAAAAGAGATGAATTCGCTCTCGCCTTTAAGATACAACAGGCGTTGGATGCGTATATAGAAGCTTTTGAAACCGATACTTCCAACTGCCAGGCACTTTGGAGAATTGCCAAAATGTACATCGACTTAGGCGAAGAAACCGAAGCCGAGGAACGGTCTCAATATTATTTTACAGCGGAAAAGTGGTCACGTAAAACTGTCTCGGTTTGCCCGGACGAACCGAATGGCCATTTCTTTGTCGCGGTTGCTTCCGGCAAGCTGGCGCTTTATGAAGGTGGCAAACGTAAAGTCAACCGTTCAAAAGAAGTTAAGGCCGAGGCGGACAAAACCCTGGAACTTGAACCAAACCACCATGGCGCTTATCATGTTCTTGGCAGATGGCACCGGGAAATCGCAAGTTTAAACTGGATCCTCAAAGCAGCGGCAAAACTCATCTACGGTGGTGTGCCACCCGGCGCCACCCACAAAGCTGCGATCGTAAATTTCAAAAAAGCGATTGAAATCAATCCAGAGTGGATTAACCACCACAAGCAATTAGGCTTAACATACATGGAAATGAAAAAATAGCAGTTGGCAAAAAATGAGTTTGAAGCCGTTCTTAAGTTGCCGGTTTTCGATCACGAGGACGAATACCATAAAAAAGTCTCAAGTGAGTTGCTTGACAAAGTAAACAAAAAACTCAAATAACCCATATCAGAGTCTCCTCTTTCCTATACTCTGTATAGTGGAAATGGCCACCGCAACTGCCTCCAATCACCCCGACACGGAGCGATTGGAGCGGGATAAATACTCAAAAATTCATACAAACTCCGCATAAATCGAATCGGATAGAACAATCCCCTCCTTAGTTAAACGTAAAAACCCGCCTTCAATTTCTAAAAACATTCCCTGCAAATCCCGGACACCGCTAACCAGTTCAGCAGTCAGCTCTGCATTCCGAAAATCAACTTCAAAAAATTTGGACATAGATCTCGCGTACCGTTCAAAAAAAGCAAGTCCTATCTCATCTTCGAAAGATTTCAAATCAATGCCCCGACGTTGACGCAGGCCTAAAAACACCTTTTCCAGCGCTCTCTGCTTTATATCCAGTTTTTCTCCCCCCTCAATCGGCAGGGTTTCATTTTCAAGTGCGGATATGTAGGTATTAATATTTCGAACATTCCAAAATCTCCGGTTATTCAAAAAAGAATGAGATGAAACTCCGAGTCCTAAATAGGGACTGCCGTCCCAGTATTTTTTATTGTGAATGGATTGACACCCAGGCTTTGCATAATTCGAAATTTCATACTGTTCAAAACCGTTTGCCTGTAGAAAATCGATTGTAGTTAAAAACATCTGCTTTTGAGTTTCATCGGCGAGAATTTCAACCTCTTTTCGCTTCAACCGGGCGGTTAACGGGGTGCCTTCTTCGTAGGTTAAATTATAAGTTGAAATATGATTTGGATTTAATTCTACTGCCAGCTCGAGGTTCTTTTGCCAGGTAAACAGTTTTTGCTTCGGAAGTCCGAAAATTAAATCAATACTGATGTTTTTGAACCCCGCCTTTCTCGCGTTTTGAACTGCGGCAACTGATTCTTTATCGCTGTGATCCCGATCCAGAAATTCGAGTTCCGCAGGATAAAAAGATTGCACCCCGAGACTTAGCCGGGTCACGCCACTTTCTAAAAGAGCCTCAAGCTTTTGTAAATCAACCGTATTGGGATTGGTTTCCAGGGTCACTTCCGGATGGGTGGCAACCTCAAACCGGGTTTTGATTAACTCTAACAAAGAAAAAATTTGCTCCGGCTTTAAAAGAGAGGGTGTGCCTCCCCCCAAAAAAATAGTTTCAAAACGAAGATTTCTTACCATTGAATCAGTTGAGTAAAACTCAACTTCTTTTCGGAGAGCTTTCAAATAGAAAGGGATTTGAGAGTCGCGCCTTGTAACCGTATAAAAATCACAGTAGCTACATTTGATGTCGCAAAAAGGGATATGGATGTAAAGGCCGGCGGTTTTTAAACCTTCCGGGTTTTTCATAGGAAATTCCCGACCGTTTCTAAATTAATACGTTAACTGACCTTTTGAATTTCAAAAAAATTAAGTCTGGCAGATTTTCTTGACTTCAAACAGTCTAATGAATCAAATCAGCCACTCTCGACCACCGCACATTTTCCAATAAATTCCAAATGGCGCCGGTTTTATGCCAGGAAAAATAGATCACAAGCGCCTCGCCGACCACATTTTCTTCCGGCAGAAATCCCCAGACGCGGCTGTCGGCGCTGTTGTCGCGATTGTCCCCCATCATAAAATAATTCCCTTCAGGAACAGTCACCGGTCCAAAATTTTCGGTTTGAGCGTACCGGTCAACATAATGTCGAATAACATATTCTTTACCAAACGGCGTTGTTATTTTGGTGTATTTTACATGCCTGCCATCTCCCGGATCGTACTTGCTACCCAAATCGGTTTTTTTACCTTCAGGTTTTCCATCAATGAAAACGTCGCCATTGCGAACTTCAATTGTTTGTCCCCCAACTGCAATGCAGCGCTTGATATAATCAAGAATTTCATCGTCTGGCGAGGGATGAGGTGGATATTTAAAAACAACGACATCGCCATTCTTTGGTTTTTTAAAAGCGGGAAGCCGAAACGGTCCCGGAATTTTGGCTTCAATAAATGGGATTGTGTCAGGCGTTCGAACACCATAAATGAATTTATTGACTAAAAGAAAGTCGCCCACCAGAAGCGTATCTTTCATGGAACCGGTCGGAATCCTGAATGCCTGAACAACAAATGCCCGTAAAATCATAGCGGCAATAAGCGCGACCAAAATCGCTTCGATGGTTTCCCGGGTGGTATTTTTCTTACGCCTTTTTCTTTGGTCACTGGCATTGGATTTATTCAACTTACCAGAGGTCGTCAAATTCGTATTTCCTTTGCTCATTAAAATACTACTCCTTGAATTGATTTTCTATAATCAGTATACCTACCCCAAATCTCAAAAAATTTCATCCGGGGGTTAATCAACTTTCAGAATTGCTAAAAATGCCTCCTGAGGCAGCTCAACACGGCCAACCTGTTTCATGCGTTTTTTCCCCTCTTTTTGTCTCTCAAGCAGTTTCCTTTTTCGACTGATATCACCGCCATAACATTTCGCGGTGACGTTTTTCCTCAGGGCTCTCACAGTCACCCGTGAAATGACTTTACTGCCGATTGCGGCTTGTACCACGACTTCAAACAACTGGCGCGGAATCAGTTCTTTCAGTTTAGTGCAGATTTTTCGACCCCATTCATACGCCTTGTCTTTATGAATAATATAAGAAAGCGCATCGACCTGTTCATTGTTAATCAATATATCGAGTTTTATTAAGTCCGATTTTCGATAATCGACAAAATGATAATCAAGGGATGCATAACCGCGTGTTAAAGATTTGAGTTTATCAAAAAAATCAAAAATAATTTCCGAGAGAGGAAAATCGTAATGAAGATTGGCTCGCGTCGGATCTAAGTATTCTGTGTTTTTGTAGATGCCGCGCCGATCCATCGAAAGCTTCATAATATTGCCAATATATTCTGTCGGCGTGATGATATCCGCAGAAATATAAGGCTCTTCAACATACTCTAATTCAGCGACTGACGGCAAAAGGGCTGGATTATCCACCAGAACTAAATCCCCTTTTTTTGTATAAGCTTTGTACTCGACATTCGGAACTGTTGCTAAAATATTAAGGTCGTACTCCCGCTCGAGACGTTCCTGGATTATCTCCATGTGCAAGAGACCCAGGAAACCACAGCGAAACCCGAATCCGAGAGCTTGCGAAGTCTCAGGCTCATAAACGAGCGAGGCATCATTGAGTTTTAGACGCTCCAAAGAAGAGCGGAGTTCCTCGTAATCTTCATTAGCTGTTGGGAATAATCCGCTGAAAACCATGGGCTTCACCTCCTGATAGCCGGCAAGCGGTTCAGTGGTCGGGTTGGCGGCGCCAGTGATGGTATCGCCAACCTTTGTATCCTGAACCTGCTTGACTCCGGCGATACAATATCCCACTTCTCCCACTGACAAGCGATTCTTTTTGACTTTTTTTAGTTGCAAAATCCCAACTTCTGCGACTTCAAATTTTTTCCCGGTGGAGAAAAATTTGATTTCCATACCGGAGTGAATTTCGCCCTCATAAACTCGAACGTAAGCTATCGCGCCACGGTAAGAATCAAACATTGAGTCAAAAATGAGCGCGCGCAAAGGCGCTGAACTTGAGCTGCCTTTGGGAGCGGGAATTCGGTCGACCACGGCTTCGAGAATTTCATCGATACCTTTGCCGGCTTTGGCGCTGGCCAGAAGAATATCGTTTTCATCAATTCCCAGAATATCCGTAACCTGGCGGGTAACCACTTCAACTTGCGCGCTTTTAAGGTCAACTTTATTGAGCACAGGAATAATGGTAAGATCGTTTTCCATTGCCAGATAGAGGTTGCTGATGGTTTGCGCTTCAACCCCCTGGCTGGCATCAACGACCAGAATAGCGCCTTCACAGGCCGCCAGACTGCGGGAGACTTCGTATGTAAAATCCACGTGGCCGGGAGTGTCGATTAAATTCAACGTGTATTGACTCCCATTTTTGGCCTTATAATGCATAGCCACTGCATGTGCTTTAATCGTAATCCCGCGTTCCCGTTCGAGATCCATATCATCCAATACCTGGTCCTGTTTAACTTTAGACAAGGTTCCGGTGCGCTCAAGCATCCGATCCGCCAAGGTAGACTTACCATGGTCGATGTGTGCGATGATACAAAAATTTCTAATTCTATCTGTTTGCATATTCTTGTTTAACCACAGGGATGTTTTCTCAGTGTCTTTGTGATGGACTCTAGATAATCTATCGGCAAATAAAAAGCCAGACCAAATGATCTGGCTTTAAAAGCTTCTAGTTTCTTTGACAAAGCCGTTGGGAACTTAGGGATTTTTTGCGTTTTAGTCAACAGGAAAATAGTCTTGGTTTTCAGCTGAATTAAGGCTTCCCTAGCGCGCCAAAACCATCTTCCTTACCAAGACGAATTCACCCGTTTCCATGCGGACTAAGTATACGCCACTTGCAGCCTCAACTCCCTCGCCATTTCTGCCATTCCAAATGACATCGTGACGACCGGCCCCCTGTTCCCCTTGATACAAAGCAAGAATTTGCTGGCCCCTTAAATTATAAATCGAAATTTTAACCTCGCTGCCGGCCGACAGCCCATATTGAATTTTGGTTTCGGGATTAAACGGATTGGGATAATTTTGCGAGAGAAAAAATCTTCAGGAAAACTTATTTGCACTAAAATCACGTCAGAATAGGCAAACGAACCATCGGTGTCGATTTGTTTTAAGCGGTAATAAAGTGTCCCGTGGCTGAGCTTATTGTCTTCAAATATGTACTGTTGCGGAGTAGTAGTGGTGCCTTTACCTTCCACAAATCCAATTTCAGAAAAAACCGCGCCATTAAAACTCTTTTCAATCTCAAAACCAAAGTTGTTGGTCTCACTCGCCGTCCCCCAAACCAGCCTAACTGCATTTTCGACAACCTGCGCTGTAAAGGAAACCAATTCAACCGGAATAGGGCTGTCCAAATTTAAAATAGGGTTAATGCCAATTGTATTCACAGGCACCGGTGTAAATTCCGACGGGATATCCGTAAGTGGATTCTCGGACTCGTTAGAACCGTTGTAAAACTCTTCCACCGCAAAGGAGAGCGGCGGGTCCAAGGGACCGACGCTTGAACCCTGAGTAAAATCAGGATTTACATTCACTATTTCGATTGTATAGTTAGTCCCCCTGAGTCCGGATAGATTGTAAGTGCCATCCGCAGCAATTGCACCCGCCAATGAACCGGAGACATTCGACACGGCACCAAAAAATGGATCACTTATATCTCTTGCGATAACATACCAAATGCATTGATGGCTAAATCAACGCCGTTACCTGCCCCCAATATATTGAACGCGCCCTGACCAAGACCGATTGGACTGGCCAAACCATACTCACTATCTGCGCGCAGGAATAATAAATATTTCTTGTCCCTTTCGTAAGCCGGCATGCCGATTATGCTGCCGGGATCTTTCGCCAATCCGATTTGCCGCAAAACAACCTTTTCACTGCTAACATTTTTAATCGATTGAAGTACCTGAAAAGTATATTCGGTGTAAATCAAGGGACTTCCGTTACTAAAATCCAGTTGCTGTTCTTTGACAGAAACACAAATACCAACAAAAATTCGCTCCGACAACGAAATCAGCTCTTCGGCATTTCGATGCAGCATCTTGGTTGCATTGCTTTGGTTTATTGAGAAAAATGAAATTAGAAGAGTCAAGGTAAGTAAAAATAATTTTCTCATTCGACTGGTTCCTTTTTGAAAGGTGTGCAAGGTGGGACATTTAACATTAAAAGAGCAATTTAATCACAATTAAGGCCACACTGTTTAACATTTATCCTTGACTTTTTCGATATTATTACTACATTTGAAAACTGGAAATGGGCGATTAGTTCAGTTGGTTTAGAACACCTGCCTTACAAGCAGGGGGTCACAGGTTCGAGTCCTGTATCGCCCACTATATTTTTGTTCAACTTACCCCTCTTTTTTTCCTCAATAAGCCGAAACTCCACTACAATTTTACTACACTGGTTTTCGGACATTATCTTTCTTCAGCCGTCGCTAAGACATAGAATGTTCCGCTCAAATATAGGAAAGCAGAATGTTGCGGTCAAAATAAGCTGCAGAGTCGTTGCGCCAGGGAGACAAAAATATAGAGAAACTTAACAGGGACAGTTGCACACATTGCGTTGAATGACAACGTGTTTGCACAACTCGACTTGATTTGGTTGTGTATCCAAGAGTTGTAGAATCATCGTCAATTGCGATTATTCTAAGTTTGGTCTGGTTTTAAGAAAGCGGAATCCCCTTTTTCAAGACAGTAATTCCTTGCTTGTCGATGACCCGTTTCCACCTCGCTAACGATTCCTCTGCAAGTTGCTCGAAACGTTCTTTCGCAAACTCCACTGCTTCTTCTGGGTTTTCTGCAACTACCTCGAACTGCGTGACATACGGCTCTTCTCTGTCAGCTTTGCTATGTAGCTCGTAGGTCGGTTCACGATGCGGAATTGACACGATATATAAAGTACGGCACTTCATGCCCGTTGCGCTCCCATTTGCATGAGCTTATACATTAATTTCTTTTGCTCTTGTATTTTCTTGAAACCTCATGGTTTCTGAGCAAAAACAAAGCCCTTTTTATTTTTTATCATTTTCCAGAAATTTGGATGAGAACCAAAGAATGAGAAAATAAGAGATTGATGTTTTGGCGGTGTCGGCAATCAAAATGAATCACCATTGGTTGTTACTGTATCGGACTTTTTAAGAACAGCAGTACGTTTTTTGTCGTTTTATTAACATTTGTTGACTACGAACTAACCAGTGACTACAATATTATTTTGATAGACGTAAGACCACCTTAGGACAACTGAAATGAATCATGATGAATCATTTGACCAAGACAAGCCTAACAGTCTTACTAAAAGACTCAGCCAGAATATTAGCAAAATAAACCCCACTGGGAACTGATTCGCTATTGTCATTTCTTCCATCCCATGAAACAAGATAAGTATTTGGAGATTGAAATTCATCCACCAAAGTCCTTATTTCTTGACCATTAATATTATATATTTTTAAAACTACAAGGCTTGATTTTGGAATGGAATACTCAATTTGTGTTGAGGGATTAAAAGGATTGGGATAGTTTTGTAAAACCGATAGGCTTTCAAAGTTGGGAGAAATTGTTTTACTATTCTTAGTGCTCTTTGATTTTACAATTATGCAGTCTTCACCTTCTAAAAGCGTGCCGTCGAACAACTCCGCAGTTATAGTTAAAACTACTTCTGTACCGTTATTTACTGAACCAATAGCAGCTACTATCTCTTGGGTCTTAAATTTAAGAGTCAGGTCGTCAAAACCGTCAGCCCCGTCTGTTGTGCAATCACATTCATTTTGACGTTCCATAATTGGTGTGCTTACATCCTCAATCCCCCAACGAATTGGAGATACTCCTGAAAGACTCACACTTTGAGGATTTATACTGGACACATCCAACTCATCACTGCCAAGAATGGCGACTGGCAACACCCCTTTGCTTTTGGTGTTTAGTGGATTTGGACAGGATTGGGGTTTGATGTCGATAGCAATAGTGATGGTAGTAATCTGGTTAAAAAATAATGCCCCCATATCGTTACGAGTCTGGTCTGGGTCAAGGAGGCTATTCGGGTCACCAGCATCTATACAAGGGGAATTAGATTGCAAGTGGTAATCTCTATTTGCTTGGTCTACGAACTTGGGGTCAAGAGAAATATCACCAGTTCCAGGTGAAGTTCCAAAGTAGTTTGTACCATTGTTCCAAAAGTCATTGTAGGATAGGACTGGTGCAGCCCCATTTACAGCCCTAATGCCTATCAAAGTATGGTTTGAAATGATATTGTTAAATAATGTTGGAGATTCATTGTCACAATTAATTGCAGTCCAGTTCTCGTCGATTGTATTATTGAATATTATGCATCCAGTACTGGAATTTATTCCATATCTTGGATTTCCATAAATTATATTATGGTGAATAACGGGTGAACCCAAAGTAAGTACATGAATGCCATCCGACTTATTATCATGTAGAACATTGTAGCTAATTTCTGGAGTACCTGTTCCAACAAAGACTGATGCTCCTTCGTTTGAATAGATATCGTTGTACTGAACAATAGCTGAACCCCCATCAATTTGAACGGCAGAAAACCTCGTCTGACTCATGTCGCAATTTTGAATTGTTGGTGATGCATTAATAACCTTTACTGAGAACCTTGAATAAGAAAAAGTACAATATTCAATTAATGAGGTGGCACCACTGGCGGGTTGAATTCTAATAGCACCCCAATCGTCAATATTCGGAACGGGCTGATTTGAAGCGAAGATAATCTGATTGGATTTTTGACCTTGTGCAACGATAGTGCCCTCTATAAATAAGCTTGTTGATAAATCGAACTTAACTAAGACACCTGCGTCAACTGTTAAAGTCACACCGTTTTGAACCGTAATAGAATTTTGGATAATATATGGACTACCTGAAATATTCCAAATAGTATTGGTCGTAATATCACTGGTAATGTTAGTTTGGCTGGTTAGTTCCCCATTTAATAGGACGAGAAGGGCTGCTGAAATGACATAGAATCTGCACATGACTATCCCCGTTGTTTTTTGAGATATATTGAAGGTAGATTTTCCTCCTTACACCCCAAGATTACAATTTTTTCATTGAGTCACAAGGAAAATTTAACGAACTACAAGACCAAGCTATCAGTACTAATTTTTGGCGAAGACTGACAGACAAGCATGGCAAGTGCATACTGCTCTTGTGTCCAATTTGTAGAGACACGCTTGACGAGAAAACGAAATTACGACAATTATTTAAGGAGTTAATGGAAGATGACTGATGAAGAAAATAGCAGAAAGAATGAAGGCGGTACGTTGTGTATTCTGACAGTTCCCCCGCTTCCGCTTCTCAAGTTGATTTTTGTCAAGAATTATCTGGCAAATAACGCTTGAGTTCACCTGCATTTTTGGAGCGTAGCGTAGTAAAAATCTCAGTGCAGTGATTTGTTATGTTGCTCATA
>Ga0209988_10002377_pt1 | contig 12411 bp, 12 predicted proteins | sample N075metaG_FD_183115 | JGI IMG/M metagenome (GOLD analysis project Ga0209988, IMG submission 183115) | Deep subsurface microbial communities from Kermadec Trench to uncover new lineages of life (NeLLi) - N075 metaG (SPAdes) (version 2) | ecosystem: Environmental > Aquatic > Marine > Ocean trench... | reverse complement strand
GACAGAAAAAATGTTTGTGCTTCAAACAAAGTATCAAATAGTTTTTTCTCTGTATATTCAAACACATCAAATGATGCAGGAGCCAGATGTATTTCTCCTGAGTTATCATCTATAAATACAGTCGGTTGTATCTCAATTATTTCATTTAATACTTTTTCAAGAATCAAACTTTTATTTTCATTATCCGATTTATCCCTTCTTTTTGCTTCCTTTATTATTTCATTACCAATTATTGGATACTTCTTTTTAATATCAAAATAATAATCGTCTGATTCTAACTTCACATCAAGATGATTGAATGAGGAAATATAGTTTTTGCCCTGGATTTCCTGCGCTAAATCTTTTAATAAATCTTCATCTAACTTTTTAAAAGATGAGATTGTATTATCATCATCAATAAAAAGAACATTTGTATACTTGCCTCTAATAGTAAAAAAGAGTGCCGTACTTTTTAATTCAATTTTAATTATTCTATCATCAATCGCTATTTTTATTGAAGATATTATTTGCCCGTGCGCTTTAGAAAAAACATCTATCGTGTTTTTCTTTGCACGGGAATAACTTGTTCTGATGTTTATGTGCGGTTCACCGGGATTGACATACATTTCCAAAAACATTTTTTCATCTTCTTCTCCAAACTCTAAAATTAATTTGTCCTTTTCCTGTGTGAATATATTATAAACCTTCTTCCCGCGGAGAATCTTGCCGGCTTCAATTACAAACTTATTCAAGTAGAAATAATTCTTTATCATAACAGTTAAAATAAAAAAAATCCCCCAACTATGTTTTAACAAAGACGGGGGATTGAATTATTTATTAGTATTCCTTTACTTCACACCGTACATCATTTTAATCAACAGTTTATAGAGAAAAAACAAAATTAATGATGCTAAAAAAAACATCACAATAAAAATTGTGAAGAAAGAAGCAAAATCATTTAATGAATTATTCATAAATGATTTTATTGGAATTCAATAGACTTATGATTTAATAAAAACGCCTCTTGTAACAGAAGCGTTTTTTAGGATTATTTTAATTTATGATATTTGTTTTTCTCTTGGTCTTACGACTAATCTATCGTAAATAAACAAAGCCAATACAGTAACAACACCAATACCTACAATAACATACCATATTTTGTTAGGTTGGTATGAATCCCAAATCATTTGTGTCATTTCATTTTGTGTCATCCCTAATTTTTCAGAGGCTACAGTAAAATAATTGTTTTTAGTAAATCCTTTAGAAATTTCAGGCATATTGATTGCTCTTTTACTCATCTCCATTTGGAGTAAACTTAGCTTATCAGACCAAGCCTGATAGAGATTTCCAGACACAAAAGTTGTTAAGAAATTTCCAACAAAAACCGGCACAAAATAAGTCCCCATATACAAAGCTTCTTTACCTTTAGGAGAAATTAGAGCAATAAAAGAAGAAAAAGTAGGATTTGTCATCATCTCACCGACGGCAAAAATTACAATACCAAGTATTGTATACAGACCGTTACCAGTGTAAAAAGTTATTCCAATACCAATTGCAGCGATAATGAAACCCGTTATCATTGCACTTACATGACGCATTTTTAACACATAATAGGAAACTATTAACTGCAACAACACTATTGCACCTGCATCAATATTGATTAGCATCTCAGGATTTACTGAGGTACCGCCACCACTCATAAAGCTAGCTAACCAGGGTGATATTTGAGCAATTGAATCATGCAAAGCGGCAGTATTAATCCAATCTTCTATAAAAGTTGGTAAGGTATAAAATAGCTGGTTGAACATAGTCCAAAAACCAACCATTATAATCAATAGTACTGTTAGATTAGAATCTTTTAATGCCTCCCAGATATTTTTAAGAGAGCTAGACATAGCTTCTCCTATTGTTTCCTCTTTCTTAACTCTTTCAGGTTCTTTAAAGAAAATAAGCACAATTAATAAATTAATAAAAATTACAACTGATGCTTGAATAAAAACAATCTTCCAACCATATTGCGTACGTAAAGTTGATGAAAAAGCAGGCCCGATAAATCCACCAATATTTACCATCATATAGAAAATACCAAACCCTAAAGTAGAATTTGTTTTATCTGTAGATTTTGTAATAATTGCTGAAACTACTGGTTTAAATATTGCTGCTCCAACTGCCACGTAAAGAAACACTAAGAATACATTTTGATACGAACTAACTTGACCCATAAAATAGTAGCCTGAAATTAGCATCACATAAGCAATAATCAATGATAACTTGTAGCCAATTTTATCGGAGATTACACCTGTAAAAAGGGGTAGCAAGTATAAAATAGCAGTAACAATACCCATTATTTGCCCTTTTTCTGTGTGGGTAAATCCCAAAGCTCCATCATCAGTTGAACCGGTTAGGTAAAGTGCTAAAACAGCAAATATTCCATACCAGGCCCAACGTTCAAAAAGCTCCATTGTACTAGCTATCCAGAATGTTTTTTTAAAGGAGCCCATTATTTGAAAGAAAGGTTTATTTTCTGTAGTCATTTTAATTATTTAAAACCTTGTAAGTTTAGAGAGTTTGATTAATTAGTTTAATTATGCAAAAATAAAAATTTATAAACATAAGGGATAATTAAGAAATTATCCCTATTCTGTTTAAACTTAAGACAAGTGTTAGATAGTATCAGGTTCTTTCAATTTATCAATATTATCTTCAATAAGATCTTCCGCACCGTGTGTAAGAGCTTTTAATTTCTTCAAAAAGACAAGTAAAAGAATGCCAAATACAGCTGTAAAAATAAATATACCTGTAAATATTTGTAGTTCTCCGGCTTCTGTAGCTGATTCACCAAGCAATCCTGCAATTTTATTACCCAGACCAGTTGCCGCAAAATAAGAACCCATCATTAATGAGCCGTATTTAACAGGTGCTAATTTAGTTATAAAAGATAAAGCAGTAGGTGAGGCGCACAACTCTCCTATAGTATGCAGCAGATAAGCTGCAATTAGCCAGTACATTCCAGCCTGTCCGTCGCTCGATGATTGAAGTGAAGCTCCCGACATCATTAAAAATCCTGTTCCCATAATCATTGTACCTACAGCCATTTTAAATAATGTTGACGCTTCTTTGTTTGAACGTTGTCTTTTCAACCAAAATGTAGCTACAATAGTACCAAATACCATAATAAAAAATGGGTTTAATGATTGGAACCATGACGTAGGTATTTGCCAACCAAATAGCATCCTATCAACTTTTGAATTTGTATAAATGTTCATCAGACCCCCAGCCTGTTCGAAAGCACCCCAAAAAACAATAATAATTATAAACGATAAGAACAATACAATCATTCTGTCTTTTTCAATTTTTGTCAATGGCTTTTTAATGTGCGTCGCTGTTTCGGATCTTAGTTTTGGTGGTTCACCGACATCCTTCAAATATTTATGCCCGTAAAGGAAGACCGAAACTCCAAGAATCATTCCTATTCCAGCTAATCCGAAACCGTAATGCCATCCATATATTTCACCTACGCCCCCAACTATCAGGGAAGCAAGGAATGCACCAATATTTATTCCGATATAAAATATTGTAAATCCATGATCTCTTCTCGGGTCTCCTTTTCTGTAAAGTCCACCTACCATAGTGGAAATATTAGGTTTTAAACCGCCAACTCCGAGAACAATTAAAGTTAACCCGGCAGCAAATGCCCAAACAGCATCGATAGCAAGTATAGAGTGTCCAAACACAAGCAAAATTCCTCCGAATAAAACCGTCTTTTTTTGTCCTAACCATCTATCAGCAATAATACCTCCTGGAATGGACATAACATATACAGCCATTGTGTACCAACCGTATATTGATAGTGCGAAAGCATCGTCCCACCCAAGTCCCGCATTATCTTTTGTAATTGAAGTGATCATATAAAGGGTTAAAATTGCCCGCATCCCGTAATAACTGAATCTTTCCCACATTTCGGTGAAGAATAAAATATATAATCCCTTTGGGTGTTCGGAAAACATCTTTAGCATCAACAAACCTCGGTTATTATTTTTGGTTAATTTAATTTATTTAAGTTGAAGGAAAGTATTTATGTGAACCTTTGAACAAGTAGCAACATTATATTCTTTTGTAAATATTTTACTAATATATATCATTCGGTTGTTTATTCATAATTGCAAATATATCAGTAAAACATTTAGCGATTAAGTAATCTTAGATTTCGGTTTTGTTGAATAACAGGTGTGCTATTGATATATTTGAAAGGATGAAAAATTTACTAAAAAGTAGTTTTGTTAGAAAGTTACTTTACTTATTTACAACTATTGTTATAATAATTTTATTATTTGATAATTTAATCATACCCTGGTATGTAAATTCTCCGGAAACGATCGTACCGAATGTAATAGGTTTAGAGTCCGTCGATGCAATAAATCTTTTGGAAAGCACAGGTTTTGAACCAATGATTATTGATACATCGTACGGTGTCAATTATCCAGCCGGCATGATATTTCTTCAAAAGCCCGCTGAAGGAAAGATTGTTAAAGTAGGAAGAAAGATATACTTATTTGTTAGCGGGGGAGCATACGTTGTAAGTGTTCCACAGTTAATTGGGAAAACGGTATTGGATGCAAAATTTGCGCTGGAAAGATTAGGTCTAAAACTAGGCAGGATTACTCAGCTCCCATCCGATAAACCTGAAGAGATGATATTCGATCAGCAATATGCAGATGGTACTCCATTAAAAAAAGGACAAACAGTTAATATAACAGTTAGTGCCGGCAGGGGCGGCGGGAGTATCAAAGTACCTGATTTAATCGGCAAATCACTTGCACAGGCAGAACAAATACTTGCTGATAGTTCATTAAACATAGGTAAAGTAAATTTTCAGATGTCTCTTACTCTTTTACCTAATACTGTGCTTGATCAATACCCCAGCAGCGGTAATAAATTAAATCCCGGCGAGTCCGTTGATCTGTTTGTAACGAAATCTTCCGATCCGGAAATAAGAGAGGAAGAAGAATAATGGGAATACTCGCGCCATCTATTTTGGCTGCAGATTTTACAGATCTTGCACAACAGATAAAAATGGTTGAGCTTGGAGGCGCTGATTGGATTCACTGTGATGTAATGGATGGGCACTTTGTACCAAATATCTCATTCGGTCCGTTAGTAGTTAAAGCTATTCGCAGAACTACTAAACTGCCAATAGATGTTCATCTTATGATTGAAGACCCTGATAAGCATTTAGAAGACTTTATAAATGCCGGTGCAGATCACATACTCGTACATGTTGAAGAAGTTGTTCATCTAAACAGAACCATAAACAGAATAAAAGAACTTGGTGCAAAAGCCGGGGTTGTTATAAATCCTGCAACACCTGTAAAATCGGTAACAGATATTATTGAATATATTGATCTGTTACTTATTATGACAGTTAATCCCGGTTTTGGTGGTCAATCATTCATTCCTAATTCTATCAGGCGAATTGAAGAAGCAGTTAAACTTCGATCAGGTTCCGGCAATTCAAAACTATTAATTGAAGTAGACGGTGGAATAAATATCTCGACTGCTAAGAAATCGTTTGAAGCCGGGGCAGATGTATTCGTAGCTGGATCTTTCATTTTTAGTGCTGATAATATTTCGACAGCAGCTATGGAAATAAAAAAAGTTATCTCTCAGTGATAAAGTTTAAAAATTATTTAATGGATCTTAATTCACTTATGATGGCGACTGTGTGTCGTCTTTTTTCTACTATTTTATCTGGTCCTGAATATTGATTGCACAAGTGATAAATCTGTCTTCCACCGATGTCTTTAGATATTATTCTAAAAAATATAGTATATCAAGCACAAATTATTCTTTTGGTTTATACGGACTTGAATTGAGGAAATTGAGGTTAAAAGATGCAGAATCAGTTTATAATAGTATTACTGCAAACGGGGAAAGTGTTTATAAATATAAAAGATCTGATGAAAATATTAATTTGTTTTTAATAGGATCAATAAGAAAATTTAAAATTATTTCTGAACGAATACCAAAAAAATCTTCAGGAATTTTATCAGTCGAACTTTTTAATACTATAAATTTCTTTGAGAATTATGAATTAACTAATTATAAATTAGGTGATAAACTGTTTGAATTTAATAAAGCCTATATAATGGGCATTCTTAATATTACTACTAATTCATTCTCTAACGGAGGAAAATATTTTGATAGAGATAAAGCTGTAAATTATGCCTTTAAAATGATTGATGAAGGTGCCGATGTAATTGATATAGGGGGTGAATCCAGCCGCCCTGGTGCTGAAGGTGTTGACACCAAAATTGAAATTGAAAGAGTAATCCCGGTAGTAAAAAAGATTTTAGAGAAAATACCCGGCGCTATTATTTCTGTTGATACAAAAAAACAGGGGGTTGCCGAGAGGGCATTGGATTGTGGTGTAAAAATAATTAATGACATAAGTGGTGGAACTTACAACCCGGAAATAATGCAAACCGTAGCGAACTATAATGCTGCATACGTAATTATGCATATGAAAGGTACACCAGAAGATATGCAAACAAATCCTTCATATGAAAATGTAACGGAGGAAGTTTATGATTTTTTATACAACCAGGTTAGAAAAGCAAAATTTGCCGGTATAAATCATATTTTTGTTGACCCCGGCATCGGTTTCGGTAAAAGAATTGAAGATAATTTTATTTTGATTAATCGTCTTGATGATTTCAAATCACTTTCATATCCTATTATGATTGGAGTATCCAGAAAATCTTTCATCAGAAACTCACTCAACTTACCTGTGGAAGCAACCGACGTTCCTACTTCGATGATGGAATCACTTTCACTTAGTAAAGGTGCCCGAATAATTAGAACTCATAATGTTAAATATGGTTCAGCGCTTAAAGAATTATTTAATATTACCAATAATTCTGCCGTATAATGGTTGAACTTTTTAAAATAGGATTTTTAACTATAACACTGAGCGATTTAGTTGATATCTTAATTGTTTCGTTTGTTGTATATAAATTGTACGCTTTACTTCGTGCAACCATTGCCGGGCAAATCTTTATCGGGTTGATGATTATACTGATGATTTCTTTTGTAGCACAGATAGTAAATCTTAAAGCTCTGAGCTGGCTGCTGCAGTTATTAACAGATGTATGGGTAATAGCTTTTGTAATTCTTTTTCAGCCGGAAATAAGAAGATTGCTTGTAATGCTTGCAAGGAATCCGGTATTTAAAATTTTCACAAAAGCGGAAGCTCCAACTGAAGCACAAATAATTGTTGATGCAGCTTTTGAACTTTCTCAACAGCAACACGGCGCACTAATTATAATTATCCGTTCAACCGGGATAAGAGGCTACGCTGAAACAGGTGATATTCTAAATGCACAATTAAGTAAAGACCTCTTGACTTCAATTTTCTTCCCTCGCTCACCTCTGCACGATGGGGCTGTGATAATTAATAAAAATACAATTGAAGCAGCGCGTGTTACGTTGCCATTATCAAATAAAACTGAAGTAGATGGCGAGTCGTTGGGTATGAGACATAGGGCAGGATTAGGAATAAGTGAGCAGGCAGATGTTATTAGTGTTATTGTGTCTGAAGAAACAGGAGGCATTTCTGTTGCTGAAAATGGGGTGCTCTCAAGGGGATTATCTAAAGATGCATTAAAGAAAAAAATTGAAACGGCATTAAGCATTGAACCCATTAAAGGATGGAAAGCAATAATTGAACAACTCAAAAAACAGCAATAAAGTAGCTGCCGTAATACCGTTTTACAATGAAAGCAAAACTATCAACCGGATTGTTCTAGAAACACTCAAGTATGTGAGTTTTGTTATTGCTGTAGATGATGGTTCGACAGACGGCTCTCCCGACAATATTCCTATTTCAGAAAAGGTAACTCTTATTTCTTATAAAAGAAATCGTGGAAAGGGGTACGCATTACGTAAAGGATTAGAGAAGGTAATTGAAAAGGGATTTTTAAAATTAGTTACCATTGATGCTGATTCTCAGCATGATCCTGAAGAAATCCCTGCGCTTATTTCTGGATTGACAAATTATGACATAGTTATTGGGAACAGGTTGAATGATTTGAAAGGAATGCCTCTGCAAAGAAGAATTAGTAATAAACTTACATCCTTTTTATTAAGTATTAAAACAGGGCAAAAAATATTGGATAGTCAATGCGGGTTCAGAGCATATCGGGCGGAAGTTGTTAAAAATATAACAACAGTTGAAGACTGCTACGAAGCAGAGACTGAGATATTGATAAAGGCTTCACGGCATGGTTATAAAATTGGATTTATAAATATCACTACTATCTATGGTGATGAAGAAAGTAAAATGATGCCTATAAAAACTACATTTGGTTTTATTAAATTATTATTTACTTAAAGTTCTTTGGTTAAAATTATTATTTTTAGACATATAAAATATTTCGGTTTAGAATTACTTGAAATAGTTTTGATCTAATTAGAATAGAAAGAATCACTAAAGTTATCATCGTTAAAAAAAGTTAAATTAAAAAAGGGAGGAAATTATGAAACTAAAATATTATTCACACTCGGCATTTCATATTACCACAAACAGTGGTATAAAAATTCTAATTGATCCATTTCTGGATGATAATCCCACGTCCCCGGTTAAGGCAGCTGATGTTGAAGCAGATTACATTATACTTACACATGCACATGGTGATCATTTGGGCGATGGGTTTTCGATTGCTGATAGATGCGGCTCATTGTTCATCTGTGTTAATGAATTAGCTGAATATTGTAAATCAAAAGGTTACAAAGCACATAATATGCACATAGGCGGCGGTTATAATTTTGAATTTGGAAGAGTAAAGTTTACTATTGCTCATCATGGTTCGATGACACCCGATAACACTTATGCTGGTGAACCTGCAGGTGTTGTTCTTGGCATTGACGGTAAGAATGTATATCATACAGGAGATACGGGGTTATTTTACGACATGAAACTAATTGGTGAAATAATACCAATAGATTATATGCTTCTGCCGATTGGCGATAATTTTACTATGGGAATTACTGATGCCGTAAAAGCTGCCCAGTTAGTTTCTCCTAAAGTTGCTATCCCTATGCATTACAATACATTTCCTGTAATTGAAGCTGATCCAAATGCATTTAAAGAAAAAGTTGAGCAGGAAGGTATGATATGTAAAGTAATGAAATATGGCGAAGAAATAGAATTATAATTACTGAAAAAAATGAATAATGCATTTACCTATGAAAATAAAATTGGAAGTGCTATTTTAAAACTTATTTTGAATGGATTATTTCACTATACTAACTGTTAAATCAATTTTATGGCAAAGATTATTTCAATAGCAAATCAAAAAGGCGGAGTTGGCAAAACAACAACTGCTATAAATTTGTCTTCACTTATTGCTGCTGCGGAAAAGAAAATATTGTTAATTGATATTGATCCACAGGCAAATTCATCATCAGGGTTGAATATATTTAAGAAAAATCCTTCTGTTTATGAAGTATTGATTGGGAATGAAAAAATTGATGATGTAATAATTGATTCTTACATGCCTTATCTTGATATCCTGCCTTCAAACATTAATCTGGTCGGTGCAGAAATCGAACTAGTTGAAATGGAAGGCAGGGAAAAAATTCTGGATAAAGCTTTGCAACCAATAGTTAATAATTACGATTATATTATTATTGATTGTCCGCCATCCTTAGGATTATTAACCTTAAATTCACTTACAGCTTCTGATTCCGTATTAATTCCTGTTCAATGCGAATACTTTGCACTTGAAGGTTTGGGACAGTTACTTAATACGATCAATATTGTCAGGCAGCATCTCAATCCCAGGTTGGCAATTGAAGGTGTTCTTCTTACAATGTTTGATACCCGGTTAAATCTCTCTCATCAGGTTGCAGATGAAGTACGAAAATATTTTGGAGAGAAGGTTTATAAAACAGTAATTAATAGAAATGTACGTCTTTCAGAATCACCTAGTTACGGTAAACCAATTATTCTTTATGATGCGATATCCACAGGAGCAAAAAACTATATGGCGCTTGCAAACGAATTATTGGAAAGGAATTCTAAGGAGGTTGAATCTACTTAGCAATGAGTAAAAGTAAACATGGTTTGGGCCGGGGGCTGGATGCTCTTATTAAGCCACAGGACTTTGTAAAAAATGGTTCCGATATAAAGGATTATAAAAAGCTTAATGTTGATGACGGTAAGCAGATAAATGTACTTGCAAACATATCTGTTGATTTTATATCGCGTAATCCTTACCAGCCACGTACAGCATTTAATGCTGAAGCAATGGAAGAATTAAAGAAATCAATTCTCTCCAACGGACTAATCCAGCCTATTACTGTAAGACGTACACCTAGTCATCAATACCAGCTCGTCTCCGGTGAGAGAAGGCTGAATGCTTTCCGCGAAATTGGTTATAAAGAAATTCCAGCATATATAATCAAGGTTGAGTCGGATGAATTAATGCTTGCATTAGCTTTGATTGAGAATATTCAAAGAGAAAAATTAAATGCTATTGAAATTGGAACGGCATTTAAAAGATTAATGGATGAATGCCATCTCACTCAAGAAGATATAGCTGAAAAAGTGGGTAAGGATAGAACAACCATTGCAAATTCAATAAGGCTTCTCAAACTACCGTCAAAAGTTCAGGATAGCCTTATAGCCGATGAAATTACTGCGGGTCATGCAAGAGCACTCATCAATCTTCCGAACAAAGCTGTTCAATTAAAAATTCTTAAAAAGATTACGGATAACAATCTATCTGTTAGGAAAGTAGAAAATCTAGTAAAAGACTATATCACAGCTCAGAAGACACCCGGCACAAAAAAATCCTTAACCGTGTTATCCGGGCAGTCATCTAATATTTATGAAATAGAAGATAAATTAAGAAAGATATTTGGAACAAAAGTATCTTGCAAGCAAAGGAAAAACAACAGTGGTGAAATAGTGATTCACTATTATTCATTTGCTGAACTTGAGCGATTATTTGAATTGTTTGAGATCATTGATAAAAATTATAATTAAATCTTTTCTCATTCTCCTGTTGTTATCAATCTTTCTTAATGCACAGCAACAGGAAGTAGTTGATACAACATTATCTTCCAATGAAATAACATTTGAAATGCAAAAATCACCCTGGGGAGCAGTTGGCAGAAGCGCACTATTACCCGGATGGGGACAATTTTATAATGAGGATTACTGGCATATGCCGGTTATTTGGGGTTTCTTAGGTTGGTTTGGTTATCAGTGGGTACTGAATAATAATGATTATAAAACCAGCAGGGATCTTTTTATTGAAACAGGAAATGAAATCTACCGGAGACAAAGGGAATTTTACAGAGATCAGAGAGACAACTTTACAATTTATATTACAATTACATACTTGTTAAACCTGGTAGATGCTTTTGTGGGTGCTCATCTTTTCGATTTTAGTGTAGAGGAAGATTATATAACTAAAACTCCGATGTTAATAGTTAAATATCATTTTTAAAAATCATTTGGAAATGTTCAATTAAAACATTAAATGAATAACACTATCACTTGCTCTAATTGTTCAAATGAGAATCCGTCTTATGTTCATATTTGTGAAAACTGTAACTCTTTTATTCGGGAAAGAGTTTTCAATATAGATCTATGGAATCTAATAGGATTGTTGATTGAAAGTCCAAGCAGAGCATTTAAACTTATTGTTTATTCTGAACACAAGAATTTTATCGGCTTTATCCTTCTTTTGATAGCAGTAAAGTTCCTTGTGAATGCAAGGTTCGTATCTCTGGTAGGCCTTGGAAGTTTCAATCCAGCCACAGCTTTGTATTTAAGTTATAGCATTGTGTTAGTATCATTAACTCTATTCTTAATTCTCTATTCGTATTGTTTTACGTTGGTTAATGAATTCTTAAATATTAAAACAAGATTTCGTGATAACTTTTCAGTGCTAATTTATTCGCTAATACCTTATGTATTCGGTATCATTTTTCTTTTTGTAATTGAATTGGTAGTATTTGGCGGATATCTTTTTTCCATCAATCCATCACCCTTCGTGGTTAAAGAATTCGTAGCATACTTATTTGCAGGTGCTGAATTAAGTTTGGTCCTCTGGTCTGTCTTCCTCTCTTTCACTGCATTTCGGGTTCAGACAAATTCAATGCTTCTGAGTATTATAAATACTCTAATATTTAGCATTTTTATTGCAGTGCTATTATTTTTCTTATCTAAATATATTTTCACATTATAAATATTTTAATGAAAAATCTTTTAGAAAGGGAAAAAGAGCTTTTTCTTCAGACTTATAAAAGAATTCCATTAGATATAGATTATGGTAAAGGAATCCATTTATTTTCAAGAGATGGAAAAAGGTACCTTGACTTCTTTAGTGGATTGGGGGTTAATGCACTTGGTCATGCACATCC
>Ga0209988_10002372_pt1 | contig 12418 bp, 11 predicted proteins | sample N075metaG_FD_183115 | JGI IMG/M metagenome (GOLD analysis project Ga0209988, IMG submission 183115) | Deep subsurface microbial communities from Kermadec Trench to uncover new lineages of life (NeLLi) - N075 metaG (SPAdes) (version 2) | ecosystem: Environmental > Aquatic > Marine > Ocean trench... | reverse complement strand
GTAAACATACAGTGGAATGGCAGGAACATCGAAGATTGCGCGCAAGTAAAATGTTGGCGAAAACCCAATCAGGACTATCGCCAGCATGACATAGGATAGACACAGGAAAAATTTGCTTCGATGGACTACATCACTCATGGCCGCTCCCTCGTTTGAGCCCGAGTTGTTGTTTTGTCTGATACCGTCGCAAATACTAGTACAAATACTAAACAATTGCCGGCAATGTGCCCGTGCCTTCATAAAAGGCCCTGTGTCAGATTGTTGCCTTTGCATTAAGTAGAAAAAGGCGATTCCTTTGGTTTCTTAGCTTGGCATATGCCACCTGCGTGTTTGTGACTACAATGTAACCGTATATCTCATTAGCGTGCATGACTATCGAGGAAACAATGAGTAACGCTTACCTCAGCATTGAAGACCAGCCGGACAGGTTGGTTGTAAACGTTAAAGGCCAATGGGTTTTTGATGAAGTGCTGGCACTTGAGCAGGCTACAGCCACGGTAACACCGAAAGCAGGGCAGTTTGTGACCTTTCAGTGCGCGGGTTTGGAAGAAATCGATATTGCCGGTGCCTGGGTGCTTTATGATCGCTCCGAGCAATTGTCACAAATGGGTATTAAATCCGAAATGACGGGATTTAAAGCGGCCCATTTCAAGTTTCTGCAAAACATCATTGATACAGCGGCAATCCGCGACTATGAGGAGCCGCTTAAAACGCCTGAGCGGCCTAACGTGTTGCGTGAAACTTTTGAGCGGGTTGGTCAGGCGACTGCCACACATATCGAAGATCTGGGTGAGATCGCCAAGTCCATTCTCGACGGTGTGCGCAAGCCATCGTTGATGATGGTCGGTGAAACCATCAAGCAGGTTTATACGACCGGTGTGCAGGCTATACCGGTGGTGATGGTGATTACCTTCCTGATCGGCATCGTCACCGCCCACCAGGCCGCAGGACAATTGGAGAAGTTTGGTGCAATGGTGCTGGTTGTTGATTTGGTCAGTATCTCGATTACACGTGAAATGGGTGTGTTGCTGGCGGCCATTATGGTCGCGGGCAGGTCTGGAAGCGCATTTGCCGCCGCCCTTGGGGTCATGAAGCTCAATGAAGAAGTGGATGCCATGCGGGTATTGGGTCTGAATCCAAACCAGATGCTGGTTATACCACGTATTTTGGGCTTGGTGATCGCCTTGCCAATCCTGACCATTTTTGCGGATATTGCCGGTCTTGCTGGCGGCGCTTTGATCGCGGTAGGTACACTGGGTATCAGTAGTTTGCAGTTTGTAGAACGTGTGGCCTATAGCACAGATCTGGTTGACTTTTACGTTGGCCTCAGCAAGGCGCCGGTTTTTGCTTTGTTGATTGCCATGGTTGGCACCTTGCGTGGCATGCAGGTCAAATCCTCGGCAGAGGAACTGGGTCTCAAAACCACCCAGGCCGTGGTGCAGTCGATCTTCCTGATCATCGTGGCGGATGCTTTATTCGCGTTTCTGTTCACGCGGATGGGTATCTGATGGAGACCATCATTTCAGTCGAAAACCTGGTGAACCGGTTTGGCAACCAGCTTGTACATGACAGGCTGTGTCTTGATGTACACCGTGATGAAATCCTCGGTGTCGTGGGTGGTTCCGGTAGCGGTAAATCGGTACTGATGCGTAGTATCCTTGGGCTGCAAAAGCCAAAAAGCGGTACCATTACCGTGCTTGGACAGAAAATTAAATATCACCAGCCGGGGCCAAGTCGTTGTTGGGGTGTGCTATTCCAGGGGGGAGCGCTGTTGTCGGGTCTGACCGTGCAGGAGAATGTAGAACTGCCGATTGCATTGCATTCAGACATGCCGGTGGAAACCCGGCACGAACTGGCCAGCCTGAAGTTGTTAATGACCGGTTTGTCTTTGTCAGTAGCGGACAAGTACCCATCCGAGCTTTCCGGCGGTATGCGGAAAAGGGTTTCGTTGGCGAGAGCGCTGGCGCTTGAGCCCAGGATACTATTCCTGGACGAACCGACCGCCGGTCTGGACCCAATCGCAGCGACCGAATTTGACGAATTGATCACCTATCTCCACGATAACCTCGATCTGACCATCATGATGATTACCCATGATGTTGACAGCCTGTTTGGTATTTGTGACCGTATAGCGGTACTGGTGGATGGGGGTGTCGTGGTGGGAAGCGTGGACGAAGTGCTGGAATTTGATCATCCGTGGATCAAAAGTTACTTTGGTGTGCCACGGACACAAAGAGCACGCCGTAGCGCGGGGAAATCGTAGCTTGAATAACAAGAACTTCGCTGTTGGTCTGTTTGTCGCAATTGCACTGACGGCATTTGTGAGCGTAACCATTTGGCTGACGGGTAGGCAGGGATCAGAGCCTACAGTTCATTATTCAATGTTTTTTGAAAAGGATGTTGGCGGGTTGATGCTTGGCGGGCCGGTATTCTACCTGGGTGTGGAAGTCGGAACGGTCACGGCCATGAGCATAATTACCGGCAACCCGATGCGTGTCCGGGTAGATGCCAGGGTTTTGAAGTCAGCACCTGTTGATAAGGGCACCTACGCCAGCTTGGCTTTGCAGGGTATCACCGGTGTTGCCGTCATCAAGCTGAACGCTGACGCGGGAGTGCATGAACCGCTGGTGAAAGACGCAGACAATCATTTCCTTGTCATTGCCGTGCGCGACACCGGTTTTAGCGCTTTGCTTGCGAAAGCACCCGATGTTGTCGACAAGCTGGATTCCGTGTTAGCGCAGATCAATCAGATTCTTGGTCCTGAAAATCAAGAGTACGTCAGGACGATACTGGGAGATCTTTCAAGGGTTACCAGTGCGCTGGCCGCACAGGAAAAGGCAATCGGAAAAATCCCTCTTTCTTTGCAGCAAACCATTGAAGAGTTACACGCCAACCTGGTTCAAATAAAGGCCATGGTCGGTCGACTTGAACCCGGCTTGTCAACCACGCTCACAAATCTTGATCAGGCGACCAGCAGCCTGGCGAACATGGTCACACGTCTAGATTCATGGACGGCCAGCAATGACGCTGAAATGAACAGCTTTATGGCAGACGGCCTGGGGCAGGTTCCCGAGCTGGTGGCGGATGCAAGGTCCACACTTAGAGAAGTTGAGAAATTGATCAAGGACCTGCGCGAGGATCCTTCAATACTGGTCTACAAGCCCAATGAGGATGACGTCGATGTGGAAAAATAGAAACGAAGTGAGTTTTCACAACAATATTCTGATCACCGTTGTGCTGATTCAGCTGTTTTTTGTCAATGCCTGCGGTGGCTTGATTCGCAGCGACAAACCCGCGACCACAAGCTGGTGGCTGGAGCCATATACCGGCTACCCAATCACTACACCTGCTGAACCAGTTTTAGCTTTGGATCTGTCGGTAACCGTTGTGCCGGGACTGGACAGCCATAAGATACTGGCACTAACGGATCATGCGGAACTCAAAAAATACGCCGGAGCCCGCTGGGCCGACAGCCTGCCTGAACTGCTCCACTCGTTGGTGGGCAGGAGTTTGGAGGCGTCGGGACGTTTTACAATGGTTTCCGCTCGCGGGGTGGCTAAAGACTGTGATCTGAAACTGGAATTGCGAGAGTTTTTTGCCAACCTGGGTTCAAGCGGTAAAACGACGGGGGTGCAAGTAGCTATAGGAGGTCAATACAAGTGTGATGGCTCTGAGACGATACCGGTCCAGGTGGACGCTGCGGTTTCTGTACATGATGACCGTATCACGGTGATTGTAGCTGCGTTTCAACAGGCGTTGGATGGTGTAATGCGGGACTTGTTGCAACAAATTCAATAGGCAATAAAAAAGGCCGCCACCGGGGCGCGGCCTTCTTATGAATAAATAACTTATTCGTTGTTTGCTTTATCCAACGCTTCCCGAATTTTTTTACCCCATTTAGCAAACAGGCCCTTCACATTTTTGATGTGGTTTTCACGGCTGAGTTCTTTGTATTTCTCGCCGATGGGTCTTTCGCCCTCCATAAGAACGAGCAGCTCGCGGGTTGTTGAGTCGCGAAATTCTGCTGAAACAACGACATCACCTGAACCCAATGTAGATATTACATATTCGCTATCACTTTGGGATGTGCCGGGTTTTACATAAGGCGTAATGCTGAGCAACTCGACTTCGATTCGTAACACATCGTCTGCAGCTTCTGACACCAGTGCGTATCCACCTTTGGTTTCCAGTTCGCTTTGCATGGCGTCAAGAAACCATTCCTGGATGGTCGTCCGGTCTTCCGGGTTAAATGACCATTCTTCGTCATTGTCCTGTTCCCAGACCGGCTTGAGGATTTCAATGTTGTCCATATTCAGAGGCCTGACCATTACCTTGGTATAGACAGAAAGATCGATACCCGGTTTGACATATGATGCCGGCGGTGTGTTTTTCGCCATCACTGCGCCAGCAACTAGCAACAACATCAGACCTGTGATCAGCTTGGAACCGGTGGAAAAGACACGCTTCATGGATGACTCCTTGTTTAAATAACAATCAGGGGTTGCAAAGGCTACCCGAAAAAACAAGCGCTTACTATAGCATGTAGGACTGATGATTTAACTTATCAAATTAACAGCTTTTACAATGGCGTCAAGACTTGCCAAATTTATGCCCCAGCCAGCTACCTGCAACGACTGCCAGCATGGCCATGGTCCAGACCGTGAGAGCACCTGTCGGCAGATCCAGCAGGGCAGACAGGAAAATGCCCGTTAAATAGCCTGCGCCACCGATCAGATAACCTGCCAGCAGGCGGCGTCGGCCGTGCACCCGGCGTGTGGCAAGCGCGGGAATGATCAGGCTGGCGAAAACCAGGTATACACCGACCAATTGGACGGATGCCGTGACCGCAAAGGCAAATACAACATAGAACCCTTTACGACCGATTTGATCATGCCACTTGAACCAGGCTGTTAAAAGCGCTGCGTACATCAACGCAACCGGTATCAGCGACTGCCAGGTTGACCACAGGATTTGCCCTACCAGTATATCTTTCAGGTGCTGGGCGCCATGCGGGTTTTCAGCCAGCAATAATATGCTGCCGGTTGCGGCGAGAATGAACAGGATGCCGATCAGGGCTTCCTGCGAATGCGGCCAGCGCTTTTCCGTCCAGTGCAGGCCTGCCGAAGCCAGTAGCGCCGCGCTGACAGCAGAAAGTTGGACCGCCCACATGAGGTCTTCCCAGCCCAAGGCACCTGCGGCCAGCACGCCCAGGCCGGCGATCTGGGCGATCGCCAGATCGATGAAAATGATGCCGCGTTTAAGCACCTCCTGTCCCAGGGGTACGTGGGTGCTGAGGACCAGGAGGCCCGCAACAATCGGCGGACCAAGTATCGACCAATCAAGTAATTCCAGGTTCATAAGGGTTCTCTGCTTAACTTTTGGCGGACAGTAAACGCTCAAGGATGTCATCAAACATAGAAAACAAATCCTTGGCCTGCTTGCTCCCGCCGACGCTCAATGGAAGCATCACGGCAGGGATACCGGTGCGTTCGGATAACCATTGAGACGGCTTTTCGCTCTGGTATGGCGCACGGATGATGAAGTCTGCAGCAGCACTGTCACCAAACTGATCCAGCAGGACCGCCAGATGACTGGCGCTCGGTGGTATGCCGGATACGGCCTCGAGTGTCGCTACCTCCTCAAGTCCCAGCCAGTCTTCGAGATATATCCACGATTTATGGTGGGCGATCACTCGCTTGCCGCGTAATTGCGCAGCACGCTTCTCCCAGTCAGCTATCGCATCTATCCAGCGCATTTTGAAATCTGCCAATCCTTGCTCGTAGATCTGTGCGTTGTCCTCGTCCAACTGCAACATACGCTCAGCCATGGCCTCGGCAACCAGCAAAATATTATGTGGGTTGGTTTGTATGTGTGGATTGCCCTGTGGGTGAACATCACCCTGTGAGCGGTCGGTGTTGGTGGTGATACCCAGCCGTTTCACATACATGCTGGCCTCAAGAAAGCCTGCCATACCGGGCATGACGTCAGGGTTGTTGCCTTTACGCAGCAGCAAGGGTAACCAGCCGATCTCAAGCTGGGCGCCGCTGCACACTAGCAGGTCGGCCTGTCTGACCTTTGCGATCAGGCTGGGCCTGGCCTGGATATAATGCGGGTCTTGCAGGGCATGGGTTGCGCTGCTGGTTTTGACGGTCTTGCCGCCAATTTCCTCAGCCAGGGCGGCCCATTCCGGTTCGCAGGCGAATATGTTCAAATCTGCCTTTGATACAAGGGGGATCAATGGTAACAAGATCAGCAAAATGATGGTTTTCATTAAACGTCCTAGAATGCGTGGGCGCCATGGGCGCCGATACTGAATGTGTATTGAAGGCCCCATTGCCTGTCATCGTCGCTGCCTGCCTGGTCCAGTGTGTATTGCAACCTGAGTCGACTGAACTCGGAGTTGGACCAGTCAGCCATTACGCTGTAACGACGCGGGTCAGTCGACGCTGGCATCAATGGTGTATCCATGTATGCAGGCCCGGGATTGTCGGAAGATAGCTGGTCATAGCGCAGACCGACGCGCCAGCGCGGAACCGGCTGGAAAACGGCCTGCATATACCAGCCCAGCTGGTCATTGTCGTATGGCAGATTCTCGCTACCCGTCAGGTCATAAACCCCATCCTCATTGCGCCAAAAAAATTCTGTCTGGAAAACAAAATTGCGTTGCCTGAAGTTGCCGTTCGGTGACCACTTCCAGATAAATTCCGCCATCAATAATTCGGATTGTCCGCTGAAGAGAAGTGCTTCATCCTCAGTGCCCGACACGCGTTCATCTGCTTCTGCCTGAAGGTAGGAAATACCGGCTCGCCAACTGTGGCTAAAACCGATATCACCACCGGTGACGGCATGCAATGCGAAACTGCCAAACCCCGAATGGCCTGCACCACCTGCCGGATAGCGTGCACCACGTGTGACCTCGGCTCCCAGCTCAATATACAGATCCGTTGGTGCGAGCCAGCGTAATTGAACCCCGTCATCGAGATACTGGTTGCCGAGGAATGCCTGGTAAACCAGGGGCTGGTCAGCAAAATCCCAGCTGTGGGCGTGTTTATCATTCAGATAGCCAATATTGGAATAGAACCTGCCCATACGTAGTGATAAACCGGCTGGCATCTTCATGGTCTCAATCCATGCCTCCTCGACTTCAACCTCGGTCTCACCGTCCTCGATTGCGATGGGCAATGTAAGCCATGCAGTAAATTTATCGTCGACATTGGCAGAAATATTGATCTCAATCTCGCCCAGTGCCAGTCCTTCCGGCAAGGGCCCGGCTTCGCCGCCCAGCGGAAAACCAGGGATAAGGTAATCATCCGGGTCATTCTCATAGCTCCATGCCTGACCCTGGAAGATAACGCCGAGCGCGGGATTGAAAACGTTATCGCCACCGACATCGACCTGGCTTGCCGAAATATCTTCTTGCCAGCTGTCCACTTGTGAAACAGCTTGACCCGCCTGTTGAAACTGTTGCTGTGCTCTTTGCTCAGCGTCGTCCAGGCGTTGTTCCAGCAGGGTGATACGGGCTTCGTAATCAGCACGCATCTGTGCCAATTCAACTCTCAGGATGTCAATTTCAGATTCGGTCTGCCCAAGGGCAGGGGAAGTTATGATTACCAGGCATACCCATAAAAAGCCTGTTGATAGGGTGCGCATCGGGCGTCTCCAGGAATGTGTTTTGAAACTGCCGCCACAAATCAACTGGCGGGCGTGTTAAAACGAACGATCAGGTGACGGCAGGAGGTGCCCGGCTTTGGTGGTCAAATAAAGTGTCTGAAAGGATCTGAGGAGGTGCAAAATCCCGGTCTGGTTCATCTGCTGCCAGCTTTGAAAATAGCACAAATGATTGTGGCACTATCGCAGTGTCAGAACCGCTCTGATGGATACATAAAGCGCATAATCCGGAATCTGCCATGCCATGGCTGGACATATGGCCACTGAATGTCATATTGCTGCCGGCAAGCATGATCGCAAGCAACAGGCTCAGGATTTTGTAACTACCACGCACTTTTGATATGAAATTCTATTCGCTGTAAATCAAAATATACTTATACGACAGTTAAACCGTGAATACAAACCCTCGCATCGTTGCTGTGAAAATAATAGTCCACCAGTTGCCCGCTTTGTTTATCAATGCAGACGATGGTTGCAGGTGAGAATCCAGCGAAAATATAGTCGCCGTACAGTGCCAAACCACGCAGGTATAGCGGTCTTGCCGTGGCCTTGCGCCGTGTGCCGAAAAACGAGATGCCCATTTCCCGCAAGGCACGGCCGGCACTTCTGAATACCAGGGACTTGATACCCGGCATTTTTTTGATATCAATGGCCCTGGTCTGTTTGCCGCTATCCAAATCGTACTGGCGTATAACCGTGCGGTGGGTGTCGTTGATGTAGACCACGCCGGGTTCTTCCATGATCAGGTTATGCGCGTGTTTCAGTTTTTCATCACGAATCACAATGGTACCGCGGGTAAGATTAGCGACCACGTATTTGGAATGAAACAGCGCATAGACTTCACCACGAAACTCGCATACCGCATTTAAATGCAGGTGCGATGGACCACGAAACGAGGCGTTATCCAGAAATGTGTCGCGATTGTCGATACTTTTGTCGACGGCCAGTGGCTGTACACCGAGTTCCCGTTGAAACTCGGGCATTTCCCTTGGCCAGTATTCGGTTTGCAGCGCGCCGTTGTCCCTGCGATATTTCAAAACCGCGTCGAGCGTGGTTGAGGTGACCCATACCGACTCATCTGAAATATCGATTTCGTGCAATCCGGCCATCATGTGTTGGGATATTTTTCGCTTGAGGTTCAGGTCGCGATCAAAAATATTCAGTGTGTGGTAGTCGGCGGCGATGACTTCATCATCGACCACCCGAATTCCCCGGCAACCCCGCACATTACCGCGTGCATTGGGGTCATGATCCAGTGCCGGATCGCTCGGAACGATCGGTACTTCACAGATGATGGTTTTGCTGTTCCAGTCGAGCTTGTACAAACTACCACCTTCGCTGACACGGGCAGCCCTGACGATGGTTCCGAAATATATATCCACACATGAGTCCTGTGACCGGTAAATGTGGGCTAGTGTATCCGAAACGGTCGCTACAGGCGGTGTAGGCCGCAATCGGCATGTTAGAATTATGAAAAACCCAATCAGGCTCCGCCCCTATGAAAATGAATGTTCATAACCTTGGTCAGCAATACTCGGTTTTCAGCCAGTTTATGGCGGAGATCAGGGATATTGAAATTCAGAAAGACAGTATGCGGTTCCGACGAAACCTGGAACGCGTCGGTGAGATCATGGCGTATGAAATCAGCAAAAAACTGAAATACCGTCGCAAGTCCGTCACCACCCCTATGGGCGTCTCTGAATGCAGTGTATTGGATGAGCAGCCTGTTATAGCCACGATATTGCGGGCAGGCTTACCGTTACATCAGGGTTTGCTCAACTATTTTGACCAGGCAGAGAATACGTTTATTTCTGCCTACCGAATCCATCACGAAGATGACGATGACTTTGACGTGAAAGTTGAGTACCTCGCCAGCCCGGATTTGCAAGACAAAACTGTCATCCTGTGTGACCCGATGCTGGCGACCGGTTCATCTATGGTGTTGGCCTACAAGGCTTTGCTTGAACGGGGCAGACCCGCGTGTATCCACGTTGCCGCGGTGATCGCCAGTGATCAGGGTGTGCGCTTTGTGCAGGAAAAATTACCCGCAAATACTACGATCTGGGTAGGGGCGATAGACATCGAGTTAACATCAAGAGCCTATATAGTGCCCGGGTTGGGTGACGCTGGTGATCTGGCCTATGGAAGTAAACAATAGTCGAGTTTGTCTGACCGTTTTTCGCGCCCGTATGGATGCAAACGCCGGACAATAAAAAGGGCAACCGTATAGTGGTTGCCCTTTGACCGTTAGCCGCTAAACCGGTCACATATTTTTTCGATCAAAACCAGAAACGTGCGGTAATCCCGTAGGTCTTTGGATCGTTGGGGTAGCCACTGTAACTGCCATTCTGGACCACCGTATCAAACATGATTTGCGGGAATTCCTCATCACTCAGGTTACGACCCCAGATACGCACATCCCAGGTCTGGTCCAAATTGTGAATACCGATACTGGCGTTGAGCAGGGTGGTGCTGCCAATCAAAGTGTTGGGGTCATTGTCGGCTGCAGTGAAGCGCTCGCCGCGGTAGTAAATCTCGCCACGCAGGAACAGCGCCAGGTTACCGCTGATGGGCTTATCCCAGGTCATGTTGGTGGTGCCGGTCCATTTCGGCGCATCGTCTTTACGCGCACCGGTGAGGTCGCAGGATGGCGCCGGAACGAATATGGGGCAGGGCGCGTCTGTGTAACTTGCATAGGTCGCGTCGAGGTAAGTTACTGCGATTGACCAATGCAGGTTTTCGGTTAACTGGGTTTGAGATTCAACTTCGACACCATAGATATCCATGTCTCCGGCATTGGCCAGGTTGAACCTGATGCCGTCAAACAAAGTGGTCTGGAAGTCCTGCACATCCTGGTAGAAGACCGCAATATTCAATTGCGAACGTCCGTTCAGGAAACGGGACTTTAAACCAATTTCGAAATTGTCGATAAACTCAGGGTCAAATGTGTATGACGGATTCTCAAACCCTGCAGCGCGGTCAAGATTAAAACCGCCAGCTTTATAACCGCGGGCATATGACGCATAGCTGTTCAACTCGTCATTGATACTCCAGGAGAGAATAATATTACCGGACCACTCTGCTTCGTTGCGTTTTTCATCAAAGTCGGTCGCCGGCGGAAAAATTTGCGTGGGCGCGAGTGCTGCGCCGAGGCCAGGGCCGAAGATCAAATCAAGCGGTAAAGCAGCCCAGGGATCAATTACATTAAATTGGCCTTTACCGGTCTTATCTTCGTCGGTATAGCGCAGACCGATGGTCAGGGTCCAGGTATCATTGAAATGGATGTCAGTCTGGCCGAATAGTGCCCAGCTGTTGCTGTTGGAGTCGAATATCTCGGAGACCATACCGGTGCCGGGGAAATAAAAGGTGCCAGGCGGTAGTCCGAATGCCATTTCAAGTCCGGAGACTGCACCACCGGTCAATATATTGAAATAGGCGTTGGTGAAGTTGCCGTAATGGACTTTGCCTTCTACGTGCAGATCCTGGTCATAGAAAAATGCACCGGCCTGCCAGTCAATCTTGTTGTCGCCGGTGGAGGCAAATCGAAATTCCTGGGTGAAGGCTTCAATCTGGGTCAGATTACCCTGTGAACGTACCAGTTCGACATCCGTAAAATCAGCATCGAAATCCGTGTCGCTTTCAAAATCACGCCAACCGGTGATGGATGTAAACAGCACGCGATCATTGATATCCCAGTCGATCTGCATAGACAGACCCTGGTCATCCATATTGGCTTGCATTTTGCTGTCAAAATTGACCACCCGCCTGAATGGGTCTGGTGGGTCGATTATGGTGCCGCCGAGAGCAGCAACAATGGGTGTGGTCGGACCGTTTATAAATGACGGCGCAGCGCAACACAATTCTGTCTGTTCAGAAGTGTCAGCAATAAAACGCACCTGGACCGAATCGCCGGCATCCCATAACAGCTGTCCACGCAAACCCCATCGATCCCGGTCATTGACGGTGACGCCTTGTGCGGGGTTCTTTATGAAACCGTCACGCTCGTTGTAGTTCACCGCCAGGCTGAAAGCCAGTGTGTCTTCAATCAGTGGCCCGGTGATTCTTGCAGATGCGATTTTCTGGTCATAATTGCCAGCACCCAATTCGACTTCGCCACCGAATTCGAACTCAGGTTTTTTGGTGTAATAACCGATGACGCCGGCTGAGGAATTCTTGCCGTACAAGGTGCTTTGCGGGCCGCGCAGGATTTCAACACGTTCGAGCTCGTTGAAATCACCGATCGCTGAACCGGTGCGGCTACGATAAACACCATCTACAAAAACACCTACAGACGGCTCGAGACCGGGATTGAATCCGGAAGTACCGATACCCCGGATACTGATGGATGTTTGATAGGCTGCTGCCGACTGAGTGACATTTACGCTGGGTGATAAAAGTTGCAGACTGCGGATATCGCGAATCTCGGCGTCGGCAATCTGTTCGCCGGTAAGTGCGGAAACAGCGACCGGTACATCCTGAAGACTTTGTGTACGTTTTTGTGCAGTCACGATGACTTCTTCAAGAATAAAGCTGGCTTCCTGATCCTGCGCAATAGCGGCAGGTGAAGCGATAAGTAGAAAGAGAGCAGCAAGGCTGGCCTGGCAGCATTTATGGTTCATTTTAATTCTCCCTAAAGGCGGCAACAAAATTAATAGACAACAGAAATTTAACATTTGCGGCAGTTTACACTTATTTCTGCTTATTAACACATTTGAAATTATCGAAGTTTGCAAATCCTGATGTTGATGCA
>Ga0209988_10002368_pt1 | contig 12436 bp, 14 predicted proteins | sample N075metaG_FD_183115 | JGI IMG/M metagenome (GOLD analysis project Ga0209988, IMG submission 183115) | Deep subsurface microbial communities from Kermadec Trench to uncover new lineages of life (NeLLi) - N075 metaG (SPAdes) (version 2) | ecosystem: Environmental > Aquatic > Marine > Ocean trench... | reverse complement strand
TGCCGGCGGCTTTGCCAAGATCACCAAACTGGCGCAAGGGTCGCTCGACCTGCATTCGGCGCGCTCTGAGGTCGACAAGGCAGCGCTTGCCGCCATTGCCGCCGATCTCGGCGCCAGCGAGGAGGTCCAGGGCGCGATTCGCGCCGCCAATACCGCCGCCGAGGCTTTGCAGATCGCGACCGCCGCCGGTATCGATCTCCCATCGGTGGTTGCGCACCGCGCCGCCGCCGTCGCCGCAACCGTCCTTGCCGGCGCGCCGGTTCGCTGCGATATCGCCATTATCGACCGAAGGGGCATAATTTTGGCGCAGACCTGTGATGAAGCGGCTGCACGATGAAACCCCAATCGCGCCATAAGATCATGATGCTCGGCGGAACGGCGGAAGCTGGCGAACTGGCGGCGCGTCTGGCCAGGGACGACAGGCTGGCGACGGTCACCTCGCTGGCCGGCCTGACACGGCTGCCGGCGGCGATCGCCGGCCCGGTCCGGCGCGGCGGCTTCGGCGGGCCCGACGGTCTCGCCGCCACATTGGCCGACGAGGGCTATGATGCCCTGATCGACGCGACCCATCCCTTTGCCAGGCGCATCGCCGCCCATGCCGCCGAAGCGGCGCGAACCACCGGCGTTCCCCGGATCAAGCTCGTCCGCCCGGCCTTTTTCCGGCCGGCCGGGCTGGTTGTGAGCGAGGTTGAAGATATGGCGGCGGCGGAAAGGGCCGTACCGGCCGGCGCCCGCGTATTTCTTGCCGCCGGCCGCCGCGAGATCGCCGCTTTCGCCGGCCGCACCGATCTGTGGTGCCTTGTGCGGATGATCGAGCCGCCGAGCGCCGGCGTGGCGCTGCCGCCCGGCGAGGTTATTCTCGGCCGGCCAAACCGGAACGTCGGCGATGAGGTGGCGCTGTTGCGCGAGCACGCGATCGATGTGCTGGTCGCCAAGGATTCCGGCGGGCCGGCTTCGGCCAAGATCGAGGCGGCGGCGCAGTTGCGGTTGCCGGTGATTCTGATTACGCGGCCCGACCCGCCGGCCGGCGACATCGTGCCCGATGTCGAGGGTGTGCTTGCCTGGATCGAGAAAACACTGTTCGCGCAACCAGCTTAGGGTCTAGACCCTATGCGGCGACGGTGGCTTTTTCGCGCACGGATAGGCCGCGCTGATCCAGCGCCAGCCAGGTATCGAGAAATGTGTCGAGCCAAGCCCGGATGGGCGGGTCGTAGCGGAACCAGCCGGCCATGTGATCGGTCCGCGGCTGCGCCCCGGGCAATGCCATCCGCGCCGCGCCGCGCACGGTCCACCGGCAGGCCATGGCATAGGTCAATTCGCTGTGGAACTGGATGCCAATTGCCGCCGGTCCGTGGGAAAAGGCCTGGTTCGTAAAGAGATTGCCGCGCGCCAGGGGCGTTGCGCCGGACGGTAGCTCCATTCCTTCGCGGTGCCATTGATAGACCATCTCCGGCCAGTCGCCGAGCGCGCGGCCTTCATCGGTCGGCTCAAGGGGATAAAAGCCGATCTCCGCACAACCCTTGGGATGGGGCGTAACCGTGCCGCCGAGTTTCTTGACCATCATCTGCGCGCCAAGGCAGATGCCGAGAAACGGTGCGCCTTGCGCCAGCGGCACGCCGATCCAGTCGATCTCGCGCTTGATGAAGTCGTCGCCATCGTTGGCGCTCATCGGTCCGCCAAAGATAATCGCGCCAGCGTGGTCGTCCATGGTCTCCGGCAACGGATCGCCGAAGCGCGGCCGGCGCTTGTCGAGATGAAAGCCCTTTGCCTGCAACAACTGACCGAGCTTGCCGGAGGTGGAACGCTCCTGGTGCAGGACAATCAGTATCTGTGGCTTTTTCTCGGTCATGGTTCCGGTCAAAAGGTTCCCGGCATGGATACTAACAACATTTGTGCATCGCAAAAGACTTGTTGCACGTGGCGTTCAAACCCTTGGACGCGTCAATCCTGCGTTTTGTTCATGCCCTGGCGTTTTGCGACGGAAAATTTCATCGCCAGGCGATCGTGACGGGCAACCCCGAGCAGCTCGGCGATGCGCCAGACCAGGTTATCCTCAAACTCATGCACCTTGCCGTCGGCAAAGACGATTTCCCATAATTTTTCAACCACATGCACCCGGTCCTCCGCCGGCAGATTGCGGGTCAGAACGCTGGTGAACCGGTAAAGATCGACCGCTTCGTTGTCGGCAGCGATTGCTTCGGAAATAAGCGTTTCCAGTTCGTCACCGGCAAGAGCGAACTCGTCGGCGAGCAAAACGCGCAATTTGTCCCGCTCGACCTCATCGACAACGCCGTCAATTGCCGTGCAGTGGACAAGCAAGGCGGCAAGCGCCAGGCGCTTGTCGTCGTCGCTGTAGCGATGCGTTTCGGGCTTGTTCCCGATCTGACGCATGAAATCGCGCAGGGCGTTGAACATTCCAGTTCCTCAAATTGTCGCTGTCGTCGTGGCGCTGCCGTGCAGAACCTGACCCACAGTGCATGAATTCCATTCAGGAGAATACCATGCACCATCTAATTGCCGGATCAAACACCTGGTGTTCTGGCGCGAACGACGAACGGTTAAGCCGCAAATGACGCCACTTTCAAGCAGCTTGCCGATGCGGCGGTTCACCGGCGCCGGGCTGGAATTCCCATTGCCGGTATGGGTATGGACAAAGGCTCAGCGAAATTTGCGCCGGCGCATCGCCAGCGTCCGCAGCCGCAGCGCGTTGAGGCGGATGAAGCCTTCCGCGTCGCGCTGGTCATAGGCGCCCTTGTCGTCCTCGAAGGTCACCAGTTCGTCGGAATAGAGCGATTTATCGCTTTTGCGGCCGATGACGATGACATTGCCCTTGTAGAGCTTGAGGCGGACGATGCCCTCGACATGTTCTGAGGCTTTGTCGGCCATCGCCTGGATCATTTCGCGTTCCGGGGCGAACCAGAAGCCGTTATAAACCAGTTCGGCATAGCGCGGCATGAGCTGGTCCTTCAGATGCATCGCTTCGCGGTCCAGGGTGAGCGATTCCATCGCCCGGTGGGCGACATGCAGAATCGTTCCGCCGGGGGTTTCATAGATGCCGCGGTTTTTCATGCCGACAAAGCGGTTTTCCACCAGATCGAGGCGGCCGATGCCGTTGTCGCGGCCGAGATCGTTGAGGGCGGCGAGCAAGGTTGCCGGGCTCATCGGCTTGCCGTCCAGGGAAACGCCATCGCCCTTTTCAAAACCGATTTCGATGATCGTTGCCTTATCGGGCGCGTCCTCGGGCGAAAGCGTGCGCTGGAAGACATAGGCCGGCGGTTCGGCGTTCGGGTCCTCCAGAACCTTGCCTTCAGAAGAGGAGTGCAGAAGGTTGGCATCGACCGAGAACGGCGCCTCGCCGCGCTTGTCCGTAGGCACCGGGATCTGGTTCTTCTCGGCAAAGTCGATCAGATCGCTGCGCGACTTGAAATCCCATTCGCGCCACGGCGCAATGATTGCGATATCGGGATTGAGCGCATAGGCGCTGAGTTCAAAGCGGACCTGATCGTTGCCCTTGCCGGTGGCGCCGTGGGCGATGGCGTCGGCGCCGGTCGCCGCGGCGATCTCCACCAGCCGCTTGGCGATCAGCGGCCGGGCGATCGCGGTGCCGAGCAGGTAGGTGCCTTCATAAAGGGCGTTCATGCGGAACATCGGGAAGACGAAATCACGCACGAATTCCTCGCGCAGATCCTCGATATGGATTTCCTTGATGCCAAGCATCTCGGCCGTCCTGCGGGCCGGCTCCAACTCCTCGCCCTGGCCGAGATCGGCGGTGAAGGTGACGACCTCGCAGCCATAGGTCGTTTGCAGCCATTTCAGGATGATCGAGGTATCGAGGCCGCCGGAATAGGCCAGCACGACCTTGTTGATTTTGCTTTCGCTCATCGTTGCCTTCTCAATTGCCCCCATGTGACGGAATTGCCGGGGCCGGTCGCAGGCGGACTATCCGATGGCCGGATGCGGCGCAAGGCCCGGTAGCAGGCGGCTTGCCGTAAAACCGGTGGCGTGAACGCGCTGCTTCGGCTTCTATCGGTGGCAGAGCTTGAGGAATGATCATGGATTTCCTTCCCTCCGCCAGCGTGATGGCGGCGTTTTCGGTCGCCGCGGCGATTCTGACGCTGACGCCGGGCCCGGATATGACGCTTTTTATCGGCCGGGCGCTGACGCAAGGGCGGGCCGCCGGCTTTGCCGCGATGTCCGGCGCCTATTGCGGCATTGTCGTGCACACCACGCTGGCGGCATTCGGCCTGTCGGCGCTGCTTGCCGCTTCGCCAAAAGCGTTCCTGGCCGTCAAGATCGCCGGCGCGTTCTATCTGGTCTGGCTGGCGGTGCAGGCGCTGCGGCATGGTTCGGCGCTGACACTGGAGCGCCAAAGGGGTTCCCGGCAGGCTTTGTTCCAGACCTGGCTGACCGGCATCGGCATCAATTTGCTGAACCCCAAGATCGTATTGTTCTTCGTGACCTTCCTGCCGCAATTCGTTTCCGCGGGAGACCCCAACGCTGCCGGCAAGCTGGCCTTTCTGGGGTTTTACTTCATCGTCTTTTCGCTGCCGATCACCAGCGCCATGGTCTTTGCAGCCGACAAATTTGCCGCCGTTTTGCGCAAGAGCCGGCGGGTGACACGGTCGCTGGATTATTTGTTTGCCGGCATTTTTGGCGCCTTTGCGGCAAAGATCCTGCTGACCCGGTCCGGATGACCCAGCGGATTATTGCTCGGCCGGGTTGACCATCGCCCGATAGACCAGCTGCGCCAGTTCGAGCAGCCGGTCCTCTTCCAGATCGCCGGCCAGAGCATAGCCGAAGGGGCCGTCCAGCCAATAAAAGGTGCGCACGGATCCGCGCTTGGCAAGGCGGAACGCGGTCTGCCGGTTTTGCGGGTTTGATCCGACATAAAGGGTGACCCGCTTGCCGCTGGCGTCTTCATACATCAGTTGCGCCGCCGCCTCCTCATCGCCCGGCAACAGCCGTCCGCCGATCAATTTCATGCCGGCGGCCTCAAGGTCGGGGGCGATCAGGCGATGGCCCATGCGCTTGGACAGCCAGTTGACCAGATGGGTTTTCTGGTCCGACCCCACTTCGACCGGATGGAGGACTTCGGCGGCATAGACCAGATGGGCGGTCAGCGCCCGCTCGGCGGTGGCTGTGGCGGTCGCGGCGGCAGGGGCGCCTGGCAGAGAAAATTCCGAAACGCCCCAGCCGGCGGCGGCGCCGAGGGCAAAAATCAGAACCGCGGCGGCGGCCTGCCGGATATGGCGCGAACGTTGCTTCGCCCCGCCTGTCAGCGCGTTTTCGATCCGCTCCGGCACCGGCCCGGCGGTGGCCGCCTCCAGCGCGTCGCGCAGCCGCTGCCGGTCGGCCTTAAAATCGCCTAACAGCCGCCGCTGGTCGGGATTGGCGGCAAGCCATTCCTCGAAGGCGGCACGCTCCTGCGCCGGCATTTCGCCGTCGAGATAGGCATGCAGGTCGGCGGCGCTATAGGGGCCCGATGTCATGGTTTGAGGCTCCGGATATTTGCCGCCGGCAGGCCATCGCCGTCCAGCATCGCCCGGAGCTGTTCGCGGCCACGGGCGAGACGGGATGTCAAGGTGCCGACCGGAATGCCCAGGACCGCGGCGGCGTCGCGGTAGTTCAAGCCTTCCACGCCGACGAGCACCAGCGCCTCGCGGCGCTCATCGGGCAGCGCATGGAGCGCGGCGAGGACGTCCTTGGTCTCCAGATGGAGCTGTTGCCGGGGCTTTTCGGCAAGCGGATCGCCGTCGATGATTGTCAAGGCCGGGCTGGATGCCTGGCGCTGGCGTTTGCGGACTTCATCGACATGGAGATTGTGCATGATGGTGAACAGCCATTGGCGCGGGCTGTCGCGGTCCCGCCATTGATGCAGCCGGGCAAGGGCCCGTTCGATGCAATCCTGGACAAGATCATCGGCCTCTGCCGATTCGCGAAGGAGCGCCCGGGCATAGCGCCTGAGATGCGGGATTTCCTGGGCAATTGCCTTTTTGCGACCCAACCGCCTGCTCCGATAGCCAAGGGGCGGCAGTGCGCGCCGCCCCTTTTATCAGTTCTAGCGGTTTTACATAGCGTTCAAAAGCTGGCGCATCGCGTCGGCGAGAACCTTTTCGGAAGCGCGATGGTCGCCGGCGCCGTGGAGTTGCAGGCCCTGATCCTTCATGGTCGAGATTGCGGTCTTTTCGGCAGCACCGAGCGTTGTCTTGGAAAGTCCGGCTTCAATGGCTTTGGCATCGGCCGGGCAATGGGCGGCAAGAGCCGGCGCGGCGAGCGCGAAGAAGGCGGCGGTGGCGAGGGACATGGTGCGTGTCATGGTCGTTTTCCTGTGCTGGTTGGGGACTTACATAAAGACGAACGACAAGGCGGTGGATTTAATCCCGGGCAATGCGAATATTTTGCCGGGCCATGGCGATCGCGCCATTGCCAAGCGTTGTGGCAGCGCCACGCTGCCCTGAAGCGCATTTGGCAAGCTGCGACGACGCCGGCCAATCTCCGCAATTATTCAGATACGGACATTGACCGGCTTTGAACTTTCAAAGGGTCAGCCAGGCACCTCTGGAACCCGGGGTTCGACCTAGTCCGCAGCGAAGCAATAGAAAAGCCCTGCGCCGCCGGTTCCTTGCAGATTTTCCTGACTACATCCTCTTGAACCATGCGCGGAATTCCATGACGTGTTGCCACCGCCATGCCGGTCATGGTGTCCGACCTGCGCGCTACCTTCGCTGGCGTTGGTCCAGTTGCTGCACGTATGGTCATCCGTGTCACGGGGGAAATAGGCTGTGCCGTCGGCCATCGAACCGGTCAGAATGTCATGCTCGTTGGGTCCGTCGCCGCGCCCCTTCACGCGATTGCCGTTCTCGTCCAAAGCGGTCCTCAGGACGATATTGGGGTTCAGATGCAGTTCATCCAAATCGCTGGCGATCAACACACCATTTGCGTTGTACCAGGGACCAAGTCCGATCCGGTTGCGAGCGGAAATACCGCGCTTGCCTTCTTCCTGGGTGCTCAGATAGGCGCGCCATGTGCGACCGGTAGAACCGGCAGCCTCCGCCAGCTTCGTGCAATAAGCGTCCGCACCATCAAGGCCACCCAGATTTGCGCCCTGCCCCATACCGACACTGGTGATGAAATACCCCATCGGATGATCTTCAGCAGCCACCAGCGGCGAACTCATCAGAAGCAGCATCCCTGCCGAAGCTATTGCTCTGGTAATTTTCATTTCGATTTCCTCTCCTTAGTTATCCAATATCCGCCAGATGAGAAGCCATTTTTCCCGTACTGGTTGGGGATTTACATTGGTACGAACGACGCGGCGGCGGATTTAATCCCGGCAATGCAAAATTTTTGCCGGGTCATGGCGATCGCGCAATTGCCGGCGGATTTTCAAGCCGCGATACGGGTGTGCCGCCGCCATGCTTGACTCAAGCCACACGGCATGGAATCAATAAAGAACAAAGATAGAACATTGTAAGCGAGAAAGAGACCGCCATGGCGTCTGCCGCCACGGCGCAGGGGGTGCTTTGCCGTCTGCGCCGGGATATTGCCCGTATCGAAGGCCGGCTGGCCGAAGCCGACCGGCTCGCCTTTGTGAGTGAAGATTTGGGGGTAAGTGAAGGTTTGGGAGGGAGCGAAAGCGCGGATGCAGAGCGTTCGGGCGGTCCGATCATGCCGGCAGGCGGCCTTGCGGCGCGTTTTTCCCTTGGCCTGCCGGCGCTGGATGCCGTTCTCGGTGGCGGTCTGGCACGCGCCGCGCTGCACGAAATCGGCGCCGCGCAGAGCCGTGACGAACCGGCCGCCAGCGGTTTTGCGCTGGCGCTTGTGGCGCGGCTCTGCACCCAAAAGGATGCGGCCTCCCAACAGATCACAGGTCAGGCAATGCAAAAGCTGCCGGGCAGGCCGCCCGATCGGATTCCCGACATTTTGTGGATCAGCGAGGCCGGCAGCCGGCGCGAGGCGGGGGCGCTTTATGCCCCCGGCCTGGCGGCGCTGGGGCTTGATCCGGGGCGCATCGTTCAGGTCGCGGCGCGCCGGCCCGCCGAGGCGCTGTGGGCCTTTGAGGCGGGGCTCGCCTGCGCCGGCCTTGCCGCCGTCATCTGCCAGATGCGCGGGCCTGCCATACGCGGGCCTGCCATGCGGGGGTCAAGCAAGGCGTTCGATCTGGCGGCGACGCGGCGGCTTTCGCTGAAGGCCCGCCAGAGCGGTGTCTGCGGGCTGCTGGTGCGGCTTGCCGCGCCGCCGCAGCCGAGCGCCGCGCAAACCCGCTGGCGCGCCGTTGCGGCGCCATCAAGGCCATTTGGGGGTCCGGCGGAACTTTTTGCCGGCGGCATCGGCCGCACGGCCTGGCGCTTGCAGCTTGAAAAAAACCGCGGCGGGCGCATTGGCGCCTTCACGGTGGAATGGAACGCTCATGAGCACTGTTTTAACGAACCGGGCGCCGGCGCCGGGCGCAAAGACGCGCCAGCGCATCCTCGCCCTGTGGTTGCCCTGTCTTGCCACCGACCGGCTGCGGCGTGAGGCCGGCGGCTCGGCCTGGCGGGCGAGCCGGCAGCCCGGCGGAACCCTTGTGTCCGGTGGGACCTTGGCGTCCGGCGATGCGCCGATTGCCGTCGTTGCAAAGATCAACAATGCGCTCAGGCTTGCCGCTGTTGACGAGGCGGCGGCGGCGCGCGGCCTGCGTGTTGGCCAGGCGCTGGCCGATGCCCGCGGCGCCGTGCCCGATCTTGCCGTCCATGAAGAAGATACCGGCGCCGATGCGGCGCTTTTGGAGGCGATCGCCGAATGGTGCGAGCGCTATACGCCGCTGGTGGCGCTCGATCTGCCGGGCGGGCTTTATCTCGACATTACCGGCTGCGCCCATCTGTTCGCCCCGGCCCCTCTTTTTACGCCCTATGGAAAGCACGGCGAGGACGGCGAGGGCGGCGAGACACGCCTTGCCGCCGATCTGAGCGCGCGGCTCACCGCTCAGGGTTTTGCCGTCAGGACCGCCATCGCCGCAAGCCCCGGCGCGGCCTGGGCGTTTGCCCGCTATGGCAAAGCTGCGCAGGCGATTGCGCCGGACGGGGAGCAACAGGCGCTGGCCGGCCTGCCGGTGGCGGGCCTGCGGCTTGGCGCCGGCCCGCTGGCGCTTCTGGACCGGCTCGGCCTGAAACGCATCGGCCAGCTCATCGGCCAGCCGCGGGCGCCGCTGGCCGCGCGCTTCGGCAGCGTTCTGCTCACCCGCCTCGACCAAGTGCTCGGCCATGAAGATGAGCCCTTGTCGCCGCGCCTGCCGGCCCCGGCGCTGATTGCTGAGCGGTGCTTTGCCGAGCCGGTCGCCGATGCCAGCGCCATCGCCGCGACGGTGCGCTCGCTGGCCGAGGCGCTGCAACCGGCCCTGACGCGGCGCGGCGAGGGCGCGCGGGCCTTGCAGCTCGTTCTTTTCGCCAGCGACGGCACCGTTACCCGGCTCAACCTCGGCACGGCGGCGCCGGTGCGCGATGCCGGTCTGATCGCGGCGCTGTTTGCCGAACGGCTTGCCGCAAAAAGCCCGGGCGAAACGGATTTGGGCGCAGATTTCGCAACCGGGCATGGCAATGCCGCCGGCTTCGACATGGTGCGGCTTTGCGTGACCGAGAGCGAGCCGCTTGCCGAAACCCAGATCGACCTTGCCGGGGAAGCGGGCGGGGCGGCCGATCTCACTCAGCTTTTCAGCCGGCTCGGCGCCCGGCTCGGCGAAGCCAGCGTCACCCGGCCGGTCGCCATCGACAGCCATATTCCCGAACAGGGGGTGCTGGCCCGGCCCGTTGCCGCCGCCGGGGCCGGTCGCGGCCAGGACATGCCCTTTCCTGGCCCCTTTCCCGGCTATCCGCCAGAGCGGCCGCTGAAGCTGTTTGAACGGCCCGAGCCGGTCGAGGTGATCGCCGAGGTGCCCGAAGGCCCGCCCTTGGCCTTCCGCTGGCGGCGGGTGCTCTATCAGGTGGCGCGGGCGGAAGGGCCGGAGCGGATCGCGCCGGAATGGTGGCGCGACACTATGCCGGCGCAAAATCTGGCGGCGCAAAACCTGGCGGGGGCGACGCGCGACTATTTTCGCATCGAGGATCGCCAGGGCCGCCGTTTCTGGCTATACCGGGACGGGCTTTACGGCGGCGAAGCCGGCCCCGGCGCGGATCATGACGCCGCCCGGCCGTGCTGGTATGTGCACGGCCTTTTCGCCTAACCCCCAGGTCCTTCAAGAGTCCATGATCTAACGCCCGGCGATCTCGTCCATCGCCTTGGCCAGCGCGATGTCCCGTTCGGTCACGCCGCCGGCGTCATGGGTCGTCAACGTCACCTCGACGGTCTTGTAGACATTGAACCATTCCGGGTGATGGTCCATTTTTTCGGCAACCAGCGCGGCGCGGGTCATAAAGCCGAAAGCCTCGTTGAAATCGGCGAAAATGAATGTGCGGGAGATGGCGTCGTTATCTGCCTCTTCGGCCCAGCCGGGCAGTTCCGCCAGCGCTTCGGCGCGATTGTCACCGATCAGTTTTTCCGCCATCGTTAATTCTTCCTTCCCTTTGCGAAAGCCTAAGCCGGTTACAATGCCATCTGCCATGCCACCTGCCATACCACCGGCCCATCCATCTTCAATCCTCGTCCTGTGTCTAGGCAATATTTGCCGTTCTCCGATGGCCGAGGCAATTCTTCAAGCGCAAATTGCAAATGCCGGTCTGAAGATTACCGTCGATTCGGCCGGCACCGCGGGTTGGCACGAGGGCAAGCCGCCAGATCCGCGCGCCATCGCTGCCGCCCGGCGGAACAATCTTGACCTTTCGCATTTACGGGCGCGGCAGTTGCGCGCGGCGGATTTTCAGCGCTTCGACCTGATCCTGGGTATGGATGTCGACAATCTGCGCGCGGCGGAGGCTTTGCGGCCGGCCGGCGGTCAAACGCGCATCGCGCTGTTTCTGGATGAAATGATCGGCGAGCCCGCCGCCGTGCCCGATCCCTATTATGACGGGGACGCCGCTTTCGCAGCCCTGTTCGTCATGCTGGAGGCCGCCGCGAAGAGGTATGTGACGCGGCTTACGCGGCCAGCGGATAGGCTTCTTCCATGACATAGGGGCCGCCGCCGCGTGAGGCTTTGGCGGATAAAAGGACAAAACGGCCGACGGCGAAGGGCGCGGTTTGAAAATTGCCGCGCGCGGTCAGATAGGCGGCGACGTCGGGCTCGCTGGCACCGCGCAGGCGCGCCAGAGTGATGTGCGGGGTGAAACGGCGGTGCTCGGGCGCAAGGCCAATTCGCTGCAGGCAGTGCTCCAGTTCGCCCTGCAAGTCATTGAGGGCCGGCGCCGGTTTGAGGCCGGCCCACAGCGAACGCGGCCGGCGGCTGCCGAACGCTCCAAGGCCGTCAAACGCCAGATCGAATGATGGCCGGTCAATCTGGTGAAGGGCCAGAGCGATATCGTCGGCGAGGAGGCCATCGACATTGCCGATAAAGCGCAGGGTGACGTGGTAATTTTCCGGGTCGATCCAACGGACGCCGGGCAGGCCGCCGCGCAGCAGAGACAGCGAGAAGGCGATGTCAGCGGGAATTTCCAGCGCCGTGAAGAGCCGCGGCATCACCACCTCCAGGGACCTGATGCAAATCAGCACAAAGACCGTCAACCACGATGACAGGCGTTTCATACCAAGGTGGAGAGATAATGAAAATCAGGGAAAACACGTGGCTTGGCAGGTCGGCTCAACGAACCAGGCGGGCAAAGGAAAGGCCGGCTCAAGAGAGCCGGCCTAAGGTACCTCTGGGGGATTGAACCATACTCGGAACATACCGATCCAGCGAATTCGGACCTCGGGGGGCTGGGGGGCTGATAACCGCAGTCCGTACGCCGCCGGATCGTTGAGGCAACAATGCCAATGTCGGTGTGGACGATGGCGCGTCCAAGGCCGAACTTTGGCGAGAATGAGGAAATTACATTTTTCACCTTAAAATTGTTGATCTGGTTTCGGATTTCCCTGGGCGCTGACGATCTTACGGGAGACCTTGCCAGAAGGGAGGGGTTTGGCGTTATGATAACAAAGTGACAGGAGGAGCCATTGAGCGAAACCGAAGACTGGTCTCAGTGCGGGCTGTGGAACCGATCTGCAGCCCCTCGTCGGCAGACAGCCGCGCCGAACCCGAAAATCATCGCGTTCAGCCGCAGCGAACTCAATTCCATCTTGCAAGTTTATGGCCGTAAAGTCTCCGAGGGCACGTGGCGCGATTACGCCATCGACCACTTAGGCGATCGCGCCATCTTTTCCATCTACCGGCGGACCAGCGAGTTCCCGCTCTATCGGGTGGAGAAGATCCCGGCTTTGGCGCGCAAACAAGGCGCCTACCGCATTGTCGCCGCCGGCGGCGCCATTTTGAAACGCAGCCATGATCTTGCAACGCTCATGCGGTTTTTGGACAGGCCGAAGCTTTCAATCGTCG
>Ga0209988_10002367_pt1 | contig 12437 bp, 10 predicted proteins | sample N075metaG_FD_183115 | JGI IMG/M metagenome (GOLD analysis project Ga0209988, IMG submission 183115) | Deep subsurface microbial communities from Kermadec Trench to uncover new lineages of life (NeLLi) - N075 metaG (SPAdes) (version 2) | ecosystem: Environmental > Aquatic > Marine > Ocean trench... | reverse complement strand
CCATAGAGATTGCGTCCGCTTTTCGCCGGGTAGGAAGGGAGCCGCAGGCGATGCAGCGCATCGGCTAGGCTGCCTGACGCCCTCCGGCGATAAGCGGACGCGACCCGAAGGGCGGCTTGCCGAGGCTCTCGGTCGTCGTTGCGCTCGCCTTGCGATGCGCTGCATCGCGGCGACGGGCGCGCCTAGCCGAGAACCACGGCAAGCCGTCTCTATGGGTCTTTATCACTGACCCTTGGTATAATACCAAGCATCGGTAAATCGGGGCCGCGCTCACGGGATATCAATAGTTGTGAGAGGGAAGCAGCGAAGGCTCCTCCAACGGCGGCGCGGGCTTGGGCCGGACGGCGCGCGGATGGAACGGCAGCTTGTGTTCGCGCATGAATGCCCGGACGTCGTCCTTGGTCCAGCGGATCAGCGGGTCGACCCGGATCAGCCGTCTCTCGACGTCGACCCTTTGGCTGACGTCGGGCGAGCGCGGCATGTGGTAGACCGCGGAAATCCAGCAGCTGTAAGGTGCCAGGGTCTGGTTGAGGTGGACGATCTCGAAGCTCCGGGTCGGCCAGTCCCGGCTCTCGACCAACATGCGCTCGCAGTGGTCGGCGTCGCCGGGCAACACCGCGACCTCGCCGCCCTTGGTCTGGCTCACGTTCTCGAGGCCGAGCAGCTCGACGATGCGCTTGCGGTACTCGGCGCTCTCCGGAAACTCATACCCGCGGACACAAAAGACCACCGGTGTGGCGCGGTCGATGTCGGCCACCAGTTTCAACACCACCACGCTCGGCGCCTTGAGCGAGGCGGTCACCAGCATCTTTCCGGCAAACTTTTCCTCGATCAGGAAGCGCAGTAGATCCGGCGTGGAAAGGTCGGCGCTCACCGATCTGATGTCTTGATAAACAGACATGGCGCGGGGCTTCGTCCCTTGATAAAGCGGCTCTGAAATCCAAGGCCGGGCAGCAAATATATCGGTTGAGCCGAAACGATACCAACGTATTTGACGGCATTGTCATGTATGGACGCCGGTCGATGCCTCGCTGATTGAGATTCTCAGTCCCGATAGGGAACTTCCGGCAGTCCGGCGACGCCCACGTCGATCATGAACAGACCACCGGACAAGGGGGCCTCGTTGAGCTGGTCCTCGGTCAGTCCGAACCGCGCCGTGGTGACGAACATCTGATCCAGACCGACGCCACCGAACGCGACGCTCGTCACCTGCGGCACCGGTAAGTCGATAACCCGGTCAATCCGTCCAGCCGGATCGTAACGGGTGATCCGCCAGCCGCCCCAATGGGCGCCCCAGACGAATCCTTGCGCATCCACGGCCAGTCCATCGGGCATGCCATCCGCCGGGTCGACCCGGGCAAATTCCCGCCGATTGTCGATTTGGCCCGTCTCCGCATCGAAATCAAACGCGTAGATCGCGCCACGGCCGCTATCGGTGAAGTACATGATTTTGTCGTCGGGGCTCCACCCCAGGCCGTTGGAAACGATCACACCGGGGAGCATCCGCACAATGTCGCCGGTGCCGTTGACCCGATACAGCGCGCCGGTCGGTTCCGTTTCATCCAGGTCGGTACTGCCGACCCAGAACCGGCCCCGGCGGTCGCATTTCCCATCATTGAACCGGTTGTTCGGAAACTCGATTTCGGGGGTTGCGAAGACATTGGACGATTTCAGATCGGCATCGAGATGCACCAGCCCGGCACTGGTTCCGGCAATGAACCCACCGTCGGCTCGCTTGACGATGCAGCCGAATTCATGGTCTTGCGGAAACACCCGCCGGTCACCGGATTGGGGATCGATGCGCAAGATCGTCCGGCCCACGATATCCACCCAATAGACGACCCGTTCCTTCGGACACCAGGCCGGCGCCTCACCCAGGATCGTTTCAGCCGGCCAGATACATTCAACGGCAGGCCGGCCGCTCATCGTCGATCCCTGCGCCGCAGGAGAACCTGCGCGGCAATCAGCAGGATCAACGACACAGCCAAGACCATGGAGCCGATGACGTTGACCTCGGGCGTGATGCCGCGCCGGATGGATGAAAACACATAAACCGGCAGGGTCGTGTTGGCCCCCGCGACAAAGAACGAGATGATGAAATCATCGAAGCTGAAGGTGAAGCTCAACAAAAATCCGGCGAGAACCGCCGGGAAAATCTGCGGCAGAGTGATCTGGTAGAACGTCCGCCACGGTGTTGCGTAGAGGTCTTGGGATGCCTCGATCAAGGTGCGATCCATACCCGCAATTCTGGCCCGCACCAGAATGATCACCAACGACATGGTGAACAGCGTGTGGGCGGCAATGACGGATGCATAGCCGAGCGAGAATTTCGGCGCCTTGACCCCTTCCGGCCACAGCGAGGCCAGTATGGGATTCAGGATATCGAATGCCGTTACCAACGCGATCAGGGTGGCGATGCCGATCACGATACCCGGGATCATGATGGAGACATAGATGAGCCCGTCGAAGAGAACCTTCACGGGCCCCCGCACCCGTTGCAGGGCGAGTGCCGCTGACGTGCCCATGAGACTCGACAGAATGGCCACCGACAGAGCGATAATCAGGCTGGTCGTAAGCGCCTCGATCACGAACGGATTGGCAAGCGCCTTGCCGTACCATTTCACGGATAAACCTTGAAAATCGCTGGCGTGCCGCCCGGAATTGAAGCTGAACAGGACGATGATGCCGATCGGCACATAGAGGAACAGATAGACCGCGATGGCGTACAGGCGCATGACCGTATCTCTGCCCTACATCAAGGATTCATCACGACCGGTGCTTCTGCCCATCGTCAAACGCATGTACAGGCTGACCGTGATTAACATGATGATGACAAGCGTCACCGCCACTGCCGAACCGAACGGCCAGTTCCGAGATTGCAGGAACAAGTCGACCAACGCATTGCCGATAAAGAACACCTTGCCGCCACCGAGAAAGGCGGGAATCAGGAATTCACCCATCAACAAGATGAACACCAGCATGCAGCCCGTCGCCATGCCCGGCATGGAAAGCGGCAGGGTCACTTGGAGGAAGGTGCGGAACGGCGTGCCGCCAAGATCACTGGATACTTCCAGCAATCCCTTGTCGAGTTTTTCCAGTGAAACGAAAATTGGAAAAACCATAAGCGGCAAATAGCCGTAGACGATGCCCAGCATCACGGCGCCCGGGGTATTGATGAGGCGAACGCCTTCTATGCCGATGAATTCCAGCAATGCCGGAATTCCGCGCCCGCCGAGAATGAAAATCCAGGCATAGGTGCGGATCAGCAAACTGGTCCAGAAGGGGACAATGACCAAAATCAGCAACAAGAGCTTCCACCGTGGGCTCACCTTGACGGCGAGATAATAGGCCAGTGGATAGGCGATAAGGAGGCACAGCAACGTGCCAAGCGGCGCGAACGTCATGGTGTTTTTGAAAGCGGTGAAGCGCGATGGCAGATTGGCATACTGTTCGAACGTAAATGCCGCCGCATAGCCCCCCATCGGCGCCCGCGCGCCAAAACTGAAAATGACGACGACAACCAGAGGCATCACCAGCAAGATCAGGAACCATGCCGTGGTAGGCGCCAAAAACGCTACCGTCAGCCATGATCCTTTTCGGCCGCCTGTGATTGTCGCCGCCATTCTCTATCGTCCCGCGCCGAGATCAGGCGGACTTGAAGCGCGCGATCACTTCGGCGCGACCCGGATCGGTCAGGGTCTTGGCGGCGCCGAATTCGAGGCCGTCCATGAGTTCCTTGGCCGGATACAGGATCGGGTCGTTGAGCGTGCTGGCGGGCAGCATGGCATCGACACGGGAATCACTGGTCGGGTAACCATGCACGGCGAAGTCACGCGCCTGGATGTAGGGGTCCTGCATATAGTTTATGAAGGCATAGGCCGCTTCCAGGTGCGGGGCATCCGACGGAATGGCGTAAAAGTCCGACCACAACTCACCACCGTCCGTCGCCACGACGTATTCCATCTCAGGAAAATCAGTGTTGAGCTGCTTGCCGTCGCCGGTCCAGCAGATCGACATCCAGGCATCGCCGCTGCGCATGCCCGGCTGGTAATCCGAGGTGATCGCGAACAGGTGCGGCTTGGATTCGATCAACAGTTTTTCGGCCTTGTCGAGCTCGTCCGGGACGATTGAATTGAACGAGAAGCCGAGTGCGCACATCGCGGCGCCAATGGTGGTCAGCTGATAGTCATGCACGATGGTGTGGCCGGAACCGGCGCCCATGGTGACGTCGAAGAAGTCTTTCCAGGATTTCGGGCCACTCGTTATGTTCTTGGTGTTGACCACAAATCCCGTCGTGCCCCAATTCTTTGGCACGGCATAGACCTTGCCATTGACGGTAGCCGGTCCAGCGAAGACCGGGTTCTGCGCATTGGCGTCATAGTTGGGCAGAAGAGACAGATCCAACTCCTGGATCAGTCCCAGTTCAACGTAGGTGGTAATGGTGTAATTGGTCGGCACGAACACGTCCCAACCAGCACCACCAGCCTGCAGCTTGGCGAGCATTTCCTCATTTGAGCCAAAGGCATTGACCTGAATGTTCACGCCGGTGGTCTCGGTGAACTCTTCCAAATTGACCGGGTTATGGTAATTGGGCCAGGTGGAGAACACCAGACGGTCGCCCAGTTCGCCATAGGCATACGCCTTACGAGGCGCAAGCCCGGGAACGGCGGCGCCGAGCACCGCCATGGCGGCGGCGAGACCGGTCACACCCATGAAATGGCGTCGCGAGACCGAGCCATTCCGATAACGCCGGAGTTCCTCCATGAACTTCTTGGCAGTGATCGGCAGATTGTCTTTGTAGTTCTTGCTCATCGTTGCTTCCTCCGAGTTGCGGTTATCTGCTTCGTCGTTGAGCCGTCTTCGACGAATTGACTGTGCGGCTCTATGAATCCTCCAGTACCAGGGCTGTAAGGTTCTTCCATCCGATCGCGATGGCATCCCCCGGCTCGAACCCGCCGTGTGCGCTTTCAATATGCTTGGGCGACAGCACCAGAACGTCCCCGAGACCGTCCGCATCGACCAAGTATTCCGTGTGTTCGCCAAGGAAGATGCGGTTCTTGATGCGGCCGTTGAGGGCAACATCCGTACCCATGTCCGTCGCATTGGTATCATGCGCGCTCAGCACAACCATCTCGGGACGAATGGCGATGCTTGCCGGGGCGCCGACGGAAAGCCGGGCGGCACTCTCGGAAGGGCTGCCGATGAACGTCTGGCCATTCTCATTTCGTATGGTGACCGAGCGACCATTGATGTTCGTGACAGACCCCGGAATGAAATTGGATTTGCCGACAAAGTCCGCGACATAGAGATTGGTCGGTTGATCGTACAATTCACGCGGACTGCCTGACTGCACCACTCGTCCGTCCCGCATGATGCAAATGCGATCGCTCATCGAGAGCGCCTCTTCCTGATCGTGGGTGACGAGGATGAACGTAATGCCGACATCGCGTTGCAGCGTTTGCAGCTCGATCTGCATTTCCCGGCGCAGCTTTCGATCGAGCGCCGCCAACGGTTCGTCGAGCAGCAGGACGGTCGGGCGATTAATCAGGGCCCTGGCGAGTGCGACCCGCTGTTGCTGGCCGCCCGACAGTTCCCAGACGCGGCGTTCGCCATAGCCGGACATCCGAACCGTCTCGAGGATCTCATCGACCCGTTTCTGTATGTCGGACTTTGCCGGTCTGGGCCTGCGTTGGCGAAGACCGTATCCGATGTTGTCGGCGACGTTCATGTGGGGGAACAGCGCATAGTGTTGGAACACCATATTGACCGGGCGCTTATGCGGCGGCACGCCGATGACGGAAACGCCGCCGATATAGACTTCCCCCTGCGTCGGCTGTTCGAAGCCCGCAATCAGGCGAAGCGATGTCGTCTTGCCGCAGCCGGATGGCCCCAAAAAGCTGAAGAACTCACCCCGCTCGATGGATAGACTGACACTGTCCACCGCCACGATATCGCCGTAGCGCTTGGTAACCTGATCGAACCGGATATCAGGTGAAACCGGGTCGTGGGGCGTACTCATCGGCGTCTTGTGTTCCATCCCTGTCGCATGCGCGCGCATGCATTACTTGTTCGTATTTGGCCGGTCTCCACGCCAGCCTGCCTGAGCATGCTCTCGTTGGTGTGTGACTGTACATATCCCCCACGGTATATATGCCGCCCACGGCAATTAAGCTAGAAAACCATCTGGAGAAGGGATATTACCGCCAGCCATGACTAATGGCCCAAACACGCTCCAAAAATTGGATACCCGCGGTTGGCACGACCAAATTGCGCTTATTATTACGGCGGAAGACACACCACGGTTTCCCGCGACTTTGGTTCAGGCGTTACGCCATGTGGTGCCGTTCGACTATTCCGTCATGTTCGCCTATCGCGGCCAGGAACGCCCGATATGCCCTTACGATACATTCACACCGGAACAGCGGGTCGTATTCGTCACCGATTATCAGGAAGGCCCCTATCTGCTGGACCCGTTCTATCAAGTATATGCGGACCGGATAGAGGCCGGCCTGTATCGGCTACGCGAGATCGCGCCGGACCGGTTTTATCACTCCGAGTATTATCGATCATATTATCGCCGCACCGGACTGGCCGAGGAGATCGGCTTCCTGGTGTCGCTTCCCCACGACATGATGCTGGTGATTTCCCTGATGCGGGCAGGCACCAGCGCGCCGTTCAGTGACCGCGACATGAACAAACTGCGCCGTATGGAACCGATCGTTCACGCCTCGGCGGCGCGACATTGGCGAAATCTGGGGCATCTCCCGTCCCGCGAGACAGCGGAGGAAACAGCTCGGCCACGGCTGAATCTTCAGGTCACCAGCGCTTTCGAGAACTTCGGCGACGGCGTTCTGACACGCCGTGAACGCGAGGTGGTGCGCATGGTATTGCGCGGCCATTCATCCAATTCCATCGGTCGCCAATTTCATATCACCACCGGGACGGTCAAGATCCATCGCAAGAACATCTACGCGAAACTCGGGATTTCCTCCCAATCCGAGCTATTTTCCCACTTTATCTCGTACCTGTCGGGCATTGTGGAACCGGGCGAAGCGGGTCGGTAAGAACGAGTTCAAGGACAACATGGCAGCGGAAAAATCTCGTCGATCCGGGGGGGCAATCGCCGAACGGGACAAACGCCGAGTGCTCGTCCGATGCGGCGAGGTAGAAACGATGGGAGAGCTGCGTCTGGATGACGGCCAAATTGGCCGAATGGGATTCTCGACACCGCCAACCGACGAACAGCGAGCAATCCGGAAGGTCGAGGCGGGAAACTTTTCCAACGACGGCGCAATTTGAGTGACATCGCGATGGAAACCGAGCTAGTTGGGAGATATCTGTTATGTTGATCCTCTACCATGCGACCGGCCGGAAACCCCAGGCGTTCGAGGACGAGTCCGGCGCCACCGCCGTCGAGTATGCCCTGATCGCCGCCGGCATTGCGCTCGCCATCATCGTGTCCGTCGGCCTCATCGGCGACGAGCTGGCGCTTTTCTTCAACTCCGTCTCGTCCGAGATCTAGACAGCCACTTCAACATTCGGCTGTCGATTCGGCTCGGTTCCGAAGCGGCATCCGGACGGTTACGATGGGTCCCGCATGCATCGTGATCAAGGAATTCACCGAGCCAAGCCATGACCGCACCCGCCGCTAGCCGCAGACGACTGCGTGTCCACGTCGCGGCGTTGACCTCGCAGAACGAGGTCTTCTGGGTCACGCCGGAGCGGTTCGCCGCCGCCGTCGCCCGACACGCGGACGTCGGCCGCCGAATCGACGTCGATTTCAGCTGGGATCTCGAGGGATTCGCCGAGGCCGTCGCCGACGCCGACGCCTTGATCGGCTGGCGCTTCCCGCAGGCCGAGTTGGCCCGGCTCGCGCCCCGGCTCCGATGGATCCAGCTGACCGGCGCCGGTCACGAGCATCTGCAGCCGTTCGATTGGCTGCCGCGCGGCGTGGCGCTGACGACCAACAGCGGCGCCCACGCGCCCAAGGCGGCCGAATTCGCCGCGACGGCGATCCTCATGCTCAACAACGACCTGCCGTTCCTCATGACCAACCAGCGCAAGGCGCGTTGGGAACAGTCGTTCAGCAGCTGCATCGAGGGCAAGACGCTCGCCGTCATCGGTGTCGGCGCGATGGGCGGCGCGGCGGCGCGCTGGGCCAAGCAACGGCTCAAGATGCACGTGCTCGGCGTGCGCCGTTCGGGCCGCGGCCACCGTTACGTCGATGCGATGTACCGCCCGGGCGAGCTGGACCAGGTTCTGCCCGGGGCCGACTTCGTTCTGGTGACCGCGCCGCTGACGCGCGAGACCGAGGGGCTTATCGACCGGCGCGCGCTGGCGTCGATGAAGCGCGGCGCGGGTCTGATCAACATGGGGCGCGCGCGGGTCGTCGATTACGTCGCCCTGGCCGACGAACTCCGGTCCGGCCGGTTGCGCGGCGCGGTCCTCGACGTCTTCGACCCGGAGCCGCTGCCGGCGGACTCGCCGCTGTGGTCGACGCCGAACCTGGTGATCTCGCCGCACGTCTCGTCGGACGATGTCGGCAACTACATCGACCGCACGCTCGACGTGTTCTTCGCCAACGTCCGCCGCTTCCTGTCGAACCGGCCGCTGCGCAACCGCGTCGTCAAGGCGCGGCAGTACTGATCGAATTTTCGACGCCGCGCCGGTTCAATCCCGAACCGCCCGCAGCCGGTCGGTTGCCGCCTGGTCGATGGTACCGCGCACCGGGTCGACGGCGACGCCGTAGTCGTCGCGCGCCGCCGCCGTCGTGACCTTGCCGTCGAGCACGTCGGCCAGCACCGCCGCCGGGTCGCGCGCGGCCGCCGGCCCGTTGCCGCCACCGCCCGCCGTCTCCATGACGATCAGATCGCCCGCCTGGATGGTCAGGTTGGTCGCCTTCGACGGCAGCTCTTCGACCCGGCCGCCGGCGCGGATCAGGCGGTGCCGCGAGGTCGCCCCGTCGCCGCCCCCCAGCACGCCGAGGGGCGGGAACTTCTGGCCGTCCGAGCGGTTGGTGAAATAGCCCTCGTCCGACAGATAGCGCACCTCGCGCACCAGGCCGAGACCGCCGCGGTGCTCGCCGGCGCCACCCGAGTCGGCGATCAGCTCGTAGCGCTCGACACGCAGCGGATACTCCAGCTCGAGCGCCTCGATCGGCGTGTCGTAGCAGTTCGCCATCAGTCCGAAGGTGGCGTCGAGCCCGTCCTGCGCCCGCGTCGCGCCCCAGCCGCCGCCGAGGATCTCGAAGCAAACGTAGGGCACGTCACCGGCGCGGCCCGAGACCGAGAACGAGCTCAGGTGGCCGTGGGTGCTGCCCACCGCGTTCGCGCCACGCGCCTGGTTGAAGGCCATGAGGATGGTGTTGGCGATGCGCTCCAGGGTGTGGAAGCGGCCGCTCAGCGGCGCCGGCGCCACCGGGTTGACGATGGTGCCGGGCGGCGTGACCAGCCGGATCGGCCGGTAGCAGCCCTCGTTCTGCAGGATGTCGGGCGCCACCATGTAGCGCACCGCGCAGTAGGCCGCCGAGTGGACCGACGACAGCGAGCAGTTGAACGGCCCCTTGACCTGGGGGCTCGAGCCCGTGAAGTCGACCGTGACGGCGCCGTCGTCGAGCGTCACGGCGACGCGGATCGGCACCGGCTCGTCCGACACACCGTCGCTGTCGAGAAAACCCTCGGCCGTGTAGGTGCCGTCACCGTACGCGCGCAGGTCCTCGCGCATCTGCCGCTCGGAGGTGTCGAGACAGGCGCCGACGATGCCCGCCAGGTGGTCGGCGCCCTGGCGGCCGACCAGCTCGAGGTAGCGCCGCTCGCCGACGCAGACGGCCGCGATCTGGGCCCGGATGTCGCCCAGTGTCTTGTGCGGCACGCGGATGTTGGCGGCGATCATTTCGAGCACCTCGGGCACCGCCTCGCCGCCCTTCACCAGCTTGAGCGGCGGGATCATCAGGCCTTCCTCGAAGACGTCGCGGGCGTCGGTCGAGACGCTGCCCGGCGAGCGACCGCCGACGTCGATGTGGTGGCCGAGCGAGCCGGCGAGCGCCACCAGGCGGTCGCCGTCGAACACCGGCTTGAAGATCATGATGTCGGGATGGTGCGTGCCGCCCCTGTAGGGATGGTTGAGTATCACGACGTCTTCGGGCGCCATGGTCATGGTTCGCAGCACGTGCTTGGCGGCGTGGCTCAGCGTGCCCTGGTGCGACGGGACGTGGTCGGCCTGGGCGATCAGCTGGCCCTCGGGGTCGAACAGCGCCGTGGTGCAGTCCATGCTCTCGCGGATGATCGTCGAGTAGGCGGTGCGCATCAGCGTCGTGCCCATCTCGCGGACCGCCGAGACGAGGTATTTGCCGACCACCTCGATGGTCACCGGATCGATGTTGGGTTGCGCGGCGTCACTCATGATCTGGCCGTTATACCAAGGATCAGTGATAAAGACCCATAGAGACGGCTTGCCGAGGTTCTCGGCTAGGCGCGCCCGTCGCCGCGATGCCCATGTATCGCAATAGAGGGGCATCGCAAGATGGGCGCAACGACGTCCGCAAATCTGAGAGCGGGCGAGAGCCTCGGCAAGCCGCCCTTCAGGTCGCGTCCGCTTATCGCCGGAGGGCGCCAGGTTGCCTAGCCGATGCCGATGCGCTGCATCGCCCGCGGCTCCCTTGCCTCACCGGCGAAAAGCGGACGCGATCTCTATGGGCCTTTATCACTGATCCTAGGTATTAGTATGATGTTGCCGTAGGCGTCGATCTCGCCGTCGTGGCGCGGGTCGACGACGATCGTGGCGCCCGGCTCCTCGATCAGCGCCGGTCCGCGAAACGTCTGGCCCGGCGCCAGCTCGGCCCGGTCGTAGACGGGGCAATCGTGGATCGTGGCAGCCGAGCCGAAAGCGGCGTCGCGCCGGCTCTTGGGCGCCGCTTCGCCGGGCTTCGCGGCGAGCCGGCGCAACGTCGCCTTCTCGACCCGGCCAATCCCGACCACGCGGTAGTTCACCAGATCGATCGCCTCGTCCTCGCTCGCCGCGCCGTAGAGCGACCGGTGCTCGCGGTGGAAGGCCGCGGCCAGGGCGGCAAGATCGATGCGGTCGTCGTCCGCCACGGCGACCGGCACGCTGACCTCGTAGGCCTGGCCATGGTAGCGCATGTCACAGGTTCGCTCGAACCTGACGTCGGCCGCGTCGATGCGGTCGGCGGCGAGATCGGCGAGCAGCGCGCTTTCAAGCTCTCGGTAGAGGCCGCGGAGCGCCGCCCCGTCGGTCGCGCTGGCGGCGGCGAGGCGGGTCGTGGCGCGGCTGTACTTGACGTCGGTCATCAGCATGCCGAGCGCCGACAGGACGCCGGGATGCACGGGCACGACGATGGTGCGGATGCCGAGTTCTTCGGCGACCAGCCCGGCGAACAGCGCGCCGGCGCCGCCGAACGGCAGCAGCACGAATTCGCGCGGGTCCAGCCCGCGCTCGACCGACACGGCGCGGATGCCGGTGACCATGTTGGCAACCTGGACGCGAACCACGGCCATCGCCGCGGCCGCCACCCCGATGTCGAGCGGTTCGGCGACGTATTCGGCCACGGCGGCTTCGGCCGCCGCCGCGTCGAGCACGATCTCGCCGCCGGCGAAGTTGGCCGGGTCGATGTAGCCGAGCACCACGGCGGCGTCGGTGCAGGTCGGATCGCTGCCGCCGAGCCCATAGCACGCCGGCCCGGGATCGGCCCCGGCGCTCTGCGGCCCGACCTTGAGCGCGCCGCGCACGACGCGGGCGATGCTGCCGCCGCCGGCGCCGATGGTATGCACCGCGACCTGGGGAACCTTGACCGGCAGGCCGGCGATGCGCCCCTCGGGAGTGAGCTCGACCCGGCCATCACGCACGACGCAGATGTCGAGGCTGGTGCCGCCCATGTCGATGGTAATGACGTCGCCGTGACCCGCGGTGGCCGCCGCCGCGACGGCGCCGACGACACCGCCGGCCGGACCCGAAAGTAGCGTGTGGACCGGTTGGGCGCGGGCGCGCTCGGCGCTCGCCAGGCCGCCGTTCGACTGGATGACGCGCAGCGGCGCGCCGCAGGACGCGGCGTCGAGCACGGCGCCGAGCCGGTCGATCAGGCGGTGAATCTTGGGCATGACGTAGGCGTTCATCGCGGTCGTCGTGCTGCGCTCGTATTCGCGGAACTCGGGGCAGACCTCGGACGACAGCGACACCAGAACGTCCGGCGCGTGTGTCCGCAGCGCCTCGGCGATGCACCGTTCGTGCGCGGCATCGAGGAACGAGAAGAGCAGCACCACGGCAACCGAGTCGACGCCAAGGCCGGCGACGACGCAGGCGACGCGCTGGGCCTCTGCCGGGGTCAGCGACTGAACCGTCGCGCCGTCGGCGCCGATCCGCTCGTCGGCCTCGATGCGCCGGCGCCGCGGCACCAGGGGTTCCGGCTTGACCAGGTCGAGGTC
>Ga0209988_10002365_pt1 | contig 12438 bp, 10 predicted proteins | sample N075metaG_FD_183115 | JGI IMG/M metagenome (GOLD analysis project Ga0209988, IMG submission 183115) | Deep subsurface microbial communities from Kermadec Trench to uncover new lineages of life (NeLLi) - N075 metaG (SPAdes) (version 2) | ecosystem: Environmental > Aquatic > Marine > Ocean trench... | reverse complement strand
TGAGGAGGAGCGCGAGCTGTTGGTTCGTGCTATCGCCTACCTGGAGGAGGTGATTGGGGAACGACCGGTTGGATACCGGGCGCCGTCCTGGAACTTCAGCCCCAATACATTGGACATTCTCCTGGAACTCGACTTCCTGTACGACAGCTCGCTGATGGCTGACGATCGGCCGTACGAGATCCTCGCGGATGGTCAAGCGACGGGGATGGTCGAGCTGCCGGTGGAGTGGATTCTAGACGACGCCGTGTATGTGAACCCGCGGGGCGCCAGTTACAGCCCGCCTAGGGATGTGCTACAGGTTTTCATCGACGAGTTCGACAAGGCGTACGAGGAAGGCACGATGTTCCTCCTCACCATGCACCCGCATTACATCGGCCACCGCTCGAGAATGGTGATTCTCGAAGAGCTGATCGATTACATACGCGCCAAGGGAGATGTGTGGTTTGCCACCCATCGCGAAGTGGCTGAGTATGTGAAACAGCAGGCGGTGATGATGCCCTGAGGAGGGCTTGGCTTGACAGCCGCATCCATACGGATCGACGGGCGTCCGGAACCGGTCCACTACTCATCGTGGGAGTCCCGGGCTAACGAGCCCGGGCTCGGCCCCGGTGAGTCCTTAAGGACTTCAGTTCTTGGCCGAGCCCGCCCTCATGAGGGCGGGACTCCCCCCAAAAGGTCGGCGATTCTCCTTCAGCCACCACCCGCAGCGCTTTATCCACCCCCCATTCAACCATCAATCCACGCCCGGCGCGCTCAGGGTGGTACTCTCTGGATGGTGGGCCCGGCATGGGCGACCTGGACGGCTGGACCCACCGCCGGCTGAGAGGTGTTGTGGGAGGGGGTAGCCGGGATTGCCGGCTACCCCCTATCCCGCTCGAGAAGCGTGTGCTCTTTGTGAATCAGTTTTGAGCGGCGAGCGCCAACAGCTCTTCGGTTGATCCGGCCTGCTGTAGCAACTCGATCGCTTTGATGATTTGGTTATCCGTCGCTGCCGAGCGTCGCAGCTCTGCCTCACGGCTGAACGCGTAACGCGTCAACTCCAACCCGAACTGGTCGGCCACCAAACTCTGGCCACCCTCGAATATGGAGTCGGGCATCCCGATGTCGGCGGCGCGCAGGCTTTGAAGGATTGTGGAGAGCATTCCATCTGTTACGTCGAACTCCGGATCCGCCACCGCGTTCTGACCCTTGAGTTCGCGGGCGTACCGGGTCAGCACGTTGCGGTAGTCGGGAAGCTTCGATCCGATCGTCTCGAAGAAGAGCTGCTCTCCGTCCGTGAGCGTGTCACGGGGAAGGAAGATGTCGGGTTGAATGCCGCCATCGCCCGCGTCGATGAGACGGCCGGCGTCGGTGCGGAATTCGGTCGGTTCCGGACTGACTTCCACGGAATCTGGCGCGCGTCGGCGGGCCATCAGGTTCAACGCGCGAGATCCCGAAATGCCCCTCTGTATCGAGCGGCCGCTCGGCGTGTACCAGCGGGACGATGTGATCGTGACCGCCTGGTTGTCGGCTACCTCGAGCAAGAGGTACGCCACACCCTTGCCGAACGTGGGCGTCCCGACGACGATCGCCCGATCGTGGTCCTGAAGGGCACCAGAGATAATCTCCGCGGCACTCGCCGTCGCCCTGTTCACCAGCACTACCAGGGGCATGTCGGGCCAGGTTTGACCGCTCTTTGCTACGTACGTTACCGTCGCGCCACGTCCCCGGCCCCGAGTCTCCACGATTACCTGGCCCTGATCCAGGAACAGGTCGGCTAGCGCCGCGCCCTCCTCGAGAATCCCCCCGGGGTTGAAGCGTAGGTCGAAGATAATCCCCTGGGCTCCCTCGGAACGGAGCTCGTTGATTGCCTCGAGCACCTCGGACGTCGACTGCCGGCTCACGGTGGTCAGGCGCAGGTACCCAACCTTGGGTGCCACCATTTTGATGCCTTCCACCGAATTCACGTGGATCTCGCCGCGGGTGATGGTGAAGTTCAGCGAATCTGAAAAGCCCGCCCGGCGTACCGTAATCGAGACATCGGTTCGGGGCTCACCACGCAGTAGGTGGGCGGCCTTCTGCGTGGTCCACCCGTGGGTGGATTGGCCCTCTACCTCCACGATCTGGTCCCCAGACACCAACCCGGCACGGGCGGCCGGCGAGTCGGCGATCGGCGAGACCACCTGGATCCAGCCATCGCGGGAGTCGATTCGCAGGCCGACGCCGCCATAATCCCCTGTGGTGCTGATGCTCAGTTCCTCGAAACTCGTCTCCCGCAGGAAGGACGTATAGGGATCCTGGAGCTGGTCTAGCATGCCTTCGATAGCCATGTCGTACAGCTGCCCGGTGTCGATGGAGTCGACGTAGTACTCGGCGACATACCTCAAGACGGATTCGAAGACCCGGGCACGCTGGCGGGCGTTGTTGGCCTGGCTGTTGGGCCCCTGAAAGAACCACCCGCCCGAAAGGAACCCGACGAACGCCAGGAGAGCGATCAATATGGGTCGGCGATGCTTCATGTAACGAATCTCCAGTTTCGCCCAGCCGCTACCGTGGCGAGCAGTTTGTGGTTCGGTGTATAAAGATACAACCCCACATCCCACAGCAAAGTTCGAGCCAGGGGTGATGATTCCCGCTCTCGTAGGTTAAGCACCCAATCTGCCCCGGAGCAAGGTCAAATGACCATTTTCCCGCCCATCTCCCACATCCCTTCCCCCCCCGGGTAGGAGGTAGGAGGGAGTATCGTTCCACCGTCCTACTGCGTTTCTTATCGGCCTGGGCCAGCCGGAGCGTAAGACTTCAATGAATTCAGCCGATTTCCGTAGCCACGCCCACGATTTGGTGGATTGGATGGCCGATTATCTGGACGGCGTCGAGGAGTTCCCAGTCAAGGCCCAGGTCCGGCCAGGGGAGATCGCCGGCCGGCTGGCCGGGAGCCCGCCCGACGCCGGAGAGCCAATGGCCACAATCCTGGCGGATTTCCGGGCCGTCATCGTTCCGGGCATGACGCATTGGCAGCACCCGAGTTTCTTCGCCTATTTCCAGGCCAACAGCAGCCGCCCATCGGTCTTGGCTGAGATGCTGACGGCCGCCCTGGCAGCCCAGTGCATGATGTGGGAGACGTCGCCTGCGGCCACAGAGCTCGAGGGCCGGATGATGGAATGGCTGCGGCAAATGATCGGGCTTCCCGAAGGGTTCGTTGGCTCGATCCAGGACAGTGCCAGCACCGCCACACTCTGTGCCATCTTGGCTGCCCGGGAGCGCGTGTCGGCGGCCGACGGGGTAGGGGTAAACGAGACGGGCATGAACGACTTGGGAGTCGTCACGGCGTATTGTTCGGTAGAGGCACACTCCTCCGTCGAGAAAAACGTAAAGATCGCCGGGCTGGGTCGCGCGAATCTGCGCAAGATTCCCGTGGGTGGTGACTTCGGCATGCTTCCCGCCGATCTGGATCGTGCCATAGAGGCCGATCTTGCTAACGGCTGCCGGCCCGCGTGCGTCGTGGCGACGGTGGGCACGACGGGTGTGTCGGGGTTTGATCCCCTCCGGGCGATCGGGGAGGTGTGTCGCAAGCATGACGTGTGGTTGCACGTGGACGCAGCATGGGCGGGAAACGCGTTGGTGCTTCCAGAGATGCGTTGGATGATCGACGGCGTGGAACTCGCGGACAGTTTTGTCTTCAATCCCCACAAATGGTTGTTTACCAACTTCGATTGCAGCGCATTGTACGTCCGTAATCCGGCCGAGTTCGTTCGGGTCTTCGATATTCTTCCCGAGTATCTCAAGACCCGAGACGGGTCGTCGGTCACGAACTATCGTGACTGGGGCATCCAGCTGGGTCGTCGCTTCAGAGCGCTCAAGCTGTGGTTCGTGATTCGGAGCTATGGGGTGGAGGGACTACAACGGCTGATTCGCTCCCACATAGAGATGGCTCACAGCCTGGCCGAGGACATCGAGATGGCCGAAGACTTCGAGCTGCTCAGGCCACCGGTGTTGAGCCTGCTGTGCTTCCGATTCCGTCCCAATGGTGCCGACGAGCAGTCACTCGACGAGATCAACGAGCGCTTGCTGCAAACCATCAACGACAGTGGCAAACTTTACGTCACGCACACGCGAATCAACGGCACGTACGCCATTCGTTTTGTCGTTGGTCAAACCAGCACGGAGCCTCGTCATGTGTGGGAGGCATGGACCACGATACAAGATTTGGCACGGGATCTTCAGCCGGCCGGCCGCTCTGCCCCGGACTAGCCTAACGTTGAGCTGCGGTTCGCGCGAATCGATAGCCAAACGTCGGCTGGCGCGAATTGTCGGGAGTGTTTGCGAACTCACGGTCCGAGGTACGCAGGTTGTGTGCCGGACTCGCCCAACTTCCGCCACGAAGGCCGCTACCGAGGGCGCCGATGATCTGCGATCGTTCTCCCGTGTTGCTCGACCCGGGCCAACGGGACACCTCGGGGCCCGCGGCATTACCCATGGCGTTGATCTGGCCGTCACCGTGGCTTCCGTCGAAGCGGCGTCCTGCGGCGTTGCCGATCGTGACGGTGCGTTCCGCGAGATTGCCGCTCAGATCGAACACACCGTAATACGATGCGCCGGATTCTTCCCTGGTGGCACCTGCCCGACGAAACGCTCCGGCCAGCAGCGGGCCTCTCAAGCACGACCAACACCACACCGCCCCGCCGGTGGTACCGGCGTATGCCGCGTTGCCGGATTGGACTCCCGGGTTACTGACGTGCTCGTGTGGTGTGTTGGCTTGCGAGACGGCATATCGCCGATCGTGAATCTCGTCGGTGCCCCACGCATACTCTCCTGGTAACGGCGTGGCACGGCCGCGCGCCGCTTTTTCGAACTCCAGTTCGGTCATGGGGCGCAAGGCCGCCCAGTCGGCAAACGCAGCTGCGTCCATCCATGACAGAAAATTTGCGGACCGTTCCTCAACGGTGGCCCAGAAAGGTGGAACCGCGGTTAGGGTGTAGCCGTCGATTCCCGGACGTGCAGCTTCGCCGTAGCCGGCGGGGTTTCGCCGGCGTAGTTGGCGAGCGCTGAGCGTGTTGAGGAATGCGGCGTACTGACCTTGGGTAAGCTCGTACTTCATTACGTAGTACGATGCGAAGCCCTTCGGGAATTGTCGCGGGAGCGTCACGGCGCCGTTCTCATCAAAATCGTCGGAAAACGGTTCGTCCATCCCGTAGCCGTTATTGGTGCTGAGGCGCCCTGCGATTTGTCCGCCGAGGACGACCGGACCTTCGCTCGTCACAACGAATGGCAGGGAGGCGGTGAGTCCGTGGAAATGACCGCGCACCTCGCCGCGCTCACCATCGCCCAGGGCGAACAGGCCGGGGGGGATGTAAACCATCTCGATTCCGATCACGCGAACTTCCGCTTCGCTCCCGTCGGGAACTGCGTCCATCGCATAATTCCATCGCAGGCGCACGTCTCTCCAATCCACCGCCCCGGTGCCCGGTTCCGAACGAAAAATGAACGCGCCTAACCCGTCGGCGGCAGGCTGCACTGCGGCAGGGATTCCCCTGTCGTTTCCCACGGTGGCGTGTTGGGGCAGGTTGGAAAGGGTGGCGTGTTGCCAGGTGCCCTGGTGAGTCCGGTACTTGACGAAGATCCACACGGCGTCCCAGCTCACCGAGTCGCGAAAAGAGTCGTTCCAGCCTATATCGAATTCGACGGAGACGTACGACCCCTCCAGCGGACCCGTCAGCCGCACGTTGCTTGTGCGGACGAGATCCGACTGGGCGCAGTGCCAGAAGAGGAGAGGCAGCAGGAGAATGGCTGGTTTTGGCATGGTGTTCTGTCAGACCGTCAGACTGTTCCACGGTCCGACACTCAACCTATATTCCTCACATGCAGCTCGAAAGTCTAGGACCACATAGCGAATACCATACCCGACTACTGAAACCACCGGACATTCCGGCGTTGCAGCTGCTGTTCGAGCGTGCTGCGGACTACTTCGAGGTGGCGACCGGTGTCTCCCCGGGAAAGGACGAGGCCAAGCTGGCGTTCGTGGCCGGTCCGCCTACGTGCGCCGTGGATGACAAACGGATGATCGGGGTGTTCGATTCGCGCGACGAGTTGGTGGGTATCCTCGACGCGTTGGTTGGTTTCCCGGATGAAGGAGAGTGGACCATGGGGATGTTGTTGCTCGATCCGCGCCAAAGGGGGTCGGGTTTGGGGCGCGTGCTGTTGGGGGAGTACGAGTCGTGGGCCGCCCGGTGCGGCGCGCGAAGATTGCATACGGCTTTGGTCTCCCATCACGCCCCGGGAATCCGTTTCCTCGAAGCGAGCGGCTATGCACGCCAGCAGGAAGTGGAGAATTACGACGCTGGTGGGCGCCGTGCGACGGTGGTCTTCTTCAGCAAGGAGACCGAGCACGTGACGCAAGCAGAGATTGACGGCTGAGGCCTCCGGCCCCCGGGCAAACCGGCTCCAATGCGTTTTCCTTCCCGAATCCGGGCGACGGAGCACCTGGACTCCCACCAGCACGAGCCTGCACAGCTCGACCTGACCCTGGATCATCTCGTGGCTGTGAACCGCTGGTTGGGCGGAACTCGTGTGGTTCTCAAGCACCTGCTCCAGTGGTTGCCCGAAGGTGGGGGTGGGGGCGGCCGCTCCCGGGTGCTGGATGTCGGGACGGGCGCGGGGGACATTCCCAGGGCTATCGTGGCTTGGGCAGCCAAAGGCCGGCAGGCGGTTGACGTACACGGGGTGGATATCCAGGTCCAGATTGCGTTTCAAGCGCGCGACCGCTGCGCTTCGGAATCTTCGATTCGCGTGGCGGTGGCCGACGGCATGAGATTGCCGTTTGCAGACAATACGTTTGAGGTGGCCACCAGTTCGATGACGCTGCATCATCTCGACGATTCCGACACGCACGCCTTCGTTGCTGAGTTGAGCCGAGTGTCGACCCGAGCTGTTATCATCAACGATCTCGAACGCCACGCGATCAACTACTACGGCGCGTGCGTGCTTGCCGCCACTGTGTGGCGCGCCGACCGCTATACGCGGCATGATGGGCCTATCTCGGTATTGCGCTCGTTCAGTCCGCGCGAACTGCACCGCGTGGGCGAGAAAGCCGGCTTGCGTAACGTCGTAGTTCACCGCCACTTCCCCTACCGACTCGCTCTGGTAGGGCAGCCCGCATGACCAACCGTCCGACCGACGCCGATGTCATCATCGTCGGGGCGGGTGCGGCCGGAAGCTCGCTGGCGGGTCTTCTGGCGTTGGACGGACTGGACGTAGTCGTACTCGATCGGGCCCAATTCCCGCGGCCTAAACCGTGCGGTGAGTGCATCAACCCGGGCGGGGTGTCCGCCCTCGCTCGCATGGGGTTGCTGAATGTGGTGCGAGAGCGCGCTCCCGCCCGGCTGGCGAGTTGGAGCTTGATCACAGACTCCGGCGCACGGGCTTGCGGCCGCTACACGGTAGAGGGAGAGTACGGCCTCGGGATGTCGAGGGCGCTGCTGGATGAAATCCTCGTGAGAGAGGCTGAGCGCCGGGGGGCACGCGTCTATGAGGGCGTCAGGGCGGTCGATTTGGTAATGTCGGACAGGCCGCGGGCGACGCAAAGGGTGATTGTAGAAACGACCGGGCTCGAGGGCCGGCGAGAGTCCTGGAGTGCACCTATGGTAGTGGGTGCCGACGGGCTGCGTTCGATAGTGGCGCGACGCTTGGGACTGGTGCGGCGGCGACCGCGTATCATGAAGGTGTCGCTCACGTGCAGACTCCGAGGCACGGGGCCGTCGCGAGCAGGTGGTGCGTTGTTCAGCACGCAGCGTGGCACGGTGGGTTTGGCTCCGGTGCATGCGCATGAGCCGTTGTGGAACGGAACGGTAGTGGTTTACAGCAAGAGATGGGGCCGGGGGATCGCCCCTGACCCACTCGCGTTCTTCCGGGCTGCATTGGCGCAGGCGCCGTTTGAGTGGGACGGCGCCCCGGAGATCGTGGGTGGCCCTTGGATCAGTGGGCCGTTCGACTGGCCGACACGAGGCGCGATCGCAGACGGGGCGTTGCTGGTGGGTGATGCCTCCGGGTATTTCGATCCCCTCACCGGACAGGGGATGTGTCGTGCGTTTCGCTCGGCGGAGTTGGCGGCTCCGGTGATTTCCCAGGCGGTCCGTAAGGGACGCACCGGTGTGTCACAGTTGCTCGGATACGAACACGCGCTCCGACGGATGGTGAGACCGACGCGGGCGTTGCAGCGAGTCATCGAGGCGGCGGTATCGCGACCGGCGGTGTACCGGGTGGTGGTGGCCCGGTTGGGGGTGAGCCGGCCGTTCATGGATCGGTTGATAGGGGTGGTGGGTGACTCGCTGCCTCTGCGCGCACTGGCGGCGCCGGGCGTGGTTCGCACGCTGCTGTGGAGAGCAAGGTAGTGCTGCGGGTCGACGAGTTATTGGTGTCGGCGCCGCGGGACATCTGCTTCGAGGTCGGGGCGGATGTGGAGCGGTGGCCGGAGATTCTGCCGCACTACCGCTGGGTGCGTTTCCGCGAGAAGGAGGGCTTCGCTACGGGTATCGTGGAGATGGCCGCGTGGCGCTCGTTCGGCGTGGTGGATTATCCAACTTGGTGGATTTCGAAGATGTGGCACGAACCCGACGTGCCGGTAGTACACTACAAGCACATTGCAGGCATCACGCGTCGCATGGACGTGCGGTGGGAGTTCGAAACCCGGGGAGAGCAGACGCTGATTCGTGTGGTGCATGAGTGGCAGGGACCACGATGGCCGCTCATTGGCGGATGGGTGGCTAACAGGATCATCGGGCCAGGCTTCATCAGCTCGATTGCGCAGCGGACGATCGCCGGTGTTGCGGCAGAAGCCCAACGGTTGACCAGGCACGGATGAAGGACGGCTCGCACGCCGGCCGCCGGGTCATGATCACAGGTCTGGGGCCGATAACCGCCGTGGGCATCGGCGTGGAGGCCCTGTGGCAGGGCCTGCGCAACCGCGAATCCGGCGTACGTTCCGTTACGCGTTTCGATGCTACCCCGTTCAGTTGTCGCATAGCAGCTCAAGTCGACGACTTCAGAGCCGAGGATTATCTGGATGCGCGCGACGCGCGACGGCTCGATCGCTTCACCCAGTTTTCTGTTGCGGCGGCGCGCCTCGCGATGGAAGATGCCGCACTGAAATCTGCCGATGTCGATCCGGAGAGAGCAGCTGTTCAAATGGGTTCTGCATTGGGGGGGGTATCGCAAGCGGAGCAGCAGCTCGTCAACTTCCTGAACGGCGGCGTTCGTTCCGTAGACCCGAGGGTGGCCGTGACGACGTTCGCCGGAGCGGCGAGTTGCCATATAGCCATCGACATGGGTTTCCAAGGACCCAACTCCACCAATGCGATGAGTTGCTCATCCGGTACAATCGCTCTCGGGGAAGCATGGCGTCTGATACGTGAAGGGACTGCGGATGTTGCCATTAGCGGCGGAGTGGAGGCTCCCCTGGCTCCGCTGTCGTTTGGTGCGTTCTCTATCATTCGTGCGATGAGCAGACGAAACCACGATCCGGCACGGGCGTGCCGTCCCTTCGATCGCAACCGCGACGGGTTCGTGATGGGGGAGGGAGCATGCGTGCTCGTGCTGGAGGAGGAACAACACGCCCGGGGGCGCGGTGCACGCATCTATGCCGAGCTTTGCGGATACGGTACCACCAACGACGCATATCATATGACGGCGCCCCTGCCCGCTGGTGAACAGGCAGCCCGTGCCATGACTCAGGCGCTGAATCGAGCCGGACTCTCGCCAGCTCAGATTGATTATGTCAACGCGCACGCGTCTTCCACGGCGTTGAACGACAGCAGCGAGACGGTTGCCATCCGCACTGCCCTCGGAGAACGGGCGTATGAGATTCCGGTGAGTGGTACGAAACCTTATCACGGTCACGCCTTGGGAGCTTCGGGAGCCATCGAGGCGGCCATTTGTTGCCTGGTCATGACGCGGGGCTGGATACCACCCACGCTCAATCTCGATGAGCCAGGGGATGGGTGTGATCTCGATTACGTTGTCGACGAAGGCCGGCCCGGAAAGCCGAAGGCCGTGATGTCCAATTCCCTAGGATTCGGGGGAATCAACGCGAGCCTGGTGCTTTCACGTCTGGGCTTCGAGTCGGGGGCGGAACTAGGAGTTTAGGGCGTATGCCGGTTGCCAACCAAGCCAGCCAGAGTCAGCTGCTGCGTCGCCTGCGAGCCAGCGCTCCGTTGAACACGGTGGAACTTCGGCCGCCACGGAGTGGACTGTCCTATGTGGACAGCATGGATGTGTGGATCGACATGTATCATTCCATCCAGCGTCTGGTGCGGCGGAATACCTTCCTGTTTCTGACCGACAACGCGGTGGGGGCATCCGAGGAGGAAAACCTTGCACATCTCGCGGCGAACCTGGCGAGCGACGTTCCACCGTCTCACATCGTGCCCTTCCTCACGTGCAAGCACTCGCTCGAGTACTGTCTGATGTATGCCAAGCGAGCAGCGTCCCGGGGCTTCGAAGCCCTCACCGTACTCGGTGGCGACAAGTTTGTCGGTCCACCAAGGTGCGTCGAGCACGCAAGGGATTTGCGGACACTGATTCGCGAGCAGGTACCGACCTTGGTGTTGGGAGGGTGGGCGAATCCGCACCGAGACGTGGAGCAGCAGATAGACTTTCTCACGGACGATGCTTTCAGCGGAGAGTTCTATCTGACACAGATTGTGTCACACCACAGTATTCGGCAGGTGGAGCGATTCGTCGAGGAGGCGCGGCGGCGAGAAGTTCCCCACCCGGGCGTGTTCGGCGTTTTCCTTTATAGGAGCGCCAATCCCAAGACGCTCGCCCGCCTGCGCCACTTCTTTCCGGTGCCGGCCGAAGAGCTGACGCGCGACTTCGCAGCCGGTTACTCGCCGGAGGATATTTGCGTGCAGACGATCAAGGCCTTGCGGAACGTCGGCGCAAACAAAATCTATCTCAGCAATCTCGGCTTCAAGGGCGTGGACCGACGCTATGAGCGTATCATGGAAGCGCTGGACGATTGATCGTCCTTATGGCCTGCAAGAGATCCACTGCCACCTCCAAGTTGCCCGACGGTACACTGATGTGAACACCCTGCACCGAACCGCGGATTGCTTCGAATATCTCGAGTGCGATCTGTAGTCCCTCAGCCACGGCTGCATTGTGTCCGTGCTCTTGCGCTTCTCGCATCCTCTGAATAACCGGGTCGGGCACGAAGACGCCGGGCACTTCGTTAGCCAAGAATTCGGCGTTGCGTAATGACACGAGCGGCCAGATTCCGGCGAGCAGAGGAACGCGCGACTCGGTTGTTTGTTCGATGAACCTCGCGAGTAGCGCTGCGTCGAAAACCGGTTGTGTGACGGCGAAGTCCGCGCCGGCATCGACTTTCCACGCATAACGTTTGATTTCGCGGTCGAGATCCACAGCGCTGTGGTTTGCCGCCACGCCAATCACATATTGGGTCGGTTCACCAATGGAGTTGCCACCGGGATCGAGGCCGTGGTTGAGACGATCCACGACATTGGTGAGGCCTATGCTGTCGATGTCGAACACCGCAGTGGCGTCGGGGTAGGGCCCCATGGTCGGTGGGTCTCCGCTCACGATGAGAATATTGCGCAAGCCCGCGGCGGCGGCGCCGAGTAGATCGCTGATCATCCCAAGCATGTTGCGATCACGGCAGGTGTAATGAATGACAGTCTCAACTCCAACTTCCCGCTGGATGATTGCGGCGGCAGGAATGACGCCCATGCGGCTGTGCGCCCGTGGGCTGTCGAGGAGGTTGACCGCGTCGACACCGGCTTGCTCGAGTGCTCTGGCCTGCGCTAGCATCTCGTCCGGTTGCCATCCGTGACCGGGGAGGATTTCCACGCTGGTGACGAACCGGCCCTCCGATAGCTTGCGGCCCAGCTGCGATCGCTGGGCGAGCGGTAGCGCCGCCGCCGCGGTGGCACCGGGTGATGCCGTGCTGACGTAGGCAGACGATATGCGCGGCTGCAGGCTCGCTACATGGTCGCGAATGAGCTTGATGTGTTGCGGGGTGGTTCCGCAGCAGCCGCCAACGAACCGCGCACCAGCGTCGATCATTCGCCGGGCGTATTGAGCCATGTACTCGGGGCTGGCCAGGTAGATCTGTCGATCACCGACGGAGCGAGGAATGCCTGCATTGGGTTGAGCCGAGACAGGGCGGTCGGTCACGCGGGCTATCCGCTCGATAGCATCGAGCATGACCGCCGGCCCGACGGAACAGTTGAGGCCGACAACATCGGCTCCCCATTCGGCGAGGCGTTCGGCGATGGTCTCGACAGATGTGCCGTAGGAGGTCTTGCCATTCTCACCGATAGTCATTTGTGCGATGATTGGGAGATCCGATAAGCCGCGTACCGCTTGGTACGCCGCGTGCAGTTCGTCGATGTCGGCAAATGTCTCGAGGATGAATCCATCGACTCCGCCTTGGGTCCAACCTTTCAC
>Ga0209988_10002363_pt1 | contig 12440 bp, 8 predicted proteins | sample N075metaG_FD_183115 | JGI IMG/M metagenome (GOLD analysis project Ga0209988, IMG submission 183115) | Deep subsurface microbial communities from Kermadec Trench to uncover new lineages of life (NeLLi) - N075 metaG (SPAdes) (version 2) | ecosystem: Environmental > Aquatic > Marine > Ocean trench... | reverse complement strand
TCAAGTAATGACACTGACGCCGACGCGCGAGCTTGCCATCCAGGTGGCGGAGGCTTATCGGCGCTACGCGTCCCACATTCCGGGTTTTCAGGTGTTGCCGATATATGGCGGACAGGAGTACGGCGTGCAGCTACGCCAACTACGGCGCGGCGTACATGTAGTTGTCGGGACACCGGGCCGAGTCATGGATCACATGCGCAAAGGCACCCTGAAGCTGGATGGGTTGCAGGCGCTGGTTCTGGACGAAGCCGATGAAATGCTGCGGATGGGCTTCATCGACGAAGTCGAATGGATTCTTGACCAGACCCCGAAGAACAGGCAGATGGCCCTGTTTTCGGCAACCATGCCGAAAGAGATTGAGCGCATCGCACGGCGTCATCTCAACAAACCGCAGGAAATTTCGATTAAGTCCAAGACCGCCACCGCTGAAACAATTCGGCAGCGGTACTGGCTGGTGAGCGGATTGCATAAACTGGATGCCCTGACACGAATACTCGAGGTCGAGCCGTTTGATGCGATCCTGATGTTTGTCCGTACCAAGACCGCGACAACGGAACTTGCCGAGCGACTCGAAGCGCGCGGCTATGCCGCAGCCGCGATGAACGGCGACATGATACAAAAGCAGCGCGAGCAAATGATCGAGCGACTGAAGAATGGGTCACTGGATATCCTGGTTGCGACCGATGTTGCTGCGCGGGGACTGGATGTCGATCGAATCAGCCATGTGATCAATTACGACATTCCCTATGACGCCGAGGCCTACATTCATCGCATCGGCCGCACGGGTCGTGCTGGCAGGAAAGGCGAGGCGATTCTTTTTGTTGCTCCGCGTGAGCGGCGGATGCTGCATTCCATCGAGCGGGCAACGAGACAAAAAATAACGCCGTTGGAGTTGCCGACGACCGAGACAGTCAACAACAAACGCATCGGGGACTTTAAACAAAAGATTACGGATACCTTGGGTGCCGGAGAACTGGCATTCATGCAGGGACTGGTGGAGCAATACCAGCAGGAACACGATGTGCCGGCGCTAGAAATTGCTGCGGCTTTGGCGAGCATGTTCATTGGCGATCGACCGCTGCTGATGAAGCCTGATGTCAAACGGCCGGCACGTTCGCAAAGTGAATCGAGGCCAGGCAAAGATCGTGGCGAGCGTCGCCGGCGACAGCCCGATTCCCTGCCCGACGAGGATAAAGAACGATTTCGAATCGAAGTGGGGCATCGGCATGGCGTCAAGCCCGGCAATATTGTGGGGGCTATCGCCAACGAAGCTGGATTGGATGGCCACCACATTGGCCAGATCGAAATTGACTCGGACTTCAGCCTGGTCGACCTGCCTGTTGGCATGCCGAATGACATCCTGGCGGATCTCAGGAAAGTGAGGGTGTGCGGCGAACCCTTGAACATTTCACGAGTGGATAAGAACGCAGCCGAAACGAAGGGGCGATCGAGTCGGCCGGCGAGGAAAAAAGATGCCTCGCGGCCGCGATCAGGAAAGAGAGACGATTCAGGGCCGCGATCGAGAAAGAAGGACGCATCCAATAAGAGAGATGATTCCGGGCCGCGATCGAGAAAAAAGGACGAGATCAAGTCGGCACTCAAAAAGCGGGCCGGCCCAAAGCCGGGGGCGCGTAAGTCGGGAGGGTCCAAATCCGGGGCAATGAAAAAGGCAGGCTCGAAAGCGGGAGCCCGGCAAATAGCCAAACCGAAATTCACAGCCGGCAAGAAGAGCAGATCGACATTGTCGGTTGGGAAGATGGGGCCCGGCAGGTCGATGACGCGAAAAAAGAGCAAGCCGCGGGGGTAGTGCGGTTTGCGCATCAGGACATCGTCGCACAAGGTGCTGGCCAAGATCAGCGTTTGGTTTTGTGTGCGCGCAGCATCGGGGTAGGCTGTCGTCTGTATTCTTGGTGTAACGTGGGTGTATAGCAGTCAGGATCGCGCGTAACAGGGGTGTGAAATAGATGAAGACAAAGCAACTATTGTTGACTTTCATGTTGCTGTTCGGGCTGGCCGGTGTACAGGCATTTTCCCAGGACGACAATTCACCGGCGGCAGAAGGGCTTGTTATTCCGGCTGACAAATACGATCGGGGCACTCCCCGCAGAAGCGCCGACGGATTCCTTGCCGTCCTGGAAGCAGGCGACTACGAAACCGCAGCCGAGTACATGGATCTCCGCAATTTACGCGGTAGCGCAAGTGAATTGAGCGGCGCGCAGCTTGCCCGCCGCTTTTACGTAATCATACAGCGCGCGACCTGGGTTGATATAGATGACCTGATTGACGATCCCGCTGGCCGCAGCAACGACAACCTGCCCGATTACCGGGATTCCATAGGAATCATTTTGGATGGCGATAAAGAGGTCCGGTTATTGATGCAGAAAGTGCCGGGAAGTAACGGTGCGCACATCTGGAAGATATCCAATGCAACGGTGTCGTTGATACCAAAGCTCTATTCCGTTTACGGCTTTCCAGATGTAATTGAAGATCTGCGACGCAGCCTGCCGCAAGTCAGTTTTCTTGGCTATGAGTTGTTCAAATTGGTCGCAATTGCGGCAACTGGAGCGATCGTATATCTAGTGGTTTTCCTGATGGCCCTCGTGGTCCGACGGATGCTCGGTGATCCGGAATTGCCCAAGAACCGGCGCGTGTTCAAGTTCCTCGTCCAACCTGTTGGAATCTGGATGGTCATCGTAACCGTGAATGCTGCTGGGGTTGGCCTGGGCCAGGGAGCCACGGCTGAAGCGTTAGCGCGATTGTCGCCTGTCCCAATCCTGGTGACGGTCTGGATGTTGTTCGCGGCCATGAACCTGCTTCGTGATGCCTATGCATTCCGTCTGCGCAACCTGGATCGTTCCGGCGCAGCGGTCCTGCTTCAGCCTGCATCCAATGCGATAAAACTACTGATCGCGGTGGGCGCAGCGCTGGTCTACCTGGACGACCTCGGCATCAATATCACAACAGTGCTGGCAGGCCTCGGTGTTGGTGGCATCGCTGTCGCCCTGGCTTTGCAAAAGCCAATGGAAGACGTGTTCGGGGCCCTCACGCTTTATACCCAGCAGCCAATCCGGGTAGGTGATTTTTGTCGTATTGGCACCGCGACCGGGACGATAGAGGAGATTGGATTACGGAATACGCGCCTCCGCACCCTGAAAAATACGGTCATTACGATACCCAATGCGCAAGTGGCAAATGCCGCGATCGACAATATTTCGGCACGACGGAAAATTCGCTTCAGGCCGATTCTGAGGTTGCGTTACGACACGACTCCGGAGCAACTTCGGCAGATACTGGGCGGCATTCGGGAATTACTGGATTCTCACGAGCAGGTCCTGCCAGAGGACCAGAGGGTACGTTTCAAGGACATTTCCGATGACGCGTTGCTGATCGAGGTCAACAGCTACCTGGACACGACCGACTGGGCAACCTACCTGGAGCTGGCAGAGGAATTGAACATCCGCATCCTGGAAATCGTGACGCAGGCAGGCACCAGTTTGTCACTTCCGGCGAGAGTGCTGCACATCGAGCAAACGACGGACTAGGCAAATCGGGACCCGCGTACATTTTCAATCACGGAAGATAGCAAGAGTGGGTGACAGGTGACATTGCCAAAGCAGTGTCGATCAGGGGTGAAGGCACGCTCAAGTTATTTTATCCCGGAAGAAAATCGACAAGAATTTGTGATTTTCATGGCATGATCAGTCCGGGCATGCAGGAGTTGCATCGAAGTTGTCGAAAACCGCTTTTTCACCCGTAATTTTGTTTTAATATGACTCGGTTAACTAAGAGAAAAAAGGTGATTTACATGAGAAAATTTGTATTTATTGGCCTTTCGCTGGCGCTAAGCGTTGGGGCTGGTGCAGCGTTTGCTGCCTGGGACCCGGATGAGGGTGCTGAGTATCATGAGAAGGCGCAGATAGCGCTCGCCAAGTTTGTCGAGAAGGACCCGAAAATTCAGCGTTTTATCGACGAATCCGCTGGATACGTTGTGATCCCGACAGTCGCCAAGGCTGCCTTGGGCATTGGTGGAGCTCGTGGCAAAGGGGTGCTTTATGAAGGTGGCGAAGTAACAGCCGTCGTAACTTTGACGCAGATAAGTTTCGGGTTCCAGGGCGGTGGACAGGCCTACAGCGAGTTCATTTTCTTTGAAGACGCCGCTACGCTGGAGAATTTCAAGCGCGGCAATTACGAGCTGAATGCGCAAGCCTCTGCTGTTGCAGTAACGGCCGGTGCTTCCGCTGATGCCGAATTCAACGGCGGCATGGCGATTTTCACGCAGGCAAAAGGTGGCTTGATGTACGAAGCGGCTGTTGGCGGCCAGAAATTCAAGGTCGAGGCCAAGTAGCAACCTTGACACCGAAAATCGCAGTCCAGGCTGTAATGATAAAAGGGCGCGTAACAGCGCCCTTTTTTTCAGGCAAAATCCGTTCACTGCAATGGCTGGGACATAAATCATGATACGCCTACCGATTTGCCGGTCTTGGGGCCTTGTTGCCGTCATTTTTTCATTATCCGCGTGCGCAGGTCCCGGCAATTCCCCGACGGATTCTGAATTTCGGCACAGTGTGCCTGGCGAAGTCCTGCCATGGACAAACGAGAACTTCGATGCGGGCAAAGAGAAATTCACATTCGCGGTGTTCTCGGACTTAACCGGGGGAGAGCGTGAGCGAATTTTCCAAATCGCCGTGGCGCAGTTGTCGCTGTTGCGGCCTGAATTCATAATCAATGTGGGCGATCTCATTGAGGGCGGTACAGAGGATGTTGGTGAAATTGATGGACAATGGGATTCGTTCGATCAACGTGCCGGCGTTGCCAAAGCGCCCGTATTCTATGTTGGCGGCAATCATGACCTGACTGGAACCGTGCTGCGCAAGGTCTGGGCCCGGCGCTACGGCCGTACCTACTACCACTTCGTTTATAAAGACGTGCTGTTCCTCGTGCTGGACACCGAAGATAATACGCCCAAACGGATGCAGGAGATTTACGAGGCACGGAATCATGCCATCGAGGTTTCGAAGACAGAGGGGTGGGAAGCCTTCGCCCAAACGGAATACGCCACCATGCCGGAGAATGCGGCGGGCAATATCTCAGCAGAGCAGTCGCAATATTTTCAAGACGTAATTGCGGCCAATCCGGAGGTTCGGTGGACATTCCTGTTCATGCACAAAGCGGCGTGGAAACGCGAGGACGCGCAATATTTTGCGGCGATTGAGCGGGCGTTAAGCGAACGTCCGTACACGGTATTTAACGGTCATGTGCATGCCTATGAATACGAATTGAGACATGGCCGTGACTATATTCGTCTGGCGACAACGGGCGGCATACAGCTTCCCGATCTCGGGCGCTCCATGGATCACGTTACTCTCGTGACCGTCAGCGAAAGTGGTACAGATATCGTCAACCTGCTGATGAATGGCATTCTCGACAAGACGGGGCATATCCCGTTGGACGGGGACGATGTTTGCTTTGAGTCTGCGGCTTGTGCTTGTGGAGAGGCTCAATAGAGCAGGAGCGGCCGTAGAGGCGGATTCAATCGTGGTCGCGCGTCAGGATTCACTTGCCAATTTTGCCTCGGGAATGATGATCCTGATGTATCGGCCATTTGACGTTGGAGACATTGTGGATCCCGGTGGGGTCAGTGGCAAAGTCAGTCACATGAGCCTGGTTAGCACGACATTCATGACTCTGGACAACAAACGACTGGTTGTGCCGAACAACCTGTATCGAGATGCGACTGTCCTAGAGTTGGCCTCTTATGGGCAGCATTCGCATGAAACCTGCTTTAAAGCGTTGCCACCAGGTAGTCTGGGGTTCCTTGTCGAAAATGACCTCCTGCCCATCCTCAAACCCACGCCAGCGTAACTTGCCTTTTTCGTTAAGAAAGACTTCGTAGGTTTGTTTGGCAATGGATGCATCGATGAGTAATGCAGTCTGGGTAGCCAATTCGGGTGACCGAATAATTACGCCAAGCTCGGTGTTGATGTTTGCGGACCGAGGGTCGAAGTTGAATGACCCTATGAATATCTCACGGCGATCAATAATAAATGCTTTCGTATGCAAAGTTGCTTTGGCCCCGCTGGCGGCCGTCAATTCGGACCCGGCAACATCAGCATCCGGGCGAACTTCGTAGATCTTGACGCCGGCCTTTAGCAGCGGTTTGCGTGACGGGGCATATCCACCATGTACGCTGGACTGGTTATTCGCTGCAAGGCCATTGGTGATCACAGTCACATCAACGCCGCTGCGTTGTAATTTAGTGACTGCCTCGATTCCATTTTTTCGCGGCACAAAATACGGAGAAATAATAATTGCCTCGGTTCTTGCCGACAGCAAGGACTCGCGCAGCGCCGTTTTTATGGAGGCAGCATCCGCAGCTTTGGACTTAATTGATTTGTCCGGCGAGTCGACAGCCAGCGTATACGGCGCCCAAGTAAAAGGACCTGTGTCAATCTCGATATACTCAAGAACTTTGTCTTTCACTGCTTCCGCATATATGGTGCCATCAACTTGTTGGCGCGTCTCTTCAAGTGCTGCCCGCAAGCGTGCAAGTTCGGCTGCCGGATCATCCGGCATTTTGGCAAATGCTCCGATCGGAGCGGCGCGCTCGTGATTCCAATAGGTATCGAACATGTCGGACACGTCGTTAACGACCGGTCCTATCCCTACGACGTCCAGATCACCGAATTTGGCGTCAACTCGCGCCCCAAAATATTCGTCGGCGATATTCCGCCCACCAATAATTGTCACTTGATTGTCGACGGTAAACGACTTGTTATGCATGCGCCGATTTATGCGACTGAAGCTTGTAATGCCATCCATGAACCGGGCAGAGCGACGCGCAAATGGATTGAAGATGCGAATTTCAAAGTTAGGGTGTGAATCGAGCCCGGCCATCCCCGCGTCATATCCACTCGTGAAAATGTCATCGAGCAGCAGTCGGACTCGGACACCACGGTCCGCAGCCCTGAGCAAAGCATTGATGAACGCACGACCTACGATATCGTTTTTGATCAGATAATATTGCGCGTCAAGAGTTCTTTCTGCTCTCTCCGCCAGCAGCAGGCGTGCAGCAAGTGCGTCGATGCCATTGCCAAGCAGATAGAAACCCGACTCTCCCGGGTGTTGTTCCGCCAGTCCTTCCAGCTGTTTTCCAAGAAACGTCCCGCCCGTATCGGTGACTGCGGTGCTGACGGGTTTCGGATAGTCGAAATCGACGCTTGCGCACGCGGTCAAAGTCGCAATCAGTGCGATGGAGTAACAATGTCGCAATATATTCGTCATTTTGATGAATTCCGAAATGAAAGCACAGTGTGTGTGGCCATGTCATTTGATATCATTATCTGACTAACACTTCAATGCTATGCACGCTCGCACGCCAACAACTGCCGTTTCCTGGCAATGACCGTTGTGAACAACCTTACTCCACGCATGATGTATCAATTTATCAGGTGGCTGACAATACTATGGTAGATTCCATCGAGCCAGGTCACGATACAAATCAGAAACAATCATCTGAGCGTTTAATGAGGTGAACTCAGTCAAACAAAGAGCCACAGGGATAGAATACAGACTCCTTTTGACGCTGTCGTTAGTGTTCACGAGCCTGGCCACAGGGCAGGGAATTGCAAATGACGTTGCGGAAACGGTGAGTTCCCAGGGCGTTGTTGAGCCTCCTGCGGTATTCGTAAGCGACGAAATACTGGAGGCGATGGATGCCCCACTTGACGACGTCTGGCCAGCGATGTCGGCAGCACGATTCGGTGATCTCGATGCGATGGTCGAGATTGGCGAAATTCGTGTCCTGACAACGATCACGCTCGGCTCCTATTTTATCGACCGGGGTCGGCAACGTGGCATCGTCTTCGAGTTGTCCCGAATACTCGAAAAGTTTGTCCGCGACAAGTTCGGCAAAAAAGCCAGGGCTCTGAAAGTCACGATAATTCCAGTCCGGCGGGATCAGTTAATTCCTTCGCTGATCGCAGGGCATGGCGATATTGCTTTCGCCAACCTGACGGTGACGCCAGAGCGCAGCAAAGTGGTCGATTTCTCAGCCCCGTTTACGAGCAAGGTCCGGGAAGTACTGGTGACGGGGCCCTCCGCACCAGACATTTCAGTACAGGCGGATCTTGCCGGCAAAGAAATCGTGGTGCCCCGCGCATCGAGCTATTTTGAGAGCATCACCAGAGCGAACGAGCAGTTCGTGAAAGATGGTCTGGAGCCCATTCGAATAACTGCAACGGACCCCCGGCTTGAGGCTGAGGACATTCTGGAAATGATGAGCGCCGGACTGTTGCCTATGACGGTTGTTGATGATCACAGGGTTCTTGTATGGTCAAAAGTCTTCAAGAATCTTACCGTGCACGAAGACATCGTTTTCAGAGAAAATGCTGAAATCGCTCTTGCCATGAGGAAGGAGAGCCCGCTACTCAAGGAATTGCTCGATGCTTTCGTTTATGAAAATCGTATTGGGACACTAATTACCAATATCCTCGTCAAGAGGTATGGGAAAAATACTGGTTGGGCGAAGCCTGCGCTGGAGCGCAAACCGTTCAGGCGGCTCGAACAGCTGGCCGGTTTGTTTAGAACATACGGAGCTCGCTATGATATTGATTGGCTGATGTTGGCCAGCTTTGCCTTTCAGGAATCGGAATTCGACCAGAGTGTGCGCAGCCCGGTTGGTGCAATCGGTGTCATGCAGGTCATGCCGGCAACGGCCGCAGACAGGGCTATCGCCATCGAGAATATTGAGGAAGTCGAAAATAATGTTCACGCTGGTTCGAAGTACCTGAACCTTCTTCGCGCACACTATTTTTCCGACGAAGCGATCGAACCGACTGAGAGAATGCTGTTCACCATGGCGGGTTACAACGCAGGCCCGAACCGAATTAACAGGCTAAGGAGAGTGGCTGAGCAGCGTGGACTGGACCCGAATATCTGGTTCAACAATGTAGAGCTCGTTGTCGCGGCGCAGGTCGGGCAGGAGCCTGTTCGCTATGTGGGCAATATCTACCGCTACTACATCGCCTACAAGCGGGCGCTGGAGACGATGGAAGACAAGGAATCGATCCGGGACCTGAAGTGACCGGCTCGGATCCAAAGCAACGTCCGTCCGTTGCCCTGCACGTGTATAGGAAATAAACCCCCGCTCCGGGCAGCCCGGAAAATCGGTCGGACGTGCCCTTACTCATCGAATTGGGCGTGAAAATCCAGGCGGGCCGTCTACCATGCCGGATCAGTTTCTGGCAGATTCTCCTGGGTTACTTGGGGGGCAGTTGGTAAGTCCATCGCGGGATTCTGGTCGAAGAAATTGTATGGCCTAATCGTCAGGCTGTTCCAGCCAAGATTGTAGACCGGCCAGTCCTCCACCGATGGTACGTGATGAAAGCCAAGTGTGTACCAGAGGACAATATCGGTGTCCTCAATGTTGCGATTTTCCGAGGTCCACGCGGGTAATCCTTCACCCGGTAACGACTGGTTCGAATAGTGACCGCCCGCCCACTTCTCGTTCGGATCGAATGGAGTGACCCATAAATGATAATTAGCGAATTGAGCACGCTGCAACGCAGGGTCGTCTTCATCGACCAGGGGTCGGGCATTGCCAGCCATCTTCAGCGCGTAGCTGGTTGAATAGCCGACCTGGTTTTTCTGCTCCGAATTTTCCACACGCCACAAACTCGGCTGGTCAAAGCTCATGCGAAATTTGGCGTCTGAATCGCTTGTCGCAACGTCTCGTTCCGTCGTCCAAATGCTGGTTCGTTTACTGCCTTTCGGTTGACGTTGTGCAACGAGCTTGTCGCGGACGAATCGGTTCTTCGTTCCGTCAATGTCGAGATCAAGGCGAATTGAAAAGAAATGATCGTGGTTGATGCCGACGAGTCCCGGTGCGAGTAATTGTCCGAATTCGGTATCAGCGGCCGCGCTCGGATCACTCATTGACTGCGCTTTCACGCCTTTGACCGCGTCCATACCCGATGCACCCAAGCGATAGGTTAGCTGTGCTTTGTTGTCGAGCACCCAGTCGAAGAGATAGTCATAGTTACCTATCGTCGCGACAAAACGAACGATCAGTTCGACATTCGGCCTCCCGTCGAGGTCTTGCGTGAACAGGTCGTAATGGCGCCAGGTTCCATCGCCGGTTGGGCGTTCAAAAATACAAATTCTGTCGGTGAGTTCGTCCGCGCCGCCTGCTGAATTGGCCATTGTGGGTGTCATGTAAACGGCACCCTGCGGGCAATCGACGCCAGCAAGCAGGGGGCTGTGTGTTGTCCCGACTCCGTAGTCCCCTTCATCCATGTAATTTCGGTAATACCAGCTTTCGGTCGAGTCCTGGTAAGGGACATAGATCTCCGAGACATTTCCCTGGTAAAGGACACTGCGTTCATTGCCAGCATCGTCGTATCGCACCATGGACATAATGACGCCGGCACGCATGTCCCAGCGAAGATGGAAGCGCCAGTTGTTCCAGCTCACGTTCCAACCGTCGATTTCAATGTTGCCGCCGTCTTTTACCGTAATCTCAACCGGCTTGGTATTGCGGAGAGTGTCCTGCGCATCAGCGGCAACGGAGTAGGTCGTTTGTGTGACCGGCACTACGCCGAGATCGATGACTTCCAGTACTTCGCCCGCTTCGAGGTCCACGATCGCGAATAATCCTTCAATGGGTGCAGCGAATACATTGGTGGGGTTGTTGGACAGGTCGAAGCAATCAACTTTGACGACGCGTTTCGCCTGCTCATGTGGTGCACCGAAATTGCCGCCGGTTCTGGGGGCGCAAAAAATCGCATCAAGATCGGTGATGTCTCTTTTGGCGAGCCCGGCCTGCATGCGTTCGTCGCCGAGGGCGATATCGATAGCCCGGAATATTTCATCGAATGAGATAGGCGGTTGCCCGGGGCCGGGAATTTCCTCGATAGCCAGGATCTCATTGGCATCGAGATCAATGATGAACTCCCTGTTTATCCGGTCGCGCCGAACGACGACTCGGGACAGTCGAGGGAGCAACTCACCCGGCTGCCAATCGAGAACCGCCTGTTTTTCGGGTGGCTCCAAAGCCACGGACAAGATGGGTGTCGATTCGTCGGTATGGCCTTTCGCCCGCAGGAGTGCCGTGCTGCGGGTGATTTCTGACGCGTCCAGGGCATCTAATGGATGATTGGGGGCCGCGTGAATTGACTGGGACAAGAATAACGCAAGCAGCGTACCTGACAACACGGCGACTAATCGAATGAGCTTTTTCATCGGTGTATTCCTTTTGGTTTGTTACCAATCAAACATCAATCTGAAATGCCTGTTTTAGTTCTTGTATACGATAATCGAGATTCACAGGACTTTCTGTTGCTTACCGCTCGACCAGTGCGGGATATCCGAGCCGTTTCCTTGCCGCTATAAACTCAGGCGTCTCGAGCTTGGGATTGTTGTAAAAATTGGCTGCCAAAGAAGCATTCCCACCGGCCCTGAAACCACCGGATACCTGTTCTGCAGCGAGTTGCAGGTAGGCCATCACTTTTTCGTAGTCGTTTACTGCTATGTAGGCTTGAGCCCAAGACAGACATTGCCGCTCCGAGCTGTTCTTTCGCTGCAGTTTACCGTTAATCTGGCCAACTCTGCGAGGAAAATGTCAGGATTCAAGCACGTAGCAACTCGCGCCAAAAGCCACAGGTGATCCTGCACCATACTTTACTCTTGCCATTCGTTTGGCGAGTTACTCTTTGATACCTTCCAACTCGAGAAAAAACGAATAGTAGAGCGTAGTCTCGTCGATTCGTTTGAATCGTCCAGTCGTTCCGCTGTGGCCGGCGGCCATGTCCGTTTTCAACAGCAACAGATTGTCGTCGGTTTTATGCGCGCGTAACTTGGCGACCCACTTGGCGGGTTCCCAATACTGCACCTGGGAGTCATGCAGTCCCGTTGTGACCAGTATGTTGGGGTAGTCCATCGCCGCAATATTGTCGTAGGGCGAATAGGACAGCATGTAATCATAAAAAACTTTGTCTGCCGGATTGCCCCACTCATCCCACTCGCCGGACGTTAACGGTATGTCTTCATCGAGCATCGTTGTAATGACGTCGACAAATGGCACGCGCGTCGATATGCCGTTGTAAAGTTCTGGCGCCATATTGATTACGGCGCCCATCAACAACCCGCCTGCGCTGCCACCCTGTGCGTAGAGGTGCTCTGGCGATGTGTAGCCTTCTTCAATCAGAAACTTCGACACATCGATGAAGTCGGTGAATGTGTTTTTCTTATTCAATTGCCGGCCGTCGTAATACCATTCCCGGCCCATTTCGGAGCCACCGCGAATGTGGGCGATCACGTAAATAAATCCTCGATCGAGCAGGCTCAGGATATTGGCGCTGAACCCGGGCTCCATGCTGGCACCGTACGATCCGTAGCCGTACTGGAACAAGGGGTTCCGCCCGTTTTTCTCCATGCCCTTGCGA
>Ga0209988_10002360_pt1 | contig 12450 bp, 10 predicted proteins | sample N075metaG_FD_183115 | JGI IMG/M metagenome (GOLD analysis project Ga0209988, IMG submission 183115) | Deep subsurface microbial communities from Kermadec Trench to uncover new lineages of life (NeLLi) - N075 metaG (SPAdes) (version 2) | ecosystem: Environmental > Aquatic > Marine > Ocean trench... | reverse complement strand
CGTCCCCAGCAGGATGCTGGCGTTGGCGGTCGAGCCGACCGGCAGGTTGCCCGGGAAGAAGAACTGGTTGCCCGTGGCGTTGCTTGAAACGGCCAGTCCGCCGATGTTGACCTCGTTGGCGGCGCCCCCGGGTTCCATCAGTTCGACGAACTGGATCGTCCCGTTACCGTTGCTGAAGACCTCGACGACGTCCCAGGTGTGGGCACCGGCCCAGGCGGACGCGGCAACGACAAACGGCGTTGCCACGACGACCCCCAGCGGTTTGCTTTGCTTCATGGATCTACCCTCGACTGTTGACCAAGCGAATAAACAGATGTGTACTGGAAGGATAGAGCACCCCGCCGGCTTTGCAATACGCTCGGATCGACAAATTGTCGATCTTGGCCATGCGGGCCTATCGTTGGGGATCCCGGAGGGAATCGCCCATGCGAATGGTCCTGGTCGGACTGGTGACGGGAGTCCTGGCGAGCGCCGCGGTCGCCCACCCGCAGCCTCACTTCACGTGCGCCATGGCCGCCACCAGCAATGGCTGGTGTGAAGTGTGTCGTGTCGGCTACCTCGCGACTGTCGAGATTCGGTCGGCGAAGCTCTTTGAATCGATCGATCCGCACGGTCACAAGCTGACCGTGGACAAGATGACCTGCATCTCCTGCCGGGAGGCGTGGGCGACCGACGGGTACTGCTACGACTGCCGGATCGGCTACGTCGACGGACACGGCTACTTCACGAGCCTGACCTACCTGCTCGCACAGGGCGAGGTCCTCGACCCGGCGAAGATCACCTGTGGGGTCTGTTTCAAGGCAGCGGCGGACACGACGCTCCCGCTCCAGGATCAGCGCTGGTGTGATGCCTGTGGCCAAGGCATGGTCGGCAACGTCGTGTTCCGTGACAAGTTGGACTACGCCGCCGCACGCAAGCAGTTCGAGTTGTTGCTTCGAGCCGTCAAGGAGTCCGACCGGTGCGAGATGTGCAGCATGCTCCTGTTCTACGGCGGTGTGTGCCGGGCGTGCAATATCACCTACAAGAACGGCAAGGTGGTGCAGGCGAAGCGGCCTGCCGGGAAATGACCTCCCGGGCAGATCCGCTCATGCGATCCGAGGTCGGCGGCCGAAGGGGGTTTCAATGGCCCCCTGGCGCGAGCGTCTTCACGAGATCATTTTCGAAGCCGACACCCCGGCCGGCAAGGTGTTCGATGTCGCCCTGCTGATCGCCATCATGCTGAGCGTGGCCAGCGTCAGCCTCGAGAGTGTCGCTTCGATCGACGCGAAGTACCACGGTCTGCTGTTCACGGCCGAATGGGTGTTCACGGGGCTGTTCACGGTGGAGTACGTGCTGCGGCTTATCTGCACCCGTCGGCCCGTCCGCTATGCGACGAGTTTCTTCGGCATTGTCGACCTGCTGGCCGTGTTGCCGACATGGCTGAGCCTGTTGGTGCCGGGCGCCCAGCACCTGATGGTGATCCGGTCGCTGCGGTTGCTCCGCGTGTTCCGGGTTCTGAAGCTGGGGCGCTACCTGACGGCGGCGACGGAACTGCGCCGCGCCGTCTGGGCAAGCCGCGCCAAGGTGACCGTGTTTATCACGGCCGTGCTGGTCGTTGTCGTGATCATGGGGTCGGCGATGTACGTGGTCGAGGGAGAGGACGCGGGTTTTAACTCGATTCCGCAGAGCATGTACTGGGCGATCGTGACGATGACGACCGTCGGATACGGCGATGTCGCGCCGGTGACGCCGCTTGGCAAGCTGCTCGCCGCGGTCGTCATGATCCTGGGCTACAGCTTCATCATCGTGCCGACCGGGATCATTACGGCGGAACTGACACGCGGCTACGGGAAGCCCGTGAGCACGCAGGCGTGCCGGGAGTGCTCGCTCGAGGGGCACGACGTGGATGCGAAGTGCTGCAAGTACTGCGGCGCGGAGCTCTAGGAAAATAGCGGGTACGATGCGGTTCGTGGGAACGCTGACGATCACAAATGCGCGGGTGCTCACACTCGCCGGCAGCGACGTCCCTCGCCGCGGCGCGGCGTTGGCCGACCTCGGTGTGATCGAACGGGGCTACGTGCGTGTCGAGGACGGGCTCATCGCGGCCGTCGGCGCCGGCAACCCGGGTGGCGACGCCGCCGACGAAACCATCGACGCCGGTGGATGTGTTCTCATGCCCGGCTTCGTCGACTGCCATACCCACGCGTGCTGGGCCGGCGAGCGTTTCGACGAGTTCGAATTGAAGCTGGCCGGCCGGTCGTACCTGGAGATACTGGCGGCCGGCGGCGGGATCATGTCGACGGTTCGTGCCGTCCGGGCCGCAGGCGGCGACGCGCTCGCCGACGGCCTGTCGCGACGGTTGTCGCGGATGGCAACGCTCGGCACCACGACCGTCGAAGTGAAGTCCGGCTACGGGCTGGCCACCGCCGACGAACTGAAGATGCTGCGGGCGATCCGCGTCGCTGCGGACGAGACCGGGCAGACCGTGATCCCGACCTTTCTCGGCGCTCACGCGCTCGACCCCGACAACCCGCGCTGCGTTGACGAGACGATCAACGAGACGCTGCCGGCGGTCGTCGAGGAATTCGGCGCAATAGCCTGTGACGCCTACTGCGAACAGGGCGCCTGGTCGGTGGCGGACACCGGCCGTTTGTTCGAGCGTGCGGCCGCACTGGGATGTCCCCTGCGTGTGCACACGGACCAGTTCAACAGTCTGGGTATGACCCGGCTGGCGATCGAGATGGGCGCCGTGAGCGTGGATCACCTCGAAGCGACGACGCCGGTGGACCTGGAACTGCTCGCCGCGAGCCCGACCATCGGCGTGGCCCTGCCGGCCAGCGGATTCCAGCTCGACGACCGATACATGTCAGGTCGCGCCCTGGTCGACGCCGGGGGCGTGCTCGCACTGGCGACCAACTACAACCCCGGCTCGGCACCGACGCCCTCGATGGCGTTCGTGATCGCACTGGCCTGCCGGAAGCTCGGATTGACGCCTGCCGAGGCCATCGCGGCCGCAACGGTCAATGCGGCGTGTGTACTGGGCCTCCAGGGCAAGGTGGGCTCCATCGAGCCCGGCAAGCGAGCCGATATGCAGCTCATGGACTTCACCGACGAGCGTGAATCGGGCTACGAGTTCGCCACGCCGGGGCCGCCATTGGTCATGTGTGGCGGGCAGGTCTTCAAAAGGACCTAGAATCGGCCCATGGTCATCACCGCCCAACAGGACATTGACGGCGCCGAGGCCGCGGCGCAGTGCGTCACGACCACGCACCTGCGGCTCGTCGAGTACCTGCAGGTGGGTCGGACGCTCGCACAGGTCGATCGCTTTGTTGCCGAAACCCTGTCGTCGCTGGACTGCCGCAGCGCCTTCCTGCGGTACCGCATGAAGGGCCACCCGCCGTTCTCGTCGCACGCCTGCCTCTCGCTGAACGACTGCATCGTCCACGGCACCCACGACATGACCGACAAACCCCTGGCCCCCGGCGACATCCTGTCGGTCGACATCGGCGTGATCCACCATGGCTGGATCGGCGACGCGGCCTGGACCTACGCGATCGGCGAGGCCACCGACGAGGCGCTCCAACTGATGGCCTGCGGTCGCGAGTCGCTGCGTCGCGGGATCGCGTCGGTCAAGGCGGGTCGCCCGCTGGTCGAATGGGCCCAGACCCTGCAGCCGTACGTCGAGGAGGACTGCGGCTACTTCCTGGTCCGCGGGCTCGGCGGACACGGCTACGGGCGCACGCTGCACGGCCCGCCGTTCCTCTCCAACGTGACGCCCCGGCACCCCAGCGAATGGCCCGATGCCTGGGAGACTTTCAAGCCGGGCATGCTGCTGGCGGTGGAGCCGATGATCGCCCTCGGCAGCGGCGAGATCATCTCCGACGGCAAGGCGTGGCCGATCTACACGGCCGACGGCTCCCTGAGTGTGCACTACGAGGCCGACATCCTGGTCACCGAGAATGGTGCGCGTGACCTCACCGACGGGATGAACCAGTTGCCCGACATCGTCAAGTAGCTCTCCTTCGCCCATCGTCCGCCATCGTCCAGGAGTTTCTCGCATGCTGACCAATGTTGCCGTTGCCGCCGCACTCACCGCGTCGATCGCCCTGGGCCCGCCGCCGACAAGGGTCGAGACGGTCGTGGACGTCATGCACGGCGTCGAGATTCCCGATGACTACCGCTGGCTCGAGTCGCTCGAGGCCGAGGACGAGGCGGTCGAGCGGTGGACGACGCTGCAGAACAACCAGACCCGCTCGGTGCTCGATGCCATCCCCGGCCGGGCCGAGTTGGAGACGCGGCTCGAAAGCCTCATGGTGCTGCCCAGTGTCGGCGCGCCCACGATGCGGATGGATCGCTACTTCTACAAGCAACGTGACGGCGCCGAGAACCAGTCGGTGCTGTACCTGCGTCACGGGCACGACGGCGTCCGGCGGGCGTTGCTGAACCCCAACACGATGGACGCCGAGGGCCTGATCAGCCTCGACTGGTTCGAGCCGAACCACGACGGCACGCTGCTGGCCTTCGGTCTCAGCTACGCCGGCGACGAGAATTACACGCTGTACGTCCTGGATGTCGACACCGACACGTGGCTCGCCGACGAGATCCCCGGCAAGGTGCGGAGTGTCGACTGGCTTCCGGACTCGACGGGGTTCTTCTACCGCGACCTGGCCGACGTCAAGAACCCCTATTCGGGTCGCATCCGGTTTCATAGGCTTCGTACCCACCACCGGCAGGACCGCACGCTCTTTGAACAGTACAAGGAAGGACCACTGGCCACGACCTGGGGGCCGTTCGCGTACACGAGCAAGGACGCCCGGTGGATGATCCTTGGCTATTACACCGGCACCAAGTCCAACGACCTGTGGGTCGTGGACCTCGATCTGTGGTTCCGGACCGGGCGGTTCGAGCCGCGTGACATCCTCGTCGGCGACGACTCGACCAGTGGCGGACCGGTCTTCGGCGACACCCTGTTCATGCGGACCACGATGGATGCGCCCAACGGTCGCGTCATTGCGGTGGACCTGAACAACCCCGGGCGGGAAAACTGGAACGAGATTATTCCACAGCAGCCGCGAGGGACGTTGCGTGGCGTGTCGTTGGCGCGTGGGATACTGGTGGCGAGCTATCTCCAGTCCGCGTCGACTTCGCTGCAGCGATTCACCTTGCAGGGCAAGCCGCTGGGTGTCATCGAGCTGCCGGGGATCGGCAGCGCCGATATCACGACGGCCCAGGACCGCACCGAGGCGTTCATCTCCTTCAGCAGCTACAGCCGGGCCCCGACGATCCGGCGGGTTGACCTCGCCACCGGCGAACAGCAGACCTGGGATCAGCTCGACGTCCCCGGCTACCGCCCCTCGGAAATTACCGTGACCCAGAAGTGGTATCCGTCGGCGGACGGCACGAACATCAGCATGTTCCTCGTCCACAAGAAGAACCTCGTCCTGGACGGCAACAACCCCACGCTCCTGTACGGCTACGGCGGTTTCAACATTCCGATGACGCCCCGGTTTCGGGCGACGCGGTTGCCGTTCCTCGAGGCCGGCGGCGTCTACGCGGTGGCCAACCTTCGCGGCGGCGGCGAGTATGGCCAAGCGTGGCACGAGGCGGGCATGCTCGCCCTCAAGCAGAACTGCTTCGACGACTGCATCGCGGCGGCCACCTACCTCATTGACCAGGGCTACACGAACTCCGAGCGACTCATGCTCATGGGCGGCTCCAACGGCGGGCTGCTCGTGGGCGCGGTGGTGACGCAGCGGCCGGACCTGTTCTCCGGCGCGATCTGCGCCGTGCCGTTGCTTGACATGCTGCGATACGACCAGTTCCTCATGGCGAAATACTGGGTGCCGGAATACGGCGACCCGGCCAGGGCGGCGGACTTCCAGTGGCTTTGGGCGTACTCGCCGTACCACAACATCCAGCCCGGCGTCCACTACCCGGCGATCCTCTTTACCGCCGGCGAGAACGACGCTCGCGTTCACCCGATGCACGCCCGCAAGATGGCGGCCCGTGTCCAGGCGCTGGCGGCCAACGACTTCGATGCCGATCCGGTGCTGCTGTGGGTCGATCGCAGTGCCGGCCACGGGTCCGGCAAGCCCCTGCGGATGCGGATCCGCAACGCCGCCGACCAATGGTCGTTCATCATGTGGCGGACCGGTATCGTCGAGGGCCCGGTGGAGGCGACGGCGCGGTAGCCGCCCATCTGCCTCTGAGCCCGTTCTGACTGAATATCGCGGCAATTCGGGTCGATACGGCCCCCAATGAGCGATTACGACCTGATCTGCATCGGCTGCGGCCCGGCCGGCGAGAAGGCCGCCACCCAGGCCGCCTACTTCGGACACCGGGTGGCGATCGTCGAGCGCGAATCGAGCCCCGGCGGCGCGATGGTCAACACCGGCACGATCCCGTCGAAGTCGCTCCGCGAGACCGCGTTGCTCTGTTCGGCGTTCCGACGCAGGCCGTTGCCGGGCATCGAGTTCGCCGTCGACCACAAACTCTCGGTGGCGAAGCTCATGGCGCAGCGCTATCGCGTGCAGTACCAGGAGCACGACCGGATCGAGTCGTCCCTTGATCGCTCCGGTATCAGGGTCATTCGCGGCATCGGCCGGATCGACGGTCCCGAAACCGTGAGCGTCGAGGCGACCGACGGAACGACGTGCGTCCTGACGACCAGGTTCATCCTCATTGCGACCGGTTCGTCGCCGGCGCGGCCCGAACACATTCCCTTCCATCAAGACAATGTCGTCGATGCCGACGATATCCTCGACCTGAGCGAGGTCCCCGACTCGATCATCGTGGTCGGTGGTGGCGTCATCGGTTGCGAGTACGCCTGCATGTTCGCTGAGCTCGGCGCGTCGGTGACATTGATTCACCCGCGCGACACGCTGCTGGACTTCATCGACGCCGAGTGCCGCGATCACCTGTTGCGGGCAATGAGCGACGAGGGCATCGAGATTCGACTCAACACGACGATCGACGAAGTCATCCGCCAGGACAACGGGACCGTTCTCACCCGTACCGACGGGGGAGAGCAACTGACCTGCGACGTGTTGTTGTGGGCGGCCGGCCGATGCAGCAACACCGACGACATCGGCCTCGACAAGGCAGATATCGTTGCGGGCAAACGCGGCCTGATCGAGGTCGACGATCACTACCAGACCAGTGTGCCGAGTATCTACGCGGCGGGCGACGTCATCGGTTTCCCGGCGCTCGCATCGACGTCGATGGAGCAGGGCCGGATCGCCGCCTGCCACATGTTTGACATCGATTTCAAGACAAAGCTCGCCTCGCTGCTGCCATTCGGCCTCTACACGATCCCGGCGGTATCCTCGATCGGGCTCTCCGAGAAGGACGCCGTCAAGGCCGGGCGCGACGTCGTCGTCGGCCGAGCCCAGTACCGGCACAACGCACGCGGCAGGATGCTTGGCGATGAACAGGGCATGCTGAAGTGCGTGTTCGACAGGCAGACGCGGCAGCTCCTGGGCACGACGATCGTCGGCGAATCGGCCACCGAGCTGATCCACCTCGCGCAGTTCGTGATCACCTTCGAGGCCGGCATCGACGAAATCATCGGCGCGTGCTTCAATTACCCGTCGCTGAGTGAGCTGTACAAGTACGCCGCCTACGACGCGTTGCAGGCGATTGCCGCCCGCCGCCGCGAAAAAGCCGCGTAAGCAAAATGAGCTCTGAGCTCATTTTCCGCGCAGGAGCCGGGCTAGCCACGAAGCCGGCACGTCGTCCACGACACCGACCGATTCGATCCCGTCTTTGCGGCAGATCTCCGCGGCCGCGGCGTAGCCGCTACGGACAGCCCCCTCCATCGTCGCCGGCCACCCCGTGAGGCACCAGTCGCCGGCGAGGTACAGGTTGTCGATTGCCGGGCCGTCCGCCGGTGCTGGCCCGGCGGTCGGCCGAAAGGCGTCGGCGCCGGGGGTGGCGGCGAATGTCGCTCGCTTCTCCTTGATGGACCGGACCTGGATCGGTTCGATCCCCACCGACGCCGGCAGGGCGCGGTGAATGTCGGCGACGACCTTCTCGGCGATTTGCTGCTCGGGCAACCCCATCCAGTCGTCGGCGGCGCTGATGACCGCGTGGACGTGCTGCCGACCGTCGGAATCGGTCCCCTTGTTGAACAGCCAGTGGACACCGGCGTCGACGAGCACCAGGTGCGGCAGCGTCATGACGGGCCGGTCGAACCAGAGGTGCACGCCGAGGATGGGGCTCACCTCGAATCGGCCCAGGTTCTGCAGCCGGGTGTCGGCCTCGCGAACCGTGGTGGAAACCAGCTTGTGCAGCCGGTCAAAGGGCACGGCGCTGACGACCGCGCTGGCGTCGACGAAACCGTTGGCGGTGACGACGCCGGTCACCTGTCGGCCGTCGAAGGAGATCGATCGCGCCGATGTACCGAGCATGACCGTCCCACCCATGTCACGCAGCACCGCGGCGGCCGTGTCGTAGAGGTTCACAAGCGGCACGGTCGCCAGCCCCATCGTGTACGACCACCGGTGCTCCAGGAATCCCTGCCCGAAGACCTGCAACGCGTAGGCCGCGCCGACGCGATGAACGCCAATGTTGCAGGCACTGGTGACGATGACATCCCAGAACTGGTTGACGACCGCCTCCGGCTGCCCGCACGAATCGAGGAAGTCGGCGAAGGTCCGTTCGGCCCAGGCGTGCCGTCCGCCGGGCCCCATACGGATGATCCGCCACATGGCTCGCGCGATGTGAAGCCGCTGGCGACTGTCAAAGAGCTTCATCCGCATGAACGACCCCGACATGTGCAACGGCGCGGGCAGCCACCCCGCCTTCATCACCGAGATCTCGCCGTGGTCGCGTGTCCAGTACAGGGTCCGGTGCCACTGGATGTGATCGAGCACGCCGAGGCGGTCGTAGAGGTCGATCAGGTTGGTGCAACAGCCCAGCAGCACGTGCTGGCAGTTGTCGATGGTTTCATTGTTGCGGGGGTCGACAACGCTGGTGGCGCGTCCGCCGAGCATCTTGCGGCTTTCGATGACGATGGGACGATAGCCGGCGTCGCCCAGCCGCAACGCCGCCGCGAGACCCGCCAGGCCCCCGCCGATTACCGCGACCGTCTTTGTCACGCCTCGGTTACCGCGGCGGGCGTCACGGGCCCACGGCCGTTGAGCCACCGCGCCCGGAGTGCGATCGACCCCTTGCGGAGCGAGCTGAGCCGCAGTCGCCGGTCGCCGACGATCCGCTGCGGCGCCTGTTCGATCTTCGCGAGCAGGGCGTGGTAGATCGCCGTCATCGCCCACAACGTCGGGCGGCCACTGCGACTGATCATGGCGTCAAGCGGGGCCGATCGCTCATAGTAGGAGTTCGCGCGTTCGACCTGCCGTGTGATCATGGCGCGGCACGCCGACGGATCGGACCACCGTCGCAGGTCGTGCGGCGTGATCCCGTGCCGCTTGAAGTCCTCGGCCGGAAGATACACACGGCCGACGTCGAAGTCCTCCCGGTAGTCGCGGAGGATGTTGGTCATCTGGAACGCGATTCCTCGATCGATGGCCAATTCGCGGGCCGCCGGATCGCTATAGCCCCAGATGCCGATGCAGATCACGCCGACCGTCGAGGCCACTCGGTAGCAGTAGTCACGCACGTCGTTGAACGTCGCGTATTGCGCGCCGGCCAGGTCATCGAGTTGTCCTTCGAGCGTGAGGTGGAATGCCTCACTCGGGAGCTCGAATCGCGAGGCCGTGTCCGCCAGCGCCACCCAGAGATGTTCGTTGACCGTGACGCGGCCTGACAATGCCGCGTCCGTTGTGGCGCGGAAGGCCGCGATGTCTCGACGAAGGTCATCGGTAATCTTCGGGGCATTGTCGACGAGGTCGTCCGCCCGACGCATCCACGCGTAGACCGAGTACAACGCCGACCGCTGCGGCTCCGGTGTGAGCTTGAGTCCGTAATAGAAGTTGCGGGCGCGACGCCGGGTGACGTCTCGGCAGAATCTGTATGCCTGGTCGAGGATCGCCGGGTCCGTGCCGCTCATGCCGCGGCTCCTGGATTGATTCGTGACGCGATCCAAGCCCTCGCCACCAACCAGCATTTCTCGGCGACGCCCAGCTTCGGGCGGTACAGCACCGTTTCGTAGTTCCACAACTCGATCGCGCGGAGCACACGCGTCCCGCCGGACAGGAACAGCCCCACGAACGGCCGTATAGCGGGCTGGAGCTTCGGGAGCAACTGGACACCCTTCTCGAACAGCGGCCACGTCCGATCCACGCACGCGCGGATGAGCTTCCGGGACTCGCCGAAGAACTCCCGGTCGGGGGCGTGGCCCAGTCGGGCGGTCGCGGCAAGCCGCTGGGCGAAATCGTCGATCGTGATCAGTTCGCGCGGAACATAAATCCGGTCGCGTTCACTGACGTCGCGGCGAACGTCCTGCCAGTGGTTGGTCAATTGCAGTGCGGTGCAGGCTGCATCGCTGAGCTCGAACAACTCGTCGGTCCGCGGCTCTCCGGCGATCATCAGCACGAGCCGGCCGACGGGGTCGGCGCTCAGGCGACAGTAGCCCAGAAGCTGCTCCCAGGTGTCGTAGCGGGTCACGGTCTGGTCCTGCTCGAACGCGCGGATCAGGTCGTCGAACGGCTTGATGGGCAGCTTGTGACGCTCGATCGTCGGCGCCAACGCGATGAACACCGGGTGCCGCGGCTCGCCCGCGAAACACTGGTTGAGCTCGCGCCGCCACCACCCAAGCAACTCCAGTGCACGCTCACAACTGCCCACCTCGTCGCCGAGGTCGTCCGCCCAGCGGCAGAATGCGTACAGCGCCGCGTAGTCGTCACGGAGGGATCGGGGCATCAGACCGCTGAGCACGCTGAAGTTCTCGTACCGGCTGCCGGCCAGCCGCCGGCACCATCGCTGCGCCTGCTCGACCGTCAACGTGTCGCAGCGGACCGGTCCGTAGACATCGAGTTGTTGAACGGGATTGACGGTCATGGCGATTCGTGGCGTCGGTCGATATGAAGACACACTGTATCGGCGGCCGCCTTTATCGGCCAGCGCGGGGCCGGTCCGGTCCTGCTATGATCGACCGGAATGAAGCTCATCCTCCCTAACCCGCGGGGTTTCTGCGCGGGTGTCTACATGGCGATTGACGTGGTCGAGCAGCTGGTCCAGATGGATCAGGATCAGCCGATCTACGTCTATCACGAGATCGTCCACAACAAGCACGTCGTGGATCGCTTCCGGCAGCGCAAGGTGAACTTCGTCGATGCCCTCGATGACGTCCCGATCGGTTCGATCGTGGTCTTCAGTGCACACGGTGTAAGCCCGGCGTTGCGGCGTCAGGCCGTCGAGCGCAATCTGACGGCGATCGACGCCACCTGTCCGCTGGTCACAAAGGTCCACAACGAGGCAATCCGGTACGCCGAAAAGGGCTATCAGATCCTTCTCGTCGGGCACGCCGATCACCAGGAGATCGTCGGCACACGCGGCGAGGCGCCCGATGCCATCCAGGTCGTTTCCTCGCCCGACGACATCCCCGACCTGCAGATCGACGACCCCGACAAGCTCGTGTACCTGACCCAGACAACACTGAGTATGGATGACGCCTCCAAGATCATCGATGCGCTCCGTGAGGTGTTCCCGAATATCAAGAACCCGCCAAGCGACGACATCTGCTACGCGACGACCAATCGCCAGAAGGCAGTCCATGCGATCGCATCGGAGTGCGACCTCGTGCTGGTCGTCGGCAGCAAGAACAGCTCCAATTCGGTTCGACTGACGGAGATCGCCGAGGCCTCCGGGACATCCGCCTACCTGATCGACGACAAGTCCGAGCTCGATTCGCATTGGTTCGACGGCATCGATCGCGTACTGATCACCGCAGGCGCGAGCGCGCCCGAGGACCTCCTTCGAGAGATCGTGCTGCACCTGATCGACCAGTACGGTGGTGAGGTCGAGCAACGGGACATCTTCCACGAGACGATCGAATTCGGTCTGCCGCTGACACTCAAGTCGTTCATGCGATCCCACGGCCTGAAGACCGAAGGCCGTCGGATTGTCCGCGACGACGCCGTCGCCCTCGACGGCTGGCTCGAAAGCCAGGGCATCAAGCACGAGACGGTGGCGATGACGATCGGGGCGACGGGATAAAGAAGAAGGCACGTCGCCACGAGGGGTCTTCCCTACGTGCCTTCGTGCCTTTGTGCCTTCTCCCCGATCAACATCCTCAACTCCGAGACCGCCATCCCTCGAAGCCGGTCGTCGACGGCCTGATCATGCAGTCGCTGTAGGGACTCGAACCACCGGTCGTAGCCGGCGGGCTCCGATCGTGTTGCCTGCTCGACGACGTTGATGACCAGCTCGCGGATCTGGCGCTCGCGGGCGGTGCCGCGCCAGTCCTGGGGGACGCGATGCCGCAGTAACGCGACTGCCCAGGCGATCCAGTCGCTCGTGCGAACCTCGAGACGCAGACGCCGTCCGAAGGCCGTCAGGTCGACCCGAGTCAGG
>Ga0209988_10002359_pt1 | contig 12451 bp, 12 predicted proteins | sample N075metaG_FD_183115 | JGI IMG/M metagenome (GOLD analysis project Ga0209988, IMG submission 183115) | Deep subsurface microbial communities from Kermadec Trench to uncover new lineages of life (NeLLi) - N075 metaG (SPAdes) (version 2) | ecosystem: Environmental > Aquatic > Marine > Ocean trench... | reverse complement strand
GGATAGGCATTGATCATCCCTATTTGCCACAGGGCACCAGCAGAACTCAACATATCGACGAGTTCGGTTGCTTCTTCTGCACCCCCCGTCGACAGGTCAATGATGGCCTTTCCTGCGAGCGCGCTGCCGAGTGGGGAAAGCGCTTCGGTAGTGGCCTGGTGAGTTTTGATGCAAACTATACTGGCGGCGCTCGCCGAAACAGCTTCTTCTATTGATGGAGCCAATATTGCTCCTGTGTCGACCAGAGGAGCCGCCTTATCCGGTGTTCGGTTCCAGACCGTTACTGATCTACCGCTTTCCAGTAGGGTTTTTGCCAGGGCTGCACCCATCTTACCAAGCCCAATTACCGATATGTCTGACATGTTGATTACTCTTCGCAAAAATTAACTGCTAACCTATTTTATCATGGTTGCGAGTCGAACAATGTCCTTGGCCGACACTCTAACTTGTCGGTACCCCTTTCCGAACTGATCAGCGAAGTTCCGCTTAGGGCACTAAGCAGCCCCTGGCGTTTCGATTCTGAAGGTCAGCTTTCCCGTTAGCTGCCGTTCAAAATTCCCGGATTAACTTCGGCTTCCGGCACGAAGCGGACATCCCCACCCCCCAAACCAAATTATGCATTATTGCAGGAAGTGAAGATGCCGTTACTCCAATAACCCCGTAGCTATACCTCCGGCATATTGGCTATTTCATCTTTACATAAAACTTTAAAGGGTACCGTCCCTTATTTCGCGTATCACTCAGGTGTCGCATTCAAGATGTACATCGCCTCAAGCAGCGCAGGAACCTCTGTTATGTATTTGCCAAACCATTGATTAAACACCTTCGTAATATTACCGCTTCGATTTAGCCTAGCCAGTGTTCGATCAGCAAGGAGTCGAAATTCAGAGTCGTTCTGTCTAATCGCAAGAGCGAAGGGCTCAAATGAAAAAACCTTGTCTGAAACCGCAAATTGCTTCTTATCCTTATGGGTAACAACAAGACCTATCAAAACAATCTGATCAGCCGAAAAGGCAGCCACTTCGCCCTTGACAACCAGGTCCACACCTTCAGCAGCAGAATCTACCACGATGATTTTTGCATCGCTGCCCTTTTTCCTCAGATTCTTTTCCAGGGCATTCTTCGTCGTGGTGTCTTTCACGACTGCGACTTTTTTGCCCTTAAGATCTGAAAATTTTTCTACTTTGGCAGAGTTAAGGCTAAGGAAAGCGGCCCCGGTAATAAACGTAAGCTGTGTGAAATCGACTAATTCTGAACGCGACAGCGTCTTGGTTGTCGATCCGCAAAGTATATCGATTGAATTGTCTCTTAAAGCATCAAAGCGGTTAGAAGCATTGACGGGTATATACTTGGTAGCAATATTGGGGTTCTGAAGTGTGCTTTTCACTTCATTCGCGATGTGTAGGCAGAGTTCTATAGAGTACCCAACCGGTTGCTTGTCTTTGTTCAAAAAGGACATCGGAGGCTCAGTTTCGCGATAACCAATTCGTATTTCTCCGCTTTTTTTAATTTGTTCAAGTGTAGAAATATCTGCAGCCAAACCTGTCCCCGAAATCAACATCGAGAATAGTCCTGTGAGTACGATCAAATGCCTCATTTTTTTAGTTCCTGGTGAATAATTATCAAAGAAAACAGCAATCCAGAATTTTTCTTACAAGTATGGAAATTTACCCGTATACCGAATTGATTTTGTGCATATGTTAACGGAGTTTTAATTACACCGCTATACCTTGATCCATCCTCCATATGTCATAAATAGTTTTAAAAAGGTACCGTCCTTAACTTTACAAGGTGATTTCCATTGCTAACGGCGAATTTATTGGTTATCGGAGGAAAAATTCTCAACCTTCTGTTTTAGCGGTATTCACCAGTAGTAAATTCTCCAAAGCCGACGTTCAAAATTCCTGGACTAACTTCTGCTTCCGGCACGAAGCGGACATTCAGAACTGAACTGAAGCAGATTCACCTCATAGATTAAGGGTTCAATAATTAACCTTAACTTATAGCCGTCAGTCAGATGGTTTACGGAACAACAGTGAAAAGCGATCCGAATTTTTTTCGAGACTCTTACGATCTACTTCGTAACGCAATTCGTCATCAGGTTTAAAAAAAATATCTGAGTGATCGATGAAATTGAATCCAGCTGCCTGCACCTGCAAGATCACCCCCACAGGGTCTGCACGGCGCCGGTTTTCGGTATAACTCGGTTCCATATGACGGCGAGTATGATCAATGATGCAATAGTAACCGCCTGGTCTTAAGGCTCGGTAGGTCTCTTCATTCACGCGCTTAGCACCTTCTTCACTGAGGTTATGGTATTCACGTATGCTCAGCGCTAGATTAGCATTCTCAACGTCGTAGACAATATTGCCTATATTGAATTTCCGCTTCTCCGAATTCCAAGATATATCGATAGGATGTTTTTCGACAGCGGACATAAAATCCTGTGCGAGTAAAGTATCGAGACTCTCCATCCAGGACTCTTTGTAGGCGATAAGGAGTCGACCTTTGTCACGCAGCACAGGACCGAGGATCTCTGTATACCAACCTGCCCCCGGTCCAAACTCGATAACGGTCATGTCATCTCGCAATCGGCAAAACTCCATCGCCGCCACTGGGTTTCGATTTTCATCTCGATCCTGGTTCTCGATGCTTCGGTGATTCATTGCCAATGCGGACTCAAGCTTATCTTTGGTCGGGGCGAAGCCTGCAGCAAATGAAGACGAGACAACCAGCGCATACAGCATTGGATATTTCAAAACTCTCAATAGCGGATTAGTCAAATTTAGCCCTCCTATTTTGGCTTCAATAGATTAATTTAGAATATAACAATCAAAGCCTGAAAAGTATAAAAACAATATTGCTAGATAGCTAGTGCCAGTAAATTCCCATATATGAAGAATATTAAATAAAATAGGTAGATAAGTGAGCGACATTACGTTATCTCGGACAATAGTTCAGATTCCGCTTTTAGTCGATCTTGACCATTGGCATGCGGGATTCAAGTTTGCTTTCCCATTAGCTGACACTCAAAACTAAGAGTTCAGTGGCGACAAACGGCACACAGCAGCCATACAGAATAATTGATAATTCCTGAAACATGACAATCTGGCAGATGAGTATTCCCTAAATGTAAGGCCGGGCTCGCTTGTTCACATTTACCTAGGCGGTCGATTTTTTCTGAAAGAATTCTTGATAGCAATTTTCCCATCACGAAAACTGAAAAGGTCACAACCAACTACTTCTACCCGTTTACCATCTGCCTGGGTTCCAGAGAAAACCCATTCAGATACTCCCCGATTACCACTTAGGAAATGACGGGCATCGCTCCACCGGGCATCCGGAAAGTCTTTCCAGGCTTTGGCATACCCCAATCGCACTTCTTCTTTACCTTCGTAACGAGTCCCGCAGGACTCGTCTCCGGCGGAAGATTCAAAAATACAGTCGTCTGTCATGAACGACATGAGGTCATCCACGTCATGACGATTCCAGGCATCTGCAAAAGCTTGTAAAAATTCAATGGTGATTTTGGTAGATTGATTTGACATGAAATTATCCGATTAATATTTCGATAAATGCGCCAGTGCTAAAAAAGAGATCGGTGGTGCTCTATCCGTCCACGAGACCTAGTTGCTTTGCAATACTAGCCGAGTCGTAGTAATCGCGTCCCTCGACAACCATACCGTCAGCCACGCGCATAACGCAGCAATAGCGAGCTTCCATCCGGTTCCCAGAAGGCGGGAAGACGCCAAGACTGGAATGCAGTGGGCCAGTTTGTGTGCCGCGATTTAGGTACTCCACGACTGCCCAGTTGTCCTGAACAATAACATTGACCACCTCAAGCTCTCCATCAGGGAAAGCTTCTCGCCATCGGTAGTAATCGCGCTTGTAGCCCTCCGGGCCCGTTTGAGGTTCGCCTCTGGCTACATCCTCGAAGCGACAGTTTTCGGCGATGACGGTAGCACCGCGTTCCGGGTCCCGCAGGTCCCAGGATTCGTGGAAAATGCGTACAATTCGTTCGGTTTCGGTCATTCATTCCTCCTTCAATTATCTGTTTGATCCGTGAAAGCGCTAGGGTGTTTCTGATGCTCGCGAGTTCATCGTGGATTTTTACTGCCATGCTAATTTTTATAGTAACTGAGTATTAAGCCAGCAGGGTCTAGATTATCATGCATCCACATATCAGTCCCTCCGTTTCCTTATTACTGCTTAATATCAAAGTTACCTCAGGATACTTTGCAGCCCCTGGTGTTTCGATTCTGAAGGTCAGCTTTCCCGATAGCTGCCGTTTAAAATTCCTGTATTAACTTCGGCTTACGGCACGAACCTGTCATTTAGACTGCGAAATAAGTGGGAGGTTATAAGCACGCCTAGCGGCTGAGATTCGACCGGTTGAAATGGCAGCACTAAGCGGCCCCTCGATTAGATAAATCTAAGGTCCGCTTTTTTAGCAACCAGGTGTTAGCACGGTAACTTCCCGCGTTTCTTTTTTTTACTGGATTCGATTCTGCTTCGTAGCCCTGATCAAACTCTCGAAGGTAGTGATTCAAGACTTCCAATCGGTGGCGACCTGAAATTGTTTTGACTGCTTTAACAACTAATCCAATGTCATCGGGATTAATGATCCGAAAAACCTCGGCTTGAAACTCGTAGTTACACAGTTGATCAACAATAGATTCTTTATTTATTTTCAGGAAATCGATTGCTTCCTGGGTCAGTAAGTCCTTATTTGAGCTGGCCTTCAAATCATAGTCGGATGTGACAGATAATTCGATACCTCGATCCTTAGCATGACTGATAAGTTGATCAGGATTCATCATATGATAATGGTTTCCTGACCTTCTTTTTCGGGGCAAACCGTAGTTTTATCCGTTACCCCGTTACCTTCCCTATTTTTAAAGGGTTTCAGCGGTTTTCTATCCGTTACCTCATTATTTAGGGTAACGGCAACAGAATCGCTGTGAGGCGCGCCACAGCTAGGTAGTAACGGGGTAACGGCTAATTCAGGGGGTGGCAGCGGAATTGGGATATATCGCTTAAACCCATTCTCTAAATCACTCGATTTATAACCCTTTTTTGAAACTCCATTGATCTTTACGGTTGTCGGTTTCAAACCGTATTTTTTCAATAGATTTGAAATTTGCCGACTACTTATTTTTTTCTTTTCAGCACCCCACTCCTTGAAGTTGTATTCCAACCAGGGTGAGTCATCTAAATTACAGATCTTATCAATCAAGTTTTCGGTAAATATATGACCCTCATTCGGCATTACCTTTTTCACGTCTTGCAGTAGTTCAAGTGCTTTACAAGGCTCGGATAAATCTATTTGGCCATATAGAGCCTTTTTTACATTGTCAGGCCAGACACCACCGGCAACTTCGGCAATAGCAAATAATGGCGACCACTTATCTGCTAATCGGTTTCGCACCCCCTCCGGTAAGGCAGGTTTGTAGCTGGCAATATTCCAGCGGTTATCATCGATAAAGCGGGCTAATTTTTGACCCGTTTCCCCAATACCAGGCTGGTGCAGTTTCCGATTAAAAATATTATCAGGATTAATTTCACCTTCCGCAGCACGTTCCAGGCTTATGACAATGCTTCGGCTGACTGTAGTGGCAGGCAATTTTTTATGTAACTCAATACCTGCCATAGCCGTGGGTGTGAAGGTCGAAAATTTTCGGGGTTCGTGGTCGTCACCCATACAACGAATTACACCCCCGTGTGGCTCCCAACCGCTATTTAGTGCAGCAAGTAAATCCATGTCCTCATGCACAAAGACGTCACATTCATCAATCAAGAAGGTAGGTTTATATTCTTCGGCGAGTCTGAAAAATGGTGCAGGTTTCATCAGCTCAACGGTTTGGGGTCGATTAACTAGATTCCCAACCATGTGGGTCATTAATACTGTTTTCCCGCTTTCCTCGGTATGCGCGGTAATACATAACCTGGGGGAGTGATCGAAGTCCTCAAACATGAAAGTATGACAAGCCCACAATACACAGGCGTAGGCATTAGCTTCGCTAATCATCATGTGTCGAAGAATGTGGTCGGCGGCTTCCGTTAGAACCTCTGAGCCACTTACAGGTTCAGGCCACAGTTCTGGTTCGTACAAAGTTATTGCCCGACCTTTGGCCGATACATCGCCCGACTCTTTCCTTGCCAGTTTAACAGCGGCATCCAATGCGCCTACACCGACTTCCAGTTTTTCTGCTGCTGGTCTCCTTTTGCGGTTGTATTCGAGAGGGTTCAATGCTGCTAGTTCCTCAATGGCCTGATTGTCACTAGGTGATGCTTGTTCGCTCATATTTCACCCGTTATCAACGCCCGTAATGCTCGATCTAGCGTCCTGTAACATCGCCTGTCGACCCATTTAACTCCAATCTCCTTCAAGATCCTTATGTGACTGATTTCTTTAGGTTTTTTGGGGATTGTGCTATTATCTGTTCCGCCAAGATTTAGATTTAGCCTCTGCTGCCCGCCTTGTGCGGCGGGGGCTGAATATCTCATACTGCAACCCCCTTGCCATGTTTTTCTTCCCATCCTTCGGGATCTTCCACCCATTCCGAAACCTCACTTTCAAGATGCCCGACAGCATTTGTGGAAAGTTTGCGCCTTTTGGGAAATGTACCCGCGCGTTCTTTCCGCCAAATAGTTGTCGGTGACAATCCGCTTATCTTAGAAGTTTCTTTCTTTCTAAGTATTCGATCTAACATTTACTTTCACCTATTAATTAAACTTCATGACGCTCCAGTGTCATGCAAGAACTGTCAGAGTTTTACAGCCGATTCCCTGCTGGTTCATAGCTCAATTATCAGAGGCGATTTTTCAGGCGAAAGTGTTTTTTCACCGCCATCTATGATGGTAAGTTATTGATAAATAGATAAAATAAAAGGCGGGCGGTATTTTGATTATTTTATTTCAGGCGGCATTTTAATTTGAGCGCTTTTTTGACTTCTTTGAGTTTAAAGTTTCTCACAATAGTGCCGTAATCAATGTCGGGGAACTTACCTGATTGATGGATCTTAGTAGCTACGGTATTTTTTCCACATTCCTTACTTTCCTTTTGACGTTTCCCTACTATATCAAGAGCCATATCGAAAATTCTTTTGTTCCTAGCTGCAGTACTTTCCTTTTCGACCAATGCTCCAGCTACTTCTATTCCTTCATTTCCTTTGATGGCTGTTTTAGACTTTCCCCATGCCTCTAATAATTCATCAGAAAAGTCCATTTGCTTGTCTCTAGCCAAAGATAGAAACGCATTAGGACTTGCTACTTTAGGTGGGCGCCAATTGAAAAGGGCATACGAATAATCGTCCGATAATTTATCAACATACTTTTCCCAATCGTCTCTGGTGGCAGTCTCAAAAATAGTGTAGTCCCGGAAAATCTTCCTTTGCCATTCCTTTTTATTAACCTTGTAATTTTCCTTAATCTTATTTGGAAACTTTACCCTCCCCGCGTATAGTTCTGGATCTTTGTCGTTAACGATAAATGCAGCTTGTTTGGAATTCCATTCTCCAATATTCAGCCAGTAGTCATAAAAATCAGTCATAACACACTTTCGTATGCCGCCTTCGATTCAGATTCCAAGTCAGACCGGCGAAGGTTGTCCGGATTTGCGGGCGCTACCCTAGACTTGGAAAACTCTATGCCTTCTTGTTAATCGGTATTACATTATCGCCAGCAACAAGTTCATCTAAATGATCCGCCCATACCTGTAACCAATGCCGACACTCTGACTCGTACTGGTGTAAGTCGTATGTTCCCTCAATTCCTTTCTTAGAATGGCCTAATACAGCCTCCCCTACTTCACTAGGACAACCAAGACGAGACAAACCAGTTCTTACACTTCTGCGAAGGTCATGGGGTGTCCACGGATTTATATCCAGCATTTTTTTATCTCGTCGCAGTCTCCAGGCTTGCTCGGTTAACTGCTTCTGTTGAATGGGTAAGCCTGTTTTGGTGGACGGGAATAAATACTTGCCTGTAGTAGTTCGGTGATATTTTAAAAACTCCATCGCCTGCTCTGGAAGCTGAACATACCGTTCAACAAAGTTCTTTGTTTCCAGCAAATGCCAGGTCTTTTTCTTCAGGTCTATAAATTGCCACTCGGCATTTACAACTTCACCAGTTCGACATCCGGTCCATAAAGCCATTCGTATCACGTTCTTTTGTGTGGGAGTATAAGCCGATCCTGGCAACCAATGTAAAAGTTGAGTTAATTCATTATCGTTGAGTACCCGCTTCCCTTTTTGTGGCGTGAGTTTAATTTTCGCCTGTCTGAGTCCAGCTTTAGCCTGAATACATGGATTGACGAAATCATCATCGAAATAAGTATCCAACCCTATAGCAAATTCATACGCTGCCAGCAATTCGCGCAATACGTTACCAGCCTGAACGTTGGCACCACGATCAACTATTCCCATCACTAACAAAGAAATATCCTTTCTGGTGACTTGTGAAGCCGATTTTTTACCCAGCACTCGTGCTGGATCAGCATAGAGGGTACGCCTTACCTCTTCCTGGCCCTTTGGTTTTCTGGCTCCAGGGATAACTTTGCCGTTGACAATCTTGTCATCGATATATTGCGCCAGATACAAGTCGATTAAGGACTCGACTGTGAAGTCCTGTTGCTTTTGCAATTCTGCCTTAGTTTCTATTTCGGCCTTGTCGGTATCTCGTTTTTCTGTAGCGGGACATCGGCTAGATTTTCGTATAGCCTTGAGTCGCTCCAGTTTTTGTCTGGCCTTCGACAGTGACATCTCTGGAAATGTACCCAGTTTCATCTGGACAAGCCTTTCAGTAATTGGAGACCTGTATCGGTAGAAAAAAGATTTCGTGCCTGCCGTTCCGCAAGATACCCTCAGCCCACGGTATTCACCCGCATCAGACAAATCCCTGGATCCGGGTTTCATAGAATTGATTGCCCTGAAGGATAACGATTTGTTATTCTGCTTTATAGGCATGGCGATGCTCCTTTTAAGTTTCGCTCTGTCAGGATCGGGTGGTGTTGATGCATCACCCGATTCGATTAATTAGTGTAGGTTTTATGCCTAACACACACCTACAGTGTAACAAACCTACACTTATACCTACACTAATATTTGCAATTGGATGAAATTTCTTGAAACCGGGTGATACTTAATGAATTACCAGATAGCAGACAACGAATTGAAAAATAATGAGTTATCTGATGAAAATTCAAGTAAATCCAAAGACTTGAAAATTACACACACACCAATGATACAGCAGTTTTTGCGCATCAAGGCAGAATATCCCGAGACACTGTTGTTTTATCGCATGGGCGATTTTTACGAATTGTTTTTTGACGATGCGAAAAAAGCCTCCCGCCTGCTCGATATCACTTTGACCAAACGCGGCCAGTCGGCCGGCGAGCCGATACCGATGTGCGGTATCCCTTACCATGCGATCGACAGTTACCTGGGCAAACTGGTAAAAGCCGGTGAATCGATTGCTATCTGTGAGCAGGTCGGCGACCCGGCCACCAGCAAGGGGCCGGTCGAACGCCAGGTAGCGAGAGTGGTAACGCCCGGCACCCTGACCGAGGAATCGCTGTTACAGGATCGTCGCGAAAATTTGCTCTGCAGCATTTTCTGTCAAAAACACAGCTGGGGAATCGCATCACTGGAAATCAGTTCGGGCCGCTTCGTGGTGAACCAGGTCGACTCGGACGATATGCTTGGCAGCGAAATTGCACGCCTTGATCCAGCCGAAATAATCGCCTGTGAAGATCAGGCACTGCCGTTAGATGCGAATTACCAGCAACGCGCACACACGATGCCACCCTGGCATTTTGAACTCGAAACAACCACCCGTTTACTCTGCGATCAATACCAGACGCGTGACCTGGGGGGTTTCGGCCTGGACGATTTACCATTGGCAGTCGCTGCCGCCGGTTGTCTGCTGCAATATCTCGGGGAGACGCTCAAGGTCGCATTACCCCATATACAGCCAATCACTACCGACCATAATTCAGATGTATTGCTGATCGACAGCATTAGTCGTCAAAATCTCGAGCTGGTGCAGAGCCTTAGCCGACAATCGTCGGACCATAGCCTGCTCGCTATTCTGAATCGCTGTAACACGGCTATGGGGCATCGCGAACTCAACCGCTGGTTGCAAAAACCGCTGCGCGATCAAACCCAGGTTCGACTCAGGCATCACGCTGTCGCCGCCCTGCTCGATAATCGGCAATTCGAAACTATCGCCGATACGATGCGCTCGGTCGGAGATATCGAAAGAATTCTGGCGCGCATTGCGCTGCTTAGCGCAAGACCACGTGATCTCACCACACTGGGGTCGACACTAAAACTAATGCCGCAGCTACAAAATATCGTATCGCTACTCGATAGCCCCTTATTACAAAAATTATCTGCGCAGATTGCTACCCACACGCAAACCGTCGAATTGCTCGACTCGGCGATTATCGACGAACCTCCACTCCTGATTCGGGATGGTGGTGTGATCAAATCCGGGTACGACGCGGAACTTGACGAGCTACGTGATCTGAGCGCTAACGCGGATCAGTTTCTGATCGACCTGGAAGCCAAGGAGCAGCGCAATACCGGAATCAACTCGCTGAAGGTCGCCTATAACAGGGTTCATGGATTTTACATTGAAATCAGTAAAAGCCAGGGCCGCGCGATTCCAGTCGAATACGTCCGACGCCAAACTTTGAAAGCGGTTGAACGTTATATTACGCCCGAGCTGAAAGCATTCGAAGACAAGGTTCTCAGTGCGAGGGAGCGATCGCTGGCTCGCGAGAAACATTTGTATAAATTACTGCTAACCCAGCTTTCCTTGGATTTGGCCCCATTGCAACAATGTGCCACGGGGCTTGCGCAACTCGATGTGCTAGTGAGTTTTTCAAACTGTGCCGACGCATACAACTGGTCGGCGCCAACGCTGGTCGAGACAGCCACGCTTGATATAAAAGCCGGCAAACATCCAGTAGTCGAACAGGTCATGCGGGGGTCATTTATCGCTAATGATACGCTGCTCGATGCGAACCGTCGCATGCTACTGATTACCGGGCCTAACATGGGTGGGAAATCGACCTATATGCGCCAGACTGCATTGATAGTCATACTCAGCTGCATGGGTAGTTATGTCCCGGCTGAGGCGGCCAGAATCGGCCCGATTGATCAGATATTTACACGCATTGGTGCCAGTGACGATTTATCGGGCGGGCGCTCTACGTTTATGGTAGAGATGACCGAGGCTGCCAATATTCTCAACAATGCCACCGGCAACAGCCTGGTTTTGATGGACGAAATTGGCCGCGGTACGAGTACCTTCGACGGCCTCGCGTTGGCCTGGGCATGTGCCGATCACCTGGCAAAAAAATCGGGCGCGTTTACCCTGTTTGCGACCCATTATTTCGAGCTAACACAACTACCCGAACAGTACGATAATATCGAAAACGTCCATCTCGACGCGGTAGAGCATGGCGATGATATAATTTTTATGCACCGGGTCAAGGCCGGTCCCGCTAACCAGAGTTTTGGTTTACAGGTCGCCAGGCTTGCCGGTATCCCGGCTTCTGCTATCCAGTTAGCGCGGCGTAAGCTCAAATTACTCGAACAGCAGGCTGAACAGAGTGGGCCGCAAATTGACCTGTTCAGCGAGCCTGAACGGCCTGAACCCTTAACCCATCCTGCCATCGAACATCTCGCCACGCTGGATGTCGACGAGTTAACCCCAAAACAGGCTCTGGATAAGTTATACGCGCTCAAACAATTACTGGATGACCCCGATTCCAGTCGATAATTGTCTTGAAGTTTGGTGAACGTCTATTTAGACTTCCGCGTGATTTCAACCTACCAAATAGCTAATTCCCAAGGGGTAACGCATGACATTTGTCGTTCTCGAAAATTGCATCAAGTGTAAATACATGGATTGCGTCGATGTATGTCCGGTCGACTGCTTTCACGAGGGCCCCAATTTTCTGGTGATAGATCCCGACGAATGTATCGATTGCACATTGTGTGTGCCCGAATGCCCGGTTGACGCTATTGTCGACGAAGATGATATGCCAGAGGATCAGCACCAGTTTCTCGCATTAAACGAAGAATTATCGCAAATTTGGCCGGTCCTAACGGTCAGCAAACCGCCGCCCGAGGATGCTGATGAATGGGATGGTGTAGCGGATAAATTACAATACCTGGAAAAATAGGCTGGGAATGAACTCTCAACCGTAGGATTCGTTGAGAAATTTCGCTACTACTGGCGAGAATTGCCTGTCATCGATCAAAAATGAATCGTGCCCGTTGGGCGAATCGATTTCGACATGATCCACATCGGTGTTGGTGGCGCTTAAGCTATCAGCCAGTTCCCGCTGCTGCCGTGGCGGGAAAAGAATATCAGTAGTCACACCGATGATCAGCGCTTTTTTCACTTTAATTTTAGCCATGCCGGCATCGACCGAGCC
>Ga0209988_10002358_pt1 | contig 12451 bp, 7 predicted proteins | sample N075metaG_FD_183115 | JGI IMG/M metagenome (GOLD analysis project Ga0209988, IMG submission 183115) | Deep subsurface microbial communities from Kermadec Trench to uncover new lineages of life (NeLLi) - N075 metaG (SPAdes) (version 2) | ecosystem: Environmental > Aquatic > Marine > Ocean trench... | reverse complement strand
CGTAATCGCCGCCGTCAACGTCGTCTTCCCATGATCAATATGACCAATCGTCCCCACATTCACATGCGGCTTCGACCGCACAAACTTCTCCTTCGCCATCAGCGCTCTCCTCCTATTCGCCTCTGACCTTGGCCACGATTTCCCGCGCGGCGGCCGTAGGGACTTCTTGATATGAGTGGAATTGCATCGTGTAGTTGGCACGACCCTGGGTACGGGACCGAAGATCAGTGGCGTAGCCGAACATCTCCGCGAGCGGCACCATCGCCTTGACGACCCTGGCCTGATCTCGCTGTTCCATCGCTTCGACCTTGCCTCTGCGGGCAGAGAGGTCGCCGATGACGTCACCCATATAGTCCTCGGGGGTGACGACCTCGACCTCCATGATCGGCTCCAGCAATTTGACGCCGGCCGCCGAAGCAGCATTCTTGAGGGCCATCGAACCTGCGATGCGAAACGCCATCTCACTCGAGTCCACGGCGTGGCTCGAGCCGTCGACGAGCGAAGCTTTCACGTCGACGAGCGGGTACCCGGCGAGGATCCCTGCGTCGAGCGCCTGGCGCATGCCCTTTTCCACGGCGGGGATGTACTCGCGGGGGACGTTGCCGCCCTTGACCCGGTCCTCGAACAGGAACCCGCTTCCGGGTGGGAGGGGCTCGAGGTCGACGACGACGTGCCCGAACATGCCGTGGCCACCGGTCTGTCGCTTGAACTTGGCATCGATCTTGTGCACCGCCCGCTTGATGGTCTCTCGGTAGGCAACCTGGGGGCGTCCGACGTTGGCCTCGACGCTGAACTCACGTACCAGGCGGTCCACGATCACCTCGAGGTGCAGCTCGCCCATCCCGGCGATGATCGTCTGGCCGGTCTCCTCATCCCCGTGCACCTGGAACGTGGGGTCCTCCTCAGAGAGCTTGGTCAACGCCTCTCCAAGCTTTTCCTGGTCGCTCCTGGTCTTGGGCTCGATGGCGACCGAGATCACCGGGTCGGGGAAGGTCATCGACTCGAGCTGAATCCGGTCGTTGATGGCGGTGAGTGTGTCGCCGGTGCTGGTGTGCTTGAGCCCGACGGCAGCCACGATGTCGCCGGTGCGAATCTCGTCGACATCTTCCTGACTGGCGGCATGCATGTGGAGCAGGCGCCCGAATCGCTCCTTCTTGCCGTCGACAGAGTTGAGGACCGAATCGCCCTTTTTCACCGTGCCCGAGTAGACGCGCAGATAGGTCAGCTTGCCGACGTAGGGGTCGGTCATGATCTTGAAGGCCAGCGCAGAGAAAGGAGCGTCATCCGAAGGGGGACGTTCCAGGCGTTCTTCCTCGTGGCCGGGCTTGAAGCCTTGTACCGGTGGAAGATCGGTGGGAGCGGGGAGATAGGCGACGACGGCGTCCAGGAGCGGCTGGATACCTTTGTTCTTGAAGGCAGCTCCACACAGTACCGGCACGAAGTCGCGGTTGATCGTTCCCTTGCGAATCACGCGTCGGATCTCGTTCGGATCGAGGTCGTGGTCCTCGAGGTACTTCTCGAGCAGGGACTCGTCCTCAGCGGCGACGACGTCGAGCATCTTGTGGTGCCACTCCTCGGCGAGCTCCGCGTACTCTTTCGGGATGTCGATGACCTCGCGCTCCTTGCCTTGCTCGTCGTGCCACACGATGGCCTTCATCTCGACAAGGTCGATGACACCACCGAAGTCGGCTTCTGCGCCCATGGGGACCTGAATCGCAACCGGGTTACCGCCGAGGCGGTCCACGATCGACTGCATCGAGGCGAAGAAGTCGGCCCCAACGCGGTCCATCTTGTTGATGAAACTGATCCTGGGAACGCCGTACTTGTCTGCCTGGCGCCATACCGTCTCCGACTGGGGCTCGACACCGGAGACCGCGTCGAAGACTGCAACCGCCCCATCGAGGATGCGAAGCGATCGCTCGACCTCGACCGTGAAGTCGACGTGTCCGGGTGTGTCGATGATGTTGATCGTGTGGTCATTCCACTCTGCAGTGGTTGCGGCGGCGGTGATGGTGATACCGCGCTCCCGCTCCTGCTCCATCCAATCCATTACGGCCGCGCCGTCATGGACCTCACCCATCTTGTAGGTGCGCCCGGTGTAATAGAGGATCCGCTCGGTGGTCGTGGTTTTGCCCGCGTCGATGTGGGCCATGATCCCGATGTTGCGGATTTTCTCTAGGGGGACGGTGCGTGCCATGGTCGTGTTCTTCTCGTGCTCTACCAGCGGTAATGGGCGAAGGCCTTGTTGGACTCGGCCATCTTGTGGATGTCCTCGCGGCGTTTGACCGCGGCGCCGGTGCGATTGGCTGCGTCGAGGATCTCGTTGGCCAGGCGTACGGCCATAGTGGGCTCCTTGCGTTTGCGGGCGAACTCGACCAGCCAGCGAACGGCGAGCGTTTGGGAGCGACGGGGCCGGACCTCGACGGGGACCTGATAGGAGGAGCCACCGACACGACGGGAGCGCACCTCGACGGACGGTTTGACGTTGTCCATGGCGCGTTGCAGTGTCTTCAGCGGATCGTCGCCTGTGCGCTGCTCGACGGTGTCCAACGCCCCATAGACGATGCGCCGGGCCACGCCCTTTTTGCCCCGCCCCAGCACGTTGTTGATGAGCTGGGTGACGAGGACAGAGCGGTGGACCGGATCCGGTTCGAGTTTGCGGACCTCTGCAGGGGCACGACGCATGCTTACGACCCTTTCTTCGTGCCGTAGCGAGATCGAGCTTGCTTGCGCCCGTCGACGCCGGAAGCGTCCAGGGCGCCACGAATGACCTTGTAGCGAACACCGGGGAGATCCTTCACCCGGCCGCCTCTGACCAGCACAATCGAGTGCTCCTGCAAGTTGTGGCCTTCGCCGGGGATGTACGCGGTGATCTCTGCACCAGAGGTGAGACGAATGCGGGCAACCTTACGCAGCGCCGAATTCGGCTTCTTCGGCGTCACCGTGTAGACGCGGGTGCAGACTCCCCTTCGCTGCGGGGAGCCGGCAAGACCGACGGTCTTGGACTTCTTCGATTTTGGCTTCCGGCCCTTACGGACCAGCTGCTGCACGGTCGGCACGTGAGTACCGCCCCTTTCTCGCCTGTCTTGGCGACACACCTCGACCCATGTTCGGAACCGGGGTTCTTACGAACGAAAATCGGCGTCGCCACCTAGCTTCGCCGATCCCCTCGGTGAGCCTCTCCGCTCACGACCGCACCTTGAGGCACCTCAAAGTAAGCGCAGGCTCCGGCGGGATACCGGAACGAGAGTATATCGGTGCCACGGACTAGTACGCAATCCCTCAGGAGATCAGTAGCAAGAAAGTAGATCAGTAGACGTGCTCAGATCGGAAACGCCGGCGGTTCCTGTTCGGGCTCCTTCGGCGTCGGTTCCGCCGGCGGGTGGGGTGCGATCGTGGGCTGCTCGTTCGAGGGCACCTGCCGACTGGGGCGGGGGCGGGACCTCAACCCGCTGAGCAGGATGAACACCAGGAAGATGGCGATAAAGGTTTGCTGGAAATAGAAAGCGGTGGCGATGAGCCCAACGCCGACGACGGTCGATACCGCGGTGGCGATAGTGTCCGCCCTCTTCGGCCAGAAGATCGCCAGCGCGTGGTTGAGCATATGCCCGCCGTCGAGCGGGAGCAGAGGGATCCAGTTGAGTACGCCCCAGAACAACCCGACGAGAACAAACGTATCGAGGAAGGCGACTCCCCATAGGGGGAAACTCTGATAGCCACCACCACGACCGAATCCGAGAATCAACAATCCGGCCGCTATCCCGACGGCGGATCCTGCCGCGGACACGACAAGGCGCTTCCCAGGGCTCATCGTCGTTCTCGGCACCCACTGGGTATAGCCACCGAGGGCGAAAAGGGTGATCGTCACACCTGTGGCGCCGTAGCCCCTGGCAGTGAAGGCATGCCCCGACTCGTGGAGGAGAACGGCGAGGAACACGGCTGCCGTCCAAGCCGCAATCTCAAGAGCAGTGTCGTACCTCCCGATGCCGAAGAAGGCGACGATCAGAAACGACCAATGGACGGTCACCGGAACGCCGAGTAGTGGGAACTTCAGCATGCGTGAAGGGTAGGAGGGTTATGAGGACAGGTAAGCGCTACGTAATACGGACTACGTAATACGGACTACATCGGTTCCCCCGCTGCGCGGGGGAACCGATCTGCCTACTCGTCGTCCTTGTCCTCGGGCTCGGCCTCGTCGCCGCCGAGCGATGCCAGCCACTCTGCCGGGTCGGCCGGCAGGGCATCGTCCCCCGTCTCCGGGATCTCGTCTCCGAAGAGACCAAGGGCACCCATAACCGTCGCCTCCGGGACCATCGGCTCGATGTTCTGGTAGAACTTGGAACCGGTACCGGCGGGGATGAGCCTGCCGATGATCACGTTCTCCTTCAGACCCCGCATGAAGTCGGAACGAGACTGGAGAGCAGCCTCGGTGAGCACCCTCGTCGTCTCCTGGAAGGATGCCGCCGACAGCCACGAGTCCGTGGCCAGCGACGCCTTGGTGATCCCCATCAGCTCGGGACGACCCTCCGCTGGCGCCTTGCCCGCCTCGACAAGCTCCAGGTTGGCGTCGCGGAACTCTTGAGCATCTATCAGCTCGGCGGGGAGATACTCCGAGTCACCGGCGCTGACGATGCGCACCCTGCGCAGCATCTGACGTACGATCAGCTCGATGTGCTTGTCGTGGATGTCGACGCCCTGCGATTGGTACACCTCCTGCACCTGGTCGACAAGATACCGCTGAGCCGCGCGGATGCCGCGGATGTCGAGGACCTCCTTCGGGTCGAGCGGACCCTCGGTGAGCTGGGAGCCGGCCTCGACGGTGTCACCTTCGGCGACCCGCGGCCGCGCCCGCCGTGGCAGCTGATGCTGCACCTCTTCGTCACCATCAACGACCGTGATGTAGCGGGCGTTGGTATCCTCGTCCTCGTCGAAGCGGATGACCCCGCCTAACTGGGAAAGGATCGCCTTTCCCTTCGGGGTCCTCGCCTCGAACAGCTCGACCACGCGGGGCAGACCGTGGGTGATGTCCTCACCGGCGATACCGCCGGTGTGGAATGTTCGCATGGTCAACTGGGTACCGGGCTCTCCGATCGATTGCGCCGCCATGATGCCGACTGCGGTCCCCGGCTCAACCATATGGCCCGTCGCCAGATCGATGCCGTAGGAGAGTTTACTGATGCCGTACCGGGACTCGTCGGTGAGTGGTGAGCGCACCCGGAGCTCGGTGAGATCCTCCATTTCTTCGATGCCGATGACGGCGTCGCGATCGAGGACCAGATCCTTCTTCAGCTTGCGACCGTCTGGCAACTCGACGAACTTGCGGCCGTCCTTGACGTCCTCAGCGAGCGCACGGCCGAAGATGTGGTTCTGCAGGTGGCGGACGGATGAACCGTCGTCTTCCCTGGTTCTGATCACGATACCCGGATCCTCGGACTCGTCGTCGTGGATGATGATCTCCTGGGAAACGTCAACCAGCCTGCGGGTCAGGTAGCCGGAGTCGGCAGTGCGCAGCGCGGTGTCGGCGAGCCCCTTTCGGGCACCGTGCGTCGAGATGAAGTACTCGAGCACCGACAGCCCTTCCCGGAAGTTCGACTTGATCGGCTGCGGGATGATATCGCCCTTCGGGCTCGCCACCAGACCGCGCATGCCGGCGATCTGCCTCAGTTGCATGATGTTCCCGCGGGCACCCGATCGGACCATCATGTCCATCGGGTTGAACCGCTCCTTTTTCAGGGTCGCCGACATGGCATCCTTGACCTCGTCGGTAGCCTCTGTCCAGATCTCGATGAGCTCCTGGTGACGCTCCGCCTCGGTGATGACGCCCTTTTGGTACTGCGCTTCCATCTTCTCGGCGCGTTCCTCGTAGCGCGCTATAATCTCCGCCTTCTCCGGCGGGGTCTTGACGTCCTCGAGGCCGATGGTGAGGCCCGCCTTGGTAGCGAACTCGAAGCCGAGCGATTTGATCGCGTCGAGGGTTTGCGCCACATCGGGCTTGTCATAGCGGCGGATGATCTCGTCGATCACCGTGCGCATGTCTGCCTTGAACACCGGTGCGTTGATGTAGGGGAACGATGTGGGGAGCCCCGCGTTGAGAAGCGCCCTCCCCAGCGTTGTCTCGGTGAGGCCTTTGGGGTCGGGCGGCTCCTCGTCGATGAGGTCGCCGAGCGACCGCTTCAGCTCCTTGTGGGCCTGCGGGTCGCCGGCAAGCTCGCCGATACGCAGCTTGATGGGAGCGTGCAACGAGATGTGTCCAGCCTCGTAGGCCATACGGGCTTCGTCGACGCTGGAGAAGGCGCGGCCTGCGCCCTTGGCATCTTCGATCAGATCCGACAGGTAGAACACACCGATAACCATGTCCTGGGACGGAGTGACGATCGGACGGCCCGACGCCGGACTGAGCACGTTGTTCGGCGACAGCATCAGCAGCCTGGCCTCGGCCTGAGCCTCGGCCGAGAGTGGCAGATGTACTGCCATCTGGTCGCCGTCGAAGTCGGCGTTGAACGCCTCGCACACGAGCGGATGCAGCTGGATCGCCTTTCCTTCAACGAGCACCGGCTCGAACGCCTGGATCCCAAGGCGATGCAGCGTCGGCGCTCGGTTCAGCAGGACCGGATGCTCCTCGATGACGTCACCGAGAACGTCCCACACTTGAGGACGGCGCCTCTCGACCATGCGCTTGGCGGCCTTGATGTTCTGGGCGGCGTCGATATCGACGAGCCGCTTCATCACGAAAGGCTTGAACAGCTCGAGGGCCATGATCTTGGGCAGCCCGCACTGGTGCAGTAGCAGTTGCGGTCCCACCACGATGACCGAGCGGCCCGAATAATCGACGCGCTTGCCGAGCAGGTTCTGACGGAATCGTCCCTGCTTGCCCTTGAGCATGTCTGACAGCGACTTCAGGGGCCGGTTGCCCGGGCCCGTCACCGCCCGACCGCGTCGGCCGTTGTCGAACAGTGCATCCACGGCCTCTTGCAGCATCCGCTTCTCGTTGTTGACGATGATCTCGGGCGCTCCAAGGTCGATCAGCCGCTTCAGGCGGTTGTTGCGGTTGATCACCCTGCGGTACAAGTCATTCAAGTCGGACGTGGCAAAGCGGCCGCCATCGAGCTGCACCATCGGACGCAGATCGGGCGGAATCACCGGAACCACGTCGAGGATCATGCTCTGCGGGTCGTTGAGGCCCTCCGCGAACGGTTTGATGACCTTCATCCGCTTCATCGCCCGCTGCCTGCGCTGCTGCGACCGGGCTTCTAGATCCTCACGGAGTTTGTTCATCTCCTCGTCGAGATCGAGTCGAGCGATGAGGGCCTTGAGGTTCTCGGCGCCCATGCCGCCCTCGTAGTAGTCGCCGTAACGGTCGACGATCTCGCGCCACAACTGCTCGGATTCGATCAGCTGCTTCGGTTTCATCGTCCGGAAGGTGTCGAAGGCCTCCTGCAACAGCTCGACCTCCACGCCGGCCCGCTCCTCGCGGTCCTTGATCTCACGCTCGACCTCGCGACGGCGTGCGCTGACTTCCTGGGTCTTGGCGCCGGCCTCCTCCATCTGCTCGAGTTCTTTCTCCAGGCGCTCAAAGCGCGCTTCCTTCCACGCCTCGTGCTCTTCGCCGATGAGCTGGAGTTCGTGGCGGGTCGCCTCTTCCAGGTCGACAAGATCCGCCTGCCGCTTGTCGTCGTCTACGAATGTGACGAGGTAGGCGGCGAAATAGATGACCTTCTCCAAATCCTTCGGTGACATGTCGAGCAGGTAGCCGAGACGGCTGGGGACGCCCTTGAAGTACCAGATGTGAGTGACCGGGGCGGCGAGCTCGATGTGGCCCATGCGCTCCCGCCGCACCTTGGCGCGGGTGACTTCGACTCCGCAGCGTTCACATACCACGCCGCGGAAGCGCACTCGCTTGTACTTGCCGCAATAGCATTCCCAGTCGCGTGTCGGTCCGAAGATGCGCTCATCGAAGAGCCCCTCCTTCTCCGGCTTCAGCGTCCGATAGTTGATCGTCTCTGGCTTCTTCACCTCACCGAACGACCACGCTCGGATCTGGTCGCTTGCCGCCAGGCTGACCTTCAGTTCATCAAACAGTTGCGTCACTATGCCTACCCCTAGATGTTGATTTCGGCCTTCTCCGGCCGAGAGATATCGATCCCAAGCGATGCCGCGGTGCGGAACACGTCCTCCTCGATGTCCTCGAGCTCGACTTCCTCACCAGCGGAGAGCATCTCGACGTTGAGGCCGAGGCTCTGCATCTCCTTTACCAGTACCTTGAATGACTCGGGGATCCCGGGTTCCGGGATGTTCTCGCCCTTGACGATCGCCTCGTACACCTTGACCCGGCCACGGACATCGTCGGACTTGATCGTCAGCACCTCCTGGAGGGCGTAAGCGGCGCCGTATGCCTCGAGCGCCCACACCTCCATCTCTCCAAATCGCTGCCCGCCGAACTGGGCCTTGCCGCCAAGCGGCTGCTGGGTAATCATCGAGTACGGGCCGGTGGAACGGGCGTGGATCTTGTCGTCCACGAGGTGGACCAGCTTCATGATGTACATGTACCCGACGGTGATCGGCGAGTCGAATGGCTCACCGGTCCTTCCGTCGTACAGCGTGGCCTTGCCCACGGCATTGACCATGGTGTCACCATCGCGGTTGGGATTGGCGTGTTCGAGTACCTTGAGGATCTCGTCCTCGTGAGCGCCGTCGAACACGGGAGTTGCCACCTTGGTCCACTCAGGCGCACCCTTTGCCGCCGGGCTGTCCAGGCCGTCAAACGGCTCCCAGCCCTGCGCCGCTCCCCACCCGAGATGGGTTTCGAGCACCTGGCCGAGGTTCATACGGGAAGGAACGCCAAGCGGCGACAGGATGATGTCGACCGGGGTGCCATCCGGAAGGAACGGCATGTCCTCCTCGGGGAGGATCTTGGCGATCACGCCCTTGTTGCCGTGTCGTCCGGCCAGCTTGTCGCCTTCCGAGATCTTGCGTTGCTTGGCAACGTAGACGCGGACGAGCTCGTTCATACCTGGAGGCAGGTCGTAACCTTCGTCCCTTCTGAACTCCTTGACCGCGATCGCCTTACCGGTCTCGCCGTGCGGGACCTTCAGGGACACGTCGCGGACCTCACGCGCCTTCTCACCGAAGATGGCACGGAGCAGCCGCTCTTCCGGCGTCAGCTCCGTCTCACCCTTGGGGGTGATCTTGCCGACGAGGTAGTCGCCTGGGTCGACCTCGGCTCCGATGCGGATGATGCCCCTGTCGTCGAGGTCGGAGAGCACCTCTTCGGCGACGTTCGGGATGTCCCGCGTAATCTCCTCGGCGCCGAGCTTGGTGTCGCGGGCCTCGATCTCGTGCTCTTCGATGTGGATCGAAGTGAGCACATCTTCCTTGACCAGCCGCTCCGACAGGACGATCGCATCCTCGAAGTTGTGCCCGTTCCACGGCATGAACGCCACCAGCAGGTTGCGTCCGAGCGCCAGCTCGCCATTCTCAGTGGAAGGGCCATCGGCAAGCACGGTCCCCTGCCTGACCTTGTCGCCTTCCTTGACGACGGGCTTCTGGTTGATATTGGTGCCCTGGTTGGAGCGCTCGAACTTCTGCAACTTGAAGGTGTGCCGCTTGTTGCTGTCGGCCTCCTTCACCACGATCTCGGTGCCGGTCACGGTCACAACCTCACCGGAGACGGGGCTGAGGATCACGTCGCCGCTGTCCGTGGCGGCGCGTTCTTCCATACCGGTACCGACCAGCGGGGCGTCTGTGGTGATCAGCGGTACCGCCTGGCGCTGCATGTTGGATCCCATGAGGGCGCGGTTGGCGTCATCGTGCTCCAGGAACGGGATCAGGGCCGTCGACACCGAGACGAGCTGCTTCGGTGACACGTCCATGTAGTCCACTTCCTTGGGAGGGACCGAGTCGACCTCACCGCCGGTCTTACGGACGAGGACGCGGTCGTTGACGAACGATCCGTCCTCCTTCAACGGCGCATTCGCCTGGGCGATAACGTGCCCTTCTTCGAGGGACGCCGTCAGATAGTCGATCTTGCGGGTGACCTTGCCTTTTACGACCCGGCGGTACGGGGTCTCGATGAAACCGAAGCGGTTGACCTTGGCGTAGCAGGCCAGCGACCCGATGAGGCCGATGTTCGGACCCTCCGGCGTCTCGATCGGGCACATCCTTCCGTAGTGGGACGGGTGCACGTCGCGGACCTCGAAGCCGGCCCGTTCCCTGGAAAGGCCACCCGGACCGAGGGCGGACAACCGACGGCGATGGGTGAGCCCGGCAAGCGGATTGGGTTGGTCCATGAACTGGCTCAGCTGACTGGTGCCGAAAAACTCCTTGATCGAAGCGACGACCGGCCGGATGTTGATCAGCGTTTGCGGCGTGATCGCCTCCGGGTCCTGGGTTGTCATCCGCTCCCGGACCACACGCTCCAGCCGGCTCAGCCCAACCCGGATCTGGTTTTGGATCAGCTCGCCGACGGTACGGACGCGCCGGTTCTGGAAGTTGTCGATGTCGTCGACGCGGAACCCGTCCTTGCCATCGTGGAGGGCGATGAGGTAGCGAATCGAGCTGAGGATGTCCTCGTCGGTGAGCAACCCGTCCTCGGCGATGCTGTACTTGTCGAGGTCGACTTGGGGAAGACCGAGTTTTTGGTTCAGCTTGTAGCGGCCGACCCGGGTGAGGTCGTAGCGCTTCGGGTTGCTGAACAGGGTGTTGATCAACCCGCGGGCCGACTCGACTGTGGTCAGCTCTCCCGGCCGCAGCTTGCGGTACAGGTCGAGCAATGCCTCGTCCTTGTTGTCGGTCGGGTCCTTCGCCAGGGTGTTGGCGATGAGCTGCGAGCCGTCGAACAGGGCGAGAATCTCCTCGTCGGTCTCTGCGATGCCGAGGGCGCGGATGAACGTCGTCACGAACTGGCGACGCTTGCGATCAACCCTGATCCCGACAGTTTCCTTCTTGTCGACGTCGAACTCGAGCCAGGCACCGCGGCCGGGGATGATCTTGCCCGAGTACAGATCGCGGTCGGTCGTCTTGTCGATGCTGACGTCGTAGTACACCCCGGGGCTGCGAACGAGCTGGCTCACGACAACGCGCTCGGTTCCGTTGATGATGAAGGTGCCGTTGTCGGTCATCATCGGGAAGTCGCCGAGAAAGACCTGCTGCTCTTTGATCTCACCGGTCTCGCGGTTGAGGAATCGGGCGGTTACGAATAGCGGGTTCGAATAGTTGCTGTCGCGGTCCTTGGCCTCTTCGATGGTCTCGGTCGGGTCACCGAATCGATGGTCGGTGAGCTCGAGCGCGAGGTTTCCTGTGAAGTCTTCGATCGGGGAGACTTCCTCGAACATCTGGCGAAGGCCGCTCTCGAGGAAGATCTTGAATGACTCGCGTTGAACACCGAGAAGATCGGGTAGTGGCTGGATTTCGGGCAGTTTGGCAAAGGACAATCGGGTCGAACGCGCACGTGCCAAAGGAGGGGCCTCCTAAATAAGAATCGACGACCACCGGGCGAGGGCGAGCGTCCGAGCATAGCAGTAAACCGGAATAGCGCACAACTATTCCGGCTCTTCCTATGGAGAGTCGCGAAAACACACTCAACTTGCCCTCAGACGATACCGCGAACCGTGACCAGGAGTCAAGGGTCATCCGACCAATGAGTCCCAAGTCACAGGTCACAAGCAGGAACCCCCAGCACCCACATCAACAAAAAGCGGGCTCGCTCTCGACCGATCCGTCTCCCGTTTTGACTTGCGACTTGCGACTTGCGTCTTCGTTACCTCAACTCGACCGTGGCGCCGGCTACCTCCAGGGCCTCCTTCGCCTTTTCGGCAGCTTCCTTGTCCACACCCTCGAGGACCGACGCGGGCGCACCGTCCACGAGCGTCTTCGCCTCCTTCAGGCCGAGGCTGGTGAGGTTGCGGACCTCCTTGATCACTTGCACCTTCTTCTGGCCGACTTCGGTGAGCATGACGTCGTAGTCGTCCTTCTCTTCGGCGGCGGCTTCGCCATCGCCACCGCCAGCGGGGGCTGCGACTACGGCGACGGGTGCGGCCGCCGTCACATCGAATTTCTCCTCGAAGGCCTTGAGGAACTCGGACAGTTCGAGGACGCTCATCTCCTCAAACGCCTCGAGCAGCTCTTTACTCTTCAGCTTGGTTGCCATGGGTTCTCCTTTCAGTCGTCAGTCATCAGTCGTCAGGCGCGGCGTCCTCAGCCGCAGCCGCGGCGTCCTCAGTCTCAGCCGCGGCGTCCTCAGCCGCAGCCGCGGCGTCCTCAGCCGCAGCCGCGGCGTCCTCAGCCGCAGCCGCGGCGTCCTCAGTCTCAGCCGCGGCGTCCTCAGTCTCAGCCGCGGTTTCTTCCTCGGGCCGAGGACTGTCGACTGAAGACTCCGTGCTTTCTTCCTCGGGCCGAGGACTGTCGACTGAAGACTCCGTGCTTTCTTCCTCGGGCTGAGGACTGTCGACTGAAG
>Ga0209988_10002355_pt1 | contig 12464 bp, 14 predicted proteins | sample N075metaG_FD_183115 | JGI IMG/M metagenome (GOLD analysis project Ga0209988, IMG submission 183115) | Deep subsurface microbial communities from Kermadec Trench to uncover new lineages of life (NeLLi) - N075 metaG (SPAdes) (version 2) | ecosystem: Environmental > Aquatic > Marine > Ocean trench... | reverse complement strand
CACTTAATCACTGTCCCCTCCAATGGGAATATCTTGGGGATGCTCCGGACCGAGGGCCTCGTATTTGGAAGGACATTTGGCCAGAAGAACGTTGGCATGAAACCTTCCCTCCTCAAGGGAATACATTCCTTCCACCAGTACCTCGGCGTTGTCCTTGAAGGTGTCGGGAATGATTCCCTGATAGATCACCGGGAGGGTTCGATCACTTTCTTTTTCAAAAACCAGAAACTCGACTTGAGATTGACTATTGTCCTTTTGAATACTTCCAGCCTGGACATAACCACTGACGCGAATCCCTCGATTGGAAAGCTCCTGCTCCATCTCGAGAGCCTCAGAAACAGTGTAATAGTAGACCATGGAATCGTTGATTCCACTGAACATCAAATAGGAGATGGCTCCCAGAATAAGCGTTCCCACTACGACAAACTTCAGACGAGGCATGTGATCGGTCCCTTCTTCCCCAGCAAAATGGGGACCTCGCAATCTTAGCAGCTATCCATGTGTTAGAGAAGGGCAAAACCGCCGAATTAGGGGCTAAGCCCGGATCATGCATAGGTTTTCGTGACGACAACCTATGCATGATCCGGGTTAGGGTCTCGTCTCAGGAATACCATAACGTTTGTGGCGAGCGCGACGGTGTCGAGTTCGCGAAGCAACGACGACGCGATGTCTGTGACATCGTGGAGGAGGAGCGACAAAGCAATCGATGCCGTCCCGCCGCCGCCCTTCGGGCTGATGGGGGTTGCGGGCGACCTCTGTGTCGCTCGTCGTCGCCGATGTCCCTGCATCGCCTTCTCCTTGCTCCTTGATCTCGCCTCGCAAGCCCCATCAGCAAACGTCATGTTATTCCTGAGACGAGACCCTAGAGGACTCGACCTGCTTCAGGGACTCTTCAATCAGGGACTGATTATCTTCTTTCGAGAGATTCCTTTTGATCAACTTGGATGCCACCAACAGGGACAGATCGACAACCTCATTCTTAATGACAGCGATGGCCTTTTTCGTCTCCACCTGGATCTGCTTCTCGGCATCACGAAGAATCGAATCTGCCTGAACCTTCGCTTCTTGTCTGAGCTCTCCCTTCAGCTGCTCCGCTTGGGAACGACTTTTCGCCAGAATGGACTGAGCTTCCACTCTGGCCTTGGAAAGGATCTCTTTCGATTCCTGCTGAAGCCGTTGCAGCTCCTGTTTTGCCTCCTCCGCATCATCCAAAGACTGCCGGATCATTTCCTCACGCCTGTCCAACAGAGCTAGAAGCGGCTTCCAGGCGAACTTGGCCAACAGGACCAAAAGGACCAGAAAAGTGAGAATCGTCCACAGAAACAATCCCGGATCTGGCTGGACTAAAGGGTTATCCATAACGAACTCCGCTCACAAGTTTCACCATAGGGAATCAACGATCATTTCGTCAAAACAATCAGGAGCACGAACACCTCGGCCAGAATCGCCACACCTTCAAGCAGGAAAAGGGGCAAAGTGACGGCAGCGGTAATTTTGTCAGCCGCAGCAGGCTGGCGAGCAATGCTTTCAGCGGCAGCAGCAGTAAATCGACCAATTCCCAATCCAGCTCCAATGACAATCAACCCCAGACCGATTGCCGCACCAAAGTAGTGCAGGTTTTCCATGAAAGTTACCTCCGTTTCGTACGATTAATGATGAACATTTATTGCCATGCCAATAAACACGGCCGTCAGCAGGGAAAAGACATACGCCTGGACCAGCACAATGATGATTTCTAACGCGGAGACGCCCACCACCAATGGAAGGGACACCACCAGACCCACACCAACACCCGCCAAAACACTCTGAAACATTTCACTGAAAATGAACACAAAGGAGAGGATCGCGAGGATGGCAATGTGTCCCCCCATCATGTTCGCTGCCAAACGCATGGTCAGGGCGAAGGGCTTGACCAGCATCGCCATGACTTCGATAGGGATCAGGAGAAAATACACAGGCCACGCCAACCCTGAAGGCACCACGTTCTTCCAATGCTGGATGAAACCGTGGGCCTTGGTTCCAGCCACAATGATGGCCAGGAAGGTGATCAAGGCCAGAGCCGCGGTCACATTGTAATTTCCCGTGGCCGTAGCTCCACCGTGAAGCACCCTATTGAGGATCGATTCGGGGTCGGTATGAAGAATAAAACGATCAACCACGCCCAAAACTTCAAACATCGGAATCAACCCAAAGGCGTTTGCCGTCACGATGAAAAAGAAGAAGGTCAGGATCAGGGGCGTCCAGGTATTCACAAATTTCTTTCCCACATTTGGGAGAACAATCGAGTCCCGAATGAACTGAACCACTGCCTCCAGGCCATTCATGAATCCAGTCGGAATCGGACGGTCCTGCTTCAAATACTTTCGGGTCGACCAGGTAATGAGAACAAAGAGAAGGACCGCCACAATCCAAAGCATCAAGACATGCTTGGTCACCGAGAAGTTGATGCCCAATACCGTCGGCAGTTCGAAAATGGGATGATCAATGCTGCTGTTTGAAACGTGCTCAATGATCACCTCTCCTGGATTGAAGCCTACGGATTCGCTCCCTTCATCCGGCATCATCATCTCTTTTCTACCACCCGTTCTCTACCACCCGGGGCCTTCTCTCTGCTCGAAACAGGGCTTGAAAGTATAGTGCTTCGGTTAGATGGAGTCCTATGAAATAGACAGTGAAACTGACCGCAAAGGGCAAGGCCTGAAACGAATAGAAGCCCACAATGACACCGACGTAAACCCCATAAAACAACATCTTACCCAAAAAAGCCTGGGTCATCAGTGAGGTCAGCTTTTGGGGAGCCTTTCGGTAGGTTCTTTCCACCAGTGTGAGGGTGCCTATCGCCAACAGCAGCGGACTCAACATTCCCAGGAGAATCTCCACTGCCACATGAGGAAACATCAACGAGACAAGTGCCCAGGAGCCTATACACGAAAGAATGATGCACGCCTGGATTTTCAACGTTTCCAGACCGCCTTGGCTATCTCGTAAAAACCGACGACCATGCCCAATAATAATCCACCCAGCAAGAACCAGGGCGAGGTCATGAGCCACTGGTCCAACAGATAACCGATACCACCCAGGAGCAGTACGGCTCCCACCAAGGTATAACTGGCTGTTGCAGCCGGTCCTGATCGGCGGATATTTTCCTGCAAGGACTCAAGAGATTTTGCCAGAAAATGATCACGCTGACCGGACATGATGCCCCCCCAGCTCAAAAAAAAATGGATCATAGCAGAGAAGATGGGCTAGATCAATGAAGGAGACAGGAGACAGGAGACAGGAGGCAGGAGGCAGGAGGCAGGAGCGCAGGAGCGCAGGAGCGCAGAAAATAGAAAAGAAGAACTCGTTTAGAATTTGGAATTTGAGATTTCCGCTGATTTAAGAGTTTGGGGACAATCCCCAAACTCTTAGATCAGCGGCAGGTTGACGGATTGAGCGAGTCGGATAAAGGGCTCGGGGTAGACCCCGATCAGAAGGGTGAAGACTCCCGTCACCACCAGCACCACAACCAATCCCTTCGAAAAGCTCAGGGGAACAGGCAGATACTCCGTCTTCATGAACATCGAGACCACAATCCGGAGATAATAGAATATCGAGACCACCACGTTCAGAGCACCCACCACTGCCAGCCAGACCATCAAGGACGAGTAGGGTTCACCCTGGGTGAAGGCGACCTCCAGCACGGCAGAAAAAACGTAGTACTTGGCGATAAATCCTGCCAAAGGAGGAATGCCTGCCAGGGACAGGAAGAAAACCAACATCAAAACCGCCACTGCCGGGTGTCTGAAGAAGAGGCCGTCGAAATCCTCCACTCTCTCCCCAGGGATATCCTTGCGCCGCAACAGGATCACCCCTGCCCAGATCCCCAGGTTCATAAAGGTATAGGCCAGTAAATACATTGCCGAGGCGGTGATTCCCCGCTCAGTGCCCGCTACCACTCCCATGAGGACGAAACCGGCATGAGAAATGCTGGAGTAGGCCAACAATCTCTTGACATTATTCTGGGTGAGCGCAGCCACGTTTCCCAGGGTAATGGTCACCATTGAAATGAGTGCTAACGGGAACACATAGAGTTCCCACAAACCTTCAAAGGCGACGAAAAGGATTCGAAAGAAGATGGCAAAAGCTGCCGCTTTCACCGCCACCGACATGAAAGCCGTGATGGGAGTGGGTGCTCCCTCATAGACATCGGGAACCCACATGTGAAACGGTACCGCGGCGATCTTAAAGCATAAGCCCGCCATCATCATCAGGAGGGACAGCGTCAGAAGGCTGTTGTCCTCCAGCTGGGCGATCTGCCGTCCGATTTCATTCAGGTTTGTACTGCCACCCAGCCCGTAGACCAGTGACATGCCATAGAGAATAATACCCGTAGAAAAAGCCCCCAGCAGGAAGTACTTGAGTGATGCTTCATTGGATCGCTTTTTGCCTCGCAGAAAACCAACCAGGACATAGGTGGCAATGGACATCAGCTCAAGACTGACGAAAAGACTGACCAGATCGATGGCTCCGGCCATAAACATCATCCCGGCGGTGGCGAAAAGAATCAGTGCGTAGTACTCCGTGTGCTGTTCCTCTTCAATGTCCAGGTATTTATAGGACATGATCACGACCAGAAGAGCGGCCACCAGAAACAGCATATCGAAGTACATGGCAAAGGAATCGAGCGTGATCATGTTGTAAAAGGCGGGACCCGAATTCACTCCCCGAAGCCGGTAAAGCTGAAGGGAGGCCATGGTCAATCCGCCAACGGCCAGGACAGCAGGGTGTTGAAACAGGCGCAAAAATCGATAGAGGAGGCCGCGGCCCCCATTGCGAGGCAGGGTCCAAAAACCCCAGCATAAGATCACCATTCCCCAGATGATCAAATGGAGTTGAGGTCCTATGGCTGCAGCGTTCTGCAGGAAGAATTCGATAGGATTCTGTGGAACTTCAGGCATCGATTACTCCCTCACCACCGCCTGAGCTGGAAGAGGACTGAACTCGCCCGGGCGGACTCTTTCCACGATCTGATTGACCGGCTCATGGAGATAATCCAGGAATGTATTCGGGTAAAGACCGATCCAGAAGGCCAGAATAATCAAGGGCACAAAGGTTGCCACTTCCCGCAAGTTCAAGTCCGAAAGATTCTGGTTTTCCGGATTGTCCAGGGGACCGAACATCACACGCTGGTAAAACCACAACATGTAGGCCGCTCCCAGAACGATGCCCACAGCTCCAAAAACGGCCCAGAGCCTGTATACCGGATCTGCAAACACCCCTTGAAGGACCATATACTCGCCAATGAATCCGTTGAGAGCAGGCATACCGATGGAGGAGAGGGTCATGATCAGAAAGACAACGGCGAAAACCGGCATATTCTGGGAGAGACCCCCGAAATCGGCGATCATCCGGGTGTGACGCCTCTCATAGATGATACCCACGATCAAAAAGAGAGCTCCCGTGGAAATTCCGTGGTTAATCATCTGCAGAATTCCACCCTCCAGAGCCACCGGAGTGGCAATGAAAACACCTAACATACAAAAGCCCAGATGGCTGACCGAAGAGTAGGCCACCAGCTTCTTCATATCCTGCTGCATCATGGCCACCAGGGCACCGTAGATAATGCCAATCACACAGAGCACCAACAAAAAATTTAAGAAGATCATGCTGGCCTGGGGAAGAATCGGTAAGCTGAGGCGCACGAACCCGTAGGTCCCCATCTTCAGGAGTATGGCGGCCAGAATGACGGACCCGGCGGTAGGAGCTTCGACGTGAGCATCAGGAAGCCAGGTATGGAAGGGAAACATGGGGACCTTAATGGCAAAACCAAGGAAAAGAGCCAGGAAGATCCACCACTGTAGATCGGCAGGAATTTCCAGCTGCTGCATGGCCAGAATGTCGAAAGACCAAACGTCCGTCACGCTGTGGTGATAGAAGTAGAGGGCCAGGATACCCAAAAGCAAAAGGACCGAACCGGCCAATGTGTAAAGGAAGAACTTTATGGCCGCATACAGCTTCCGAGGTCCTCCCCACACCCCAATGATGAAATACATCGGCACCAGCATGACTTCCCAAAAGACATAGAAAAGGAAGAAATCCAGCGCCATGAACACCCCTAACATCCCCACTTGAAGCAGTAGAAAATAGCAATAATATTCTCTAACCCGCTCCTTGATCGCTGACCAGGAGGAGAGAATCGCAATAAATCCCATGAGTGTCGTCAGCAGGATCAGCAGCATGCTGATTCCATCAATACCCAAGGAGTACTGGGCACCAATGGCATCAATCCAGTTGGCCCGGATCACAAATCTCATGCCGCTATCGGCATCAATGTACTGGGCATCGTTAAAAAGGGTGATGAGCGGCAAAGAGATGAGAAAACCGATGAAGGCCACGATATTGGCAATCCACTTCGCCGCATCCTCCTGTCCCTCTCTTCTTGGCCACAAGACAATAAGCACCACTCCAAGGAGAGGGAAAAAACACACGATTGTGAGAATATTCTCCATAAAAAAACTCATCGACTAGACTCCCATGTAGAGGTAAAAGCTGATCACCAGGATAATCCCGATCACAAAGAATAGGGCATATCGCTGCACCAGCCCGGTTTGAATCTTCCGTAGCACGGTACTGAAGAACTCAAAAGTTTCGGCTACAAGATTGACAATACGATCCACGAAGTGGATGTCCACCAGTCCTGAGACCCAAGCTACAAATTTGGTCATTGAGGCACTGTTATTGACGGCCCCGTCCACCACGTTGTTGTCGAAGGCCGACAGGAACCGCCCCCAATTCTTCGCTCCAAAGAATCGGCCCCAACCCGTGCCCCCACTGACGAACAGGAAATCATAGGCCTCGTCCACGTAGTACTTGTTGTAAATGATGCTGTGAAGGCCACTGAATCTTTCGCGCAACCGGGCCGCTTTTTCTTTGTGTTTCAGGAAGAACTGATAGGCCAGATAGATTCCCAGTCCGGCCACGGCAACGGAAACCAGGGTCAGGAGAATCTCGGTGGAGTGTGCCGCGTGAACCGATTCGCCTGCCCCATGATAACTGGTTTCAAAGGCAGGCTCGAGAAACTGCTCAAACACATTGGGACCCAGCCCCAGCCAGGCGGGTAGACCCAAATATCCCACAAAAACAGAACCCACGGCCAAAATGACCAAGGGTACGGTCATCACGCTGGGAGATTCATGGACGTGACTTGCCACCTCCGGCGAGAGCCTCTCCTCCCCGTGAAAGGTGAGAAACATCATTCGCATCATGTAAAAGGCCGTCATCCCCGCCACCAGGACTCCTACCAACCAAAAGACCAGGTGGCCTTCCGGGTTGCTGAAGGATCGCCACAGGATTTCATCTTTGGAAAAGAAACCGGCCAGGCCGGGGACACCCGCAATAGCCAGAGTGGCTATCCCCATCGTCCACCACGTTCTGGGGAGGTACTTTTTCAGACCTCCCATTTTTCTCATATCCTGCTCGTGATGCAGAGCCGCAATGACGCTTCCCGATCCCAAAAAGAGCAGGGCTTTGAAAAAAGCATGGGTCATCAGGTGAAAAATACCCGCCGCTGCGGCTCCCACACCCAGGGCGGCGAACATATAGCCCAGCTGACTCACGGTCGAGTAGGCAAGTACCCTCTTGATGTCCTGCTGGAACATGGCGATGGAGGCTGCCAATAAGGCCGTACAAATCCCCACCACCGCCACAATGAAGAGCACATCAGGCGCGCGACTGTAGATGGCACTGGAACGGGCCACCATGTAGACTCCCGCGGTCACCATGGTCGCTGCGTGGATGAGAGCACTCACCGGTGTGGGTCCCTCCATGGCGTCGGGCAACCACACGAAAAGGGGAATCTGGGCACTCTTTCCGGCGGCACCAATAAACAACAGCAAGGCAATCCAGCACAGAGGGCCCCACAGGGTTTCCGGCGTGGGAAACATTTCCTCCACCCCATCAAACACCTCGGTGAAATCCAGGGAACCGAAATAGGTGAAGATCATGAGCATGCCGATGATGAAGGCAAAATCGCCGATCCGGTTGACCACAAAGGCTTTTTTGGCCGCGTCCCCGGCACTCTTTTTGTCAATGTAGTAGCCAATCAACAGATACGAACAGAGGCCAACCCCTTCCCACCCCACAAACATCAACAAGTAGTTGTTGGCGAGAACCAGGGTCAGCATCATGAACATAAAAAGGTTCATGTAGGCAAAGAAGCGATAAAAACCCTCTTCCTCATCCGCCATGTAGCCAATGGAATACACGTGGATGAGAAAACCCACGCCCGTAACCACAAGAATCATCACCGCCGAGAGCGGATCCAGCTGGAATCCCCAGGAGACATGAAAGTTGGCCAGATCACCAGTGACCGTTTGGAGGGCTGGCCCATGGATCCAGCGGAAGAGTTCAAACTCCCAAACACGATCGTGAGGGTCGAGCTGCAGAAGGGCAATAAAACAACTCAGCGAAAGAAGCAGAGAAAGCAGGATACTTCCACAGGCCACACAGTAAACAAAGGGTTTGGCGGGACGGTTTCCGGTTCGGGCCACCTGCCAGAGACCGAAACCGCCATTGAGAATAAACCCGAGGAGCGGAAAGAGAGGAATGAGCCAGAAGTAGTTGCGCATCAGCTATCCTCTCATCAGGTCGATCTCGTCCACATTCACCGTTTCTTTGTTGCGGAACAGAGCAATGATAATGCCCAGACCAACAGCCGCCTCTGCTGCGGCCACGGTGATGACAAAAACAGCGAAAACCTGGCCCGAGGGATCCTGAAGCCGGTCGGAAAAAGCAACCAGGTTCAAGTTGACCGAGTTGAGCATCAGTTCAATCGACATCAAAATGATGATGACATTTCTGCGGGTGAGAACCCCCACCACTCCAATCGAAAAAACGATGGTACTGAGAACCAGATAATGTGTTATATCCACCATATCAAAGCCGCTTCTGCGTCAATACGACTGCCGCGATCATGGCCACCAGCAACAATACGGAAGCGATTTCAAAAGGAAGAAGATAGGTGCTGTACAGCAGGCCACCCACCGTCTCCGTATTTCTAGTCTGAGAATCCAGATTCAAAAATTGCTGATCGATGGTGTCGGCACTAAAGACCTCGGCGCCCTGCACCACAAAAAACACCAGTTCAAAGGAAAGCACGATGCCCAGGACCAGCGCCGTTTTCCACTGACGATTTGCCCTCCTTTGACCCTCCACCTCCCGAACACTGACCAGCATAATGACAAAAAGAAACAACACCATGATTCCACCCACATACACCAGAATCTGAACCGCTCCAACGAACTCGGCTTCAAGGAGAAAGAAAAACCCAGCCATGCACAACAGAGCGGAGATCAGAAAAACGGCACTGCGAACGGGATTGGCCGCCGTCACCGTCAGGATGGCAAAGACCACCAGCATGGTGGCCAGTATGTAGAAAAGAGTAGCTTCCATGGATTAGGTTCCAGGTTTCGGGCTCCAGGTTTCAACTTTCAGGCTCCAAGCTCCAAGAATCCTTTTAATTCTGGCTTCTGACCTCTGTAACTTGGAACTTAAAACCTGGAACTTGGAACCACTCACTTGTGGTAATCCTTTCCGAAATGGATCCGATCCCATCCTTTTTCCAGCTGCTTTCGATCCCAGACCATGGATCTTCGATCATAGGCAGCCAGTTCGAAATCCTGGGTCAATTCGATGGCGTTGGTCGGACACACCTCCTGACACAGCCCACAAAAAAGGCAACGCGACGTATCAAACGTGTAATGGGTGAGGACTTTTTTTCGACTTTCTGGATCGCGCTGTGAACCCACGACGATGAGATCTTCGGGACAGATTTCGGCACAAAGATCGCAGGCGATACAAAGGGTCTCTCCGGTCACGGGATCATTGTTGAGACGGGGTGCTCCCCTATACCTTCCCGCCAGCTTCGGCTTTTCAAGCGGGTACTGTTCCGTGTAGACCTTCCGGTAGGTGTACCGGAAAGTCAACGCCAAACCTTTCAAGATATCGACGAAAAAGATGCGCTTCAAGAAATCCATCATTCTTCAGTCTCACAAAAATGCAAGAAGAACTCCCGCTGTGACAACAACATTGCCCAGTGCCACAGGTAAGAAGATCTTCCAGCCATATTGCATCAGTTGATCAAACCGGAAGCGGGGCAAGGTTCCCCGCAACCAGATGAAAACATAAAGGAACATGAATACTTTGCCCAGGAACCATAACACGCCTGGGATAAAATCGAGGAAACTCAACCAGTCAGAGTTCGGAAAGGGCCGCAGCCATCCCCCCCAAAACAGGATCACGCCTATGGCGGAAACGGCAATCATATTGGCGTACTCTGCCAGGAAAAACAGTGAAAATCGAAATCCACTGTACTCGGTATGAAAACCTCCGACCAGCTCGGTTTCGGCCTCAGGGAGATCAAAGGGAAGGCGATTAGTTTCCGCCAGCCCACAGATGAAAAAGAGGACAAAGGCCACGGGTTGTACAAAGACATACCAGATATGCTCTTGCTGTTGATTCTGAACAATCTCCACCAGGCTCAGAGAACCCGCCACCAAAAGGACTCCGATGATGGCGAATCCCAGGGCCACTTCATAGCTGACCATCTGAGCGGAGGATCTCAGTGCCCCCAGCAGGGGAAACTTGCTGTTGGAAGCCCATCCTCCCAGAATGATCCCCAGAATACCGACCGAGGAGACCGACAAAACAAAGAGGACAGCGATGTTGATGTCGGTCACGTATCCCCCGGAAGCAATGGGATTTTCGGCGATCCTTGCAATCGTCTCCGGGTCAAGGTTAAGGAACGGGAACCAGCCCAGGATCCAGCTCAAAAAGTCCTTCAGCATATCAGGGGGCCCGAAAGGCACCACTGCAAAGACCAGGAAGGCGGGAAGCAAAGAAATCGCCGGTGCAATGGTGAAAATAAAAGCGTCGGCTTTGGCTGGCACAATGTCTTCTTTGAGCAGAAACTTCAGACCATCGGCGATGGGCTGAAGAAGACCGTGCCATCCCACCCTCATGGGACCGAGGCGAACCTGGATGTGGGCAATCAACTTGCGTTCCAGCAGCGTCAAGTAGGCGATCGCCCCGGAAAGGAACAACACGACCACGGCAATCTTGATCAAGGGAATAATGGCGTAAATGAGCAAGATCTCGATCATCGGTCGACCTCACCCAATACGATGTCCAGGGTGCCGATAATGGCCACCACATCTGCCATCAAATGCCCCCTCACTAACCGGCGCAAGACCTGCAAGCTGATAAACGTCGGGGGTCGGATTCTCACCCGAAAGGGCTGTGCCGAGCCGTCACTGACAATATAGTAACCCAGCTCTCCCCGAGGGCCGTCAATACCCGAGTAGTACTCGCCCACGGGCGGTTTGACAATCTTGGGTGCCTTCCCGCGAACGGGTCCATCCGGCAGCCGATCCAAGACCTGCTGGATGATTCTCCGGCTCTGGTGCATCTCCTCCAGGCGAACCAGGTAGCGATCGTAGGTATCTCCGTTTTCACCCACCGGAACATCGAAATCGAACTCTTCGTATCCTCCATAAGGACGATCCTTCCGGACGTCATGCTTCATCCCGGAACCGCGCAACACGGGACCGGTCAATCCCCATTCGATGGCTTCTTTTCCGGAAATCACCCCGATTCCCTGGGTCCGAGCCATCCAGATTCGGTTCTTGGTGAGCAACTGCTCATATTCGTCCACTCTTTCGGGGAACTCATCGAGGAATTTGCGCGCTGCCTCTTCAAAGCCTGCGGGCAGGTCCTTCCAAAGGCCGCCCACTCGGAAAGCGTGGGTGGTCAACCGGGCACCGAAGAGGGCCTCGAACAGTTTGAGAATTTCCTCCCGCTCCCGGAAACAATACAAGAACACGGTCATGGCCCCGATATCAAGGGCATGAGTGGCCAACCAGAGCAGATGGCTCGATATACGGCTAAACTCCGTCATCATGATGCGGATATACTGGGCACGTTTCGGCACCTCGATCTGCATCATCGCTTCCACGCCCAGGAGATAGCCATAGACGTTGGAAACTGCGGCAATGTAGTCCGTTCTGTCGTAGTAGGGAACACACTTGATGTAGGACCGATTCTCGCTGATCTTCTCCACACCCCGGTGCAAATAACCGATGATGCACTCCGCATCCAGCACCCGTTCACCATCCAGTTTCAATTTCACTCGAAGCACACCGTGAGTAGAGGGGTGCTGGGGGCCCATGTTCAGCTCCAGGACCTTGGCATCGAGAACGGTCGATTCTTCCACAGTTGTCTTCATGCGGGAGTTTTGATGATGTTTAGGTGCTTCTTGATCCAGGCCTGGTCCTGTAATTTAATATCGTAATCCTTGCGCAAAGGATGCCCGTGCCAATCATCGGGAAGGAGAATCCGCTTCAGATCATCATGTCCGGAAAAATCAATGCCGAACATGTCGTAGACTTCCCTCTCCATCCAATTAGCGGTTTTCCAGATAGAAGTCA
>Ga0209988_10002352_pt1 | contig 12471 bp, 13 predicted proteins | sample N075metaG_FD_183115 | JGI IMG/M metagenome (GOLD analysis project Ga0209988, IMG submission 183115) | Deep subsurface microbial communities from Kermadec Trench to uncover new lineages of life (NeLLi) - N075 metaG (SPAdes) (version 2) | ecosystem: Environmental > Aquatic > Marine > Ocean trench... | reverse complement strand
AGGAATATAACCAAGGATACCATCAGGGATAATGAAAAGTTTTCTTTTTTGTAGTTTATTTTTTACTGGCTCAATTAAAGTTTGATACAATTGATAAGCGTGTTTTGTATAGAGATCATAATCTCCGTTAAGTAATCCCGTCCTCATCGTTTTTACCTGTCCGGCAAAACTTGAATCTCTCTTTACTTCAGTTATATCGAAGTCTTTTTTTGTAATTGTAAATATCAATATCGAACCTTCCCCGATAAAATATTCAACTAACGCAGAATCTTCATCCAGAATTTCATTCTGTAACTCCTGAGGAGAGGTCGTTTTGACTTGATATTTAAGATCATAATATTCAGGGTACTTTTCCTGATAGTTATCAATTAGTTTTTGGTATTCTTGCCTATATGCAAAAAGTTTATCCTGCCATAATATAATTTTGGAATTATCAGCCTTATCGCCCCTGGCTTGTTCTTCGGATATGCTTTTTTGGTAAAATGCAATATCTATCTTAACCTGTCTTTCATGCTCAAGCAGCGTTTCTGGAATTCTAGCAAATTGTTTTGCTTTAGTCTCTGCAAGGGATTCTAGTAAAAGGTTGGTTTTACTTTTCTCTGAAAACAAAAATGCTTTTTCTTTGTATTGGTCTTTTTTGGTGATTTCGTATAGTTTAATTGCTGTATTTATTGCATTGTTGTAGACATTGTAGGTTTTTTCTCCTAAAAACAGTTTTGTCTGTTCTGCATTATATCCCCTTCGCATTTCATCAATTAGTTTGGTGACCAATTCATAAGTTGACAAACTTTGCTGGAGATCTTTTAAATGGCTTGATTTGGAGTAAAATTTTTCAAATGCTTCTGCTTTTAATTCCAACCCAGCTAATAAAATGGGTTCGGAATATATTTTCGTCAACGATGGATTAACATAAATATTATCTTCTTGAAAATCCGGAATGAGCGAGTTTAAAGATTTTTGATAATAAAATAACGCTCTCTTGAAATCATCTCTCATGTAATAAACTTTTCCTATATCTTGCAACACCTTAGCTATATCAGGGTGGTTCTTTCCATATTTTTTAAAATTAATTAATGCTTTGTTATAAAATTCAAGTGCTTCAACATACTGGTCTTTGTTGAAATAAACATTTCCAATTTTATTGTAGCTTTCCGCAACATAAGGATGACCTTCACCAAAAAGGTCTAAATTGATAGATAGGTCTTTATTGAAAAATTTAAGTGCTCGCTCATAATCATTCTGTTTCAGATAAACATGTCCAATCTTACTATAGCCATGTGCGACAAAGTTATAATTTTTCATTTTCAAACTTAACGACAACCCTTTGTTAAAGTAACTGAGGGCTTGTTCGTAATCACTTTTGTTTAAAAAAATATCGCCTAAATCATAATTGATCCAAACGACTTCAGCATTGCACTCACCAAATTTGTTAGAAAGTGTTGTTAATGCTTTATTCAGGTAATGAAAAGCTTGAGTGTAATCTCCATTTTTATTGTATATATTTCCTATATAACTATAAATGGTTGCAATCTCATCGCTATTATAAGAGAGCGTCTGGTCATAGATAATTAACGCTTTGTGATAGTATTCAAACGCTTTAGGATAATCACCTTTTCCGTGATGGACCAGTCCGAGATGCTCATATGCAAATGCAACGTCCGGATGCTTTTCACTAAATGCTTGTGTGTATATATCTAATGATTGACGATAATATTCAAGTGCTTTTTCATAATCAGCTTTTAGATAATATACATTTCCAAGGTTAGTGCAGGCATTGGCGACCTCAGGATGATTTTCGCTGTATCTTTCAAGATAAATTCTTAGCGTTTTCTGATAATATGCCAGTGCTTTTTTAAAATTGTTTTGATAATAATAAACATTTCCCAACCCTGTGTAGCTCGAGGCGAAACTGGAATGATTTTTGTCAAATGCTTTAAGTCTAATATAGATTGCTTTCTCATAATGCTCCAATGCTTTGTCGTAATTAGCTTTAATACAAGAGATATTGCCCAGATCGTCATAACTCCCGGCAACATCCGGATGATACTCGCCAAGAGTTTCACGCCGGATCCCTAGTGCTTTCTCATAATATTCGCAGGCTTTGTCGTAATTACCTTTAAGATAAAAGATATTGCCCAGATCGTCATAACTCCCGGCAACATGCGGATGATACTCGCCAAGAGTTTCACATCGGATCCCTAGCGCTTTCTCATAATATTCATGTGCTTTTTGATAATCATCTGTCGTATAATAATAATTTCCTAATCCAGTATAGCTAGATGCAACAGCAGGATGGCTCGCTCCAAGTGTTTCAAGCCGAATATCGAGTGCTTTATTATAGTAATCGAAGGCTTTATCATACTCTCCTTTTATTAAACAAATTTTTCCTATCTGATGGTAACTTTGGGCGATTACCGGATGGGTAGCAGTTGATACTTCCAGATCAACTTCCAAAGCTTTTTCCAGAAATTCCATTGCAGTATCATATACAGCTTTTTCTATCAAATTATCAGCTATATGATTGAAGCAATTTATGTATTTAAGCCAGTTTTTTTCATTTTCATAAATGACACTTGCTTTCTCAAAATAGAAAATTGAGCTGTCGTATTTTGCTTTCTGAAGTAAGAATTCACCCTTCGAATACAATTCTTGCGCGGAACTTGTGTCATGAACTGCAGCATGTTCATTATTTTCGACGTAGAGGTGTTGAAGTATGTGATAAATTAAGATAATCAAAAAGGAAGAAATTAGGCCCCAAAATGGTTTCAGGAGAATCGATTTGGTAAACATTTGTCTTATTGCAAATTGTAGTGAAATTTCAATAACATGTTTTTAGAGGATGTATTTTTAACCCAAAAGAAAACCTATAGTGAGGACAAAGCCAATCGCAAGTGAAAACCATAAATCTGTTTTCTCATTTACGACTCTCCAGCTCCTTTTGTTTTAGATGAATGGCATCGGGATTTCCAATTAATATAAAACCCGCCCAATAAAAAGGATTAGATTTTATTTCATCGGCATGTTCTAAATAGCTTAACTTAGACGCCCTGAGAGCTTCATCTTTACTCAGACCTTTTGAAAGTCCTTCATAAAAGTGTTTCATAATGACTGCCGTAGATTTGTCATCGACTGACCACAGACTTGTAATAACACTTGGACAGCCGGAATACATAAAACCACGAGCCAGGCTCATTATTCCTTCTCCTCGGCTAAGTTTGCCTGAACCGGTATTGCATGCGCTGAGTACAGCTAAATTTGCATTTAATTGCATATTATATAATTCGTATGTATTGAGGAAACCATCATCATTTGAGCCTTCTTCTTTAGTAAAAACAAATTTTGAATACAGGGGCTGCTCATCATTAATGATAGCGTGCGTGGCCAAATGTATAATATTGGCGTCTGGCGCAATTTCCTTAAATGTTGTTTCTGTGGCTTTGTCGCGTAAATAAAAACGTCCCGTGAGAATATTCGATATGTCTTTCACTTCTTTTTCTGTCCACCGTAGTTTGCGCAACGAACCGCGTAGAGAATCAAGATTAGCGTTTTCCTCAAAGGAAACGGGTTGTGCTTTTACCAGAGTGCCGAAAAATAGACAAGCAAAAAATGACAGAATAATACTTAATTTAATATTCATATTATCTCCACTAATTGAGTAAAGACGCGTTTGATTTTTTTAGTAAATACTTCCCAACATGCAATTTAAGCTTAATTTAGAGAATCTAACAAACTCTTACTCTGTTCGTTATAGTTGTTGTTATCAGCTATGATTTTTTTTAATATTGTTTTTGATTTTTCCATATCCTTATTTTTTAAATAAGCCAGGCTCAGGTACCACTCGGATTGTTCAATAAAATCATCTTGACCGTCAATTACTTTTTGAAAATAAAAGATGGCTTGTTTGGGATGCTCCAAACACAAATTTGCAATTCCCGAATAAAAATATGCCATTATGTTATCCGGGTCGGTGTCGAGAATAGCTTGAAGAATTTTCAGCGTGCCTTTATAGTTTCCTGCCTCATATTCTATCATAGCACTTTTCACTGGTGAGTCAGATTCATCACCTCGAGTCAGCGGTATAGTATTTGGATACGGTTTAAAAAACTTTGCATAAACGGTTGTGGACGGTGGTCGATTATTGAGCACATATAGAAACGATATTAGGGCAACTAAAAGGGCTACTGCGGTTGCGTAGTAAACCTTTCTATGCGGCTTTTTTTCGGGGCGCAAAGTAAAATTATCGCGAATTCCTTTGTTTATCGACTTAATGATTTGCTCAACTTTTCCCTTATCCGGGGATGAGGCCATACCCTCCAGGGCGTCAGAACATAATGCGCAGTCTACCAGGTGTTTCTCTACTTCGAAACGCTTGTGTTCAGACAGCTTGCTTTCGATATATGCATCAAGTTGGTCAAGAGTTAAGCACAGAGATGAATCAAAAATGTTGTTTTTAGACATTTTTCTGAAATTATTCGGCGTTTATTGAATCTCTTGCTGGCACAATATGTTTTTTAAATTTCTCTTTCCGTTCTGAATGTAGCTTTTAACTTGCTTTACATTAAAACCAGTCGTTTCTGCAATTTTTCGATAAGTTTTTTCCTCAAAATAAAATAATTGAATACACACTCTTTGGGCCTCATTAAGGTGGTTTAAGGCAGCTTCGAGATTTGAGTTTTTAAGTTCTTCTTTATTGACATCACTATCAAGATGTTCCCAACTGGGATATTCCACAAATATCCGATCATTTTCTTCAAATTCAGATAATCTGATAAATTTCTTTTCTTGACTGCGTATTTTAATCAGACAATAATTTTTGGTGACACTAAAGAGCCACCCCTTGAAATTGTCAATTTTGTGTTTGTCAAGCGCGGCCGTCAGTTTCTGAAAAATCTCCATCACCGCATCTTTGCTATCCTCTTCGTTTTTTAAATACTTCAGGCAGACGCAAAACATGAGATGACTGTATCGTTCGAACAACTCAGCTAATGCCGCATTGTCGTCATGGCTTTTGTAAGTCTGGATTAATGTCGCGTCGGAAGGGGCTTTCTGCTTCGGCGATTTTTTAAAGAAAAACATGTTTGATGCACTCCCTCACACTACCCACTTTAAATCGCTGCTTTCAATAAATTACATTTAAGAAAAATTTGATAGTTTTGCAACAAGTTTCGTTAAATATTAATTTTTATGAGAAGTTTTATGGATTTTCAGATTTATTGCATCTTCTTAATGGAACCTGAGTTCGATATAAAAAATCAAAGACCGAAAGACTTACATATACCGTCATTCCGGCAATCTTTAAGCCGGAATCTAGTTGTAATAACGAAAAGATTCCTGCCTACAATCCACAGAAATGACATTGGGGTGGGTCGTTTGGGTCTTTGATCTTCATTTTATGCCTTACATCGAACTGACGTTAATGGAGCTCTTCAATAGGTTGTCTGATTGAACTTTAAATTTGTATATTCCACTATTTTTTTTCTTCTGAAAAATGATTATTAAATGTAAATACCCTGTTGTTCGCCAATATGACCAAATCGACTGTGGTCCTGCTGCACTCTTAAGTGTTTTGAAATTTTGGGGTGGAAATAGCAACCTGGTGCATGTCCGAGAACTTGCAAATACCGATGCACAAGGATCGAATATGCTCGGTTTGGTAAATGCAGCTCAAGAGCTTGGGTTTGCAGGAGTTGGTGCAAGCGGTGATTACGAAGATTTGATGAAGGAGACAATGCCTTGTATTGCTCATCTTATTTTGCAAAATCAACTGCACCATTTTGTCGTAATCTACAAAATTGACGCTAAAGGTGTCCTCATTGGCGACCCTGCGAAAGGCCTTTATAAGCTTTCAAAAGAAAAATTTATCGAAATATGGCGGCAAAGGGCGGTTATATTATTGACCCCCAATGGCGAGCTGTTTGAAAACAAAACACCAAATTGGCTGCATTGGGTCTTCGCTTATTTCAAAAGAGAAGAATCCTGGCTCTATCAATCTATTTTTCTTGGTATTGTTTACACGTTGCTCGGTTTGCTTGTTGCAGTTTTTGTCCAGTGGTTAATCGACCGATTTATTCCTCAGCGAGATACTTTCAAAATAATTATCACTGGTGTTTTTCTCCTCGTTCTACAACTCTTCAGGGCATTGGCTGGTTATTTAAGACAGCGTTTTTTAGTCGAGTTGAACAAACGCGTTAACATCAATGTCAACAAAGATTTTTTGAGTCATATCTTTCAGCTTCCTCGAAGATTTTTTGATACACGAAAAAAGGGAGACATTACCGCGCGCATTAATGACGGCATCAAGATCCAGCAAGCTGCGCTGCGTATCTTAGGTATAACCATCATCGATGGTTTAATTATTTTCGGTTCATTTGCTTTTCTTTTTATCCTGGCGCCAACACTAGGATGGGTTGTGCTGGCGACTTTGCCGTTTTATGCTCTGATTTTAGTTTTTGCAGCAAAAAGCTTTAAAGCAGAACAAAACGAGGTGATGAAAAGCTATGCCGAGGTCGAGTCATTTTACTTTGACAGCCTGAATGGCATCAATGAAATACTCAGCTTTAATGTCTCGTCCGCTTTTGCCGGATTGAATAAGTGTTTCTTTGAAAAGTTTCAGCAACAAACTGCAAAATTAGGTTTGACGCAAGCGAGAATCTCATTATATGCTGAATTGGCTGCCGGCGCGTTGGTGGTTGGCGTTTTGAGTTTTGGGGCGATTTTAGTCATTGAAAAATATTTGCTGTTAGGTCAAATGATCGCCGCTTATTCTTTGCTAGCTAACATGTTACCCGCGGTGAGTAGGCTGGTTGAAGCCAATATTTTACTACAAGGAGCCTCAATTGCTGTCCAGCGTCTTATGGATTTGCTATTGGTTGAAACAGAAAAAAACGCCGGCAAATTGCCATTCAAATTAAAGGAGTCGTTAATTATCAGGGAAGCGCAATTCACCTGGCCGCAGGGGCAAGCGTTACTGCGCGGCGCAAATTTAGCCATCCCCAATGGGCAAATCACTTCGCTTTGGGGAATTAGCGGCTCAGGGAAAAGTACTCTTGTGAAAATAATCCAACGGCAGTACGCGCTTTCAGACGGGCAGATTTTTGTAGATTGCACACCCATTGGGGATTTTGAATTGCGGAGTTATAGAAGAAATATTGCAGTCGTACCCCAGGAGATTAAGATTTTCAATGGCACAATTCTGGAAAACATTCAGGTCGGCCGTGAGGGTGTTGATAGCAAACGCATTCTGAAGCGTGTTGAACAATTGGGGTTGACGGCGTTTCTATCGAGATTTGAACATGGATTAATGACACGAGTCGGCGAGGAAGGCAGGCAGCTGTCTGGGGGCGAGATGCAGTTCTTGGCTCTAATCCGTGCGCTCGTTGAATCTCCGGCAGTACTTATACTTGATGAAGGCATCAGCGCTATCGACGTTGAAATTGAGCATTTTATTTTTCAAGTCCTACGTGATTATTCTAGGGACCATGCGGTTTTACTCATCACCCACAACTTACAAACGATCATCAAAACTGATACTGTTTATTTGTTGGAAGACGGGGTTATCACGCAAAGCGGACCGCCGCATGAATTATTGCGTTCGCACGGTCGTTTCAAAAATCTATGGAATATCCAGAATAATACGACCCGAGAACTAGAATTTGAGGAGAGCGCTAATGTCATATAGCGTGGCACAACCTTTATTGGGGAAAAGGGGCTTGAACCTAAAAACCTGGCAGTTGTTTCTCTTGGTTCTCCTTGCCAATATCGCGTTGATGTTGTTATATAATGAGTTCATCCTTACTCTTGACGTATATCACAATATTCTTTCGGAGCAAATGGAGTCGACACGAATTGATGAGTATTTCGAAACGTTTCGGAAAGTATCTCAATGGGGATATGTTGCACAGCCAATCATGTTGTTGATACAAATCACTTTTATTGCTTTACTTATACAACTGCCCTTGGTGCTTGTGTTTATTGACATTCGTTTTGCATATCTTTTTCGATTGGTTACTTGGGCTTCATTGTTGGTGACCGCTGGTGGGTTCGTTCGTTTCCTGTGGTTATTTAATTTGGAAGCCTTCGAAATTCATAAAAATATTTTGAATATGACGCCTTTTTCAATTAACCATTTATTAGATGCTTCAGTGTATCCTGAGACCGCTTATATGATATTAGGCAAATTCAGTGTTTTTGAGCTATGCTGGTGTCTTATAATCTACAATGGTTTGCTTTCAACGGGAAAAATTAAAAAAGAGTATGCCGCTCTGCTGATATTCTCGATGTGGGCTGCGCTATTGCTTTTTCAATGGGGACTGGTTGCTTATTTTCAAGGAGCAAGTGCATGAATCGGTGGCCAAAATTTACGATTAGCACAGTCTTCATGCTTTCAGCGCTCGCGAAGCTCATCGATTTTGATAACACCGTAGTCTACTTTCAACGTTTGTCGGGGTTCGGCTCCCAAACAGTAGAAATCAGTATTGCATTGCTTCTTTTCATCGAGATGCTTATCGCTTTTACTTTGCCGATAGATTGCCGTTTTCAAACAATGATTCAAGATGCAACCCTTTTGCTGTTAGCGTTTTTTTTAGGCTTGAGCTTGACTTTGACATTTACAGGTATTAAAAATTGCGGCTGCTTCGGGACGTATTGGGTTTCTCATCCATGGCTGACAGTTGTGAAGAATGTAGTCTTGATCACGATTATGATTATTTCCAGATATGATGGTGGGGCGAACAAATATGCTTAGAAAAGTTATCGCGTCATTTTTTCTACTTCTATTTTTATCATTAACCGGTTTTCTTATTTATTCTGCCTTGAAACCAGAAATATTGCCAATCGGCTCGTTTATGCCCGAGCTGAATTACTTGACTGAAACCGGACAAAAACAATTAGAGCCCGATAGTTCATTGAACACGATAATAGTGTATTTTCATAGCAAGTGTGATTATTGCCAATATGAATTAAATGTATTTGATGAGTTTTTGAATAAGTTTATCAATAATCGGATAATCCTGCTAACCCCGGAGGAGGATTTTTTTGCAAAAGAGAAGATGAATTCGTGGCCAAGTTTGGTGAATTCCTCCAAAGTTTTCTGGGGCATCGTTGACAAAAAAGAGTTTAGCAAAACCTTTGGCGGCAAAAGCTTTCCCACCACTTTCATTTTCGATAACCAAGGAGTTCTTAATTCGAAACTATTTGGTGAAGCCAAGCTGGACAAAATAGTATCAGAGTTGCAAAAAAAATCTGGTGGTCCCGAAGGTGGGGTTAGCGGCGCTAATTAATGCTCCCTCGCCGCGGAGCGTAAACGTATTTCATTAAAATCATGGAGGTATAAGAATGCAAGAATTAAAACCTGAAACTATGGCTACCTTGAATGGAGGTGGGTGGTGGTTTGCTTGCGGGTTTGGTGTTGTTGCTTCCGCTTCGTTGTTAGGTCTATTAGCATTTGGTCCTGCGACCGCAGCAGTTTGTTATTGTGCTGTTAGCGGTAGTTGTACCCATTAACAAGAAAGGGAAAATAAATGAAAACTATCAATGAACAAAGACTGTCAGAGTTAACGGCAGGAAGCAAGGTCTGTGCGTTTTGTGCAGGTGCTGGTTTCGCCGCACTACTTACTGGAAACGCCCTTTTAGGTGGTGCAGCTACACTTTGCGGTATTGGTTGTGCATTTAGCTGGTGGTAGATGTCTGTAGTTCCAGGAACGAAACCGCAAATATCCTGCGGGAGGTGTACTATTAGGTAGGCTGCCTGAAACTTGTTTCGGGCAGCCATTTAGTGATTCGCGTACCCTGAAGTGAGGCTTAAATTGTCATTTAATGTAATCATTATCTTTATATCTTTATATTTGCTGCCACTTGTTTTAACTTACTCTTTTGTCAGAGAAAGGATAGACTCGATTCCGACTCTCCTTATTGATCTGGCAGTATTGGCTTGGATGTTGGTAATAGCCATAGCAGAGCATTTTAGAAAACCCAAAATCCCCAACGTGAAGCCGTTAATACTAATACCTAAGATGAAAAGAGTGCTACTCCAAAAAGTTCTTGGTATATTATTTACTGACGTCTCGAAGTTATATTATTTTGTGCCCATGATCGCAGGTTTTCACGCAGTTTCATTAATGAACGCAAACTACATTGAAGGGATTTTCGTTGGTTTCTCACTCATATTAATCTATGCTGCCATCCTTATAGCCTCCTGGATCACTGGAATCACTCTCCGCTTCGCGAAAACCGAAGAATCAAGATATTATGCGTTCCTGCCGTCTTGCACGGTTTTCATGGTTTTGTTGACTCTATTGATTTTTGTCAATTCTGAACTCGGGTTATATCGATATTCCTTATATACAGTTTGTTCGGTACTGCTATTCTGGTTCACTTATAGGATGTTAACCAAGAATATTCAATGGTTGATAAAGGCGGTATTTGAGCCTCTAAATTTTAGCAACCCTAAGATAACGCTAAAGACAAATGACAAAACTTACATGCCTTTATTTTCACTTAAGGAAACAAGGATGTGTTTTCGTAGCAAACGTATTCGAATTCTATTTTTCATCGTTCCAGTATATGCAATTGCTGTGAGTATTGCGCTGCTTATAAAAGGAAATATTCAGGGTTTCGCTTTTATCCCTTATTTTGCAACAACGGCTTTAGCCATGAATTACAACGAATACTGGGAAAAATATTGGGCATGGGATAGAAATAGCCACGGGTTGATTTTTTCTACTCCTGAAGGCAAGAAACAATATTTTAGGCAAAAGATAGCTTATTTGCTTATTGTTGGCTCAACTGTCTTGCCGGTTCATATTCTATTTTTTGGGAAAGACCTACTCTTAGGAATTCTTGGGGGACTTATCTTCATGTGCTCAGTCTCTATTTTCACAGGCTACGATAGTATGGATAATCGCACGATCAAGGCAGATCTGAACGCAAGTATCTGGACTAAGGTCACGTTTAATATTCATTTTGTTCTTTCTCTCCTGTTGGTCTCTGCTGCAAATTGGTATTTCTTATTCGGAACGCATCTACTATCTTTGAAAATTCTTTATGTCTTTGTTATTTCCGTTTTGATAGTTGTCGTCTGTAGAAAGTTATACTCACAACTCCAATCAAAAGAATGGACTTATTAAAATGTATTTAAAATTGCATGACATTGTAAAAAGAATGAACGAGAATTTCGCCTTATGTGTAGACTTTCTAGAAAGTGCTCCTTCAACGACTCTTGGAATTATTGGCAATAACGGCGCTGGCAAAACGACTTTGCTTTCTCTTATATGCGGATTAAGAACACCAGATACCGGAACCGTAGTTATTGACCACAAGAAGCTCACGCGAGAGAATCTGGATTGGTGGAAAAGTCAGACAGGCGTGTATCTGGATGAAAGTTTTATGTTTGATTATTACACGGTTTTTGAACACTTTGAATTTATGGCATCTGCCTGGAAAGTAGATGAGACGGACTTTCATTACCGGGTGGGAAAATATGAACGTGTTTTCGACTTAAAACAGTATTATGGACACCGAATTTCCACACTTTCTTCCGGCAATAAAAAGAAAACCGGGTTAATGGGGACTTTGCTGGTCAGTCCGAAAGTTTTGATTTGGGACGAACCCTTCAGCGGATTAGACCCTAGAAGTCAGGAATACCTGAAACAATTGTTGGAGCAATATAAACAAGAGCAGCAGGCAACTATTATCATCAGCAGTCACGACCTGAACCATGTTGCCGAAATCTGCGACAGGGTTGTTATTTTGGATGAAGGTAGGATCGTCAGGGTTATCAAGGAAAAGATTTCGTATGCTGAACTAAAGGACGAATTTTTGAAGTTGATAGGATCTGATGACGCCAAGTTGTGCAAACAAGATGATAAAACGCAATAGCTTGGTATTTCATAGAGCCGTGGTGTAAGAAATAGCGAATTTGTTTTTAAAAAATTGTTGACAAATCATAAAATGTTTAGTATGTTGCCGAACAGGAATTTAAGCCGGATCGACTTAACCAGATTAAAACGATGGTTCCTCCCAAATTTTTTAAAAAAGACGAAAAATTAATAAAAGTTAACCCGGTGTCGTAATTTTGTGCGGTTTTTCTTGATTTTTTGAAGTGAAGGTCGTATATTCTCGGCGACCCGAACAGTATTTTCCTTCAACGGAGGGTTTATCATGAAGAAAAAACTGTTCGCACTCGCAGTAATAACCTCACTCTACGTGTTTTTCATCTTAGCCTTTGCCGCAATAGATAATCAGGGGAAAGTAAGTAAGTTTTTTTCTGACGTTGGTTTAAGCAATGAAACGGCTATGGCATCCACGGGTTCAAAATCTAATTCGAATTCAACACCAAGTATAAAGAGGCCGGGGCCCAAACCGAAACCACTAAAACCAAAACCAACAGATGGCCAAGTTTAATATGACGTACTTTCGTAAGTAATAAAAGTATTAATTTAGCTGTTCGGGTCTAGATGTTTAAAAAGAATTTTG
>Ga0209988_10002351_pt1 | contig 12472 bp, 9 predicted proteins | sample N075metaG_FD_183115 | JGI IMG/M metagenome (GOLD analysis project Ga0209988, IMG submission 183115) | Deep subsurface microbial communities from Kermadec Trench to uncover new lineages of life (NeLLi) - N075 metaG (SPAdes) (version 2) | ecosystem: Environmental > Aquatic > Marine > Ocean trench... | reverse complement strand
ATAGACGCCGAGCATGGCGGGCGGCTGTTTCTGCAGCACCTTGATGATCGTGGCGCGAAAGCCGCCATTCTCTCCATCGCGGGAGAGGCGGGCGAGCACCCGGTCACCGACACCAGGCACCGGATCCCGGCGGGCCTTGGCGCCGGTCTGCGTGGCGATGACGATCTGGGGCGCATCGCCCCATTCGCTGTCCCATTCCAGCGGAACGGCGATGAGATCGCCCTGATCGTCGATGCGATCGAGGCGCAATATCGTGACCGATGGCAGGTCGCCCGGCCGGCGCAGTTTGGAACGGCGCGCGTCGATCTGGCCATCGTCGGCCATCTCCCGCAAGAGCCGTTTCAGACCGATCCGGCCGGCGCCGGTGATGTTGAAGGCGCGGGCGATTTCCCGTTTCCCCGCCTTGCCGGGGTGGTCGGCGATGAAGGCGAGGATCGCCTCGCGGCTTGGCAGGCCGGCGGGCAGGGGCTTTTTCTTGGGTTTTCGGGGCACGGGTGGTTGCGGCGGCCGGGGTTTGGCCGGCGCTCAGCTTTCGCTCGCCTGGGCGGCCTTGGCCTTCTTCCTGCCGCCGGCTTTCTTCTTGCCGCCCTTGGCGGCCTTCTCGGCGATCATGACCACGGCCTGGTCGAGGGTGACGGCTTCCGGTTTTTGTGTTTTCGGCAGGGTCGCGTTGATCTTTGCGTGGTTGACATAGGGCCCATACTTGCCATCGCGCACGGTGATCGGACCGCCAAATTCGGGATGGTCGCCAAGCTCCTTCAACACGGTGGCGCGATTGCGCCCGCCGCCGCGGCTTTTCTTTTCCGCCAGAAGCGTGATCGCCCGGTTGGCGCCGACGGTGAAGACCTCATCGACACTGTCGAGATTGGCATATTGACCGTCATGGGTAACGAAGGGGCCGTAGCGGCCCAGCCCGGCGGCGATCGGCTTGCCGGTTTCAGGATGCAGGCCGATCTCGCGTGGCAAGGACAAAAGCTGAAGCGCGGCTTCCAGGTCGATGTCGTCCGGCGCCCAGCCTTTCGGCAGGCTGGAGCGTTTCGGCTTGTCGCCTTCGCCAAGCTGGACATAGGGGCCGAAGCGGCCTGTGCGCAATGTCACGGCAAGGCCGCTTGCCGGGTCGTCGCCCAGCGGTTTGCCGTCGGCGCCGTTGGCGCTGGCGCTTCCCGGTTCGCCATCGGTCTCGGCCAGTTGGCGCGTATAGCGGCAATCGGGATAATTGGAGCAGCCGATAAAGGCGCCATATTTTCCAAGCTTGAGCGACAGACGACCCGCATCGCAGGTCGGGCAGGCGCGCGGATCGGTGCCGTTTTTTCGCGGCGGGAAGACGAATTCGCCGAGAATTACATTCAGCGCCTCCAGGACTTCAGAAACCCGGAGATCCTTGATGTCGTCGACCTGGCCGGCAAAATCGCGCCAAAAGTCGCGAAGGACATCCTTCCAGGCCAGTTCGCCGGCAGAAATTCTGTCGAGCTTGTCTTCCAGATCGGCGGTGAAATCGTATTCGACATAGCGCTGAAAGAAGCTTTCCAGAAAGGCGATGACGAGCCGGCCCTTGTCTTCCGGCACCAGCCGTTTGCGGTCCATGCGGACATATTCGCGGTCGCGCAAAACGGTCATGGTCTGGGCGTAGGTCGATGGCCGCCCGATGCCGAGCTCCTCCATCTTCTTGATAAGAGAGGCTTCGGTGTAGCGCGGCGGCGGTTCGGTGAAATGCTGGCCGGACTCAATGCCGATGCGCTTCAGCGTCTCGTCTCTTTGCACGGCCGGAAGGCGCCCGCCCTCCTCTTCATCATCATCGTCGCGGCTTTCCTGATAGAGCGTCAAAAAGCCGTCGAACCGGATGACGGTGCCGGTTGCCCGCAAAGAGGCATGTCCGGCCGGTGCGCTCGCGGCGATCTCGATGGTCGTGCGCTCCATCTGCGCGGAGGCCATCTGGCTGGCTACCATGCGCTTCCAGATCAGTTCATAAAGGCGGGCCTGATCGCGTTCGAGAAAGCGCGCCATCGCATCGGGCAACCGGTCTGGATCGGTCGGCCGGATCGCTTCATGCGCTTCCTGGGCGTTCTTGGCCTTGACGTGATAGCGCCGCGGGCTTTCCGGCAGATAGAGCGAGCCGTATTGGGAGGTAATGAGCGAGCGCGTCGCCTGGATCGCCTCTGGCGCCACATCGACGCCGTCGGTCCGCATATAGGTGATCAAGCCGACCGTCTCGCCGCCCAGATCAATGCCCTCATAGAGCCGCTGCGCCACCCGCATGGTCTGGCTTGCGTCAAAGCCAAGCTTGCGCTGCGCCTCCTGTTGCAGGGTCGAGGTCGTGAACGGGGCATAAGGGTTGCGCTTGTGCGGCCGCGATTCCACCGATGTGACGGTGAAGGCGGCGTTCTGGAGCAGTTGGACGGCGGTTTCAGCGTCAGAAGCGTTGCCGATGGAAAGTTTGTCGATCTTCTCGCCGTTCAGCGAGACCAGCCGGGCGGCAAAGGTGTCACCGCGAGGCGTTTCCAGATTGGCCAGGATCGACCAGTATTCCTGCGGGACGAAGCGCTCGATCTGACCTTCCCGGTCGCAGACCAGGCGGAGAGTGACGGACTGGACCCGGCCGGCGGAGCGGGCGCCCGGCAATTTGCGCCAAAGCACCGGCGAGAGCGTGAAGCCGACGAGATAGTCAAGCGCCCGGCGGGCCAGATACGCATCGACCAGCGGGCCATCGATCGCCCGCGGCGCCTTCATGGCGTCCTGAACCGCCTTTTTGGTGATGGCATAGAAGACGACGCGCTCCACCGGCTTGTCCTTGAGCGCCTTGCGGTCTTTCAGAACCTGCAGGACATGCCAGGAAATGGCCTCGCCCTCGCGATCGGGGTCGGTTGCAAGGATCACCTTGTCGGCCTTCTTGACCGCGGCGGTGATCTCCGAAAGGTGTTTTTTGGCCTTCGCATCGACCTCCCAGATCATCTCGAAATCATCATCGGGGCGAACGGAACCATCCTTGGAAGGAAGATCCCGGACATGGCCGAAAGACGCCAGGACCTGGTATCCGGGACCCAGATATTTGTTGATCGTCTTCGCCTTTGCCGGCGATTCGACAATCACAACATCCATATCGGCGGCTCCTTGAAATGGTGGAAATAGCAATTGGCGCGGTGATTCCCGCGACGCATCTGGCGGCTCAATTGGAATGGCTGAGCCACGCGGTCAAGGGCTTCGGTCTTGATTTTCCAATTGACAAGCCGCCGCGAGAGGCGGTTACGCGATGAATTAAACCAAAAGATGTGGGTTACAAAAAATTTCAACTTAAAATATAGTCATGCCGTAAATTGATGAGCGAACCAGATCATGTCTGCCAAACAGATCCTTCCTGCGCCTGCCCCCGCAAACGATTCCGTAAACCCTGTCGGACATCTGCGGCGCGCCGAAAATAAAGGCGGTAACCGGCAGAAGGCGGCCGATAACCGCCAACAAAACTCCGTCCCCGGTTCGAGCGAGGGCGCGGCGTGGGAATCTGCGGAATATATTGCCGTCCTGGCCAGCCAGCTGCAACGGATCGCGGAAACCAACGGCCACCAATTCCTGGCATATCTGATCGATATGGCGGTTATGGAAGCCTGGCGGATTGCCGGGCCCGATGCGGATCGTCCCGATAAAAGCATCAAAAGCGCCGGGGACGGCCAAGTTTAACGCGCACTTTCGCCTCGAAGCGCATCCTCGCCAAATCGGCCCTCAGATCCTTGAGACCCGGTTACCGGGGTGATGTTCCAGCTTGCCGGCAAGGTCCAGCTCCAAAAGGATGACGCGAACCGTGCGGGCGGGCACGGCGGTGTGACGAATGATTTCGTCAATCTCGGTCGGCACCGGCCCCAGCCCTTCCAGAACCCGGCCGCGATCGGAGTTGTCGGGCTCGGTGGGAGGCGGCGCATCGGTTTCCGATTCCGCGATCATGCCGGGAATTTCGGGCAAATCTTCGATGAGCGGCGACAGCGCCTCCATGACGTCCTTTGCCTGGGTGACGATACGGGCGCCTTGTTTCAAGAGCCCGTTGGTTCCGGCGGCGCGCGGGTCGAGCGGCGATCCGGGTACAGCCATGACCTCGCGGTTCTGTTCCAGGGCCAGCCGGGCTGTAATCAGCGAACCGGAGCGTTTGGCCGCTTCCACGACGATGGTGCCAAGACTGATCCCGGCGATAATCCGGTTGCGGCGCGGAAAATCACGGCCCCGTGGCTCAAAACCCATCGCCATCTCGCTGATCGCGCAGCCGCCCGAATCCAGAATCATGGCGAACAAATCCTCGTTTTCGGCCGGATAAACGATATCGACGCCGCCGGCGAAGACGGCGATCGTGCCGGTATCCAGCGCGCCCTTATGGGCGGCGGCGTCGATGCCGCGCGCCAGACCGGAAACGATCGTGAAGCCGGCCGCGCCCAGATCACGGGCGAGCGTGCCGGCGATTTTCAATCCGGCAATCGATGCATTGCGCGAACCGACAATGGCAATGATCGGCCGGGCAAGCGGCGCGGCCGCGCCTCGCAAAGCAATCAGCGGCGGCGGCTGGTCCGCCTGGCGCAGCCAGGACGGATAATCCGGTTCGCCCATGCCGACAAACCGTGCGCCGGCGCGTTCGGCGGCGCGAATTTCGGCCTCGGCCTCGTTGTGGCTGAAGATGCTGCCGCCACCGCTGGAACCGCCGCGCCGGGCAAGACCAGGCAGGGCGGCAAGTGCCGCCGTCGCCGTGCCATATTGGTTGATCAGCGTGCGGAACGTCGCCGGCCCGACCCGCTCGCTGCGGATCAGGCGCAGCCAGGCAAGGCGTTGTTCATCGGTCAGGCGAACGCCTTTTGCCGGCTCGGTATCGGTCATTTGGCGTCGATCCGGCCTTCGGTGCCGGAAATCAGCCGGCGAAGGTTGGAACCATGGCGGACCCACAAGAGTATGGTGAGCAGGAGGAGCAGTTCCGCGAACTGAACGTGGCCCCATGCATACAGCATGAGCGGTGTCGCGGCGCTGGCGATCAGCGCCGAAAGCGAGGAATACCGGAATATCGCAGCGCTCGCCAGCCAGATCAGCGCGGCAAGGATCATGGTCGGCCAGTGCAGGGCAAGCAGGATGCCGAAATAGGTGGCGACGCCCTTGCCGCCACGAAATTTCAGCCAAAGCGGGAAGCAATGGCCAAGGAAGGCCCCAAGAGCGGCAAAGACCGCCGTATCCGGTCCCCAGAGGGCGGCAAGGAGGACCGCCACGGTTCCCTTCAGTCCATCACCTAATAAAGTTAATCCAGCTGCAAGCTTATTGCCTGTTCTTAAGACATTGGTTGCGCCGACATTGCCCGATCCAATGGCGCGAATGTCGCCGAGGCGAAATAACCGCGTCACGATGATTCCGAACGGAATTGAACCAATACAATACCCGAATATGAGCGCCCCTAGAAAATAGGGACCGGCGATGGACCAATTTATGGGATCGGGCATTGGCTCCGTCCTCGGTCATTTGCGGGTTTATGACTCGGATCAATCGTATTGATAGACGGTGCGTCCGGCAACGATGGTGCGCATGACCTTGCCGGTCAGCCGCGCGCCTTCAAAGGCGGTGTTGTGGGAGCGGGAATGGAGATTATCCTCGCTCACCACCCAGGGGCGCTGCAGATCGATGATTGCCAGATCGGCCGGCGCGCCGGCTGCAAGGGTGCCCGCTTCCAGGGCGAGCAGGGCGGCCGGCCGGGTGCTCATGGCGTCGATGAGCCGGGTCAGCGAGAGCGTTTCCTCGTGGACGAGGCGCAGGCCGACCGCCAGTAACGTGTCCAGTCCCACAGCACCGTCCGCAGCCTCGGCGAAGGGCTGGCGCTTGCCTTCCACGTCCTGGGGATCATGGGCGGAGACAACGATATCGATGACGCCATCGACCAGCCCCTGGACCAGCGCCAGGCGGTCGTCCTCGGCGCGCAGCGGCGGCGACAGCTTGAAGAAGGTGCGGTACGGGCCGACGTCGTTCTCGTTGAGCGATAAATGCGTGATCGCGGCGGCCGCGCTGACATCCGCACCCTGGGATTTGGCCCGCCGGATCGCTTCCACCGATGCTGCGCACGAGACAAGGGCGGCGTGGTAGCGCCCGCCGGTCAATGCGGCGAGATGAAGGTCGCGGTCCAGGATGATCGTTTCGGCTTCACGCGGAATGCCGGGCAGGCCGAGCCGGGTCGCCAATTCGCCCTCGTTCATGACGCCGGCGCTGGTCAGGTCGGCATCGGCCGGATAATGGGCGACGAGAGCGTCGAAATCGCGGGCATAGGTGAGGGCGTTGCGCATCACCTGGGCGCTGCGCAGCGAGCGGCGGCCCTGGGTGAAGGCGACGGCGCCGGCTTCCTTTAAAAGGCCGAATTCGGAAAGCTCCTCGCCGGCCAGACCCTTGGTCAGGGCCGCCATCGGGTGGACGCGGATATGGGCCGTATCGCGGGCCCGGCGCAAAATGAAATCGACCAGCGCCGGATCGTCGATCACCGGATCGGTGTCTGGCATCGTTACCATCGTCGTTACCCCGCCAGCGGCCGCGGCCAGGCTTGCCGTCGCCAGGGTTTCGCGGTGTTCAGCGCCCGGCTCGCCGACGAATACCCGCATATCGACAAGGCCGGGAATGATCGTGCAGCCGGCACAGTCAATCACTTCCGCCCCTTCTGGAAACCCCTGGTCCTTGGCGCCGGGTCCGGCCTCGGCGATGCGTCCTTGCGTGATGATCACGGTGCCCATCGCATCGAGATCGCGGGACGGGTCGAGGATGCGGGCGTTTTCCAGCACCAGCGGGCGATGTTCGCCGTTTAGCGGGTTGGGGGATGGGGTCTTGGCGTCAGGCATTGGGAAAATTCCGGGCAAGGGCTTCCAGAACGGCCATGCGGACGGCGACGCCCATTTCGACCTGTTCGCGGATGACGCTGCGGGCGCCGTCGGCAATCAGCGGGTCGATTTCCACGCCGCGATTCATCGGTCCGGGATGCATGACGATCGCATCGGGTTTCGCCCAGGCCAGTTTTTCGGTGTCGAGGCCGTAGAAGCGGAAATATTCGCGCACGCTCGGCACATAGGCGGCAGCCATGCGTTCGCGCTGCAAGCGCAGCATCATGACGACATCGGCGCCGGCAAGGCCTTTTTTCATGTCGGTGAAAGCGGTGACGCCGAGCCGCTCGATCCTTTCCGGCATCAGCGTCGAGGGGGCGACGACGCGCACCTGCGCGCCCATGATCTGCAAAAGCAGGATGTTGGAGCGGGCGACGCGGGAATGGCGGATATCGCCGCAGATCGCCACGCTCAGGCCCTGCAGGCGGCCCTTGTGGCGACGGATGGTCAGGGCGTCGAGCAGTGCCTGTGTCGGGTGTTCATGGGCGCCGTCGCCGGCATTGATGACGGAACATTCCACTTTCTGGGCGAGCAGTTCCACCGCGCCGGCGCAATGATGGCGCACCACCAGGATGTCGGGCCGCATGGCGTTCAGCGTCATCGCCGTATCGATCAGCGTCTCGCCTTTTTTGACCGAGGATGTGCTGACCGGCATGTTCATCACGACGGCGCCAAGCCGCTTGCCGGCCAGTTCAAAGGAGGATTGGGTACGGGTCGAGGCTTCGAAGAACAAATTGATCTGGGTGCGCCCGCGCAGCACGGATTTCTTCTTCTCGATCTGGCGGGAAACGTCGATCTCGGTCTCGGCGAGATCTAGCAGCGATTCGATCTCCGCGGCGCAAAGCCCTTCGATGCCGAGCAGGTGGCGGTGGGAGAATGTCGGGAAGGTGCTCATTAAAACCCGGCCTATAGGCCCGTTGACATTGTGCGGCAATGGCCAAGTTCGTGCTAATTATCCTTCTGCACAGAAAGAGACTGCCCATGGCTGCCCCGGAAGGCGCGAAAAACGCCACCCACACCGTCTCCAACCAGTCGCCGCTCTATGGCGGGATCAATCTTTTCACAACCGATCCGCTGCTCGATCTGGCGGCATCGGGATTTCCCGATGGCGTGCGCCGTGACCTGTTCGAACACGGTGCCTTCTGGGGCAGTCACGAGGCGCGTGACATTGCCCGGCTGGCCAACACAAAGCTGCCCGAACTGGAACGTTATGACGGCAAGGGCAATCGCATCGATCAGGTGGTCTATCATCCGGCCTATCATGCGCTGATGCGGCGTTCGGTAGCGGCCGGGCTGCATGGCTCGATCTGGGAAACCGACAATGGCGAACAGGGGCTGCGGCACCGGGCGCGGGCGGCGCGGCTGTATATGACGGCGCAGACCGAATGCGGCCATCTCTGTTCGATGACAATGACCAGCGCTTCGCTGGCCGGCCTTCGCCAAGCCAGCGATCTGAACGCCGTCTGGGCGCCGCGCGTCCTGACCCGGGACTATGACTGGAGCGCGCGGCCAGCGGCTGAAAAGCGCGGCGCGACGCTCGCCATGGGCATGACGGAAAAGCAGGGCGGCAGCGATGTGCAGGCAAATACCACAAAGGCGGCGCGGGCCGATGATGGGTCTTACCGGCTGACCGGCCACAAATGGTTCCTGTCGGCGCCGATGTCGGACGCCTTTCTCGTGCTGGCGCAAGCGCCGGACGGACTGACCTGCTTTTTGCTACCGCGCTTCCTGCCCGATGGCACGGCGAACGCCATTTTTCTGGAACGCCTGAAAAACAAACTCGGCAACCGGTCCAACGCCTCCTCGGAGGCCGAGTTCTATGGCGCCAGCGCCTGGCGGGTCGGCGATGAGGGCGGCGGGATTGCGACAATTCTGGAGATAGTGACCCTGACGCGGCTGGACTGCGCGGTGGTTTCCGCCGGCCTCATGCGCTCGGCTTTTGCCGAGGCCGTGCACCATTGCCGGCATCGCTCAGCTTTCGGCGCGGTGCTGGTCAATCAGCCGGTCATGGCCCGTGTCCTGGCCGATATGGCGCTCGATCTGGCCGGCGCGCTGGCCTTGTCGTTCCGGCTTGCGGAGGCCTTCGACCTGCAGGGCGACCATGACGAAGAGGCCGCCTATGCCCGGCTGATGACGCCGGTGGTCAAATACTGGGTCTGCAAAAGCGCGCCGGCCTTCATTTGCGAAGCCATGGAGTGCCTGGGCGGCAATGGCTATGTGGAGGAAAGCGCACTGCCGCGGCTTTACCGGGAGGCCCCGGTCAACGCCATCTGGGAGGGGCCGGGCAATATCATGGCGCTGGACGTGCTTCGGGTTCTCAAGCGCGATGGAAAGACCCTGGAGGCTGTTCTGAGCATCCTCGCCCGGGAACTCGGGCCGGCGTCACAGCGCAGCGTCGATGTCCTGTCGGCGGCGGCCGCGGTTGCGCTGGAAGACGAAGGCGCGGCGCGCATGCTGTGCGAGCAACTGGCGCTGACGGCGGCCTCGGCGGCGCTGCGGCGCGATTTTCCGCCGGCCTTTGCCGACGCCTTTATCGAGACACGCCTGGGCCGGCCGTGGCGCTCGACCTATGGCATGATCGATGCCCGCTTTGAAGGCCGATCGTTCATCGATGCACTCTGTCCGGCCGGTTGAAGCGCTTTGACGACGGCGCGTCGCGCCGCAATCCGGCAAGGCGGTCGAGCACACCCTGGAGAATGAACCCGGCGGCGGCGGCGTCGATCTTTTCGGCGCGCTTGGCGCGCGACAAGTCGGCTTCGATCATCACCCGCTCCACTGCGGCTGTGGATAACCGCTCGTCCCACAGGACGATGGGCAGATCGCTCATCCTTTTCAGATTGCGGGCAAAGGCGCGGGTCGCCTGGGCGCGCGGACCCTCCGTCGCGTTCATGTTGAGGGGCAAGCCGAGCACGATCGCGCCGACATTTTCGCGCTCGCAAACCGCTAGAAGCTCGGCCGCGTCCTTGCTGAATTTCGTCCGCCGGATGGTGCGCAGCGGCGTGGCGATCCGCAGGCCGGGATCGGAGAGCGCCATGCCGATGGTTTTGGTGCCCAGATCCAGCCCGATCAGGCGCTGACCGGTTTTCATCCGGTCGGCCAGGTCCTCAACGGGAATTGTGTGTTCGGCCGTCATTTCCTCGCTCTATCACGGCGCTTAAGCGTTGTCGTGGCCAGCGCTGCCGGGTATTCGTGGTGGTATGGAAAGGGAAGTGATTCTGCCGCCCGAGGATGGCGAGGGCGAGATCGTGCCGGTGCAGCTCCGCGCGGCGCTGGAAGAGCGGTATCTCGCCTATGCGCTCGCCACCATCATGAACCGGGCGCTGCCGGATGTGCGCGACGGGCTCAAACCCGTGCACCGGCGGATCCTGTACGCCATGCGCCAGATGCGGCTGACGCCGACCGGCGGGTTCAAGAAATCGGCCAAGGTCGTCGGCGAGGTGATGGGCAATTTCCATCCCCATGGCGACCAGGCGATCTATGACGCCATGGTGCGGCTGGCGCAGGGTTTTGCGGTTCGCTACCCGCTGGTCGACGGGCAGGGCAATTTCGGCAATGTCGATGGCGATAACGCCGCCGCCATGCGCTATACGGAAGCGCGGCTGACGGCGGTCTCCGATCTGCTTTTGGAAGGCATTGACGAGGACGCCGTCGATTTCCGGCCGACCTATGATGGCGATGACGAGGAACCGGTCGTTCTGCCCGGCGCCTTTCCGAACCTTCTGGCCAATGGCGCGGTCGGCATCGCGGTCGGCATGGCGACCAATATTCCGCCGCACAATGCTGCTGAATTATGCGAGGCGGCGCTGCACCTGATCAAGCATCGCAACGCAACCTTTGAAAAACTTCTCGATATCGTTCCCGGTCCCGATTTTCCGACCGGCGGCGTCATCATCTCGTCACGGGCCGAGATCGCCGAAGCGTATCGCACCGGCCGCGGCGGGATGCGGGTGCGGGGCTGCTGGGAGAAGGAAGAGGGCGGGCGCGGCAGTTGGTCGGCGGTGATCACGCAAATCCCCTACCAGGTGCAGAAAAGCCGTCTGATCGAAGCGATCGCCGGGCTGATCGAGACGCGGAAACTGCCGCTGGTCGGCGACGTCCGCGATGAAAGCGCGGAGGATATTCGCATTGTCATTGAGCCCAGGAGCCGGGCCGTCGATGCCGACCTGATGATGGAATCGCTGTTCAGGCTGACCGATCTGGAAACACGCTTTTCGCTCAACATGAACGTGCTTTCGCGCGGCCAGGTGCCGGTCGTCCTGTCGATCCGCGACGTGCTGCTTGAATGGCTCGACCATCGCAAGGTGGTCTTGGTGCGGCGCTCGAACCGCCGTCTGGAAAAGATCGCGCAGCGGCTTGAGGTGCTTGGCGGCTATCTGGCCGCCTATCTCAATCTCGACGAGGTGATCCGAATCGTCCGCCAGGAAGACGAGCCGAAAGTAGTGCTGATGCGGACGTTCTCGCTGTCGGACATCCAGGCCGAGGCGATCCTCAATATGCGGCTGCGCGCCTTGCGCAAGCTGGAGGAGATGGAAATCCGCAACGAGAATGAGGCGTTGCGCGGGGAGCAGGTGGATTTGCACAATCTGGTCGGCTCGCAGGAGCGGCTCTGGGCGCTGGTCGGCTCCGAGATTTCGCAAATACGCAAGGCCTTCGGCCCGAATACGGAACTCGGCCGGCGGCGGACGAAATTTGCCGATGCGCCGAAGATCGATCTCGATGATATCCAGCAGGCGATGATCGAGAAGGAGCCGGTCACCGTCGTTTTATCGCAAAAAGGATGGCTGCGGGCGTTGAAGGGCCATTTGCAGGACCTTTCATCGCTGACCTTCAAGGAGGGCGACCGGCTGAAAACAGCCTTTCACGCGGTGACGACCGACAAGGTTATCCTGTTTGCCACAAGCGGCCGGTTTTTCACGCTGGAGGCCGCCAAACTGCCCGGCAGGCGCGGCCACGGCGAACCGGTGCGGATCATGTTCGACATGGACAAGGATCAGGATGTCGTCACGGCGTTTGTCCATGATCCGGCGCGCCAGCTGATTGTCGCCTCGACCGCCGGCAACGGTTTTCTCGTCCGCGAAGCCGATATCGTCGCCAATACCCGCAAGGGCAAACAGGTTCTCAACGTATCGGGGAGCGAGGAAGCGAAGATTTGCGCAGCCGTTGTCGGGGATCGCGTCGCAATCGTGGGTACAAACCGGAAATTGCTGATCTTTGCGCTGGACGAATTGCCGGAAATGAGCCGTGGCAAGGGCGTGCGGCTGCAACGCTACAGGGATGCCGAGATTGCCGATATGCGGGTATTTTCCGCCGAAGAGGGGCTGAACTGGACGGACAGCGCCGGGCGGGTGCACAACCGGCCGCTGGCGGATCTGGCCGATTGGACCGGCACAAGAGCGCAGGCCGGGCGTCTCATTCCCAAAGAGATGAAGTTCCCGGCCAACAATTCCTTCGGCGGGACTGGTCTGTAAGATCGAGTTTTAGCGAACCGTAATCCAGCCCTGCGGCCCGAGGCGTTGTTGCGGCTTGAAGCGCGCCTTGTAATCCATTTTGGGCGAACCATCGATCCAGTAGCCGAGATAAAGATACCGCTTGCCGAGCCTTCT
>Ga0209988_10002349_pt1 | contig 12474 bp, 5 predicted proteins | sample N075metaG_FD_183115 | JGI IMG/M metagenome (GOLD analysis project Ga0209988, IMG submission 183115) | Deep subsurface microbial communities from Kermadec Trench to uncover new lineages of life (NeLLi) - N075 metaG (SPAdes) (version 2) | ecosystem: Environmental > Aquatic > Marine > Ocean trench... | reverse complement strand
GGGACATGCCGTACGTCTCCCGAATTCGGCGTAGACGCCCGCCGACATTGAACTCGAGCTCTGTGGGCTGCTGCTCCTCGACCTTGTCTAACTCCATATTCGTCGTCATGCGGTGACTCGAAATCCCTTCCTTTTCGAAGTCGCTATTCTAATCCAACTCGCTCCCGACCCGCGACGCGCCCGATACGCCCCGCCCCTCGACCACGACATAAAGATGACCGGCCGGAAGCTCGGCAAGCCGATCGATTACCCCTGACGGCCACCGCACCTTCACTTCCCGCACGACTCGCTCATTCCCGAGCCCGAAATGGAGGCGCCGATCGTGGCTCGCGAGGTAGCTCCCGCTGGCCTTGAGCGTTCGGTGCTGGAGTCTTTTCCCCGCCTCGAGCTCGACACGGACGCCGATGCCATCCCGGTTCGACCGCACCCCGACGAGCTGAAGCTTCACCCAATGCCCAGCATCGCCTCCGTCGTTTCGGAGGAGAGAGGCCTTCGTGTGCAGATTCGCGACAAGGATGTCGAGGTCGCCGTCATCGTCGACGTCCCCGTAGGCGGCCCCCCGCCCCAGGCGTTTCTCGCCGAGGCCTACCGCACGCGAAACATCCTCGAACGTCTTGCCGTCGACATTCTCGAATAGCTGGTTGGACTGGGAATAGGAGGTGCCGCTGTCTATGCGATCGGCTTGAGGATAGATATGTCCGTTCGCCACGAAGAGATCCTGATCGCCGTCATTGTCGAAGTCGAAGAAGAACGTTCCCCAGCCCAAATTTCGGAAGGTCGCGGGACCGAGCCGTACTTCGAACGTTACGTCACGGAAGAGCCCGTCGCCGTCGTTGTGGTAGAGCGTGTTGTAGTCATCGGAGAAATTGGTCACGTAGATGTCGGCGCGCCCGTCGCCGTCGAAGTCCCCCGAATCGACGCCCATCCCGGCTTGCTCGCGGCCGCCCTCGACATAGGCGGCGCCCGAGAGAGCGCTCTCGTCGTCGAAGGCGAAATGCCCTCGGTTCATGAGAACGAAATTTCCCGTCAGATCGTTGGCGACATAAATGTCGAGCCGGTCGTCATCGTTCAAGTAATCCATGACGACGCCGAAGCCGTAGCCGCGCCGCTCGGCGACGCCGGTCGCAGAGGAGCGGTCTTCGAACGTGACGTCGCCACGGTTGCGATAGAGGATGTCTCCCTCCGGTACATGCGCGAGAGGGCCGCACGGGATTTGGATGCCTTTCCAAAAGCAGGGAAAGGTGGGCGGCGCCTCTTTTTGAAAGACGGCGTGGTTCGTCACGTAGAGATCGAGGAAGCCGTCGCCGTCAAGATCGCCGAAACCCGCGCTCTCTCCCCAACGGGCATCGTCAAGGCCGGCCTCGGCCGAAATGTCGGTGAAGGTACCGTCGCCATTATTCAAGAAGAGAACATTCGGGCCGTAATTCGTGACGAAGAGATCGGGATCGCCGTCGTTGTCGATGTCGCCAAAGACACACCCCGCACCCCACCCCGTATCCCCGACGCCGGCGAGAGCCGTGACGTCGGTAAAGCGTGCGCGACCGTCGTTCCGGTAGAGTCGATTCCGCGCTGGCTGGTCCCCTTCCGCGCGCTCGAGTGGCTGGCCGTTTACGAGATAGATGTCGAGATCGCCGTCGCCGTCGTAATCGGAGAAGCCCGCACCCGTGCCCGTGTACTCGATGATGTATTTCTTATCGAGGCTGCCGAACTCCGTGACGAGGTCGAGCCCAGCCAGTACCGTCGTGTCCACAAATCGGATGTCTTCGAGGGCCGAAGTGGCGGACACGCAAAAGAGCACGAGTGTCGTCGCTCGAATGCCGCATCGGATCATCGGATGTACCTATCCCCAGGCTCGACCAGAGCGCCGATTGTAGTCGAAGCGCGTGACGGAACCAACGCTAGTGCTCGAGCACTAGTGCTCGAATCTTTCCCTCCATCGTAGAGCCAACGTCCGGGCCCTGCAAGACCGGGAACGACCGTCACACCTAAAATTGAGCACACGGAGACTCGTGGAGTCATCGCGATAATGCAAACCGTTCATATACAACAGCTTGGAAAACCCTATTCTTTTATGCGCTCAGTATATTGAGCATGTTAAGGTAAGCGTGAACTGAGTAGGCGCAGCGTGACGCCAACCGAGACGAGCGGCTTAGCACAGCAGCAACAGATCGACCTCGATCTGGAAGCCTACTGGATGCCGTTCACGGCGAACCGGCGATTCAAAGCGCACCCGCGCATGCTGGTGGCGGCTGAGGGTATGTACTACACGACCCATGACGGGCCCCGGATCCTGGACGCGACTTCAGGGCTATGGTGCGTCTGTCCAGCAACGCGGGACACGCGAGATCGAAGATCGTCGACGCAGTTCGAGCCCAGGTAGCGACGCGCGACTACGCTCCCGGCTTTCAGATGTCCGCTGGAACGCGTAGTGCGTGCTCTCGAGGCAGCGTTGATTCCAATACTTTGGACACTTGAAGTCCCGTGTACGTCGAAGGAGTCCAATTTCGCGCCTGAATGTCCCTTAGTCCTTTTCCCTCCTGCGTTAGGGCTCAATATGTTGCCGCCCTCTGTGCCAACATCCCTGAGACGCTTCCGCGGAATGTGCTATACACTTGGGGAGAGAGGGTAAACTTCAGTGCGTTTAGACAAGGCAACGCATCATGAAAAGACTCGTGCGCGACGTTTCGAGAGGCGGTCCTGTGGCGGGATTGCGAAAACGTCGTCAAACCCTCTGCCCCGACGAAACCCAAAATTCACAGAAACTCTATGAGGAGGCTCGCATGTCGCAAACTCGCTTCTCCCTTTGTGTGGCGCTGATGCTGATGCTGATAGTGATACTGGCTTTGGCCGGTGTCGCTGCTGCACAACAGACATCCGGCGGAATCCGCGGCATCGTCAGAGACGACACGGGCGCGGTGCTAGTGGGCGTCGCGGTCTCGGCAGAGAGCCCCGCGCGTGTCGGCACCCCGGCCGTCGATGTTACGAACAGCCAAGGACTCTATCGGTTCGAGGGATTCCCGGTGGGTATCTATACCTTGACCTTCGAGCTCTCGGGGTTCGGCACGGTCAAGCGGGAGAACGTCCGGGTCGAGCTCGGCCGAAACGCTCAACTGGATATGACCCTCGGACTCGCCGGCACCGCGGAAACGGTGACCGTCACGGCGGAAGCTCCCGTCATCGACACCGTGCGGGCGCAGTACGGCACCAACTTTCAGCGAGAGCTCGTGGAGAACATACCCACGACACGGAACTCCTATTTCGACATTCTCACGTCGGTCCCGGGCGTCAAGGCTGATCACGAGAGCAATCTCTCGACCTTCAGCGTCTACGGTTCCAACGTCGAACAGAATGCGTTTCAAATGGACGGCGTCGACACCTCGTCGGTCGACGAGGGGGGTGCTTGGGACTATCCCAACTACGACATCATCGAAGAGCTCCAGGTCCTCGGCATCGGGGTGTCGGCGGAGTACTCGGGCTTTCAGGGCGCCATGATCAACATCGTCACCAAGTCGGGGAGCAACGAGCTGCGGGGTAGCGTGAGCACGTATTTAGTGAGCGATTGGATGCAAGGCAATAACACACCGGACGAGGAGTTCCCGGCGGCCGTGGACTACCGCCGTAATTTCAACTTCATGCTCGGGGGGCCGATTATCAAGGACAAACTATGGGCGATCGGTCAGTTTCAGCGTTCCGACGAACGCGACGTGCCGGTCGGCGTGGAGTTGACCGACGACGTCGTCGCCCGGAGCGCGAACAAATATTTCTTCAAGGTCAACGCGCAGCTGTCTGACAAAGACAGGCTCGCTTTCACCTTCGACGATAACCAATTCGACTGGCCTACGTCCCCGTCGCGGACCCAGCCCATCGGAACGCGCCCAAGAGAGATTGGGATCAATCCGGTCATCGCTCTTCGCTATACCCACGTGTTCAACGACTCCACCTTGCTCGAAGTTTCGGGAGGCGGCATCTATATCCGTGACGACTGGGGACCGATGTTCCACGACCTCGAGACGCCTGGACGTTTCGATTGGGGCACGGGCTTGAGCTCGGCCAACTACCGCGGTCTGTGGAAATCCCATCAGAACAAAACGCAGGTCGCGGCTGCGTTGACCCACTATGCGGACGACTTCGTGGGCTCGCACGATTTCAAATTCGGTGCCCAGTTTCTGCGTTCCCTGGATAAAACGACCATGGAGTACAACTCCGGGGTCTTCTACTACGACTACACCGGCGACTACAACTACTACGACTACGTCGGCAACAATTACTACGCGATGTACCGCGCGCCAGCCGCCTATCTCGGCAACGTCGACACCAACTCGTTCTTCGTCAACGACAACTGGACCGTCAATGACCGCGTGACGCTGAACCTGGGTGTCCGCTACGAGCACATGTCTGCGGGCATTCCGGACGTCACGATCGGTGGTGAGGACTTCGCGGGCACAAGTAGTTCTCTCATCACTTTCCACAACGTCTCGCCTCGTGTCGGTATCACCGTGGGCCTCGATAGTGTCGGCAAAACGGTGGCCAAGGCCTCCTATGGGCGTTACTACGGCAAGATTTCTACCGACTGGTTCAAACAGCAAGCGACGAGCAATGCGGGTATAGACGCCCGTGCGTGGAACGGAGAGACGGGTACTTACGACATCCCGTTCTGGACGTGGGACCCGAATTTCAACCTGGCCACGGATCCGAATCTCAAGAATCAGTATACGGATCAGTTCTACATTGGCCTCGAGCGCGAGCTCATCCCCGATCTGCGGCTCGACGTCTCGTTCATCATCAAGGAGGAGGCGAACTTCATCCGTGCGAGAGACGTGACGGGCGTGTACGAAGAGATGCCCTTCGAAGACCTGTTTGAGGGCGTGACCCAGACTCTGACCGTTTTCAATCGTGTGTCTGATTCGTCGGAGAGTCTCTATATGAGTACGAACCGGGACGACTTCGACCAGAGTTACAAGTCCGTCGTTATCCAGGCCAATAAACGTTTCTCCAGAAACTGGACTTTGAACGGCGCCTATCAATGGCAACGAGGATTCTCCTACGCGGGCGGCGGTATCGGTGTCAGCTCCCAGAGTTTCCGGGGCCAGGGCGCGGGCGGCTTCGGAGCGGACCCGAACGACTTGACGAACGCCTACGGGAGAATGCCTTCGGACGCCACTCATTCGTTCAATGTCACCTCCGCGATCAACTTTCCGTACGACGTTGTGTTAGGTGCCCGATACACGTTGCAGAGCGGCCAGCCCTTCGGCCGGGTGATCAACGTGCCTCTCGATCAGGGCATAAGGCAAGTCCTGGCCTCGCCTCGGGGTACCTACGAGCTCGACGCGACGAACATTCTTTCGCTCCGGTTCGACAAAGACATTGTGTTCGGCGAAAACAGGCGCCTGCGTGTCTCGTTCGATATCTTCAACTTGTTCAATTCGACCGCCGCCATCGAATTGCGGAACAATAGCTCCTCGGCGGGGGACGATTTCTTGCAACAGACGGAAACGATCTTCCCACGCTCGGCCATGTTCGCCCTTCGCTTCGAATTCTAGGCTTGCCGTGAAACGCCAGTAGAGGCCTGACATGTAAAGGTGATTACAGGGAAGCGCGCCAGCTTCGGTGATGAGGCTCTGAAAGTCTTGCAGTCACGTTCACGAGGTGGCTGGGCCGTCGGTACCGGCGCGCTTCCTGCTAGCACGGCCTGTAGAAGCAGTTACATCCGGAAACCCGAGACGGGCTTCATGCCGGCTTCTTCCTGTGGCGGGCCCGGCTTCGAACGATTAGCTGCTCCCGGGCCGCGCGATGCGCCTCGTCGATGGCCGAATCGGTGTGCGTCGAGGCCGCTGCATCGGAGTTGGCGATGGAAATCCGACCGAATCGCCGTCTCCCGATCACGCACGGCCGATCGTCGGGGTCGAACAGCGCCCACTCGATCGGATCGTTCAAGGTGTCGTAGCTATAAGCATAGCCGTGCGGCCAGCGATTGACGGTGATAGCGGCGATGTCGCGCGACGGGTCGAAACCCCCACCCTCCAGAATGCGACCGAGTTGGTCCCGGATGTTCCGCTCAAAGGTTTCGAAAGTCGCGGCCAATAGATCGGCTTGCCCGATGCGATGCTGTTCCTTTTTCGGGCGTCCAGGAGCGCAAGGGACCCTGGTCATGTTAAGAATCATCGGCTCATCCGGTGTTTTCGAGGGTGTGTAGTCACCAAACTGCACCGCCCGGCCCAGGTGGACGCCGAAGTGGTACATCCCCGGAGTGGTCGCTTCCCAGATGCCCAGGTTCTTGAAGGCCGTCCATTGACGGATGAGGACGTTCGAGTAGACGATGGGCATCTTGACGCCATACATGAGCGCCGCCTTCTGTTCGTCCGACATCTCGGGGACGAGGTGCGGGATAACCCCGTTGTAGCACGCCATCACACAGTGATCCGCCCGTACCTTCTCGGCTTTGCCTCCGCGCACATAAGAGATCTCGACCTCACGGGCCGCGTCGGGATCGCCCAGGTGACGGACAGAGACGACGGTGCTGTTGAGACGAATGCGGGCGTCTGCGCCCTTGCGGTCGATCCGGTCGTACGCGAGGCGGGCCAGCATCGAGTCCTCGAGCGAGCTCCCCGGAAGAGCATCGGGAATCATGGCCCGAACCAAGAGCCGAGCGACCGTCGCGTTCCCGTCGGGAAAGTATAGGTCCGGTCCGGGGTTCCACTCGCTCTCGCGACCGTGTTGTCCACCTCCGATGTGACTGAGAGGGCCGACCGGGGGTAGAGGCTCGAGGTTCATCCCCTGGAAGCCGGGATAGCCCTGCGCCCATCCGTAGAGAGAAGGATAGCCGTCGACGCCCACGCAGAAACTGTCCTTCGGGCCGTCGTTGAAGAACTCGATCACATGAGGATGAACTTTGGCGAAATCGCGGAGGAAGTCCCGATAACTGATCCGTGCCAGGCGCTCCTTCTTGTCCACATCCGACAATCCGGGCATATAGTCCGGGTTCTCATCGTCATCGTAGAGCCTTGCTATGTCCCTCCGTGCGTCCGGAGAGAGCGGGGTCCTCGCAAGCCAATCGGCCCACCCGGATCCCTCTTCGCCTCCTCGTCCCTTCACGAGCCGATCCTCGCCGAACACCTCTTTCGCGAAGAACGTGGCGTGACCGAGGCCCATCGATCGGTAGAGCCCTAAGCCCGCATTGCTGGTGGCAAGCGCAGCTTCCACGTCGATGCCGATCGCAGCGAGGAGGGTCCTCGCAACCGTGCTGTATTGGCGCACGGATTCGAGGTACGACGTGCCCCCGTTCAGCATCAGCGTGCGGCCTTGGTAGGTCAACTCGTTCCGCTTGGCGTGGCCGCCGAAGTCATCATGGTTGTCGAGGACCAGCACGCGTGCGCCGCGGCCAGCCGAGGTCAAGAAGAAATAGGCTGCCGAGAGTCCGCTCAGCCCCGCTCCGACCACCACGAGGTCGTAGTGCTCACCCGTGTCGGCGACATCGGTCCATGTGTTCCCATCTCGGAGCGCATGGGCGACTTCGAAGGAACCGGCGTGACTTCCGCGCATTCCTGTCCGGGCTGGCGGATAGTTATCCTGCTTGTCGGACGCTTGGGGGGTGCCCTCGCGCGCCGAGAGCCAGCCAGGTGCTATGAGCGACCCTCCGACGGCAACCGCCACGCCATTGACGAAGTCGCGCCGGGTGATATCCCGCTGCATCCCCAGCTCACGATCTTTACTCCTAGACATAGTCACTCCGATTCTCTAAGCGGGAACTGCTGTGGAAAGCCGACTTTTCTAGACGCCCAAGCTGGTAGTCCTCTGTTCCAGGTTGCTTTTTCACCAAACGAGGTCCCATTTACCTACCCCCATGCTCGATTAGAGCGGCGATTGTAGTCGAAGCGCGCGACGGAGCCAACGCCTAGTCCCCTGTATCGTCTGCGCCGCAGCGGACCGGGCTCGGCCGTCACACTTCAAAATTGAGCACGCGGAGACGCCTGGAGTCGTCGTGATTGCGCCAACTGTTCATATGCAATAGCGTGACTTCAGAAATCTGCGGCCCTTGCGCCCCGTTGTCGGAGACGTCCGTGGGAAGTAGAGTGTGACGCGAGAACTTCGTTGATGCATAGCCTCGTCCGATTGCTTGCAGCACTAATCATCGCCGCAGCACTTCTGTTCTCGTGCGGTCCCCCTCAGCCCGAGATTCGGAACGTTTTGCTCATTAGTATCGATACGCTGAGGGCAGACTACCTGAGCAGTTACGGCTTTTCTCGTGAAACCAGCCCAAATATTGACGCTATCGCGGAAGAAGGCGTCCTTTTCAAGAACGTCGTTTCACCCATTCCCATCACCCTGCCCGCTCACAGCTCGATGCTGACGGGGACCATACCCCCGTTCCACGCCGTTCACGATAATCTTAATTACCGTCTGCTCGACTCGAACGTCACCCTCGCGGAGATGCTCAAAGAGCGGGGCTTTGCGACCGGGGCCATCGTCAGCAGCTTCGTTCTGGACTCGAAGTTCAACTTGAGCCAGGGCTTCGACACTTACAACGATCAGTTCGAGGAGGAGCACAAGATCCTCGACTTGAGCGAACGGAAAGGGGACGAAACCACACGCCTGGGGATAGAGTGGCTCGAAGAGAACCGCGACCACCGCTTCTTTTTGCTTCTCCATTACTACGACGTACACGCCGACTACGACCCGCCCGAGCCATTCGCTTCGCGATTCGCCGACGATCTCTATGCTGGTGAGGTCGCCTTTGTTGATCACTGCATCGGCCAAGTTATGGAGAAACTGGAAGATTTAGGACTCGCCGATACAACCTTGGTCATCATCACAGGCGATCACGGCGAAATGCTTGGCGAGCATGGTGAAGTCACCCACAGCTACTTCATCTACCAAAGCGCACTCCGCGTGCCTCTCATCTTCAAAGTGCCGGGTCGCACCGAGCGCAGGGAAGTGGAGTCGATGGTGGGCCTGATTGACATCGTGCCGACGATTGCTGGCCTCATCGACATTGACCCACCGCCCCACGTTCAGGGCGAAGACCTGTCGGCCTGGCTCATGGGAGAGCCCGCCGCTCCAACGAGAGCCAGACACTTCTATGCAGAGAGCTTGGCCCCGACGCGGTATTACGGCGCGAATGCGCTCTTTGGACTCGTGACCCAGAGGTGGAAATACATCCAAACGACGCGGCCGGAGCTGTACGACTTGGAGAAGGATCCCAAGGAGCTGAACAACGTCGTCGAGCAAGAGGCGGAGCTCGCCAATGCAATGAGAACACGCCTGTCCGAGATTCTGGAGTCTCACAACCGTAGGGAACGAGAGAGTCAGATCGAGCTCGACGACGCCTCGCTGCGACGTCTGGAGGCTCTCGGCTATCTTGCCCGGAGGCCCACGACAGCAGAGCTTCGTTTCGATGAGGACAAGGAAGATCCCAAAGACTTGATCGAGTTCTACGAGACGGATCAACGATTGACCGAGCTCGTTCGTCAAGGGGATTACGACGAGGCCCGGTCCCTTTGTGAACGGATGCTGCGCGAGAGGCCGCACTATGTCTTCGGGCACCTTCAAATGGCTAGAATCGCCCTGGCACAGGACGAGCCGAGCTCGGCCAAGGATGCTTACTCTCGAGCCATCGAGCTGGATTCGGAGAACGGGGACGCCCATTTCGGGCTGGCCGGAGCGCTCGAGCTGCTCGGCGAGCCGGACGAGGCTGTCCTCCACTTCCGTAGAGCCATCGAGATCAAACCCGACTTCATAGAAGCAAAAGCCAGCCTCGCAGAGGTCCTCGCCGATCAGGGGCATCTCGATGAGGCGGCAGCGCTTCTGGTGGAAGTCGCGACCGTGGAGCCGGGGCGCGTCAAATCCATCGCCGAGCTAGGAGTGGTGCGGGTAAAGCAAGGGAAGCTGGACGAGGCTATCGAGCGCTTTCGAGAGGCGCTCCGGATAGAGCCTGAGCGGGCCGAGGTGCGGGTCTGGCTAGGCGTAGCCTTGAGGGAGCAGGGGCAGACGGAGGACGCTGTCGCGGAGCTCCAAGCCGCACTGCAGAGCGACCCGAAGCTCGCGCTCGCTCACGACGAGCTGGGCGTGACGCTCAAGCGGCAAGGTAGGATCGAAGAGGCCGCTTACGCCTATCGCCAGGCCTTGACCATCGATCCCGAGCTCGCAACCGCGCACAACAATCTGGGGAGCCTCTTGGGATCGCAGGGGCGCGTCGATGAAGCCATCCTCCATTTTCGTCGTGCTCTCGAAGCGGACCCGGAGCTTGCGCAAGCGCATAACAATCTCGGCATGGCGCTTCGCATGACGGGCGGGCGCGACGAGCCTCTAGCGCATTTCCGCGCCGCTCTCGAGCAAAGGCCCGTCTGGACCGAGCCGATGGCCGAGATTGCCTGGATCCTGGCCACACATCCCGATGCCGAGCTGCGGAGGCCGCAGGAGGCCGTGAGGCTCGCCCAACGTGCCGCCGAGCTGACCGGTCATCGCCAGCCGGTTGTTCTGGATACGTTGGCTGCCGCGTATGCTTCGAGGGGCGATTTCGAGCGGGCCGTTACCACGGCCGAACAAGCGGCTGAGCTGGCCCGGCCAGGAGAGTCACGGCTGGCGGACGAGATCAGAGCGCGGATCGCGCTCTACCGTCGAGCCATCCCGTTTCGAGAGCCTCGGAGCTCGCTCTCTCCGTAATCCTGGAAAGAGGTAGAGATCATTATCGATGCTAATTCTCCCAGGACTCAAGATCTTAGCCGTTCGTTCTTCGGATCAAAAATGGGTTCGGACAGAACTTCAGCATGGTAACGTTTTCCGAGGATTTCGATATCGAAGGTCGAATTTGGCGCGCCATTTACAGGCTTCACATAAGCGAATATCAGTTGTTTTCCCACTGTATGGCCATACGCCCCCGAAGTCGTCACTCCAATCACTGACTCGCCGTCAAGCACAGGTTCGCCGCCTCGAATATCAGAGTCGCTTGAAGCTACCTGGGCATAGATCAATTGAAAATCACTTCCCTCTGCTTTGCGTTTGCGCAAGGCTTCCTTGCCCGCAAAATGTTCCTTTTCAAATTTTACGAAACGTTCCATATCGGCATCGATCATTGTGATCTCAGTGGTCAATTCAGATCCATAGGCACGATAAGCCTTTTCCATGCGCAAACTGTTCACAGCGTAGACACCGAAATCGGCGATACCAAACGATTCCCCGGCGGACCAAATCGCATCATAGAGCGGCTCAAGTTGATTCATGGGCACATGTAACTCCCAACCCAATTCACCAACATAATTGAGCCTGAGCGCTCGCAGTTCGATTCCTGCCACCTCAATAGCCTGGGCAGTAAGCCATCGAAACTGTTCATTCCGCAAATCAGCATGAGTAACTTTTGCAAGCACTTCCCTGGATCGCGGGCCGGCCAGCACCAGAACACCCCAGTCGTCACTGATGTTTGTGACTGTAACATTCTCTGTCTCGAGAATCCGTTTGTTCAGTAGATCGAAATCCCGAAGCTCGGATACTGCTGCAGAGAGCAGATAGAAATGATCGTCAGCCAGTCGGGTAATCGTGAATTCGTTCTCGATTCGGCCATGCTCTGTTAAGAGATGCGCCAGAACAATACGGCCATCACGGAGGGGCATTCTATTGGCACACACCCTGTTGAGAAACTTCTCTGCATCTGCTCCTCTTACTTCGTACTTCGCAAAGCTGGATAACTCCAGCACAGCGACTCGTTCTCTGACTGCTTTGCACTCTGCGGCGACAACTTCAAAAACGTTGCTGTGCCGAAATCCACACTTCTCTTCACGCCCGTCCAGAGAGAACCATTTGGGCCGCTCCCAACCAAATGCTTCGGTATACACGGCTCCTTTCGCCTTTAGTTTTTCATACATTGGTGTTGTACGGGCAGGTCGACCAGCAGGGCGTTCTTCTCCGGGCAGTTGCAGAACGAACATCTTCGCATAGGATTCATGTCCTCTGGCTAGGTTGTACGCTTTGTCAGCGTAAGAGCCAAAACGACGTGGATCTATACTAGCCATGTTGATTTCAGATTCTCCGTGGACCATCCATTGAGCTAGATATTTTCCACAACCAGCACCTTGAGCGATCCCAAGACTGGAGCCGCAACAGAGCCAGAAATTTCGAACTCCTGCTGCCGGGCCAACTAACGGGTTATCATCGGGTGTGTGCGAGATTGCTCCGTTGATGACTTTTGCCAATCCTGCATCTGCAAAGATCGGCACTCGAGCCCTCACGCGTTCCAACCAGGGCATGATCGGTTCCAGTTCCTCGTGAAACAACTCGTTCTCGGCGTTCCAATCCTGCCCGCCTTGGCCAGGCCAGGCCTCTCGCGAACCGGTTTCATATAGTCCGATCAGACCAGACTTCTGTTCCTGCCGGTAATAGGCTGAGCAAAATGGATCCCGTGTCACAGGCATCTCCTCCTCCCTGTTCAGGAATTCATCTATGGGCTCAGTAACAACATATTGGTGTCTTAAATTGACGTACGGG
>Ga0209988_10002348_pt1 | contig 12475 bp, 8 predicted proteins | sample N075metaG_FD_183115 | JGI IMG/M metagenome (GOLD analysis project Ga0209988, IMG submission 183115) | Deep subsurface microbial communities from Kermadec Trench to uncover new lineages of life (NeLLi) - N075 metaG (SPAdes) (version 2) | ecosystem: Environmental > Aquatic > Marine > Ocean trench... | reverse complement strand
GGCAATGGCCGGGCGGATATTTTCAAAAATTACCGCCAGCAGGATACCGAACACTGCCAATATCAAAAACAGTATTGCAACTTCGACGCTGAAAAACGGGTATGAACGTCGCCAAAGCAAAGACAGTAGCGGATAAGCGAACAGCAAAAAATAAAACAGGGAAACCACCAAAAATCTGTGCCGGCTCTTTGCCAATGCCTGTTCACCCATTGATTATTCCCCTCCTGTTTTCAACTTGTCCAATTTCCACTCGATCGGCAGCAATCCAGCAACCGGTTTCTAAATCACGTGAATTTACAATTCTTCAAACGCATACTTCGTATCAGCAGACGTCTGCCCCAAAATTTTAGCTCAACTGGCCATGACAATGTTTGAACTTCTTGCCTGAACCACAGGGACATGATTCATTCCGGCCCACTTTACGGCCGTTGCGGACATAAGGCTCGTCCGGCGTTGCTGGCCCGCGCTGACCTCCGCCCACAGCAGATGCATCGTCGTGACGATATTGCATGGGTGCCTCGGTGCGACGTTGCGCGTCCACGGCTTCAACGTCTTCTTCTGCGCGCACCTGCACACGGGCCAATATCCTGACCACTTCATGCTGGATGTTTTCCAGCAGCGCGGTAAACATTTCGAATGACTCGCGCTTATATTCCTGCATCGGCTGTTTCTGTGCATAGCCACGCAAATGTATACCCTGGCGCAGGTAATCCATATTGCCAAGGTGGTCTTTCCATTGCTGGTCCAACACATTGAGCATCAGGGCTTTTTCGAAATGGCGCATGACCTCTGCACCGGTCTCCTGCTCTTTTGCACTGAAATGAGCAGTGACTGCATCTGAAATACGTTCATTGATGGTCGCTTCATTCTGGTCTTCATCTTGTTCCAGCCATTGACCAATCGGTACCTGGATTCCGAACTCACCACTGAGCGCATTTTCCAGTCCCTTGATGTCCCATTGCTCATCAATACTGCCCTCTGGCATGTATTGCTCAACAATCGACCCGAACACGTTCCCTCTGAATTCAATTATCACTTCTTCGATGTCATCAATTTCCATCAGGTCATTGCGTTGGCCGTATACCACCCGCCGCTGGTCGTTGGCGACATCATCGTATTCCAGCAAGTGTTTACGCACATCAAAGTTATGTGCTTCAACCTTTCTTTGTGCATTTTCAATCGCACGATTGAGCATACCTGCCTCAATCGCCTCGTCTTCCTGCATCCCAAACCGCTGCATCATTGACGACATCCGGTCGGACGCAAAAATACGCATCAGGTTGTCTTCCAGCGACAGGTAGAATCGGGAGGAACCCGGGTCGCCCTGACGCCCCGAACGACCGCGCAACTGGTTGTCAATGCGACGGGATTCATGGCGCTCGGTACCAATGATATGCAAGCCACCGGCCGCAATCACGGTATCGTGCCGTTGCTGCCAGTACTCCCGCAGTTGCTCAATCTTGTTCTGGTCCGAGGCACTGTCGTGCTCAACCAGTCCCTGCTCGGCCAACTCCGCAACCAGGTTGCCACCGAGCACTATGTCAGTACCACGCCCGGCCATGTTGGTCGCTATGGTTACCGCCGAAGACTCACCGGCCTGGGCGACAATTTGCGCCTCGCGTTCATGCTGTTTGGCGTTGAGGACTTCGTGTTTGATTTTTTTCTTTTTCAGCAGACCGGAAATCAATTCGGATGTCTCGATAGAGGTCGTACCCACCAATACCGGCTGACCACGCTCAACGCAATCCTCAACATCTTCGATGATGGCCTGATACTTGACATCTTCCTTCAAAAACACCAGGTCATCATTGTCAATGCGAATCATCGGGCTGTGAGTCGGTATAACCACCACTTCCAAACCATAGATTGACTGAAACTCGTAGGCCTCGGTATCGGCTGTACCTGTCATACCCGACAATTTTTCGTATAAACGGAAATAATTCTGGAAAGTAATCGACGCCAGCGTCTGATTCTCGCGCTGGATCGGAACGCCTTCTTTGGCCTCTATTGCCTGGTGCAAGCCATCCGACCAGCGTCTGCCGGCGAGGGTACGACCGGTAAATTCATCGACGATGACAATCTCATTGTCCTTGACGATATAATCCACATCTATATTGAACAGGTGATGTGCCCTCAGGGCGGCGTTCAGGTGGTGGACCAGATTCAGGTTTTGTGCCTGGTAAAGGCTTTCATCGGCTTGCAACAAACCGCCGCTGACCAGTAATTTTTCAACTTTGGCCATGCCGTCTTCGGTTAAATAAACCTGCTTCTGCTTTTCATCGATGGTGAAGTCGCCTTCAGGTACCTCGTCAGAACCGAGCTCCGGTGTTTCCGCAAACTTCAGATTGGGGACCAGTTGGTTGATGCGCACATAAAGTTGTGGTGTCTCTTCGGCGGGACCCGAGATAATCAAAGGCGTACGCGCCTCATCGATCAGGATGGAGTCAACTTCATCGACGACCGCAAAATAGTGATCCCGTTGGACCTTTTGATCGACCGTAAACGCCATATTGTCGCGTAAATAGTCAAAACCCAGTTCATTGTTGGTGGCGTAAGCGACGTCACAGGAATACGCTGCACGCTTTGCACTGGATGTCATACCGGGAACAACCACTCCAACGGTCATATCAAGTGCGCTATAAATCGGCCGCATCCAATCGGCATCACGACCTGCAAGGTAGTCGTTTACCGTGACGACATGTACGCTCCGCCCGCTCAACGCATTCAGATAACAGGCAAGCGTAGCCATCAAGGTCTTGCCTTCACCGGTTTTCATCTCTGAGATCCTGCCTTCGTGCAGCACGATGCCGCCGATAAGCTGGACATCATAATGACGCAGACCCATGGTCCTGACACTGGCTTCGCGAACACAGGCGAACGCTTCTGGCAATAAGTCGTCCAGGCTTTCCCCATCTGCAAAACGCTGACGGTACTCTGCCGTTTTGGCTTTTAGCGCTTCATCGGATAGCGCCTGCATTGACGCTTCGTGTGCGTTGACCTGATCGACGACCCGGCCCATTTTTTTAACGACTCGTTCATTTCGGCTGCCAAAAATTTTGGTAAAAATTGCATTCAGCATGTGGTTTCAGGTTTTCCGGATAGGTTGTTGATTGATGCAAAAGCCCCGCGAAATAAAATGGGGTCAGTCTGTGTGTGATACAAGTCGCCCGGCCCGTATGATGCGCATAAAATGATTGCTGGTCCTGCTTTCCAAGGAGGGGCGTGTGCTATCGCAATTGCTTGACGAATTGATACGGGTTTACCGCTTCACCCTGGTACATCACTTCAAAATGAACATGCGGTGAGGACGCCCTGCCGGTGGTACCCATTTTCGCTATTGTCTGGCCGGCCAATACCTGGTCACCAGCAAGCACCACCAATTCTTCATTATGGGCATAGCGGGTGACATAACCGTTTCCGTGGTCGATTTCCAGTGTCCGACCGTAGCCCCGTTGGGAGCCCGACCAGATCACAACGCCACTGGCCACTGCGAGCACATCACTGCCCCTGATTCCGGCGAAATCCAAACCCTCGTGGCGGGTTCTGTTGCCGGTAAATGGATCGTCACGCTCACCAAATCCGGATGATATCCACCCTGAGCTGACCGGCCAGCCTGCGGGTGTGTGTTCTGATTCCAGGCTTCTGTCCAGCAACAGTAATTGCAATGCGTCGAGCCTCACCATCTGGCGATGAAAGGTAGCCGATAAATGCTCAATGGATCGACTGACATACGTCATATCCGAGTGACCATCGCTGATGATCAATTCCGGGCCACCAACCGGCGCTGGCTGGCCGAAATCAAATTCCTCCGGCTCCAATTGCCCCAGTTGCACCAGTCGTTCACCAAGGGCATCCAGTCGGGTGGATGCTGCCTTTAATTCAGCAAGCCTTGCTGCCAGGGCGTTAACGTTCATTTCCTGGTCCCGGGATAGCTGATCCAGCGAATTCTGCTGTTGCATGATTTCAGCCCGCATTTCAATCATCGCCTGCTGCATCAACACCGGTGTGGGAGAACTCCAGCGGCCAATGATAAACATCGATATAGCCAGCATGAGCACCAACACTGAAAGCACAGGCCCGCGATACTCCCCGCGATTGTCTTTGTGCAACAGCTTTTGCATACCCGTTCGCAGGCCCGTTTGTAAGCCCATTTGGAGATGCTGGCCAAGCTGACAAAAGTAATCCTTGCTGGTCGCCAGCATCTCGGATAGTTTAAGCTTCATAAATGGCCCACTCATCACGAACACGCGTACAAAGACCCACCAGCGTCAAAACGCTGATGCGTGACGGTGCCCACGGTGATAAGCAGTCGGAAAGTAGCTTTGGCAGGATTCTCGCCCACGCCGGCGCGTTGAGCCGTCTTGATGAAAAGTTGACATCCATTCTCGACCCTGGTTTGGCGCGCTATTGCCAGGTTGCTGAATTTCGTGATCACTGTCTAATCCTTGTTTGCTCTAATGCTTCTTTTGCAACACGTATTCGAATGATTTCACAGCAAATACTGGAATCATTCAGGGAAGACGGCGTATCCGGGATTTCGCAAATAGAAGTGCGCGTTGCTCCGGTTAACCGCCCCCAACCTGAAGTCCGCAAACGGCGAACCTTGTCATCTGCCGCGTTGCAATCGCTCGGCAGGTTTGCTTCAGACAGTGGCGATGCGGAAATCCAGGCCATATTTGATAGGATAAACGCCCGCCGGAACCGTTAACTATACCAGTTTCCAACCCAAAATACCTAATTTAAGCCCTTGCATTCATTACGGAAAGAGTGTGACCGGACATGGACAAGCCAGACCCGGTGCGCTGGTGAAACAGGGCGCCCGTACATTTCATCAGCGCACCGGATGATGGCGATGGACAGGTTCGTTTGAACGCAGGGCTGGACTGAGAGCCAATAGCCTTGGCTATTGGTCGAAGGAAGCTCAAGTTCAGGCGGACATGGACAAGCCAGACCCGGTGCGCTGGTGAAATGTACGGGCTATAAAGCTTGTGCGGGGTGCAGGTAGGATATAGGTGAGCTGTCCTGGTCTTCGAAGGTGACTTCTTCCCAGGATGCGGGTTGACGGAGCAACTTTCTAAGTAGCTGGTTATTCAGTTCATGGCCGGATTTGTAGCCGGAATAAGCGCCGACGAGACTGTGACCAAGCAGATACAAATCACCAATTGCATCCAGGATCTTGTGCTTGACAAACTCATCTTCAGAACGAAGGCCGTTCTCATTGAGCACACGATAATCATCAAGTACCACGGCATTATCCATACTGCCGCCGAGCACGAGTTTCCGCTCACGCAGCATTTCAAGATCACTCATAAAACCAAATGTGCGGGCGCGGGAAACCTCCTTCAAAAAGGACGTTGTAGAAAAGTCCACCGATGCAAAACTGGTGTGTGATTTGAATACCGGGTGATCAAACTTTATTTTAAATGACACGCGGAAGCCGTCATGGGGCTCTAATCTTGCCCACTTGTCCTCGGACCGGTACTCGATTGGCTCAAGGATCCGGATAAATCGTTTGGCAGCGGTCTGCTCTTCAATGCCTGCTGATTGGATCAGGAAAACAAATGGTCCTGCACTGCCGTCCATAATGGGAACTTCTGCAGCACTTAAATCAACGTAGGCGTTGTCTATCCCCATGCCCGCCAAGGCTGCCAGCAAGTGTTCCACCGTCGCGACCCGGACATCACCATCTACCAGTGTTGATGACATGCTGGTGTCACCGACCATGGTCGCGTGCGCAGTTATCTCAACAACCGGATCAAGATCAACACGGCGAAAAATGATACCGGTGTTTACGGCAGCCGGACGCAAAGCCATAAATATTTTTTCACCGGTATGCAGGCCAACGCCGGTGGCACGGATGACATTTTTGAGAGTTCGTTGTTTGATCATTTTTGTCTGCCCCACGGGCGATTATTCCGCCGCATATTAGCATAGAGCACCGGATCAACAAAGATTAATTTGTGCTTTTTACAACAAATGTTGTGAATTAACAACAATTTAACATAAGCTCCGATGGAGGCGGACGCCCAGTGCCTGACAGCCGGGAACAGACCGGGAATTGGTCCCGGATGTTACGGCGAGTAAGCAATCCCGCGCTGTCAGACCCGCAACGATTATCAGTCAGCCTGGTTCCTCAGGAATGACGGGATGTCGAGATAGTCGATATTTACATCGTTGGTAAACATGTCCGTTGTACCGTTTTCAGACCGCTGTCCTTCGCCTGACCCTCGGTGCTGGCCCTGCTCACCCCCGTCCAAATATGACGATTCCGCCTGACCGGTTGTGCCGTTCAAAACCACTTGCATAGGCACCTTGATCGGCTCTTCGGGCTCGCTCCAGGCCTGGCTATCACCCAATCCTGTGGCAACGACGGTCACCCGCAATTCATCACCGATTTCGGGATCAATGACAGTGCCAATAACTACCGTGGCATCGTCTGATGCCAGATCGGACACTACAGTACCAATCTCCTCAAATTCCTTCATGGTCAGATTCATACCTGCAGTAATGTTGACCAGCACCCCTTTTGCACCAGACAAATTGACGCCTTCCAGCAAAGGGCTGCCAATGGCAGACTGCACCGCCATAATGGCGCGGTCCTCTCCCTGGGCCTGGCCGGCACCCATTACCGCCATTCCCATTTCTGACATGACGGTACGGACGTCAGCAAAGTCGACATTTATCAAGCCCTGGCGTGTGATCAACTCTGCAATTCCCTGAACTGCACCTTGCAATACATCATTGGCCGCCTTGAATGCGTTCAACAACAGGGCATCCTCACCCATCACCTCGTATAACTTGGAATTGGGTATCGTAATCAATGAATCTACATATTTTGACAACTCTTTGATGCCCTGTTCGGCAATCGTCATTCTGCGTTTTGCCTCAAAATGAAAAGGCTTGGTAACAACCGCAACGGTCAAAATGCCCATTTCCTTTGCTGCCTGCGCAATGACCGGCGCCGCTCCCGTGCCAGTGCCGCCACCCATGCCTGCGGTAATGAATACCATATCGGTGCCGCTGAGTATTTCGATAATACGATCACGATCTTCAAGCGCAGCCTGCCGCCCAACTTCAGGGTTGGCACCCGCGCCGAGGCCCTTGGTCACACTTGTGCCAATTTGAAGAAGGGTACAACCCTTGAACTGCGTTAAAGCCTGCGCGTCCGTATTGGCCGCGATAAATTCAACGCCATCAATATTCGCGTCGATCATTTGAGAAACGGCGTTTCCACCGCCACCACCCACACCAATGACCTTTATCACTGCACTGGGTGTGTAATTTTCCACCAATTCAAACATTTATATATCTCCTCTCGCTCGCCGTAAATAGACTTATTTTTAAAATATTCCTGAGTTCCGGGACGGGTCGAAAGACCCGGACCCAGGCTCAAAACTCACCTCGAAACCAACTCTGTACTCTGGACAGCATTGAATCGCTGCCACCTGGTACCGCGAGGTTGCGGCCACTTTCCGCCTGGCTTCCATAAAGCAATAAACCAACACCTGTTGCATGCACGGGATTCGAAACGACATCGGACAGGCCTGTTACATATTGTGGCGTCGCCAATCGAACCGGCATATGGAAAATCTCTTCCGCCAGATCCACCGCGCCTTCCATTTTCGCTGCACCACCGGTTAAAACCATGCCCGAGGCCACCATGCTTTCGTACCCGCTTCGTCGTAATTCATTCAGCACCAGCGAATACAGTTCGCGGTAGCGTGCTTCAACCACCTGCGCCAATGTCTGTCTCGCCAATTGCCGGGAGGTGCGGTCACCAACACTTGGAACCCGTATGCTTTCGTCCCTGCCCGCCAGTTGTTCCAGCGCGCAGGCATATTTGATCTTGATATCTTCGGCATGCTGTGTGGGTGTACGAAGCGCAACAGCAATGTCATTTGTGACCTGGTCACCTGCGATCGGGATACAGGCGGTGTGGCGGATAGCGCCTTCGGAAAACACCGCAATATCCGTTGTGCCGGCGCCAATATCCACCAGGCACACGCCCAGCGCTTTCTCGTCATCACTCAAAGCCGCGTAGCTGGCCGCCAAAGGCTGCATGATCAGTTCATCCACCGTCAAACCACAACGGGCGACGCATTTAGCCAGGTTTTGGGTCGCGCTCAATGCCGCGGTAACAACATGTACGTGTGCCTCTAGCCGAATAACGGACATACCAATGGGCTGGCGTATACCATCCTGGTTATCGAGCACATATTCCTGCGGAAGCACATGAAGTATTTTCTGATCTGCCGCCACCGGCACTGCCCGTGCAGCCTCCAGCACCCGCTCCACATCGCCCTCGCTGACTTCTCTGTCCTTGATTGCGACCGTGCCATCAGAATTCATGCTGCGGATATGGTTGCCGGATATACCCGCAAACACCGAGTGTATTTCACAACCCGCCATCAGTTCTGCTTCTTCAACCGCACGTTGAATCGCCTGCTCCGTGGAGGTCATATCCACCACCACACCCCGCCTGAGTCCGCGCGAAGGGTGGGACCCAAGCCCGATTACTTCCACCGAGCCATCGACCTGCTGCTCGCCAACGATTGCCACGACTTTTGATGTCCCGATGTCCAGTCCGACGACCAGAGGTTTTTCAGCTTTCTTCACCATAATTCCCCGCTATTGTTGTTACGTTGCCAGGCCATAACACGGCAAACCCATTCGTATACCGCAAATCGATGCTTATGGGTGGCAATTCCTGCCCCTGCATTAACCCGACCCAGGTGGCAACCAGCATATCCAGATTTTCAAATATGTCACCCTTGCCAAACCTGACTTCCGTTCCACCACTTAGCACGGCAGACCAGGAGCCACGCGGGTCAAGGTTGAGTTGTACTATGTGCTGGCCGATAATTTCCAGTGCATCGTCAAACTTTTTCCAGTTTTCGAACAGAATTTGTCGTTGACCCGGAGGGCTTTGCAACCACGGTAAGCCCTGAATATCATCAGCTGAAGGCACTTTGAAAGGCAAACCGTCGGTTGAAATCAGGTTGCCATCGATCCAGTGCGCGACCGGCATATGTTCACGAACTGTGACGTGAACCGTATCGGGCCAGGTTTTTTGTACCGCAACACTCGTCACCCAGGGGATATTGCCCACTGCAACATGCATACCCACAGTATCAACTGTAAAAAAGCTGTCATTGACAAAGGGCCTCAGGTTGGCGCGAATCTGCTCTGCACTAACGCGCTCAAACGGCCCGTCTATTTGCAGCCATTTAATCGGCCAGCGTTCCTGTGCGATCATGCCTGTGTACACCCATGCGACGCCTGTTGCGGCACACACAAACAGCAGCATTACCACCGCCATGCTGACACCAATGCCATGGCTAACACGTCTCATGGCCTGTGATTCTCTGGTTCTCACAGGCTGCTCTCCAGAATTCGCCAAACCAATTCGTCAAAGCTGATGCCGACCTGCTCCGCGGCCTGGGGAACCAGGCTATGGCTGGTCATCCCGGGTATTGAATTGGCCTCAAGAAACCAGGCTTTTCCGGAATCATCGAGGATAAAGTCTATCCTGCCCCAACCTGAGCAGTTCAATGCCCGGAACGCCTCCAGCGAAACAGTCTGGGCAGCATTTTCTGCTTCCAGCGACAAACCGCAGGGGCAAAAATAGCGGGTATCATCCGATTCATATTTGGCCGTGTAATCATAGAATGCCCGTGGTGTTTCTATACGAATCAATGGCAGAACCAGGTCTCCGATAATACCTGCAAAATATTCCCCGCCTTTGATCTCCGGCTCAGCGATTACCGTATCGCTGTATTGGCGCGCCAGGGATATTGCTGTCGGTAACTCAGCAAGCGTTTCTACTTTGGAAATACCAATACTCGAACCCAGACCGGCGGGTTTGACAAATAGTGGTAGTCCCCACTCGCCGAGAAAATCACCAGGCACCTGATTATCCGTTCCGACAATCGTAAAAGGCGGGGTATTGATGTTTTGTTGTTCCCACACCCATTTGGACCTGACTTTGTCCATACTCAAAGCCGAACCAAGCAAACCTGAACCGGTAACCGGAATATTCATCAACTGCAATGCCCCCTGGATTGCGCCATCTTCTCCGCCAGGGCCATGCATCAGGTTGAACACGCGATCGATACGCTGCTTACTTATCGCTTTGAACAAAGCTGCGCTACCATCAAATACTTCAACCTCTACCTGACGACGACGCAATGCGTCTGTCACAGCGCGACCGCCATCCAGCGAGATTTCCCTCTCAGCGCTATTGCCACCAACCAGCAAACCAACACGACCGAATTGTGATGCTGTTTCCACTTTCATCGGTGCCACCGGATTCATGCCACCGCCTCCATTGCGAAACCATTGTCCCGGAGTTCCTGGGCCACTTGCTCAATGCTGCCCGCACCCATCAGCAACACAAGGTCTCCATCCTGCAAAAGTGCAGGCAGTGACGCTGACAGTGAAAACACATCGTGAATCAAAACCGGGTCGACTTTGCCGCGGGCACGGATGGAATTGCACAGTGCGGCGCTGTCGATGCCCTCAATACTGGCTTCTCCGGCAGAATAAATATCTGTCAGAACCACAAAATCCGCTTCGGATAAAACACGGCTGAACTCATCGAACAACCCCGCTGTGCGGGTGAATCGATGCGGCTGGAATACGGCAACAATACGCTGCCCCGGCCAACCGAGCCGGGCCGCTTCGATGGTTGCTTCCAGTTCAGACGGATGATGCCCATAATCTTCTATGGCCAGGACCCGCCCGGAGCCAATGGACAACTCACCGATTTCGGCAAAGCGTCTGCCCACACCCTTGAATTCATGCAGACAATTGACGATGGCACCGACATCAAGTCCGATTTCCCAGGCCACGGTAATCGCGCCGAGCGCATTACGCACATTGTGCAGGCCCGGGAGGTTGATGGTGACATCTATCGGTTCCGACGGTTGCGGCAACTGCACACTGAACGACATGTTGCGTCCGTGCTGGCGTATATTGAAAGCACGTATGTCCGCCGATTCTGAAAGGCCAAATGTCACCACAGCACGACTGACCTGGGGTATCAACGCCTGTACTTCAGGGTCGTCAACACACAACACTGCAGTTCCATAGAACGGCAAATGCTGCAGGAACTCAAGAAAGGCTTTTTTCAGGTTTTCGTAGCTGTTCTCATAACTCTCAAGGTGGTCCCTGTCGATATTTGTAATCAGTGCGATGGTGGGTTGCAGCAACAAAAATGAGCCGTCACTTTCGTCCGCTTCGGCCAGCAGGTACTCGCCCTTACCCAGTCTTGCGTTGCTGCCCCAGGCATTTACAACGCCACCAATAACAAAAGTGGGGTCCAGACCTGCTTCTGCCAGCAGGCTGGCTGCCAGGCTGGTTGTTGTGGTCTTGCCGTGCGTACCGGCCACCGCAATACCACGTTTGAAACGCATCAACTCGGCGAGCATTTCTGCCCTGGGCACGACCGGTATCCTTGCCTCCCTGGCCGCAACGATTTCCGGGTTGTCCGCCGGTATGGCAGTAGAAACGACCAGCACATCGACACCCTCAACATGCGAGGCATCGTGGTTGATGTATATTTTTACTCCGAGCTTTTCAAGGTGCCGTGTTGCCCGGGACGCCCTTAGATCTGAACCACTGACTTCGAAGCCCTGATTGGCCACAACTTCGGCAATTCCATTCATACCCGCGCCACCGACGCCGACAAAATGGATGCGCCGGATGCGTCGCATGGGTCGTAAATGTCCACTGTGCGGGCTCATGCATCCACCCATTCACGACAGGCGTCGACCACTTTATCCGCAGCATCCGGAATCGCCATTTCCCTCGCAGCACAGGCCATCGACAACAATTGCTGTCGATCGGAAAGCAGTGGTTTCAGCACCGCCGCCAGACCCGGTGCATCCAGTGATGCCTGCGACAGGATGACCGCCGCGTCGGCACTGGACAGGTATTCGGCATTACGTGTCTGGTGATCATCTACTGCATAAGCGAAAGGAACAAGAATTGATGCCACCCCTGCCGCTGCAAGCTCAGCGACCGTTAATGCACCTGACCTGCAGACCACCAGGTCTGCCCACGCATAAGCACTGGCCATATCTTCAATAAATGGCTGGATGTTCACCTCAATCCCGGTGGCAGCATAGGCTTGCTGCGCTTCTTCAACACGTGCTGCACCCGCCTGGTGGCAGACCTCAAAACCTATTTCAGGTGGCAACAAGGCCAGCGCGGCGGGAACCACCAGGTTGAGTACCTGTGCACCCTGACTGCCTCCCATCACCAAAACCCTGAGCGGCCCGGAACGACCGGCAAGCCGAAGCTGCGGGGCCGGTATATTTGCCACTTCCCGTCGCACCGGATTGCCACAATCGATTGCTGAGCTGGATTTTGGAAAGGTACCGGGGAATCCTTGTAATATTTTTTTCGAAATGCGCGCGAGTAAGCGATTTGTCAGGCCAGGAATCCGATTTTGTTCATGCACCAACAACGGTAT
>Ga0209988_10002347_pt1 | contig 12480 bp, 14 predicted proteins | sample N075metaG_FD_183115 | JGI IMG/M metagenome (GOLD analysis project Ga0209988, IMG submission 183115) | Deep subsurface microbial communities from Kermadec Trench to uncover new lineages of life (NeLLi) - N075 metaG (SPAdes) (version 2) | ecosystem: Environmental > Aquatic > Marine > Ocean trench... | reverse complement strand
GAGTTACTAGTAATCAGTAATAGAATGATTGTTTGTTTTTCTAAATAATATCACATCTACTCCATTCTTTTTGCATTTTATTTGGTACATGAATTACTCATGAAATAATCATTAATGATCTTCAGGTTACTGTGTCATAGATTTGTTAGAATTAGAAATGATCTATGTCTGACTGCATGTGTATAATAACGAAAAGCTGACCCTCAACTTTAATATAATTAGCAATTTTTTTGAAAATTAGAAATCAATTGCTAATAATTTTTGATGTTGAAGGTGTTCTGTATGATGAAGAATATCTTCCTATTCTTTCAGAACAACTCAACAAAGAAGATGAGATTTGGGAAATAACCAGACAAGGAATTCAAGGAAAAATCAACTGGGAAGAAGGACTTAGAACTCGTGTTGATGCTTTGAAAGGTTTGGATGAAAAAGTCTGTCAAGAAGTAGCTGACTCGTTACCCATCATGAGTGGCGCCAAAGAGGCTTGTATGATCTTAAAAGCTGCTGGTTGGAAACTAATGGCAATTTCGGGTGGTTTTACACTAATGATGGATAGATTACAAAAAGAACTGGACCTGGATTATGTTTATTCTAATGAATTAATATTCAAAGATGGGAAACTTGATGGTGTCAAAATCAGTGTTGATTCTGATAAATCAAAATCTGCAAAAATAAAAATTGCAGAATGGGGGGAGAAAAAAGAAGATATTGTTTGTGTTGTGGACGGTGCAAATGATGTAAAATTATTTGATATTTGTGGTTTAAACATTGCTTATAGGGCACAAGATTTAGTCAAGGATTTAGCTACTACTATTTTGGAAGAAAAAGATCTATCAAAAATTTTGAATATAATTAACCAACATTTTCAATTGAAATTAGAAACTACACCTACTGCATAAACAATTTTTTAGTCCTTTTCTTAAGATATCTTAGTTGCAAATTATTCCACTTTACATTGAAAAAGAGATTGAATCTTCAGATGATATTTCTGAATTGATTTTAATGTCTTCTGAACTATCTGATGGGGATATTCTAATTGTTGCACAAAAAATTGTCTCAAAACAAGAAGGAAGAATTATTGATTTGTCTACTGTAACTCCCTCATTACTATCTGAAGGAATTGCTTCCCAATATCAAAAAGATCCTAGAATAATTGAATTGATTTTATCACAAACAAAAAGAATTGTTAGAATGAAAAATGGAATTATAATTGTTGAGACAAATAATGGGGTAATTTGTGCGAATGCTGGTGTTGATGAAAGTAATGTAAAAAAAGGATATGCAACTTTGCTTCCACTCGATTCTGATATCTCTGCACAAAAAATTCGTAACAAAATCAAGGAAAAAATAAATAAAAATATTGCAGTAATTATCTCCGATACATTTGGTCGTCCATTTAGGATGGGTCAAACTAATTGCGCAATTGGTATTTCAGGATTGAATCCAATCTTAAATTATGCTGGAACATTGGATTCTTTTGAAAAAATTTTACGTATTACTGAAATTGCCATTGCTGATGAACTTTCTTCTGCTGCTGAATTGATGATGGGGAAAACTTTGAAATGTCCTGTAGTAATTGTTCGTGGTTACTCGTTTAGAATGGAAGACCATGTGATTAACGAATTAATTCGTCCAGAAAACGAGGATCTTTTTAAATAATTTTCTATTTTTTACAATAGGATTATAATGTAAAAAGGTGCATTTATTGTGAAAATTGCCAATTAAGACTGAATTACATTGTCACAATTCCTTTTCAAATTTTCATCTTGGTTGCAAGGAACCTCCATATGATTGTAATATTTCAATTAGAGATCAACTAGAACAATCATATGAATTAGGATTAGATGCAATTTTTGTTACAAATCATAACACTCTTGATGGATATAATCAAATGTTAAAATACAAAAATGATCATGCAAAATTCAAAAACATTGATATTTTTCCAGCTGAGGAAATCACAACTGATACTGGTGCACATGTTTTAGCATATGGAATTCATGATACAATTGCAGCAGGAATCCCTCTTGAAGAGATAATTGATGAAATAACAAAACAAGGTGGTGTATCGTCTGCTCCTCACCCATTTAGTTTAATTGATGCGCTACGTGAAGGTGCCAAAAAATGTGACATGGTTGAGGTTTTCAATAGTAACAATGTAGATTTGCTATCTAATGCCCGTGCAGCTCAATTCGCATTGGATAATAACATGATTCAGGTGGCAGGTAGTGATTCACATGTCTTATCAACTCTTGGCAGATGTGTTAATGTTATTGATTCTGAAAATAATCTTGATGATATTTTGTATGCAATGAAGCATGGTAGAATTGAAATTTTTCAAACTGGTTATACATTAGAACATGAAATGCTTGACCATTTAAGATATCAAATTAATACTTCGAGAGAATACATAGCAGACTATATTTCTGAACATTATCCAAATTCAAAATGGTTCTCTACTTTATTACTCAAAATTTATGATTCATACCCATATAGTCCTCTGTGGCTTATATCTTACAAAATTATGCTTTACTTCCTGAAACGAATTTCACAAAAAATCAATTTCCAAAATAAGGATCCAAGTTTCATGAAAGAGAGAAACCTTGCAACTATGTTCAAAATGTCATTGTAAATAATAGCAGGCAAGCAAAATAAAAGTAGATTTTAATATGACAAAACACTCATGAAGAAATAGATATCTATGTCTGAACCAACTACAAAAAAATTAGATGCAACGGGATTGTTTTGTCCTGAACCTGTATTTAGAACAAAAATTGAAATTGAACGAATGCAAGTTGGTGAAACTCTAACTGTTTCTGCAGACGACCCTGCAGCCGAAGATGATATTTCAAAATGGGTTACAAGAACCGGTCATGAATTAGTCAACATGTCTAAAGATGGAAATGTAATTACATTTCAAATTAAAAAAGTAAAATAACCAAATCATGATGGTACTGGAGATGCAATTACTGGAATTGGAATACAGATTATAGTTACTCTAGAATTTTTCTTAGATGTTTTTCATAAAATTCTCTAAATGATGTATTCATATCCTTTTCATGATGGATGCATTTGCTACTATGTTCGATAATTTGGTCTCTAATTTCATTACTCCATTGACTATGTTGTTTGTCTTTAGAGTCTATGATTGATGGGTTTTCTTTAATTTTTTCCATAATTTCTATTAATGTGAACCCAAGCTGGCGAAATTTACTGGTACGTAAAAGAAACATTTGTGATTCTTCTTTGTTAACTAAATTCATCAGTGCATAAACCTGATTGTAATATTTCATGCCCTTTTCATTATATTTTTTAAAATCATCAATTCTTTTTTGCCAATATTGTGTTGATGGTTTCTTTTCCACCTTGTAGCTGAACTTAATTTTACTTAATTCCATTCCTAGCTTTGCTAGTTTTTCACCGTATTCTTTAGCTGATTTTTTTAGATTTTCTGAGTTTTGACTCATAAAATTCAGTATTACTGCTTACAATAAAGAGTTTAGATATTTGATTTTTTCCAAACATCATTAGATTTTTTGGAGTAAACCATTATGCATTTTTCACAGAATGAATCCCATTCGTTAATTCTTAATTTTTCAAAAAACTCTAGTGACCACTTGTATGTAGGTTTTTTTCTATACTGAAACTGTTGAATAGTATAGATATCTTTCTCAAAAAATTTTTTCAAACATTTTTTACATTGTGCATTTTTCATTCTTGTTTATCTGCACTTTCTGTGAGATATTTATCAACATCAATTGCCGCCATACAGCCAAATCCTGCAGCAGTAACTGCTTGTCTGTAAGTTCTGTCATGTACATCTCCTGCAGCAAAAACTCCTTCAACGTTAGTGCATGTATTATTCTTTAACACGACATATCCTTTGTCATCCAATTCAATTTGATCTTTGAATAGTTTTGTGTTTGGTACGTGTCCAATTGCAACAAAAAGACCTCCTACATCAAGTGTTGTTTCTTCATTTGTTTTTAGATTTTTTAGAACTGCTTGCTGCATTTTCTGGTCTCCTTTAATATCAATTACTGCTGAATCCCAATGAAATTTTATTTTTTCATTGTTAAATGCTCTTTCTTGCATAACTTTACTTGCACGTAATTCACTTCGTCTATGAACCAAATGAATTTTTGATGCAAATTTTGTTAGAAATGTTGCTTCTTCAATTGCCGAGTCTCCTCCTCCTGCAACAATCAGTTCTAAATTTTTAAAGAATGGACCATCACATGTAGCACAATATGAAACACCTTTTCCAGCAAACGTCTTCTCTCCCTCTAATCCTAATTTTCTTGGATTAGCACCAGTTGCAATAATGACTGCGCGTCCTTCATATTCTTCGGTTGCTGTAAGAACTTTGAAAGGCTTTCGTCTAAAATCTACATCAACTGCTTCATCATCAATAATTGCCGTTCCCATTTTTTGGCACTGTTTTCTCATATCGATCATCAAATCTGGGCCCATTATTGCATTTTCAAACCCAGGATAATTTTCAACTTCTGTAGTGTTAACCAATTGCCCTCCTGGTAGTATCCCTGATAAAATCAAAGTATCGTAACCTGCTCTAGAACAATATATTCCTGCGGTATACCCTGAAGGTCCTGCACCAATGATGACTACATCAAATTTTGTTTTCTTTTCGCCTGGAATATTTGGACCCCCATCTCTTGTTTCAAGTAATGTTGCACCCTCATCTGCTGCCATCATGATAATTCATCTTTCATTACTTCAATAATTTAAGTTAATATCATCTTTGGAACATACTCGTAAAATTTGTATCTATTGGCTTTGATTTTTTAATTCGATCAAAATATCCTGGTGTTTTTTACAAAATTTTTTATTTTCTAATTGTGAAAAAAAAAGATCTTTTTGCCAGTGTGCGTTAAACAATCTACAATCTTTATGTTCACAAAATGCCTCTCCTGTTTCATAATAAATTATGGCTTGTAAAAGATAACCCTCTGTAATTTCTGATATTCGTGAATCATGATATTCTAAAAATTCTCCCTTGTATTTTTTATTGATTTCTTCAACCCTATTCTTAGAAAAATTTATCATTAGATCAAGATAGTACTGTTTTGGCTTTGCAGGTGCTTCTATCATGCCTGTTGTTGAAATAATTGAAGGATTGGATCCAATTAATGCCCTTGCATGATATCTAAAGTCATTCTCATCAAATGTGCATGTGAGTTTATTTGTAAAAATTATGTGTAGTGTATCTTTGACATTCTCATTCATTGGAATGAATTCAGCAATTGTATTCTGAAATTCAAATCCATCATATAATGTCATTTCTTCTTGTGCTGACATGTCTTTATTTTCTTTTTCTATCTGTATGTTTTCTATAGAAGCATTATGTTTTTCAAATTGCTTTTTTAAATCAAAAATTCTAGTACTTGCAATTTTTTCAAAAAAATTATCAGTTGAATCCAGAAAAAAATTTTCTCTAATCTCAATTTCAACTGGAAATATCTCTGTTAGAAATTTTTCCAATGTTTTTAATTGAATTTCAGGAACTGTAGGCTCATTATATAGAATAATTTTTCTAGTTTTCAATAAGATGTCTTTAGTATAATGACTTATCTTTCTAACTCTTTAATTTTTTCTGCTGCAATATCTGCTGCTTTTTTTCCTGAGAATAACATTGAACCAAATGTTGGGCCCATTCTTGCTAATCCATGAGTTTCAGTGACTGACATACCTGCTGCAATGAGTCCTGGAAATACTTCACCTGTTTTGTGAACAACATATTCTTCACCTTCATTAACATTCATTGGATTCATTCCCTTCCATTTTACTAGTCCTCTGTCCATAAGTCTTTTTACTGCTACTGAATCATGACCTGATGCATCAATGACTATTTTTGCTTCTAAAGCAATTGGATCAACACATGTAATGTTTCGTGGTAACGCTGAAACTGGCATCCAATTGACAACAACTCCTATTACTCTACCATTTTTCATAATTAAATCATCAAACTTTGTAAGATTAAGGAATTTCACTCCTGCATCACATGTAGCTGCAATTAATTTTGATACTGCATGTGGTCCTGGTGTTATATACAATCCTTCTGAAACTTTTTTGTATGGAATTCCCAATTCATCCCAAAATTTTTGTGCAGGTTCTCTAACGGTGACAGGATTCATCATATATCCTCCTAACCAATAACCTCCTCCAAGATAGTTGTTCTGTTCAATGACAAGAACTTTGAAACCTCTGTTTGAAAGCTCTCTACTTGCTGTTAATCCTGCTGGTCCTGCACCAATAACAATTACATCTGAATCTGCTCTATCGATTAAAACTTCATGAAATTCATTTGCAATTGCTCGTGTAATTTCAACTTCACGTACATCTGTAAATATTTTAGTTGATTTTTCTGCAACAGTTGCTTCCTGCATAAGAGTATTCATTTAATGAACCATTAATACGTTCTCACAATTTTTTTAAAATATTAGGTGCTACTAATGGTTTCAAACTACTTGAGAACAATGAAGAAGTATAAAACAGGAAAATTATGTACTTTGCTGAAAATTTTTCTCCTAAAACTTCCATATATAATAAATTTATAACCAAATTCAAAGGAATTTCTTTGTATTGACCACATCTAATCTAAAACAATCTAGGCTTGACTTGGTAAACCCTAAAATTAATTGGTCAAGAGTAGAGGAAGCAGATAATTTTGCAAAGAAGGTAAAACTATTCCGTCAAGGAAAATATGATGCTGATAGTTTTAGACGATTTAGACTTCAACATGGTGCATATGGTACACGGATGACTGGGGACTATGCCATGGTTAGAATTAAAATTCCTGCAGGTGAAATTTATCCATATCAACTTGAAAAAATATCTCAACTGAGTGAACAATTTTCAATAGGTAGTGCACACTTTTCAACAAGAGAAAACATTCAACTACACTGGGTAGTACTTGAAGATGTTTCAGAAATATTTAGAGGACTCACTGAAGTTGGTCTAACATCAAGAGAAGCATGTGGAAATACAATAAGAAATGTAATGTGTAGTCCTTTGTCAGGTGTCTGTCCTGATGAAAAATTTGATTCAACTCCATATGCACTTGCAACAGCAAGATTCTTTTTGAGAAATCCTATGGTTCAAAATCTTCCACGTAAATTCAAATTCAATTTTACTTGTTGTGAGAAACACGGAATGGTAAGAATGGTTGATGTTGGATTAGTTCCTCATACTAGAGAAGTTGATGGAACTACTCAAAGAGGTTTCAAAATCTTCCTTGGAGGTGGATTGGGAAATAAATCATTTGTTGGATTTCAATTAGAAGAGTTTACTCCAGAAGAAGATCTGATTTATACTTCAATGGCAGTATTGCGAATATTTGATAGACTAGGTGATAGAAAAAACATGGCAAGAAATAGAATGCGCTATCTTGTAAATGATATGGGGTGGGAAAAATTCCAAAATCTAGTTCTAAAAGAAAGAGCAATTGTAAGATCTACTCAATCAGTAATTACTCTACTGGAAGTTGATCATACTCCAAATGAAATCAAACGACCAATTAGAATTAGCGATGAAAGTGGTGTACCTACATCTGATGGTTATGCTAGATGGCTTAAAACAAATACTGTTAAACAAAAACAATCTGGCTATCGTTCTATCTTCATCACTCTTGAAGCAGGTGATATTACTGCAAATCAACTTAATGCCTTGGCAGATCTCATTCGTGATTACTCCTCTGAGGGTAAAGCAAGATTTGGGTTTGTGCAAAATGTGGCATTACGTTATGTCTATGAGGATGATTTACCACATTTGTATTCCAAACTTCTAGAAGTTGGACTGGCAAAATCTGGGGCATTAACAATGACTTCCCCAATTGGTTGTTCGGGAACAACTTCCTGTAATCTGGCATTAACAAACTCGCATAGACTAGCAAAAGAAATTCAACGAAAATTACTTGAATTAAAATTTGATGAAGATGATGATCTGAGAGATTCTTCTATTAAGATAAGTGGTTGTCCAAATTCTTGTGCACAGCATGGAATTGCAACTATTGGGTTCTTTGGTGGTGGAGGACGTGTTGGAAAAGATATGTATGCAAATTATCAAATGTCTCTAGGTGGACGCTCTGATGGTGATACAATGTTGGGCCAAACATGTCTTAGAGTTCCTGCAAAAAGGGTAATTCCTGTAATTCTGAAAATTATTGAATTATTCAAACAAAATAAAAAATCTGATGACACTCTTCAATCTTGGATTCATAGAGTTATAAACAACAATGAAGATTCTGAGATAAAATCAATTAATGACATCAAAAAAGTTTTAGAACCACTAGTAATTCCTCCAACCAAAGAAGAAGATCCTGATTTTTACCTTGATTATGGTAATGATACTAGTTATCACACAAAAACTGGCAAGGGTGAATGCGCTGCTTGACAGGATCTGCTAAAATAACAACTGATATTGATTCTTTACGTTCAGAAATTAAAGACAAAAGTATTCGAGTAATTGATGTCCGAAGAGAAGATGATTACAAACAAGACCATATTCCAACTGCTGTAAATTTACCTTTGGCAAATCTTTTGTCTGATGATTCACCAGAACGTGTTTTGAAACTTGTAAGTGCTATGGGAATTGGTGATGAAACACCGGTTGTTGTTTATGATGATACTTTTGGGGCTCTTGCATCAAGAGTTGCTTGGACATTTGAATATCTTGGGCATTCAGATGTTACTTTACTTGAAACTACTTACAGTAATTGGAAATCTCTTGGGTTGGAAAGTGATTCTAATATTCCTGAAATACAACGTACAGAACATTCTCTGAATTTACAGCCAAATATTTTGGCAACCTCTGATTATTTAGAAAGTGTAAGACAACGAGATGATGTAATCTTGATTGATAATCGGGAACGCTTGAATTATCTTGAACAACACATTCCTGGAGCAATTAGCCTACCTTATCGAACACTTGCTACTAAAGATAAAATTCTACGTCCAAAAAATGACATGAAACGATTACTTGAAAATCGTGGTATTACTGAAAATTCAGAAATAATTACCTATTGTGGTAGTGTGGGTACTCTTTCTGGATTGGCATATTATGCATTAAAATCTGTAGGTTTATCTAACACAAAATTATATGTTCGCTCTTTTAAGGAATGGAAAAATCTTCAAAAGCCTACAGAAAAACAAGAAGATGCTACCTATTGGGATTTATCTGCAGAATAATTAAGCAATTTCACTTCTGAGTTTTATTGTAATTGCCACTCCTATATTATCAAACAATACTAACATCTTTTCTTTGTTTTTCTCTAGGTAATCTTCTCCTCTATCTTTTAATCTAATCTTCCACAATCTTATTTCTCTGTGTTCTTCTAAGAAGTTTTCAATCATATACTCACTTGATTTTGCGTTATCTATGAATTCCTCAAAAGCATTCATTGTTTTCTCCACATCTCTTTCTTCAATTGCTTCTTTTGCAGTTTGAATAGCAATACTTAGGTCTTTCAAATTTTTAACTGGTTGTGGTAATCCTTTTGCTGTGACTCCTAACCAACCTCTCTTTACTCTACCCAATTTTTCTGCAACATTGGGCGCAAGATCCCAAATTGGAATTTTACTTAGACCATCACGTTTTTCATTTTTTACTAAAAGTCCTTTCTCCATTAATTTCATTAATCCTTCTTCAGCATCAACTCTATCGAGATATGTTGTCCAGACAATTGCGCCAATTGTGTGATAACCTTGTCTAACTGACTCTAAAACTACCACTTCTTGAATTCTTCTGAATCCATCTTCAATTCTAACATTTTTAAAATCATAGTCTCGAATTGATCTTCTGGCATTTTTAACATCAATTTCAATAGAACGTTTCAATGTTTCTAATGATTCTGGTACTTGATTTAGTAATGATAAGAAACAAGCTTTGTTGTACCACGCCATTCCATATGTGGGGTCAGACTCGGTTGCTTTCTCAACTGCAGCTAGGGCTTGAGCATATTTTTTTTGTTCATAATGTACTAATCCTTTAAGATTCCAAGCTTCCGGATTTGTAATGTCGATATCAAAAATTTTGTCATATACTTTTAACGCTCCATTGTAATCTTGTAAATGAAATTTTGCATAACCTAATTTCATCAAAGTATCTACACTGCCAGGATCAATTCTTAATGCCTGCTGAAACAACTCAATAGCATCCTCTAGTTTTGCATCTGCCATCTTGTTGATTCCTTTTTTGTATAGTTTCATACGATTATAATCTGGATTTACTAGGCTAGTCTCTTTTACCTCCTTTTTTTCTAATTTTGATTCATCCATTTCCTTTGATTTTTTTCCGAAAAGTCTTTTCACAGCTCAAATTGCTTTTTTATCTAGATAAATACTATCCTTCATGAGCCTGATCTTATTCATATTTTATTTGAAAAAAGATCATGCGATCTAAATACAGAAATACTTGGAAATCGCACAAACGAATGTGTCATCTCAGTCACGAATAGAAGTCCACGGACAAGCACCTTTTAAACAATCAGGTGTTTATGAGGCCCAAATTGCAATAACTGATAGTAGACCTTTAGATGATTCAATAAGGACTAAACAATTCTCACCATTGTGGAAAGGTAATTTTCACCTTAAAGTAAAAGACGGTATATTTTCTGAAACAATTGGTTCTCCAGAAAACCCACTTCCTTCATCTATAAATGATCTTGATAAAATTTGGGTTGTTGTCACTGATCTATTCTCTTCATCACATTCTGTATTTGATGTTCAATTGAAAAAAGTAAAACAAAAATTACAATCTGAATCTAAAACTGGAACAATTTCTGAAACTCCAAAATCAAAATATTCTAAAAAATCAATTTCTAGTGTTGCTTCTGCTGGCATACAAGGTCCATCTGGTGACACAGGCCCCACTGGTTTTCAAGGTCCATCTGGTGACAAAGGTACAGTTGGCTCACATGGTATACCTGGTGACAAAGGTACCCACGGTGACAAAGGAATCATTGGTGACAAAGGAATCATTGGTGACAAAGGAATCACTGGCGACATAGGAATCATTGGTGACAAAGGATCTATTGGTGGAATCGGAGATAAGGGTAACAAAGGAGTTAGTGGCCTAATTGGTGACAAAGGAGAAAAAGGACCAACAGGTCCACTTGGAGAAAAAGGTCCAACTGGATTAAAAGGACCCCTAGGATCATCTGGAGAAAAAGGTCCAACAGGTTCACCTGGAGATAAAGGAGCATCTGGATTAAGAGGCTCTTCAGGAGAAAAAGGAGAAAAAGGTCATCAGGGTTCACCTGGCGACAAAGGATTAACAGGTCCTTCAGGTATCTCTGGAGACAAAGGTCCAACTGGTCAAATTGGTGTTCAAGGAGAAAAAGGACTTCAAGGATCTCATGGTCCACTTGGAGAAAAAGGCTCTTCAGGTCCTCTAGGTCAAATTGGTAGTAAAGGTCCTTTGGGTCTAATAGGTCCAACTGGAGAAAAAGGTAACAAAGGCCCAGAAGGCACATCCGGAGAAAAAGGCAATCAAGGCACTCAAGGTACTGAAGGATCTAAAGGATTAACAGGAGTTTCAGGTCCACAAGGGGAAAAAGGAGAAAAAGGTGGAAAAGGACCACTTGGCCAACTTGGAGAAAAAGGTAACAAAGGCCCAGAAGGCACAACTGGAGAAAAAGGTCCTCAAGGTCCTCAAGGTCCTGCAGGATCTAAAGGATTAACCGGAGTTCCAGGTCCACAAGGAGAAAAAGGAGAAAAAGGACCCCTTGGCATAATTGGAGAAAAAGGCTCAACTGGTCAAACAGGTACAACAGGTGAAAAAGGCCCTCAAGGCCCTCTAGGTTCTCAAGGCGAACGTGGTGTTACTGGTCCACCAGGAGAAAAAGGCCCTCAAGGCCCACAAGGAATTCAAGGTCCACAAGGTGAACGAGGTCCAACTGGTTCAATAGGTACATCTGGAGAACAAGGTACATCTGGAGAACAAGGTCCTATTGGTCAACCTGGTCCACGAGGTCCACCCGGTCCGCCAGGAGAAAAAGGTAGTACTGGTGGAATGTCGTCTGAACAAAAAACGATTTTCAAAGAACTATTAGAAATTCTGACAATTAAAAATATCATCACAACTGAAGAACAAATTAAATTAATGAGTTATCTTTACTAATTGATCTGAATGGGTAATTAGAATGAGTGAAAAACCAAATAAAATTGAATTTAAAATATTGGATTACAAACGATTAGAAAGTGATTTTGTATCTTTCGAATTAGAAGATGGAACTGTAGTAAAGGTTAAAGTTGATTTAGACCGAGTTGGAAAAGCTGTAGATTACAAAAATCCTGATGGTACTCCACATTATGCAATTAGCACTGCTGTCAAACTATCCATCATACCTCCTGATAAAAAATTCTCAGTAGAAAAAAAATCTATTAAAGGGACAAACACACATCCACCTGGACAAATGTTTAGTTAACACTGATTTATAATTCAGAAAAAGAGAAAACAATTCAT
>Ga0209988_10002344_pt1 | contig 12497 bp, 10 predicted proteins | sample N075metaG_FD_183115 | JGI IMG/M metagenome (GOLD analysis project Ga0209988, IMG submission 183115) | Deep subsurface microbial communities from Kermadec Trench to uncover new lineages of life (NeLLi) - N075 metaG (SPAdes) (version 2) | ecosystem: Environmental > Aquatic > Marine > Ocean trench... | reverse complement strand
GACCTTCAGGCGCGGCTAAGCGAACGTCGGCAATGTGCCAATAGGCGACATTCGGCATGCGACGCATACTTGGCCACAACCCGGCGATCACCTGCCTCGACATCTGCGAACTGGGAGCGGCCCATAATTCTATATGCGTCGAATTTGCTATCGCGGCGGGATATTTTCGCCATGCCCTAAATGAGGCGCATTCGGAGAACGAATAAGTCCTCCTGAACGCCTGCGTCATCGATGCCATTCTCCTTGGCGAACGAGACAACAGAAATCATTCGAGCTTTGAAATTTGCGTCGAAATGTTCACTACAGTATTCCGCGAGAAAGCGGGCGCGTCTCCAATTCTCTGAGCGGAGGGCGGTTTCGAATTCGTCAAGATACTCAGTCGGTGTTGTCATTTCCTCAACCTCACCCCTGGCCCGCCACCGTTTTCTGAGATGAACTCGACGCCCTGACTCTCGAACGCATAGGTGAGGCGGCCATAGCGGCAATGCTATGTCGGCATTGCGCCGGAATCCAGTCCTAGCGCCAAGCGGTCTCGGACGTCCGACTACGGACCCGAAGCGGCACTAAAGCGCCGAAAAGCAGACCTCGTATCGGCAGGCGCTGAACTTCGCCTTCGGGTCATTTGTGTGCATTCGCACCGGTTCGAAATTAGGTCGGTTTTCCGGCGGTGAATCGACATTCAGCCCTCAAGGTCGGCAATACGGCGGTGGGCCGACCTAGCCATGGTGTGCAGCGAACGGCAACTTTGTGCCATAGGCCGACATTCCATTTTTTCGAAGTGCATGGATTTCCGCATTACCGACAGCTACTCTCGATACTCGGGAGGACGAAGCATGGAACGGCGTCTCGCAGCCATTCTCGTGGCCGACATGGTAGGCTACAGTCGCCTGATGGCAGCCGACGAGGTTGGGACGCTCACCCGCCTGAAGCACCATCGAATCGAGCTGATCAACCCCAAGATTGCCGAATATGGCGGGCGGGTGGTCAAGACAACCGGCGACGGGCTGTTGGCTGAATTCCCGAGTGTTGTCGACGCCGTGCGTTGCGCCGTTACGATCCAGCTGGCGATGCTGGAGCGAGAGGCAAGCGTTCCGGAAGGTAGCCGCATTGCCTACCGGGTTGGCGTCAACCTCGGTGACATCATTGTCGAGGACGAGGACATTTACGGCGACGGGGTCAACTTGGCGGCGCGTCTGGAGTCCATTGCCGATCCGGGCGGTATTTGCGTCTCGCGCACGGTCGTGAACCACGTTCGAGGCCGGGTGGCCTCTGGCTTTGATGACTTGGGCAAGCAATTGGTCAAGAACATCCCCGAGCCCGTTCACGTCTTTCGCGTGCGCATGGTGCTCGAAGAAGCCGGTAGGGCGGATGTCGAAGCCAGCTGGTCGAAACGCTGGAGTCGCCCTTTCATCGCAATTCCTGTCGCTGGAATCGTTTTGATTGCTGCTGCGGTCGGCATCGTCCTGTGGCAACAATCGGTTCCGGATTTCACCCCTGCCTCGGTCGCGAAGATGGCCTATCCCCTGCCGGACAAGCCATCGATCGCCGTGCTGCCCTTCGCCAATCTTAGTGCTGATCCGGAGCAGGAGTACTTCGCCGACGGAATTACCATTGATCTCATCACCGACCTGTCGAAGTTCAAAAACCTTTTCGTGATCGCGGCCAACTCCACCTTCACCTACAAGGGCAAGCCGGTGAAAGTACAGACGGTCGCCGAGGATCTCGGCGTGCGTTATGTGCTGGAGGGCAGCGTCCAGCGTGCCGGCGACACCATCCGGATCAATGCCCAGCTGATCGACGCCGTGACCGGTCACCACCTCTGGGCCGAGCGATACGACTATGATCTGGAAGACATTTTTGCCCTGCAAAACGAGGTTGTCGCTAAGGTCTTGTCCGCGCTGTCGATCGAGCTGGAGCCGGGAAAACGGCACAACTCGATCCCGGCCGACACACTAGGCCCGGAAAGCTACGAGCTTTTTCAGCATGCAAGGACAACCTTGCCGAAGTATTTCGCCGACAATGACGATTTGCGCGAGGCACGCCAGCAGTTCGAGCGCGTGATCGAGCGCGCGCCCGACTTTTCGGGCGGCTATAGCGGGATGTCTCTGACCCACGCGCTCGCCGTCATGCGTGGATACACACGAACCCCGGACGAAGACGGAAAAAAGGCATTGAAATTGGCGCAGAAAGCCTTGCAACTCGACCCGGAGTCAGAATTCGCAATGCTCGCGATGGCGAATGCCCTGCAGGCTGTTGGCCAGGCTGAGGACGCGATCGCATTATTGAAAAAACTGGTCGAAGCTGTACCAAGCAGCGCCGACGCTCACGCGCGGCTCGGCCTGCTGTTGATCTGGGCCGGCCGGGCCGGGGAAGCGATCAAGCCGCTCGAAACCGCCATCCGGCTGAATCCTTATGTCGGCAGCCCGTATCTGATCCAGCTTGGCCTGGCCAATTTCACCCTGGGCAAATACGATGCGGCGATCATGGGATATGAGAAAAATTCTGCCCGCGGCGGACCGATCGACGATGCGGGACTTGCCGCCTGGGCCGCCTCGTACAACGAACTGGAGCGATCGGCCGACGCTGCAAAGACCCTGGCGAGATTGATCGATCGCTATCCAAGCACTCACCTTCGGTCCTTCTGGCTGCTGCGCAACTATACGAAGCCCGAGGACCGAGGGCGATTGACCGAGGTCTTCAAGCGAGCGAACATCCAGATGGACCGGCCTTACACGCGGTAGCGGGCCGGGCCATCGAGCAACCGTGCGATTTCCTTATTCCACGCTCACGGCGGGAGGGTCATCCTCGCGCAGAATATGAAACACTATATCCCTTACCCACTCCGTCGAACTACCATTTCTGGAGCGCATCGCGGTGTTGGGCGTCTCGTAAAACACCTCGCCCGGAGCTACTGTCCTGGACGTCATATCGTCGAAGTTGAACTCGTAGCTGCCTTCGAGGATGTAACCGAACAAGTGCCCCGGATGATAATGGCGACCGCCGACCCATCCGGGCGGACCTTCAACCAAAACAATTTGCACAATGTATCCTGGCAAGCCCTCCAGCTTCTGCTCCAACAGTAACGTGCTTTTCGCCTTCGGCGGCTCTGCGGTCTGCGCATTCAGTTCGCCGGCGGCAAAGGCCGCAATCCCGAACGTCACGATGGTTGCTAAGTTCGAAATAGTTGGAAGGAATCTTTTCCGCTTCATGATGCAGGTCCTCCTCAGAACGTCATGACAGATAGTCTAGCAGCCCCACACCTAATATATCAACCTTCGATGGGTTCAGTTGACCTGCCACGGTCGCAGCCGTGAGCTGCCGAATATCGCCATCCGAAATGCCAATCCGGATCGCTCCCTCGAAGAGATCGTACTTCACCGCAGGGCGATACCTAAGGTCGGTTTCGGGTCATGTGCCGACCTTCGCGACCCCTCTGCGCCATGTCTGGAAAGCAGCGATAACCAGACATTCAGCGCCGAATGTCGGCAAAGTGGCCATGATCGGACCTAGCCCCAGAGGGCGCTGAAGGTCCGGGTTGTGCCATGAGCCGACATAGCCCCCATTTCCGGATGGCCGTGAGCGCAGCTGTTCGGTCTATTTCTGCCTTTGGGTGGAAAGGCGACCATCAAATCTGAGCGATCCTGCTGTGAAATAGATAGCCTGAAATTGGTGGGGACGAATCCGGCAACTTAAACTTTACAGCAAGTTCCACCCAGGTAGAGCGGCTCTACCTGGGTGGAACTTGCTCCAGCCCCAAATTGTCATTCATGGGATGGTGGGGAGCGTCCAAACCGTCTCGATTTGCCGACGATCTGGTTGAGCTGCGCTTCTCGCCAGCCAGCGAGTTTCATTGTTCGCTCGAAGGCGTTGCCGGACGGCAGGTTCTGACCCGTATGCCTTGGCCCACCCGTCGTGCCAATCCCGCCCGGCGAATGGTCGTGACAACGGTGCCCATCCGCTCAATGCGACACTGCCCGCTCTTCCAGTCTGTGTGGCGCATTCAGACAACCCGATTTGCTCTGAGCTCTGCAATCCGGGCCTGGTCGAACCCCAGGTCTGCGAGGATCTCGTCCGTATGCTCGCCCGGATCCGGTGAGGCCGTGTCGAGAGACGCCGGTGTTCTGGACAGAACCAGCGGTTGACCGATCAGCCGGGTTTCCCCGCGTACGGGATGCAGAACGCTTTGCGCGATGCCCAGATGACGCACCTGCGGATCCTCGAACATCTCGTCTACCTTGTAGATTGGCCCCGCAGGGACGTCGATCTGCTCAAGGAGATCCAGCCATTCGGCGGAACTTTTTTCGGCAAAGATGGGTCGCAGGATCGCCCATACCTCGGGGCGGTTCTCAAGCCTCTTCTGCCCCGTGGCATAGGCTGGATCCTCGGCCAGTTCAGGGCGCCCGATCGCGCCGCAAAGGTTGCGCCACTGGCCGTCGCCGCCAACGGCGATGTTGATGAAGCCGTCCTTGGTCTCGACCACACCCATCGGGGTCGCATATGGATGGTCGTTGCCGGTCTGGGGCGGGACGTCGCCATCGACCAGATAGCGGGCGGCCTGAAAATCCATCAGGGCGATCTGGGCCTGCAGGAGCGAGGTGTGCACCCACTGGCCCGTGCCGGACTGCTCGCGTTCCGCAAGTGCGATCAGGATGCCGGTCGCGGCATAGAGGCCGGCGGTGGAATCGGCGACGGCTGTGCCTGCCCGCATCGGGCCCTCGCCCGGTTTGCCCGTCACCCACATCAGCCCGCCCATACCCTGGGCGATCTGATCGAAGCCGGCGCGCTTCCGGTAGGGGCCGTCCTGGCCGAAGCCCGAGATCGAGGCGAGGATGATCCGGGGATTGATGACTTGTAGCGCCTCGTAGTCGATGCCGAGCCGAGTTTTCACATCGGGCCGGAAATTCTCGACCACGACATCGGCGGTCCTGACCATGGAGCGGAAGATCTCAAGCCCCTCGGGCTGCTTCAGATTGAGCGTCAGGGAACGCTTGTTGCGGTGGAGATTGAGCATGTCGTAGCCGTGGCGCGGCCCGCTCATGCTGGCATTCGGATCGACGCCCGGAGGCGCTTCGATCTTGATCACGTCGGCGCCGAAATCCGCCAGCACGCGGCAGCAGGTAGGGCCCGCCCGGACCCGGGTGAGGTCGAGCACGCGCAGATGTTTCAGGGCGCAAGAGCGGTTCGGGCGGCTCATGTCAGCAGGTCTCCATAGTGAGGGGCGAGTGGCGCCAGACCGGCGGGCAGCCGGCCGTGCCAGTCGGTGATGCTCTGGAGCGCGGCGGCCGCCGACAGCAGCGACATGTCCGATCCCGGTGGCCCGACAAGCTGGAGAGCGACCGGCATCGCCCGGTCGTCGAAACCGGCGGGCAGGGCAACGGCCGGAAGGCCGAGGAAATTCGCGAAACGGGTGAAGGCGGTCATCGCGTAAAGGGTGCGCGGCGCGAACGATGGCATTTCCGGGTCGGTCTCGGCGAGCGGCGGGGTGCGGATCGCCATGACCGGAAGCGCCAGCATCTCAGCGCCACCGAGCAGCTTGTGGAAGGCATCCAGCATCGGCGCGCGCCGCGCGAGACTGTCAGCCAGCGATTTGTCGTCGATCTCAAGCCCTTTGCGCAGCCGCCGCACCAGCATCGGATCGAGCGAAGGATCGTCGAGCCGCGCGCGGTGGACGGAGGCTGCTTCCGCCTGCATCACGGTCAGCGTCTCGGCGCCGGCGGCCTCGAGAAGGGTGATCCCTTGACGTGGTTCCAGCGTGGCGCCGAGGCCGGCGAACGCATCCAGCGCCTGGCTGCAGGCGGCCTGGACGGAGGGTTCACTGGCGGCGAGCGCGTCCGTTATGACCGCGATCCTTTGCGGTGGACCGGCGTCCCGGAGCGGTGGCAGGCCGTGGGCAAGCACCGGCGCGGCGGCGATGATGTCCCGGACGCTGCGCGCCAGCAGTCCGATCGTGTCCAGGCTGGGCGACAACGGCATCGCGCCGCCGTCCGGAACGGTCCCGCGGGTCGGCTTCCAGGCGGTCACGCCGCATCCTTGTGCCGGCACGCGAAGCGAGCCGCCAGTATCCGAGCCAAGCGCGACAAAGGCGGCGCCCGACGCCACTGCGACAGCTGATCCGGAGGACGAGCCACCGGTCGCGAACTCCGGGTTCCACGGGTTTCGCGCAGCGCCCTGCAGCGGATTGACGCCGGAGGGTTGATAGGCCAGCGCGGTCATGCGGGTGAAGCCGATGCAACAGGCTCCCGCGCTGTCGAGACGGTCGAGCACGTCCGCCTTTTTGCCGTCCAGCAGACCATCGACCGGTTCGGCGAGCCCCCATGTCGGATTGCGGCCGGGTGAGCGGAACATGTCCTTGGCCGCGTAAGGCAGGCCGCGGAGCGGGCCATCCGCGGGGCGCGCGTCGGCGCGGCACAGGTCGACGAAAGGCGCGAGGCTGGTCTGGATCCTCTCCGCCACGCCGAGACACAGGCCAAACGCCTCGGCGCGCCCCGGTTCCGAAAGATCGGACCAGTCCTTCAGGCGGATCTGGGTCATGGTTCGGTTGACCGGGTCTGCGGCATGGCTGTCAGGACGGCAGCGGCGGCGCGACATCGGTGTAGACGGCCACCTCCGCGCCTCCGGTACCGTCCGCCTCGATGAACCAGTCGCCGATCTGGCTCGAGGTGACGAACACCGTATCGGACCGTTCCACCAGCAGATCGAGCGCCTTCTCAAAAAAGTAGGCGATGTGCGGGACCCCGACGATGTGCGGATGCAGCCCCAAGGTGAGGACGCGGGGCTGATGTTCCAGCTCGCGCTCGAACACGGCGAGTGTTGCCTGGAGGCGCTTCAGAAGCTCGTCGCTTGAACAGTTCTGCACCACATGGATCGGGACATCGTTGAGTTCCAGCGTGTAGGGCAGTCCGACCATCGGTCCATGCCGGGTGCGGATCCAGAACGGAAGGTCGTCCAGCACCCAGTCGTGCAGGAACTCGATGCCGTTGTCCTTGAGGATGTCTACGGTATCGGGCGTCTCGCCCAGCGCCGGCCCGAGCCAGGCGCGGGGAGCCCTGCCGGAAACCTCCTCAAGCTTGTCGAGACACCTGCGGATCACCGCCCTCTCGTCATCTTCCTGCTTGAGCGATTGCTGGAACCAGCCGTGACCCACAAGCTCCCAACCGGCTTCCAGAATGGCGGCCATGAGCGACGGATAGACGTCGGCCACCTGGGCATTGAGGAAGGCGGAGGCTTTCACGCCGCGCTGCTCGAGCATGTGCATGACACGGGGCATCCCGCATCGGAGCCCGTACTCCACCCAGCTGTAGTTCGGGATATCGGGCGGCTGCGGTTGCGCGCCATGCGGGGCGGGAATGATCCCGCGCGGCATCGGGCGGTCGAACGGCCAGTACTCGATGTTCATCGCCAGGTGAACCATGAGCGGCTTGCCATTCAGCGGCTCCAGCTTCGGCCGTTCGTTCGCCAGCTTGAAGGGAACGCGGGGATTGGACCACATGATGCTTTGACCTCCTGCTCGTGCCGGTCAGTCGATATGGAGCCGGGCGGCGCCTGGCTTCCATTGTACGCGGACTTCGGCGCCAGGTGCGGGCGTTGCGTCCGCGCCGGCATCGGAGATGACGCGCACGGTGAGTTCGGCGCCATTGGCCAGCGTAACCCGATGCGATGTCGTCAGCCCCAGATAGACCGTTTCGCGATAGGCGCCGGTGAGGCTGTGCCTATCGTCTCCAACCTCCGGCCCGGATGCAATCTGCAAAAGCTCCGATCGGATCGAGACCGCGACCGTGTCGCCTTGCGCCAAGCTCAGATCGCCCCGGCCGACGGCGATCGTGCCGGCGCCGACATCAACCAGCACGGTGTCGCCGCTGACCGATGCAACCACGCCGTCCAGCAGATTGTTCTCACCGACGAAACTGGCCGTGAACCGCTTTTTCGGGGCCTCGTAGATCTCCCGCGCACTACCCTGCTCCACCAGCTCGCCATTGACGATCAGGGCGATGCGGTCGGCGACCGTCATCGCCTCTTCCTGGTTGTGGGTGACGTGGAGGAAGGTGATCCCGACCTTCTCCTGAAGGTGCTTCAGCTCGAGGCACATGTCCTTTCTGAGCTTCGCGTCGAGCGACGCGAGGGGTTCGTCGAGCAGCAGAATGTCCCGGTCCAGCACCAGTGAGCGCGCCAGTTGGACGCGTTGCTGCTGCCCGCCGGACAGCTCGTGCGGTTTGCGCTCGCCAAGGCCCTTGAGGCCGACCATCTCCAGCATCGCCCCGGTCTTCGCCCGGATCTCCTCCTTCGGCAGCCTAGCCAGGGACAGCCCGTAGCCGACATTGCCCGCGACCGTCATGTGCGGGAACAGCGCGTAGCCCTGGAACACCATCGAGGTCGGCCGCTTGTCCGGCGGCAGGTCCGAGACATCCCGCCCGTGCAGCAGCACCCGCCCGGCGGTCGGCCTGAGGAAACCGCCGATCGTGCGCAGCAAAGTCGTTTTGCCGCCGCCGCTCGGCCCGAGCAGGACAAAATATTCCCCGGCGTAGACCTTCAGGTCGACGCCGTTGAGAGCAACCACCGAGCCGTAATGCTTGGAGAGGTTCGAGACCTCCACTGCCACCGGCCGTTCCACGTCCATTGGTTGCGGTCCCCGCTTTCTCATTCAGCCATCAGCGGCTGGGCCTTGGCGCGGGCCTCGCGCGCCAGGGCCTCGGATTTCAACAGCGTGTAGAGGATGATCGCGCCGATCACCGCGATCGCGATGAAGCTGACCAGACTGCTCATCGCATAGGACTGTTCCGACATCCCCTCGTTCAGCATCTGCGAGACGAGAACCGTGGTGAAAGTGTCGAAGCCGCCTTTCAGCAGGCTCGTGCGGGTGTATTCGTTGAAGCTGAGGATCACGCAAAATGCGCCGGCGCTGAACACGCCGGCGCGGATCTGCGGAAACTCGATGTCCCAGAATGCCCGCCAGCCGCTGGCGCCGCAGGCGCGCGCCGCCTCGGTCTGTTGTTCGCGATAGCGGCCCATGGTGATCAGGATCACGATGAACGCGTAGGGCAGCGTGTAGATCACGAGGCCAATGAGCGCCGTCGTGAACCCGAGATCGAACCAGCCGCTGAACCAGCCGACCCCCAGCATGTCGCCCAACGCCCCGAAAGCCCGGTTGAGGTTCTTGAAATAGACCAGCAGAGCCGAACCGAGGATGTCAGACGCCACAAACAGCGGTGAGAGCAACAGAAAAACCGTCAGCACCTTGCGCGAGGTCGCCTTGTAGAACTTCGCCGCCAGCAAGGCCAGCGGCACCGTGATCGCAGTGGTGGCGCTTGCCAGCGCCAGAGTCCAGGACAGCGCGTTCATCATCAGCCTGTCGGTGAAGATCACCGCGTACCATTCCAGCGTGAAGACATACTCGGCCGCGCCGAACCCGTTTTCGTTGAACGAGATATACATGACATAGAAGACGGGGCTCATCAGGGTGAAGACGATGAGCAGGAGGTAGGCCCATTTCAGGCGATAGGCCCACTTATTACCGTATTCGTCCTGCATCGCCCTGCCGTCAGCTGATGGGGTCGAGGATGCGGGTGAGGTCGAAGAGCCGGTGCCCGATATAGAGCAACAGCATCAGCGTCCCCATCATGATCGCGCTGATCGCCATCGCCAGCGGGAAATCGAGCGCCGCGATCGCCTGGGTCGCGATCAGGCCCGCATTGACGGCGCCGGGGCCGCCGAGAATGTTCGGCAACAGGGCGACGCCGATGCCGTTCACGAAGATGAAGACGCTGCCGGCGAAAATGCCCGGCGCCGCCAGTGGCAGGATGACGTCCCGGAAGGTGCGGAACGTACTGGCGCCGAGATCCTCGCAGATTTCGAAAATGTACTTTGGAATCGCCTCCATCGCCAGAAAGCCCGAGAACACGATGAAGGGCAGGAACGACATCACCTCGCCGATGATGACGCCGAGCGGCGTGTAAAGGATCGATGTAATCGGCTCGGAAATCACCCCGAGTTGTATCAGCGTGTCGTTCACCAGCCCATTGCGTTGCAGAACCGGGCGCAGGGCGAAGATGCGAATGATCTCCGAGACCATGAACGGCAGGATGAACAGCAGCACCACGCGATGCTGCGCGACCTGCGGGATGCGCCGGCGCACAAAGACCGCGATGGGAAAGCCCAGCACCAGGCAGATCAGCACCGCGATCAGCGAATGGTACATCGAGCTTAGAAAGTTTCCCAGCCGCGCCGAGGTGAAGAAGTTCTCGTAGGCGAAAAGGGTGAAACCCGGCTCCATCCAGAACTGGGTCCGCTCGAAGACGCTCCACACCGCGGTCAGCGCCAATGGCAGCGCGAAGAACACCACCAAGAAAATGACCGGCAGGTAGAACGCCCACCTCTGGAGGCGGCCAAGCAATGACCGTCCCCCAACTCCGGCCGCCCATCCGGGGCGGCCGGTGTCACCTTCCGTCGGCGAAGCCATCGATCAGGCGCCCTGAACCCGGGCCCACCAGTCCTGATAGTCGCGGATATGCGTCGGGAACACATTTTGCCACGAGTTTCCCTTGATCGCGTAACGCGCCTGCTTGTTGGCAAGGCGCTGCGTGATCAAATTGCGCGCCGCCTCGTCAAAGTCGTCCGGATTTGCCGCGACATACTCGCTGACGCCGCTCATCTGGGGGGCGAACCCGAATGTCGCCAGCGTCCGGGCGCCGAACCACGGTGAGAGATAGACATTCATCAGCCTGTAGAACGCCTCGTCCTGGCCGCGGCTGAGGCCTCCCTTGGTCAGCATGAAGACGTTGTTCCAGGTTTGGTGACCCTCGACCATCGTGCCATAGCGGATGTCCTTGCCGCTTTTCTTGGCGGCGACGATCTGCACCGGCTCCCAGCAGGACGAGACCAGGACCTCTTCCGAGGCAAGCAGGTTCACGCCGTTCTGGAACCCGTCCCAGAAGGTCCGGAACTGGCCCGCCTTTTTCTTCTCGATCAGGAACTGACAGACGCCCTTGACCTCGGCCGGCGTCATGTCGGACGGGTCCTCGATATCCTGCGCGCCGGTCTCTTTGAGATAGATCGCGGTGTTGGTCAGGGTCGGGCCGAAATCGTTCTGCATGGCGGCGCGGCCCTTGAACTGGGCATCGAACAGCGCCGCCCAGGAGTTCAGATCCTCGCCGATTTCCGAGTGGTTGTAGGCCAGGCTGTCGGCGTTCGAAATATAGGGGACCGCGACGATCTTGCCCTCGTGACGGATCGTTTCCGCCGCCGCGCCGCCTTTGTTGTAGATCGGCAGAATGTTCTTCCAGTTGGGGATGCGCGAAACGTCGAGTTCGGCGATTACGCCTTGCGAGGCCAGAGCATCCTCCATGCCGCCGCCGTTGTCCGACATGGCGTCGTAGAGCTTGTTGCCGTCGCCCACGATCATCTTCTGGATCGCCTCGTCGGCCCGCGCGCTCTTGGCGTTGTAGGCGATTTGGATGCCCGCCTGCGCCTCCATGGCGCTCCAGTCCTTCGCGCCGACCTTGGCGATCCCGATGGTCCAAAGCCGCAAGGGCTCCGCAGCGAGCGCGGAGCTTACCGGCAAACCCGCTGCGGCAACTGCAACGCTGGTTCCGGCTGCGGCCAGCAACCGCCGGCGGGTAAACTCGAGCTGGTTCATGTTCTTCCTCTCCTTTTTTGTCTCCTGGGTTGTTGGTTTTGTCGAGTGAGTACGGATGCCCCAAAAGACTGGTCGCGGCGCGCCTTCGACCGCGCTTCCGAAATGTGTCGCCCTCGCATGCGAACAACGCGAAAAATCAATCGACACGAAATGGTCTGGACCGTTCCGCGTGACTATTGCGCTCCTTCGTGCACCAGCGCACGTTCTGCATTCCACTGTAAGCTAAATTGCGAGCTAGACAACTTGCTTGATCATCGCCCCAACGGCAAAGCATAGGAAGACACCATGGACCTTGGCCTGAAAGACAGACGCGTGCTTGTCACCGGCGGCTCGAAAGGCATCGGGCTGGCGACTGCGATCGCATTCGGCAACGAAGGCGCGAACATCGTCATCGCAGCCCGCGATGAAGCCGCGCTTGACGCAGCGGCCGGAAAGATTCGCGAGGAGTGCGGCGCGGAGGTGGAGGAATTTTCCACCGACCTCGCCGAGGATCGCGAACGCGAACGGCTGTTTGCGACTTTTCCCGATATCGATGTTCTGATCAACAACGCGGGCGCAATCCCGGGCGGCGGTATCTTGGATCTGACGATGAATCGCTGGCGTGAAGGATGGGCGCTGAAGGTGTTCGGCTATATTCACCTCTGCCAGCTTTATATTGGCGCCATGAAGGCCCGCCAGTCGGGCACCATTGTCAACATCATCGGCATGGGCGGCCGCGCGGTGCGGCCCGACTATATCTGTGGGGCGGCGGGTAATGCGGCGCTGATCGGATTCACGAACGCCCTCGGAGCCGAGACACCGCGCCACAATGTGCGGGTCTTCGGCATCAATCCGTCACCAACGCTGACGGACCGGATCGTCACCCTCT
>Ga0209988_10002343_pt1 | contig 12497 bp, 11 predicted proteins | sample N075metaG_FD_183115 | JGI IMG/M metagenome (GOLD analysis project Ga0209988, IMG submission 183115) | Deep subsurface microbial communities from Kermadec Trench to uncover new lineages of life (NeLLi) - N075 metaG (SPAdes) (version 2) | ecosystem: Environmental > Aquatic > Marine > Ocean trench... | reverse complement strand
GGATGCCCAATATTTTGCAGGCGAAGGAAGAAGCCGTATGGCTTCATGAGGGTCTGGGGAGACATCATTTTCGAATTTCCACCGATATTCCCATGGCGCAGCGATATTTCGATCAGGGCATGATTTTGATGTATGGGTTTAATCATGCGGAAGCCGCACGATCCTTCCAGTATGCGCAGAAACTTGACCCGACCTGTGCCATGTGTTTTTGGGGGGAAGCGTTGGTGTTGGGGCCGAATATTAATGCTCCGATGAATGATTCGGCAGTGCCTCAAGCCTTTGCTGCGGTGCAACGTGCTTTGGCATTACAAGAGAATGCGACAGGAAAAGAACGTGCACTTATTCAGGCTGTGGCGAAGCGATATGTCAAAGACGGTCTCGTTGATCGATCAGTCTTGGATGTTACCTATGCAGAAGCCATGCGTCAGGTCGTTGTGCAGTTTCCCGATGATCCTATCATTGGGGCGTTGTTGGCTGAAGCGTTGATGGATCTGCATCCTTGGGATTTTTGGACAAGAGAGGGAATGGCTCAACCTTGGACAGCAGAAATCGTCTCCACGTTGGAGCATGTTCTAGATCTCAACCCGAATCTTCCCTTAGCTCATCATCTGTATATTCATGCGATGGAAGCATCGCCCCATCCTGAAAAGGCTTTACCCAGTGCTTCACGCTTGCCGGCGTTGGTTCCTGGGTCCGGTCATCTGGTGCATATGCCAGCGCATATTTATATTCGGGTGGGGCGGTACCGTGATGCGGTCGCCGCGAACCAGAATGCCGTCAATGTGGATCAGTATTATTTGAAGCATTCACATGTTGACAGTATGTATACGGAAGCCTATGTTCCGCACAATTATCATTTTTTATGGGCGGCGGCGAGCAAGCTGGGGCGACAGACATTAGCCATGCAAGCCGCGAAGGATACGGCGGCTCATGTGAGTCCTGAAGCGATGCGGGAGCCCAGGTTTGCCGGGACGCTTCAACATTTTTGGTTGATGCCGCTGTTGACCAAAGCGCTGTTTGGACAGTGGGAGGAAATTCTTCAAGAACCTGTCCCGCCCGCTGATTTAGTCTACCCTGCCGGCATTCGGCATTATGCCAGAGGTTTGGCTTTTCTTCGACAAGGTCAGCTAGATCAGGCCAACGAAGAACTTGATCGTTTAATGGACATTGCCAAGGATCCGGCTGTTGCTGATTTGACCATTTTTGATTTGAACACGATTCCCCACATTTTGAATATTGCTCAAGCAGTCTTGGCTGGAGAGCTTGCCGCAGAACGAGGAAACTATGACGCTGCGGTCGTTCATTTACAACAGGCTGTTGAAATTGAAGACGGCTTGAACTATACGGAACCGAAAGATTGGTATCTTCCGCCACGCCAGGTTTTAGGCGCCGTGCTGTTGAAAGCCGGGAAGCCTGACGAAGCCGAGCAGGTGTATCGAGAGGATTTATTGTATCATCCGCAAAGTGGGTGGTCGCTCTTTGGTCTTGTCCAAAGTTTACAGGCCCAAGGAAAGACGCAAGCCGTCAAGAGGATGAAGCAGGACTTTAAACAAGCGTGGGCAGATTCCGAAGTCACGCTGACCAGTTCACGCTTTTAAGGGTTCGCCAAATAAGCACTTTCCAGAATTCGTGCCACCGAAGATTTTTTTCTCGTGGTTCTCTCTCCGTGTATTTAAGTTCTTCCTGACAATTTCCGATCATAGCTTCACAATGCTTTTGTTGATAGGGCTTGTTGTGGGCGACTAAAGGAGTGAACCTGGTGGCACATTTCCTGGTCTTTTGTATGAATCTTTCACTATCTAGACGGAGGCTTTCTTGAGTCGTCGATCAATTGGCATTCCCTGTGCCACGATCCCAAACGGTAGCAATGGTGGTGGGTTAACTCGTTTGGAGGCCATTGCGGAGCGACGATCAGTTCCTGGTGTGATGTTATTTGCCGGGACGGGTGATGTGCTCTTTATGAATGCGGAAGCCGAAACGTTGACCCGTCAGATTATGGCAGCACGGGCTGAGGCTGGAGCGCAGGAAGTGTTGCCAGCCGAAATTCGGGATTTGTGTGTCTCTCTTCGCAATGTTTTAGAACACGACGATCAAGCGCATTCTGAAGGGCAGCCTGAGTTGCGGCGGGTTGCAGGTGATTTGCCGACTCCCGTGTTGTTTCGTGGGTTTCCGTTGGCGCCTCATTCAAGCAATGATGATGCCTGCATGTTAGTACTTATGGAAAAAATCGGTCGGGAACGGCGCATCGTCTCTGATCAAGCCAAAGAGCAGTTCCGGTTGACTGACCGCGAAGTGGAAATTGTGAAATATGTTAGCGATGGTTGGACCAATAAGAAAATTGCTCAACATTTGGGTATCAGTGAACATACGGTGAAAGAACATGTGAGGCACTTACTCAAGAAAACGAAAAGTACCACCCGCACGGGCATTCTTGCCCAAATTTTTCAAGACACATAACATATCTTTCAAATTCGCTACGCCGTCCTCTCTTTTCTTCCTTGATTATCAAAGTCCTTCCGTGGATAATCCCTGCCATGTCTTGGTGTATATGGCAATGGCCGTCAGGCCTCCTCTGTGCGTTGGCGGTTCCGACTCTGCATGAGACCATTCAGCTTGATGAAGCGGGTTTGGTGCAGGCCCTTCAACGTGGAGATGAAGCGGTGTTTTCTTCGGTGATGGACTGGTATTCCGGATCCTTGCTGCGATTAGCCATGGCGTATGTTCCAAGCCGGGCGGTGGCGGAAGAAGTGGTGCAGGAAACCTGGATGGGGGTGCTGGAAGGTATTGGCCGGTTTGAGGGTCGTTCGTCGTTTAAAACCTGGTTGTTTCGCATCCTCACGAATCGAGCGAAGACTCGTGGTACACGGGAGCGTCGCTATGAGCCGTTAGGGTTAGCTGGCTTGAATTCCGAAGGCGAAGAAGGTCCTTCGCTTGAAGATACGCTCTTTGTCACGGAAGGTTCCGGGAAAGGGCATTGGATCGATCCTCCACAAGGGTGGGATCCGGATACGCCGGAACGGGCGTTGTTGTCAAAAGAATGCCGGATGGCGATTGAAGCGGCGATTCACGGTCTTCCCGACAAACAGCGGCAGGTCATCACCTTACGAGATGTGGAAGGCATGAGCTCTGAAGAGATTTGTAACATCCTTGATATTAGCGAGACCAATCAGCGAGTACTTTTACACCGGGCTCGTACGAAAGTGCGCCGTGTGTTAGATCCGTATGTTCGTGGAGACAATATCTAGCGGCAATGGACAACAATTTTAAACAGCAACTCATGGGCTATATGGCCGGTAATTTTACCTGCAAAGAAATGGCTGAGTTGGTCACCGATTACCTGGAAGGCTCGTTGACGCTTACCCAGCGGATTCGTTTTCAGATGCATATGGGGCTGTGTCTGGCCTGCCGAAACTATTTAAGTCAAATGAAATATACGGTGGCTACGTTGCGGCAATTGCCTTCCGACCCCATTCCTCCCAAAATAAAAGAGGAATTGCTTCGACGGTTTCAGACATGGAAAAAAGGGAAATCTTCCTAAATCTCTCCTTCGGACTCTCAATGAAATTCTTCTCAATGCAGAGCTTTGTGTGAGACAACCGGGCTATCGTTTTTTTGTCATAGGCATAGAACAAAGGAGTGTGCAATGGCGCTGAAAGAGTCCACGATGCTCGCGTTAGGGACACCAATGCTGGATTTCGCGTTGCCGGACGTTCGCTCTCAAGAGATGATCAGGCCGAAGACTTTTCAGGGCAAGGCTGCATTGCTGGTAATGTTTATTTGTCGGCATTGTCCTTATGTTGTGCATGTGCAAGATGAGCTCACAAAGTTGGGATGTGATTATCAAGATACGGATCTTGGTATTCTTGGGATCAGTAGCAATGATGCTGCAGGATATCCTGCCGATGCTCCACAACGGCTTCAGGAAATGGCTGAACAATTAGGTTGGCCATTTCCCTTCTGCTATGACGAAACACAAGATGTTGCCAAAGCATTTACCGCAGCATGCACGCCGGATTTTTTTGTGTTTAATCGGCAGCGATGCTTGGTCTATCGAGGGCAATTGGATGGAAGCCGACCGGGTAATGGCCAGCCGGTAACCGGTCAGGATTTACGTGCTGCTCTTGATGCGGTATTAGCAGGACAGCCCGTTTCGAGTCAGCAGCGTCCCAGTGCAGGATGCAATATCAAATGGAAGTCTGGCAATGAACCGGATTACGCGTAACAGGGCAGAAGGGAAAAGTGAAAAGGTGAAGGAAGTGACTGAAAGGTGAAGTGAGAAGCATGTAAGACAATACGAAAGTTATTTCCTGTTTTCTTCTTCGCTCTTCTAGCTTCTCCCTTTTTACATTTCCCTTTTCACTTCTTTTGTAAAGACAATATCTCCGAAGTAGGCGATGGCGCTTTCCTTGGTATTATCCGTATCAGTCATGATCGCTATCCCTGAAATTTTTGGCGGATCGTATCCAAACGCATTCTTGTAATCCTCGTAGATATTCCGTTCTTCGGTGATCCATTCGTTCAGTCGGGTTTCCCCGCTTTCAATCACGATCATAGTGACTCGGTTGGTGAACGGGTTCGGAACCATGGTGCCGATAGGACTGTTGTTTGCCCAAATATAATTAATGGCGCCAATTGGTGGATACTGCCCGTAAAGGAATTTAGCGGTTTCATATTTGGCTTTTTCGAAAAAGCCGACTTTGCTGCTGTCATATTCAAACGTAATGTATAAGCGGGCTGGATAATCGTCTCCGGATTTTTCTGTGACGTCCCCGTTCTTTAACACATTTTCGACTTTCCAATGCCATTTCACGATAGGGTATTCTTTGGGGTCGATCGTGATTTCTCTGGTCATTCCTGAAGATGATTGATGACTGGATGCTTTGACGACCACTTGGTCTCCATCCTTGACGAGTTCATATTTCGTGTGGGTTGGAATTTTTTCAAAGGTCAGTGGTTTCCAATCGGGAGGAAATGTTGTGCCGGGTTGGGCTTGTGAAAATATTCCAACTGGCAAGTATTCGTTGGATTCTGTAGATTCTGCAATGACAACAGGAGAACTGACGAACACAAGAGCCAGCCCCAACGTTATTGAAGCAACTTGTCGAGGGAGTCTTGCTGGTAACCGCATCGTTTCTTTTCTCAATTTTCAGCGGGACCACGAAAAGAGCTTACTCATCCACTGTTTTTTGCTGTCAGTGAGCGTGGTTTTTTTCCAGGCGTTCGCGGTTCTTTTAATCACCTCCGCTTGCGTGGGATAGGGATGAATGGTACTGGCGATGGTACTCAATCCGAGCCCCCCCTTCATCGCCAAAGTGTATTCACTAATCATATCGCCGGCATGTGCAGCCACAATCGTCGCGCCAACGATCTGATCTGTGCCTTTTTTGACATGGACTCGTGCAAACCCTTCATCTTCTCCATCGAGGATGGCTCGATCCACTTCATTGAGATGAAAGGTGAAGGTATCGAGTTCAATGCCTTTGGCTTTGGCATCCTTTTCATACAAACCGACATGAGCGATTTCCGGCTGAGTATAGGTTGCCCAGGGAATGATAAGGGTGTCCGTGCTGGCATAGCCCAGTCCGAACGGATGGGGGAATAAGGCATTTTGAATAACAATCTGGGCTTGGGCATCAGCGGTGTGCGTGAATTTGAACGGAGAGCAAATGTCACCTGCAGCAAAAATTTTGGGATTGGTGGTTTGCAGTCGATGGTTGACTTTTACACCTTTAGAGTCGAAATCCACATCGATGGTTTCCAGGCCTAATCCATCGGTGTTCGGGGATCTGCCAACACTCACTAAAACTTCGTCAACGGGGATGTCATACTGTTGACCATGAGAATCAACGGACATGTGCTTCACTCCGTCGACTAATGTGACATGTAAGTCTTTCCCGCAGCAGAGGAGTTGGACTCCATCCTTGAGTATTGATCGTTCTATGATTTCTGACGCATCCGTATCTTCATTGGGCAGAACGCCATGCAAGGCTTCGACTAAAAATACCTGACTGCCAAAGCGGGCGAACGACTGTGCCATCTCACAGCCAATAGGGCCTGCACCAATCACCCCAAGACGAGCGGGGAGGTCTGTCAGAGAAAAAAAGGTTTCATTCGTCAGGTAATTGATGAGATCGAGTCCGGGAATTGGAGGTGCGCTTGCGCCTGCGCCGGTGCAAATCACCGCTTTGGCAAATTGGAGATTCGTTCCATCGACATTAATGGTGCTTGAGCTAGTAAAGCGGCCATTGCCAATGAAGACATCGACTCCAAGTTTTGAAAATCGATCGGCCGAGTCGTTATGGCTTATGCTCGCCCGTATTTTACGCATGCGGGCCATGGCTGCGCCGAAATCCCGTTTGACTTCCCCGGGCACATACAGTCCGAATTGTTCGGCATCTCTGACAGCCTTCCATGCCTTTGCGGCCCGTATGATTCCTTTCGAGGGCACACAACCGACGTTTAAACAATCGCCGCCCATAAGATGGCGTTCGATCAGAGCGACTTTGGCTCCAAGGGCGGCACTGATCGCGGCTGTGACTAATCCAGCCGTTCCGGCTCCAATGATCACCAAATTATAGCGGCCCGATGGTGTGGGATTTTTCCATTGTGGTGGATGGACATTTTTGATCAATTCTTCATTGAATTGATCCTGCGGAAGAATGAATGCCGGGTTGTGTGTCGTGTGAGCCGTCTTCATGGGATGCCTCGAGATTTCTAAAAGGGAATGCGTTTGTATTTATGCTTGTCCTGAATCTGGACTTTTGCTTGTCCATTTTCGATAGGCGATGGGCATCAGGGCTAAGAGACCTAAGAAGGTAAATGCTAATAAGACTGGTGGGCTGGCGATTTCGCTTAAGGTATTGATGGAGCCCAGTTGCCGTCCGGCAAAGGCAAAGACGAAGCTGCCGGGAATAATTCCAAGGGAGGTGGCCATGATATAGGTGCTCAGGTTGATTCGTGTGAGGCCCGAGACAAGGTTAACCAGGAAGAAGGGAAAGGCTGGAATGAGTCGTAATGTCATAAGATAGCTGAAGGCATTTTTGGCAAATCCGGATTGAATGGCGTTCAAGCGATCACCAAATTTGCGTTCGACCCAATCTCTTAAGATGTATCGTGCGGCTAAAAAGGCGAGGGTCGCCCCGACGGTCGCGCCGATATTCACAATGAATGTTCCTGTCACGCTGCCGAACAGGAAGCCTCCTGTTAATGTGAGGATGGCTCCGCCTGGCAGAGACAAGGTGGTTTGGAGTATGTACACGAGAATAAACACCGTCACGGCAAGTGCAAAATGCGACTCGGTGTAATTCAAGAGGAGTGTGCGATTGGCTTTGATGGAGTCAAGGGATAAATATTGCCCCAGATCAAAGTACATAAAGCCTCCTATTCCAATGAGAAAGACGATCCCTGTGAGGATCTTGCCCATAGAGGAACTCGGTGAATCGTGTGCTGTGGTGTCAGAATGAGCCATGCGGGACTCCATTATGGTGGTTTTCATGAAAATTCTCCAGTTGTTTTCGTAATATTTTTTGATTGTCTTTTGTTGTTACCGTTCTCAGTTGGTTTCCTCATAGTCCAGCCTTGAGGGTATTTGTTACGAACAAAAAATAATGTTATGGCAGTAAGATTGTAACGATGAGCCTGTGTTATCGGACTCTCAACTGAAAGATCTGTCAGGATATTCAGTGGTATGCCAATGTCTTCAGTTATTGGAAAATGGATACTCGTTTTGCTGGCATTCGCTGGTCTCTACGGGTTGATTCAATTCACATCTCTTGAGGAGATCCTCACTCCCTCGAAACTCACAGCTATTCTGCGTGAAATGGGGATTGTTGGTCCCTTCGCATTGATGGGGCTGATGACATTGGCTGTGGTCGTCAGCCCTATTCCTAGCCTACCCATAGATTTAGCAGCTGGTGCGGCGTATGGGCCGTTTTGGGGGGGCGTTTATGTGTTGATAGGCGCTGAGTTGGGAGCCATCATCAGTTTTCTTATTGGCAGGGCTTTGGGACGGGACGTCTTGAGCCGATGGCTGAAGCGGGATATCACATTTTGTGAGCAATGTTCGGATCGTCATTTGCTGGGCTTCATGATTGTCGCCAGGCTGGTGCCTGTTTTTTCCTTTGACATTGTGAGTTATGGCGCAGGCCTGACCAAGATGAGCCTCAAGGCGTTTGCTTTGGCAACTTTGGTGGGGATGGCGCCTCCCACGTTTGCCTTCACTTATCTAGGAAGTGCGGTGGTGACTGTGCAATGGCCGTTGATTCTTGCCGGCGGACTGTTAATCGTGCTTGTTCTCTTGTTGCCGAAGTGGATGATGACACATCGGGATTCCTGGTGGGTTCAAGCGTTGCAAGGAAAGTCTATGGCTCCAGTTGCGCCGCCAACCGATGCCAAAATGAAGGACGATCAATGTGGCTGGTGCGGAAAGCCAGGGGAAAGCAAGGAACGCTAATCTACGATGTCGGAGGCAGTTTAAGGACCTGAGGCAAAACAACTTTGACATCTCGCATCCCATCTTCGCACCATCTTTGAACGGACCTTAATCGAAAAAGCCTCAACATAGCTGTGCTATGTCTCGACTTTTTCTCAATCGTTCCGTCCAAATCCGTCACAAATCTGGGCGCGATTTGCCCCAAGTTATTTTGTCACAGGTCCTTCGCAAGTTCTTCGGCAGGGTACGTGAGGATTTCGGCCAAGGTGGGATGGTAATGAGGCATTCGCAAGAGATCACGAACCGTGCCATGAAAATACATGATGGCGATGAGTTCGTGGATGAGTTCGGAGGCTTCCGGTCCAACGATATGTCCTCCGAGAATTTTACCTGATTGAGGGTGACAGAGGATTTTGACATGCCCGTGCAATTCACCCAGACAGAGTGATTTTCCATGATCGTTAAACGGGTAAGAGGCCATGAGATAGGGAATGTGGTGAGTACGACATTCTCGTTCCGATAAGCCGACGCTGGCTACCTGAGGATCGGTGAACATGACTTGAACGTTGAGCCGGCCATCATATCGTTTGGCGGGCTGGTCTGAATGGACCGCGTTCCAGCCTGCAATTTCCCCTTGCTCAATGGCGATATGGACAATTTCATGGAGTCCGTTCACATCGCCAACCGCAAAAATATGTGGTTGAGATGTTTGCATGGTTTCGTTGACCGCAATGGCTGTATTGTTGATATTCACCTGAGCGGACTCTAACCGTAAGCCATTGATATTGGGGCGCCGTCCAAGGGCTTGCAGGATAGTGGTCGCTGTGATGTGCCGTGGCTGGCCATGATGCAGGAAATGCACGGTTTTTTGTCCATCCGACGATCGCGTTACCCGTTCAATAGAGGTATCGGTATAGATTGTCATGCCTTCTTCCTGGAGTTTGGCTTCGACCGGTTGAGCCAAGTCTTCATCTATTTGCGACATGATATGTGCGCTTCGTTGAATCACACTGACGTGGACGCCGATTCGTGAAAAAAACTGAGCCAGTTCCAGGGCAACCGGACCGCCGCCTAAAACGATCATGGAGTCGGGGGCTGTGCGGAGCTCCAAGGCATCGTCGCTAGTGAGATAGCCGGCTTCGTGCAATCCGGGAATGGGAACATGGGAGATCACTGATCCCGTAGCAATGATGAAGGCCTTTGCTGAGAGTTGGTGAGGTCCGGCTTGTATTAATGTGGGGGAGAGAAAGTGAGCCTGTTCTTGATAGAGCGTAAATCGGGGATGATGTAACGCCTCAATGCGATAGTCAGTGAATTCCTTGATTAACCGGTTTTTTCGATCGATAATGGCGCTAAGATTGGCTTGAAAATTAGGGGAGCGAAGGCCGAATTCAGGCGCTCGACGGATAAGCGCGGCAATATCCGAAGAACGAAGAATGGTTTTTGTGGGCATGCAGCCGCGTAAAATACAGAGTCCACCGAGCGGGCCATGATCAATGATTCCTACATTGGCTTCTTCCGCTTCCGCTGTGCGTGCCGCAGCATATCCGGCCGAACCGCCTCCGATGATGATGACATCGTGGGTGATGGAAGATGTGGGTGCTCTTGAGGGTTGAGTCATGGGGAAAATATTAGAAAAAAGGTGAATGATGAACGAAATGTTTCAAGCCAGGAACATACATGGATGGATCGTGAGCATGATGGTGGTGTGTGTGCTGATGGTGAACGGGTGTTTCCCGCAGTCTGTCCCCTTGGCAATGTTGCCGATGGAAGAGCCGGAAGCGGCGGCGCTCAATTTGAAAGGAATTGATCAGTACCATGTGGGTGAGTGGAAATCAGCTCTTGATTTTTTTGAATCGGCGTTGCGGGTGAATCCGTTGTTGGTTGAAGCACATTTTAATGCAACGCTGGCTTTGCATCAATGAGATCGTCACAAAGAAGCGACGCGGCATTTTCAACGGGCTGGAGAGCTAGCCCCCGATAACCGATCAATTCTCGATTCTACCCCTGTATCGCAATCATCTGGGCTTGTCGTCAACCCTTGAGCGCCATGTGAGCGGAGGCTATCGGTATCACGGGGAATAGTGAAGAGTGAGAGGGGATAAGGAAAAAGGAAAGGGCGTCAGATGCCGAAGAAAGCCAAATTCACCCGGTTAGGGAAGAGAATCAGCGGCTCTAGATTGATCTGGATATTTGAAAAAATGGCGGATTTGCTTTGCCGACGAGTTGAAGTCATATCAGTAAGTCCAATTTACGATAAGCGAAAAAACATTTTTTGTGTAATCAAAGATGCCTATGTTGGAATCGTTGCGAACATGTTGATATTGATATATCAAAGAAAAGTTGTAGGGCAACTCTTCAATAAGTTGGACGAGATGATTATATTGAATATCTTTTCGCTTCACTGTCCCTGGAGCAGTGGTGGGGAAAAAAGTGTTGGGGCCGGCATTATAATTCCGCCAATGAATATCCAAGCTATATCGCAGTCTAAAGGTTGGTATCGGTAATGAAAGTTGTCCTCCGGTTAAAAACTTGTGGCCACGGTAGGTGAAATTTGTACCATCAGTATTTTCATTGTCATATTGATATCCGAAGCGGACAAAATGAGCGTCGTTAAACAGTCGAAATACATGAGAAAACCCGACCATAGTATTAAAGCCGTCTCGTGTATCAGGGCCAAAAAACCGTGCATCATTATTAGAGGGTTCGTTGTAAAAGGCTTTGATTTGGTATCGGAAAATTCCTGAGGTCAAATTGCCCACACTTCCGAGAAGAGGCAGATTGAAAGACGGTTCCACGAGGAGGAACGACAGACTGGGATTATGTCGACTGAGGAAGGCGACGTTGTCCAACAATAAATAATCAAATGAATACTCCAGTCCAACCTGATAGGGATTTTCTAAAACTGTCCCCCGGTAATAGGCCCCGGTGCCTATTATATGATTCTGTGTATTCAGGCGAGAGAGGTTGTCGTTGAAGTTCAGCGTTTGAAAAAATTGGTAATTGATGGTGGACTCAAAAGGGCCATGACGCAGCCAGGAATAATCGAACAAGACAGAAGTAAGAAATCCAGGCGAGGTGGTTTTTCGACTGCGGAGGCTTTGAGCAATAGGATCATTGCTGACATTGGGATTAATGGCCACATTATCGTCATAGAAGCCACCTACGCTTATTTGTATGCGCAAACGCTTTTTTTCTTGCGGAGTCCGTCGTCCTGCCGCTAAGGCGTTTCGTAATTGAATAGCGCCCTGCGTGAGAGGTGAAACCGCTTGAGCGAGTAAGGCTTCGTCAAGTTGCACAATGGCCTGTTCAGGGATGCCAAGGACGCCCAAAATTAAACCGCGATAAAACAACGTGAGTTGTTTAATGTCTGGATCTTGTGAACGGTTCATTTGAAAGGCTTCAAGTGCCTTGTCGTACTCTTTCTCCCGATACTGGAGGAACCCGACATAAAATCCAAGATCCTCAATCTGAGGTTGTTTCTCATAGACCTTCAACAACAAAGGGGATGCCTTGTCATAGTTATGAAGAGCAAAGTGTGCAACGCCCAGTTGATACCGATAAAATAAATCTGAAGGTCTCAGTTCGAAGGCGGTCTGAAGGTGGGTAATGGCGGTGGCGGATTGTTTTTTCGCGAGGTAGGTAAGTCCTAAATAATACAAGATACGGGAATTATTCGGATCCAACAATTGGGCTTGTTGGAGAAATTGCAAGGCCTCATCATATTTTCCTTCATCATACGCTAAAGTGGCTTGGGCTAAGAGGACCTCAGCTTCTCCTTGTTGAGCGTAACTTGGAAAAACACTCAATGCGAATTGACTAAAGAGAATGCAGACAAGAAGCGACATTGAAAGGGAGACCTTGAAAGACCTTCTTGGAGTGATGGGGAAAAGAGGAGTGAACATGGCTTTCTCCCACCTAAATTGAGCGATTCTCTTGCAGCCCCTCAGTTTTTGGTATTAAATTCCGCTGGGAGCCTCCCCATTCGGGCAAAGCGAGCTCTCGGGATGCCGAATCGTGAAGGCGAGGGCACTCATGGGGTAAAATGTGGGAACAACTCTCAGTC
>Ga0209988_10002342_pt1 | contig 12498 bp, 14 predicted proteins | sample N075metaG_FD_183115 | JGI IMG/M metagenome (GOLD analysis project Ga0209988, IMG submission 183115) | Deep subsurface microbial communities from Kermadec Trench to uncover new lineages of life (NeLLi) - N075 metaG (SPAdes) (version 2) | ecosystem: Environmental > Aquatic > Marine > Ocean trench... | reverse complement strand
TCTTCCTCAAATTGTTGACTTGAAGTGCATGCATAGGGTGACGGGTCCGGGAGTGATCAGTGGTTATTATACGGGTGAATCAAAATAAAGAAATGGCTCCGTAGGGTGGGCATGAATGCCCACCCTACGGGTAACATGACAAATGCCCTATGGACGAGAGGTGGCTTGCTGTTTACTCTGTGCGAACGGTCGGATGAAAGATATTGCATGAATAAATTTTTCCTTTTTGTAGTGCTGGTGTTTCTAACGTTGCCCGCAACTACCCTGGCTTTGCCGGATTCGAACCAAATTGAGTTCAGCAATTGCACGCTCACCCTTCCCGGAACCCAGCTAACCGCCAAAGCCCGATGTGGGTCTTTGGAAGTTGCTGAAAACCCGGCAGAGCCGGCCGGCAAGCGAATCACACTGAAAGTGGCGGTGGCGCCTGCTACCGGTAAGTCCACCGAAGATGATCCGGTATTCTTTTTTGCCGGCGGGCCCGGACAAGCTGCCAGTGAAGCCTGGGTGATGCTGCGACCGGTGCTGAACAAGATCCGCAAGACCCGCGATATCGTCATGATCGACCAACGCGGTACCGGCCAATCCAACAAACTGGCTTGCGAATCCGATGTGGCTGAGGACCTCAATCAGGAAATTGATTGGGATCTGATCCGCGCCGAAACAGAAAAATGCATGGCTGGTCTCGACGCTGACCTGCGTATGTATACCACTACCATTGCCATGGGTGACTACAACCTGGTACGTGAAGCCATGGGCTATGACAAGATTAATATCATGGGTGTGTCTTACGGCACCCGCGCCGCCCAGGTGTATTTGCGGCTATTCCCTGAAACGGTCAGAACTGTGACCCTCGACAGCGTAATACCCATGCAACTGGCGCTGGGTCAGGAACATGCGTCCATGCTGGATCGTGCGGTTGAGACAGTATTTGAAGATTGCGCCGCGGATGAGACCTGTAATTCACTCTACCCGCGCCACGCTGAAGAACTGAAAGCCCTGTTCACGCAACTCCGCGACGAACCACAACAGATCACCATCATCAACCCGACCAGCGGCAAACCCCAGGCCATGCATTTGTCTGCCGACACCCTGGCGGTTGCAATCCGTTTTCTGAGTTACGCCAGCGAAACCCAGGCCCTGATTCCACTACTCGTCCACGAAGCCTTGACCAGCGGTGATCTGTCAAGGTTGGCCATCCAGGCGATACTCGTCATGACCGGCCTCAATGAGATGCTCAGCAAGGGAATGGAGCTTTCGGTGCTGTGTAGTGAAGATTATCCGTTCATTGATTTCAACGCTGACTACAGCAACACCCTTATGGGCAATATATTTTTGCAGCTCATCGACCTGCAATGCAAAGTCTGGCCACATGGGGAAGTCCCTGAAGGCTTTCACCAGCCGGTAATCTCAAACCTACCGGTATTATTGATGTCCGGTGAGCGCGATCCGGTCACCCCGCCAAAGTATGCCGCCCAGGCTGCCGAGACCTTCCCAAACAGTCTTAACCTGGTTGCCCGGGGCCAGTCACATTCCGTCATGCGCCAAATTTGCATGCGCGACATTGCCACTGAATTCATAGAAAAGGGCAGTGTGGAAAACCTGGACACGAGTTGTACAGAGAATATCCAACCCGCCCCGTTTTTCACCAGCCTGCTTGGTCCGGATCCATGATCTTGACCCTTGATTTCGGCCCGGAATATTGACCCATGATTAAAGTCAGCAACCTGTACAAATCCTTTGGCAAAATAAAGGCTGTCAACGGCATTTCTTTTGAGGTAGGTGATGGTGAAATCACCGGTTTACTGGGCCCCAATGGCGCGGGTAAAACCACAACGCTGCGAATGCTGTACTCACTACTACCTCCCGATCAAGGCGAAATCCGTATTGACGGCCTGGACCCCTGCAAAGACGCCATGGCCATCAAGCGAACATTGGGCGTGGTACCGGACAGTCGTGGGCTGTACACCCGTATGAGTGCCCGCGAAAATATCGCCTACTACGGTCAATTACACGGGATGACTCGCGCCGATATCAAAACTCAAATTGACGAGCTGGTGGAGACGCTGGATATGGGTGACTTTATTGAGCGGCGAACTGAAGGTTTTTCACAGGGGCAACGCGTTAAGGTAGCCATCGCCCGCGCCATGATTCACAAACCGCAAACCGTGTTGCTGGACGAACCCAGTAACGGTCTGGATGTCATGAGCACCCGGGCGCTGCGGCGATATATTCTCGACCTGAAAAGCGCCGGCCATTCGGTTATTTTGTCGACCCATATCATGCAGGAAGTCGCGGCTTTGTGTGACCGCATCATCATTATCGCCAACGGCCAGATTGCCGCCGACGGCACGGCACAAGAGTTGCTGCTGAAAAGTGGTTGCGACAGCCTCGAAGACGCCTTTGTCCATTTGATCGGTAGCGAAGAAGGTTTATTGGCATGAACGGTCTGGGAGTAGTTTATAAAAAGGAAATGCGTGAAAACCTGCGCGACCGACGGGCATTGTTTAACTCGGTTTTACTTGGGCCCATCCTGTTTCCGGTCCTGTTTATCGGCCTGGCATATTTCGCCGGCAGCAAACAACAGGAAAATGCTGAAAAAACCCTGGAAGTGCCAGTTGTCGGGGCACAGTACGCGCCCAACCTGGTTACCTATCTTGAGCAGCAGGGCGTCGTCATCAAGACCGCACCACACGACCCGGAAGCCGCCGTCAAAGCACAGGAAGAACAGGTCATCATTCGTATCCCGGAGCAATTCGGGGAGCAATGGAAAAGCGGTGAACCGGCGGTCGTTGAAGTGATAGCAGACCCTTCACGTCGGGAATCCAACATTCCCATGCAAAGGGTCAAAGGACTACTACACAGCTACGGCGGACAAATCGGGCGATTACGACTTCAACTCCGTGGTGTATCGCCCAGCCTGCGTACCCCGATCATGGTCAAGGACGTGGATCTGTCCACACCGCAAAGCCGCGGTATGCTGGTCATGATCATGCTGCCCTATGTGCTGATGATCACCGCGTTCACGGGCGGCATGCATTTGGCCATTGATTCAACCGCGGGCGAGAAGGAACGCAAGTCGCTTGAACCCCTGTTAATCAACCCGGTACCACGCTGGCAAATCATGCTGGGCAAAATGGCGGCCACCGCAACTTTCGCATTTGCATCGCTGACCCTGACGCTCATCTCGTTCCGTTTTGCCTTTCCGCTTCTGCCAACCGGCGCTCTTGGTGTCGATCTGAACCTGAGCGTCACCGCGCTAGGCGGAATTTTGCTGGCCATTTCACCCGTCGTCATATTGGCTGCGGCCATGCTCACCACACTCGCGGCGCTTGCCAAGAGCCTGCGAGAGGCCCAGTCATATATGGGCCTGGTTTTTATGATCCCGATGATTCCCAGCCTGATTTTCATGGTTAACCCGATGAAGCCTGAAACCTGGATGATGGCCATTCCCATGTTCTCTCAAAACCTGCTGATCGGTGAGTTCGTACGTGGTGATTCGGTCAGTACCCTCTGGCTAGCCATGTCGATGGGCAGTACACTGGTAATTGGACTTATTTTTGTGGCCATTGCCGCTACTTTATTCAATCGGCCCAAAATCGTATTTTCAAGTTAGGAGTACCACGACGTGAAAAAAGCATTACTAAGCCTGCTCATCAGCATTTTGTCATTCTCGGCCTTTGCAGGCGACGCACCCGCCGTCGGCACAGCCGCCCCTTCCTTTAATCTGCAGGACCAAAATGGCGACTGGCACAATCTCGAAGATTACCGCGGCCAATGGTTGGCCGTTTACTTCTATCCACGCGACGACACACCCGGTTGCACCACAGAAGCCTGCAACTTCCGTGACAACATTTACGCATTCAAAGCCATCGGCGCAGCCGTTGTTGGTATCAGCGTCGATGATGTCGAGTCGCACAAAGAGTTTTCCGACAAATACAAACTGTCATTTACGATCCTGGCAGATTCAGACCATGTAACTGCAAACGCATATGGTGTGCTGCGAGACTACAAATTGATAAAAATCGCTTCCCGCCAATCCTTTCTGATCGACCCAGAAGGAAAAATCGCCAAACACTACGACAACGTCGACCCCGACAAGCACACCGACCAGGTGCTGGCAGACATCAAAGCATTCATGGCGGGTTCTGCAAATTCAGGTTGAATAAATTCCCACAGATTTAGAGCAAGAGCGGCCCACAGATTACACAGATTTCACAGATTATTAAGGGCGGGTATTCAATACACAGTGTTTGCTGCGAAGGCTCATCGACACATGCGGGCGTTTAGGTTCAAGAGCGCTGATGTACGTGGAAAACCCTGCTCTTCTAATCTGTGAAATCTGTGAAATCTGTGAAATCTGTGAAATCTGTGTAATCTGTGGGCCGCTCTTTTTTCTAAACTTTTATCTACTGGTCTGTGGAATTCTCATCTTCAGCCTTGGCCTTCCGCACAATTTCCCGAACATCCGACAAGAGTTCTTTGGCATCAAAAACAATACCATCCTTAATCGTATATTTCACGCCGCCAACTCGCTCCGGTTTATTGTCAGCCCCCAACTTGAAATGTCCCGTGCCATACAAAACCTTAAAATTCGCCACAGGATTCTCCGCAACGATCACCAGATCAGCAAGTTTCCCAACCCGTATCGAGCCAATCTGATCTTCCATATCCAGCACTTCGGCAGCCTGGTAGGTGGCCGACCTCAGCACTTCCAAAGGATGGAAGCCGGCTTCCTGTAGTAATTCCATTTCCCGAATATAACCAAAACCATAAAGTTTCCAGATATAGCCGGCGTCCGAGCCGAGTGTCACTCGCCCACCATGATTTTTATAGTCGTTAAGAAATTGCATCCAAATTCTGAAATTATTTTTCCAGGCAATCTCATCGGCCGTGGTCCAGTCGTGCCAATAGGAGCCATGTGAAATCAATGATGGCTGAAAAAACTGCCAGAGTGCCGGTGGTGTGTATTCTTTGTGCCAGTCGGCGTTCATTTCGCGCATGAGATCGCGGCTGGCTTCATAGATGGTCAATGTAGGATTGAGGGTAAAATCCAGTGCGATCAGTTCATCGCGCACCTGCTTCCATTTTTCAGAACCAGGCTTGGCCGTCTGTGCCCACAAGCGACCGGCCTCGCCGAATCGATGCTGTTCATTGGTGTAGTTATAGTCGGCCGGGTAGTCCTGGATGATCTTGTCAACGAACATGGCCTCCGGCAAACCATACCAGTGTTCCATTGAAGTCATGCCGGCACGGGCAGAATCCAGTACGTTCCAATTGACCACATCCAGTTGGGAGTGATGCATGGTGCTACCTAAACCCTGCTTACCGGCCTCATCCAGTGCAAAATTCATGATGTCGGCCGGCGCACCAAAAAACTTGATGCCTTTGGCCCCTTGTTTGGCGATTTTTTTGACCCAGCGCCGGGTGTCCTCTTCATTGAGAAGGGGCCCATCCACACCTTGCCCGAAAACCACATAGGGGAAAATCCTCGGCGCGGTTATTTCATTCCTTTCGCTACGCAGCTGGTGGGCAAGCACCCAATCCAGACCGTTACCGCTAGCCGGTTCGCGGATGGTCGTGATGCCGTGGCCCAGCCACAGCTTGGCGACATATTCTGCCGATACACCTTGTGCGTCGCCGCCAAAATGTGCGTGCAAATCGATGAAACCCGGCAACAGATAATGGCCTTCCAGTTCCATGACTTTATCGCCAGGTTTTACCTCTATTCGTTCGCTTTCAGGTACCGGTGTAAACAGACCCAAACTTTGGATATTTTTGATGCGATTACCCTCGATCAAAACATCCATCGGCCCGACCGGAGGTGCTCCCTCACCATTGATGACAGTCACGCCACGAAGTATCAGACGCTCAAACGGTCCTTCGCCTCGTGTTCTGTCAGGTATGGACTCCGGTGCGGCGAATGAATTTATTGAAAATATTGTAGCTAGAATGATTATTAAATTTTTCATTAAGACCTTGTATTTTTGGGTATAAAGCGTATTCTTAAGTACCAAGTACATAAAGGAAACGGATTTTCCTGGAGACTACTGTCATGGATGACGCAACCAAGGCATACGCCAAACCCCTTAGTTGGTCTGACCCAGATCACTACTTTAACGACCCGGAATCACGCCCGAATCTGGACAGGCCTACTGTACCAGAACCTGCGGTCGGAAAGTCGGAATCAACCGATGAGAAAGCGCTGGACCGTTGGTTTCATGAACAACGTGGCAGCAAACGCGTTCCAAAACGATTAGAGGTCGCAAACGAACTACTGGTCACCAATGGTGGCCCGCTGAAGATGACCGGCAATATTACACTGATCCATGAAGATGGCAGTGTGACGCACTCGAATGATCTCAGCCTTTGTCGTTGCGGCGCATCGAAGAACAAACCCATTTGTGATGATCAGCACCTGGAGATCGAATTTTTTGACCCCGGCGTTGTACAGCAGCTTTCCGACTGGATGCCGGTGATCCGGCCACAAACGATTACCGTGACCTGTATAGAAAACGGACCGCTGAAATTTCGTGGTTACTTACGTATCTATAACAAGAAAGGTCAGGAATGTATCACCATGAGTGGTGCTTTATGTCGCTGTGGAAAGTCCAGTAAAAAACCATTTTGCGACGGCGCACGGGGTTGTGCCGGCTGTTAATGCAGGTGTGCTGAAGCACTAATCGCCGTAATAAATACAACCGGCGTTACAGGTTTCCTGAACCACAATTTTTACTCAGACCCTCGAGGTCGATTTCCAGTTTTCGCCATATCCACTTGGCCAGATTTTCACTGGTGGGGTTTTCCAGACCTTCAATTTCATTCAGATAGTGATGATCGAGCTGATCGAACAACGGCTGAAATATACGCCGCAAGTCAGCGAAATCCATTACCCAGCCATCCTGCTCACCGACCGGCCCCGAGACGTGCACCTCGATTCGAAATGAATGGCCATGCAGACGCGCACATTTGTGCCCTGGGGGGACATTGGGCAAATGATGAGCCGCTTCAACCTGGAAAACTCTGAAAATATCCATGGGTGCATTGTGACCGTAGCTGATAATTCACGCAATGTCTGGGCTAGTGTGCTGCATCGTAATCTATTAAATTCTTACACACCGACGCCAGCAAATTTACCTGTGCTGCTGAATCATTAAGCGCGGGAATATATTCAAATTTTTCACCACCCGCCTCGAGAAACACCTGCCGATAGCGGATGGCAATTTCTTCGAGAGTTTCAAGGCAATCAACCGAGAAGCCCGGACTAATGACCTGGATGTGGCGACAGCCTGATTCGGCCAGGTTCTTGATTACTTCATCCGTATAAGGCTGTAACCATAACTCACGACCTACACGTGACTGAAACGTAAGTACACATTCGTCATGCAGCTTCAATACCTCGACCACCGCTTCAACACTTTGCCGGCACTGCTTCTCGTAGGGGTCACCCGCATCAACCAGTCTTTGCGGCAAGCCATGCATTGAAAACAACAATTTGTCGGCTCTACCATGCTGCGCCTGAAAATTTCGAATTGAAGTGGCAATAGAATGAACCCAGCCAGGGGTATCGAAATACTGATTCACTTTGTTCAGTTCCGGCTTCCAATCCAGGTCAGCCAGCTGCGAACTGACCGCATCAAAAACGGACTCGGTTGTCGTCTCGGAATACTGGGGATACAGCGGTAACACGATCAGCCTTTTCACACCGGCAGTACGTAACTCAAGCAATGCGTCCCGAATATGCGGATATCCGTAGCGCATGGCGAGACTGACCCGTGCCCATTCACCCAGGTGCTCCTGCAATTTTTGGCTGACTGAGGCGGAATATACTCTCAGGGGAGAGCCGTCTGAGAGCCAGATTTTTTTATACGCCGCTGTTATACGACCTTTTCTTAGCGGGATGATGAAAAGCCTTAACAAAGGGATCCAAATCCAGCGCGGCAAGCCCACGACGCGTGGATCCGACAGGAATTCTGTCAGAAATCGCCCGACATGTTTTTTGTCCAGCACTTCCGGTGTGCCAAGATTGACTAGCAAAATACCAATTCCAGGCATGTGAAACCCTTATTAAGCACCCAACAGACATGTTGCCAAAATACGACAACCCGTTGGATTTTGCAGCTTGCGAGCCTCGTGTTCAAGCTTGATTCAAACAATAATCGTGATTAATGCCTTGTGGCAGATGGTATTCTGCGACTCGAGCGCCGTAGCCGGCAAAATACATATCAATAAACACCATGTTGCGGTTTTGCAACAGTCTCCTGCAGTGCTAATGAAAGCTCACATAAGACTTTGTAATTACTATTTTTTCTGATAGCATGTCGATTCTTTGCTGATGTAACAAGGCCGGATGCTGCCTGCATGAATAAAATATTTTGCCATGCCTTAATATTGGTTGTATTGCTGTTCGCCGCCAATGCGAACGGTGCACCTATGGCATACAGCGTCAATTCTGACAGCGGTAATGAATCCACCGAAGATAGTTTGTACCTGATTGACCTTGCAATCGGTAGTGATCTGCGCCGGGGCAGGCTTTTCACGGGTATTGAAATCCGCCGTGATACGGAAGGCCTGGCATTTGCACCCGATGGTACGCTTTGGGGCATCGATGACCAATCCCTTACCCTGTTTCCAATCAATACAGCAACCGGCACGATCAATTTCGGAGATGAAATTTCATTGAGCAGCATTCCAGTAGTGAGCAGCATTCCAGCCGGCGGCGGTAACGATTTCGGCATGACATTCAGTTGTGACAACACGCTTTATATAACTTCGGTCGGTACCCGTACTCTGTATTCTCTTGATTCGGAAGGTAACAGTGCAATCATCGGTAGCCTGGGGGCTCTTCGCGCCAACATCAGCGCCATCGCAGCTATTGGCAATCCAACCAGGCTATACGGGCTAGGTAACGGACAGTTCGAGGATGGCGATACCGATTCACCAAACCTCTATAGCATCGACACGAACACCGGCATTGCCACGCAGATAGGCGCGCTAGGCGGTCTCGTCGGCGAGTATAGCCAGGGTGGCCTGGCGTTCGATGGCAATGGCGATTTGTGGGCGATTACAGATCGACGAATCGTCAACGGTGAAATTGCCGATCTGGCCAGCCAGGTATTCAAAATTGATGTGAGTAGTGGCACTGCGAGCCTGGTCAACAGCACCGCCGCAGTCGGCTTTGAGAGTCTCGCAATTGGACCACCGGCAGATTGCGGTATCAGCGCTGGTGCTGGAAGTGAAGACCACCGCATACCCACACTGAGCCTGGAAGGTCGCCTGTTGGCAATACTGGTGTTGTTTCTGACCGGCTACGGAATCCTGCGCAAACGCACCGCCTGAACCAGCCCCCTGTATTCTGTTTTTAGAGCCAAACCATTCGGTTTGAGCTAAACTGCATAGAATCAACATGCACCGGAGATAAAACATGATTGGTGGAATTAGTGTCACCCAACTTCTGATCCTGTTGGTGATAGTTATGCTGGTATTTGGCACCAAACGCCTGCGCAACATCGGTTCAGATTTGGGCAGTGCTATTAAGGGTTTCCGTAAAGGCATCGAAGACGAGCCCGAAGACAACGAGCCTGAGAAGATCAGCGCAGAAGAAAAAACTTCCGCCGAGCCGCCAACCAAAGAGGAAAATGTTACGGCCACCCGCCCGACCGATTCAGATGTTTGATGTTGGTTTTGCCGAGCTGTTTCTGCTCAGCCTGATCGGTCTGTTGGTGCTCGGACCGGAACGACTTCCGCGTGTCGCACGTACCATTGGCGGTTTTGTACGCAAAGCCAGGGCAAGTTGGACCAGTCTGCGTCGCACCATCGAAATGGAATTGGCCGAGGCTGATATTTCAGAACCTATCAAGAAAGCCAAGCAGGAATTCAAGCAGATTGGTAAAGACCTGACTGACATTCCGGGTTTCGCCGCCGAATCAGTGCAATCCATCAAACCTGACCCCTCATCAGAAGCCGCAACTGATCAAGAGACCGACGCCAGGACTGACTCCAGCAACAGCAAAGACCAAAATGCCTGAAACACCGCAGATCGAATCATCAAGGCCTGATACACCCGAGGATGACCAAGAGTTAAGTTTTCTCCAGCACCTGGTTGAGTTGCGCAGCCGTCTGCTCAAGGCCTGTCTGTCCGTATTTGTTGTAATGATCGTGTTATTACCCTTTTCACGTCGCCTGTACGAAGCGCTGGCCTCACCACTGATGGCACAGTTGCCGGAAGGCAGCAGTATGATTGCCATCGATGTGGCGTCTCCCTTCCTGACGCCATTCAAGCTGACGCTGTTGATCGCCATTATGATTTCGATACCGGTGGTGCTGTATCAATTGTGGGCTTTTGTCGCCCCGGCACTATTCAAACATGAAAAGAGCCTGGCCCGTCCGCTGCTTTTTTCTTCGGTTGTTCTTTTCTATGCCGGCTGCGCCTTCGCCTATTTCGTAGTCTTTCCACTGGTATTCGGCTTTTTGACCAGCGTGGCGCCCGAAGGCGTGACAGTGATGACCGACATCAGCAAATACCTCGATTTTGTCATGACCCTGTTCCTGGCGTTTGGTATTACCTTTGAAATACCGATCGCCACCATCATCCTGGTGGCCACAGGTATAACAACAGCCGACAAGCTCGCCAGCTGGCGACCTTATATTGTCGTTGGTGCGTTTGCGTTGGGGATGATTTTGACACCGCCGGATGTGATATCACAAACCCTGCTGGCATTGCCGATGTGGTTGCTTTTCGAAGTGGGAATCATTTTTTCCCGTATTCTGATCAAGACAGACGATACAGAAACGGACGCTGATCAGGCCACCAACTGATCTGCTGCTTTCTTTCCGGTACTTGTAGCAGGCTCATCCATTCCAAAAATATCCCTGAACGCCAGGTACTGGGTACCGAATAACAGGAGTTGAAACAGCGGTCCGAGTAACAACAACAGAAATGTCAGTAAGATGGATGCGGTCCCTCCGCTCAATGCAGACAGATAAAAGGAGCCAAACAACAATACCATTGGAACAGCCAACAAACCGAGCACCAGGCCAATCACCAGTAATGGCCGCCAATTTCGCGCCATTGCCCTCAGACCGACAATGACGGCCACAGCTACGGCCTGTTTTTTAAACCAGATCAACGGCACAGAAAAATAGCTGATACTGCCGGAGATCGCGGCAGCAATTGCCATCGCAACGATGGTGTTTTCCAGAATTTGCGGGTCAATTAGCTGTAAAGCCTCGAGGTTTCCCTGCTCTATTTGAATGAGAACCTCGGGATCTACATCCATCAACTGTCCTGCCAGTACCATTGATACCACCAGTATTCCCAGCACCATCACCAACGCACCCAGCAATAATAGGCGGCTGACGCTGCCCTTGGTTGTAAGCGGCACAAACAACACGGTCATCAGGGGTTTTTCACCGCACTCAACTACCCGGAAAGCATGCAACATGCCGGCACTCAGTACCGGCAGGCAAAGAATGACCAGCAAACCAAACGCATCCGCCTGCGAAAAACTCAGAAAAAACTGAAAAAACAAGCTGATCAGCAACAAGCGTAACGGTTGTCGCTTGACCAGTTCCCAGCTACCCGAGAGCCAGGCGAGTCCGCGTGCTGCAGGCACTTTTTGGAATGGCTGTCGCGCTGGCAGGTTCATGCGTTGGTGGTTGTGACAATGGCAAACTGAAGCGCGTCGCTGTCCCAGGCATGGGATTTTTCAATCGCCTCCAGAACCTGCTCCGGTTCATCGACAACAGACCACATATTCAAGTGACTGCTACCCATGAAACATTCATCAATGCTGTGTTTCAAGAATGCCAACAAGCCATTATAAAACCCATTGGTGTTGACCAGGATGATAGGCCCCACCCACTGACCAAGGCGTTTCATGGTCAGCGCCTCAAACAGTTCTTCATAGGTACCTGAACCACCGGGCAATGTCACTACCGCCTGTGATTCTTCTAACATAAGCTGCTTACGGATACGCATTTCCTTGACGATTTTCAGACCGGTCAGGCCCCGATGTGTGAGTTCGAGATCCTGCAAAAACTCCGGCACGACACCGTAAACCTTGCCGTTTTTACTCAGCGCGCCATCGGCCATCGAGCCCATCAGCCCACCGCCGCCAGCACCATAAATAATAGATTTTCCGGCACTGGCCAGGATTTCACCCACGCGTCTGGCCGCGTCATAGTAGACAGGCTTAAGTGCGGCGCTGGAAGATGCGTATACGGTTACCATTTTTACATGATTTGAGTCATGCACGTTGTTTTCAGTCATTGTAATATTGTAAACCAGCCTCGCACCTGTTAACACTTACACTACGAACTCTCTGGAGAATATATTTGAACCAACAACCCAAGTTGTCTGGCATTAGCCAACCACCAATTGCCATCATCATTATTGTTATATGTGTTGCGCTGCATTTGCTCAATATGAGGCCGGTGCAACTGGCATTGTGGCCTTTGTACAGCGGCTACTTCCAACCCTGGCAGCTGATCAGTTACGCT
>Ga0209988_10002341_pt1 | contig 12499 bp, 9 predicted proteins | sample N075metaG_FD_183115 | JGI IMG/M metagenome (GOLD analysis project Ga0209988, IMG submission 183115) | Deep subsurface microbial communities from Kermadec Trench to uncover new lineages of life (NeLLi) - N075 metaG (SPAdes) (version 2) | ecosystem: Environmental > Aquatic > Marine > Ocean trench... | reverse complement strand
CAGCTACGGCGTAAACGCCGGTGCGGCCATGGGCATCGGCAATCGCATGGAATCTTTTTGTTATCTCATCGGCTATGGCATATCGCTTGCCGCGGCAACCATGGTGGGGCAGAATCTTGGCGCCGGTAAACCGGACAGGGCTGCCAAGTGCGCCTGGTATGCTGTCGGACTCGGAGTCGCTGTTTCGGCTTTTGTCTCCATCTTCTTTTTTGTCATCCCGCGCCAGATTGTGGGAATTTTTTCAAACGACCCCTATGTGGTGCCGATGGCTACTGACTATCTTATAATTCTGGGACTGTCCCAAATTACCATGACCATAGAACTCGTTCTCGAAGGTTCCTTTACAGGTGCCGGCGACACTATTCCGCCAATGCTGGTCATGGTACCCGGACATCTGCTCAGAATACCGTTAGCTTATTACCTCTGCTTTACGCTGGACTGGGGCCTCAACGGAGTCTGGTGGACATTAACCATAACAACAACTATCAAGGCAATCATTCTGGCCTTCTGGTTCAGGCGGGGGAAATGGAAAGAAAAAATCATTTGATTTAGGTTGCTGCCAGACTATTAAGCCGGTTATTCTTAGAATAACAATTTTTTTAAAAAACAAGTTTAAGGGAACTAAACTTATGACATCAGGACAGATTAGAAAAACAGCCCGATTCAAAACAGCCACCGACTCCACTCCGAAATATGGCTTTATCATAAACGATGAGATAAAAATTATCGCAAACGCGCCCTGGCTGAATGATACGGCCACAGGAGAGACTGTAAAGCTGTCGGATGTCACACTTCTGGCTCCGGTCGTACCGGGTAAAATTATCTGTGTCGGACTAAATTATCATGCCCATGTCGATGCCTCAATGTCAGCCAGTAAAGCCCCCGAACAACCGATGTTGTTTTTTAAACCTCCCTCGGCCGTAATAGGACCAAAGCAAAATATCGTGCATCCCGATCAGTCCAAACGAGTCGATTTCGAGGCAGAGCTTGCGATTGTGATAGGCAAACGTACGGTCAAAGTTTCTGAGAGCGATGCCCTGAGCTATATATTCGGATACACCTGTGCCAACGATGTAACCGCCCGTGATTTACAGAAAACTGACGGACAATGGGGAAGAGCCAAAGGATTCGATACCTTTTGTCCGGTCGGGCCATGGATTGTTTCAGGTATTGATTGCAGCAATTTGAAAATTCAAGGCATACTAAACGACGATATAAAACAGTCAGGCAATACCAAAAATATGATTTTTGATGTGCCTTTTATTGTCAGTTTTATATCGGGGGTCATGACCCTGGAAGCGGGAGATCTGATTTTGAGCGGCACTCCGGCCGGTATTGAACCGATGAAACATGGTGACAAAATTGAAGTCAAAATAGAACAAATTGGCAGTCTGATAAATCAGGTAATCTCAGCATGACAGAGAGGCTCTATTACAAAGACCCAGCTCTGTTAAGTTTTGAAGGCACTATAATAGAAGCCAGACAATTTAACGGCAAACATCTGACTGTTCTTGATAAGACTGCTTTTTATCCGACCTCGGGCGGCCAGCCTCATGATAATGGCTTGTTAAACTCTGTGGCAATTTTTGATGTCACCGAAAGCGACGGCAACATTCAGCATATTTCAGATTCTGCCGTAGGCACAATAGGCGACAGAGTCAAAGGTGAAGTTGACTCAGGCCGCAGAAAACATTTCCGGCAGCTGCACACCGCCCAGCATATACTGAGCAGCGTTTTTATTGAGCTCTATGATTTTCAAACTGTTTCGGTTCACCTTGGTGAAGACTACGGCGCTATTGAACTAAAGCAGCCGAGCTTAGAAGATGACCAGCTGCTCCAAGCCGAACAGCTGAGTAATGAATATATCCTGCAGTCCCTGCCTGTTGAAATAATTTTTGCAGAGGAACAAGAAGCTCAAAAACTGCCGCTGAGAAAAAAACCATCGCGACAGGGCACAATCCGCATTATAAAAATTGGTGAGATAGACTATTCAGCCTGCGGCGGCACACATTGCAGTAACAGCTCCGAAATTGGCCTAATCAAAATTATAAACGTTGAAAAACAAAGAAACAATATTCTGATTAATTTCCTGGCCGGTACCGGAGCCAAAAAAGATTATGACAAAAGATTCGAGGTAACAGACAGACTTTCAAAACAGTTGACCTGCGCGGTTGATGAGCTGAAACTCCGTTATGACAAAATCATCGAGGAAAATAAACAATACCGCCAGCAACTGGTGCAGCTGCAGAAAGAGCTGCTGCCGATAAAAATCAAAGAAGCTGCTGCTGCATCTGAAAACTCTAATGGTATCAACTATGTTTGTATGGAAGAAAATAGCATGGATTCTAAGCTGGCTGCGAACTTCGCCACTTCTTTAGCAGACAATATCGGCGGAATTGCTTTGATTCAATTAGAAGAGCGTATAATAATCGGCGTGTGCGAGACTATTGATATAGAAGCTAAAGATATAGCACGGAGGTTTTCGTCTGAGTTAAATCTTAGAGGAGGCGGAGGCAAGACCATGGCGCAGCTTGGAGGCACTCTGAAAGGACAGCTAAATAAATACAGGGAAGTATTGGTTAAAATTTTAAATGAACGCTAAGTGCAAAAATATTCTGCTCTTTATTATCATCGTTTCGCTGGCTGGCTCCACTGCCATTGCTCAAAAGAGCGGTGAAATTTTCCTAAAGCATTCCAACGAACTCGAAGTCGTTCTCGAAAACGGGCGCTATATAACTTATGTAATCGGCGACGTTCTTTTTGAAACAGAGACCGGCACCATCAGGTGCGACTCCGCCATCTGGGACAAGGGAAAAACGATCCGTCTACGCGGCAATATATTTTATGAAGATGAGAAATTCAGCGTCAGGGCAGACTCGCTGTTGTACAATTTGAGAGACAAAACGGCTGACGCCTTCGGACAAAGAGTCGAGCTTTGGTCGTTTGAAGATTCCCTGCTGGCAGTAGGCACCCAGGCGATGCTGGACCGCGAAAACGATTCAATGTACATGGAAAACCGGCCGACACTTTATTTCAATTATCCCGACACCGCCTCAATGATAGAAGTAACCGCCGACAGAATAGATTTCAGTTCCTCAAGCAAGAAAGCCGTGGCAGTCGGAAGTGTTGAGATTCTCTCTGATGACTTCAGAGCTTTTGCCGGCTCTGCTGTCTTTGATACCGACAATGACAGCCTCGAGCTGAAAGAACAAGCAGTAGCGTTTAAAAACAATTCAAAAGTGTCCGGAAAGTTAATCGCCGTTACATTCGTTGACAATGAGATCAGCCGCATCAGCGTTATCGACTCAGCCAAGGCCGAGTTCAAGGAGCCGCTCAAAAGTGATACAACGCTCTCAGACAATTCTATTTTAAAAGGCAGAGAGATTCACCTCTATTTCACCGATGGCCAGATGAGTAATGCAATCTGTTTCGACCAGGCTTTCTCCTGGTATTATCCTGCCATTACAAATGACAGCCTTTTTCAGGAAAACAGCATATCCGGCGACACTATTCGCTTCATTACTGAAAACGGAGAATTATCTCAGGTACAGGTAACAGGAGGCGCCATCGGCAGATATATTTCCGGCCCGCCAGAAGCGCGAGAAACAAACGAAGCCGGACAGATTGATACCGTCGATTACAAAGGCAACTACATTGAATATAACCTTCATGACTCGCTCATCACACTTTACGGAGCAGCCGATGTCAAATCCGGAGCAGTCGCCCTGACCGCTTTTCAAATTCTGTTTAATACCGGCGATCGTCTTATAGAGGCGTATTCTGCTCAGACCGCGCAGGACTCCGGACTATCTCACGAATCGAAGTTTAGATATCAACCTAACCCGGTGCCGGTCATACTGGCCGACGGCGACCAGGACGTTTTCGGAGACTATCTGGTTTATTCAACTGATACAGAAAAGGGAAGAATCTATCAGTCGAAAACGAGCTACGACGAAGGAGTCTACTACGGTAAAAAGCTTTATCGTGAACAGACAGATATATTCTACATCGATGACGGCAAATATACTACCTGCAGCGCCGATGAACCGCATTTTCATTTCCGCTCCAGTAATTTGAAACTGATAGAAAATAACAAACTTATTGCCAGACCAGTCGTGTTTTATCTCGGTCGACTGCCACTTTTCGCTTTGCCCTTTTATGTACTGCCCTTAAAGAAGGGCAGACACTCAGGCATGCTGCCGTTTGAATTTGGAAGTTTTCAGCAAGGTGACCGCTATGTCAGAAATATCGGTTACTACTGGGCAGCTTCAGAATACTGGGACTGGCAGGGTTCGTTTGATTATATAGAAAGACAGCGCACCTTTACCTTAAACAGCAGAGTCCATTTCCGCCACAGGTATGTCTTTGATGGTTACGTCTCGGGAAGTTACACCAAAGAAACTTCCTTTGATGCCTTTACAGCTACTGAGAGCGACAGAACACGCTGGATCACAAGCGGCGCTTACAACCATACCTTTTCGCCAAGTTTTTCAATCAGAGGCAATGCCGACTTCCGCTCCGATGCTACCTACTTTGATGACTATTCGCTGAACCGTGCAGAAATACTTAACAGGTCAGCCAAGTCTCAAATGAGCTTCTCAAAAAAGTTCGGCAGCGGTACTTCAATAAGCGGCTCTGTCTCGCATATAGAAAATTTAGACTTAGGCAGTCGCACCAATAATCTACCCAGACTAACAGTCTCTTTGCCAACTCTCTGGCCGTTTGGCAGCGGCAGCAAAGATGAAAGCGGCAGGATAAAACAAAGCTGGTATAACAATTTTACTTTTAGATACAGCCCCTCACTTTTGAATTTTTCCAGCCGGATTGAAATAGCCGATACTCTGATTCAGAACGGCGGACTGGATACAACTATCACTATCAGCCGCAGCAGAAAAAAGTATAGCAGAATCTCGCATAATCCTTCAATAGGTCTGCCGACTTTAAAGCCGTTTAAGTATCTGCTTCTGACTCCTTCTTTTGGATACAGCGAAACCTGGTTTCAAATAAACAGTACCGACCAATCTGAATTGGCGAATATCGAACCGACTACTTACCGCACTTATTCTTATAGAGCCGGTATTTCTGCCCGAACTGACTTGTATGGCACATTTTACCCCAACGTTTTTGGTATAACCGGGTTGAGACACACCATCACACCATCAGTAACTTATGCCTACAGTCCTGATATCAACCGCCATCCGCAGGTTCGCAGCTATGCCGGAGGCGGAGCCGGCAGCGTAAAAAGCCAGTCGATTTCTGTTTCAGTCAGGCAGCTGTTTCAGGCCAAATATGGCAGAGGAGATATCCAAAAAAATATCGATTTGATCTCATTCAACTCAGGCTTCAGCTATAACTTTGAAGCGACCACCAGACCGTACTCCAACTTAAACACAAGTTTTCAATCAAGCGCTATACCGAAAATAAACTTTAACGGCAGCATAGTTCATTCGCTGTATAAGCCGGGAACTGATGAAGTTGATTTCTGGTCGCCAAGCCTGGAAAGCTTCCGCATTGATGCCAGATTTATTCTCTCCGGCAAAACATTCATATTTGATGAAAGCTCTGAGCAGAATTTCAAGACCGGCGTCACATCGCCTGGTCAGCTTGAATCAGCTGTAGCTCCCCGGCAATCAGGAGCGCGAGGCTGGCAATTTAGTGCTGCTTATGGCTATTCACAGTCTGGCCGCGATGCAAATTTCAGAAAATTTAGTTTTTTTAGATTTAATTTGAATTTCAATCTAACCCCGACTACTCGCGTTAGATACACTCACGATTATGATATTGATGACAGCAAAACAATCTACAACTCGGTTAATATAGTTAAACAAATACATTGCTGGACTGGCTCACTTTATTGGGTACCAATTGGTTCCAATAAGGGTTTTGGATTTAAGCTGTTCGTGGCAGCCATCCCAGACATCAAAATTGATAACAAACACAGCTCTTATTTGAACTCTCTTCAGCGCTAAAAGCAGCCAAAACCACTGATTTTTTAACTTTTTATGGCTATTCCTTAAATTTGTTTTAGTTGACGCTAACCCCCACAATAAGACTTTCTTAGCAGGAAATCAGACCCAACTAACGTTCAAGGAGAGGACGCCATGACAAAAGATCAAATGATTGCCTTAATCGCCGAGAATTCCAAGATTACCAAGAAGCAGGCAACCGAAGCTGTGCAGACTTTTATGAGCACAGTCACCAAGCAGCTCAAAAAGGGCGAAAAAGTTTCATTCGCAGGTTTTGGGACATTCTCAACTTCCAAAAGAAAAGCGAGAATCGGCCGCAATCCGCAGACCGGTGCCAAGATTAACATTCCGGCCAGACGTGTCCCGGTATTTAAAGCCGGCAAACACTTAAAAGAGGCCGTCAGGAAATAGCCAAATCATAAGTTTTTCTTTCGAAGGCAGGACTAATTGTCCTGCCTTTTTTATTGATTTGAAAAGGTTTTAGACGGAGTTTCTTAAACTATATGGGACGTTCGCTATCAAAGAGAAACGAAAGTAAAAGGCAGAAAATATTCGCCATCTTGCTGCTATTAGTGGCACTGCTCTGCCTGATATCTTTGATAAGCACTGATTATGTCGACGCCCAGAGAATAACGGGCGAGCTTGACTCACATTTGAGCCCTTTTGAGATAAACTACCGGAATCAAGGCGGTCTTGTCGGAGCATATCTGGCTTATTTTTTGACCACACTGCTGGGCTGGCTGGCCTATTTTCTGCCGCTGGGACTCATAGCGACTTCGATACGGTTGTTCACCTCAAGAAAACCTGCGATTTTTCGCATAAATACAGTGCTATTGTTTTCGATATCAATTTCAGCAACTCTCATATATAATGTCAGCCTCTTTTCCACTCCAACCATAAGCGGCAGAAGCGACGGCGCCGGAGGCTTTGTATCCGAGCAGCTGACCCGACTTTGCTTATATCTGGTTGGCGAATTTGGCTCATACGTGCTGCTAACAGGTGCGATTTTAATCATTCTGATTGGATTCAGCTCCTTTAGCTGGAGCTTTCCCCGCATCAGCTGGAACATGACTTTATTCAGTAAAATGTTTAGAATTCTCATTTCGATTTTTAGTTTCAGGTGGCTTATATCTCTTATTTCAGCTTACGAAAGCAGACAGGCTGACGGAGATTTGGACGAAGACGAATTTGAAGAAGAGAATGTTGAAAGTCGCTCGTCAGCTGCTGACAATACCCCCGGTGAAACTCCCTCAAATGATGAAAGCAAGCCTGCCCCAGAACGCCGCCTGACCAAATTTGTACGCTCGCCGGAGCAGCTGCAGCTGAAGTCCGTCCAATACGAGTACCCGCCTCTGGACCTGCTTGATGACACCATAGAGACCTCTGAGACTACGGTCAATACCGAAGAAATGGATCTCTCCGCCGATCTCTTAAGAAGTGCTCTTGAGTCGTTCGGGATATCCATAGAAGGCGTCATTAGTAAACAGCCCGGACCGGTAATCACCCGCTATGAATTTAAGCCGGGCTCCGGCATAAAAGTAAGCCAGATCAATAATCTGGCGGATGATTTAGCTCTGGCACTTCGTGCACGGCAAATTCGCCTGATAGCGCCGATCCCCGGCAAAGCAGCTGTTGGCGTTGAAATTCCTAATCGCAATCCGCAGATGGTCAGACTAAAAGAAATTTTAAATTCGCCCGAATTTGCTGATTCTTCCAAGAAGCTGCCGCTGGCCCTGGGGAAAACGACCTCCGGCAAACCGTATGTTGCCGACCTCGCCAAACTTCCACATCTCTTGGTAGCGGGCGCTACCGGCGCCGGCAAGTCGGTCTGCTTAAATACAATAATTTCTTCGCTGATATACCGGCTGCACCCGCATCAGATTAGATTCATAATGATAGACCCTAAAATGCTGGAGCTGACAGTTTACTCCGGCATTCCGCATCTGGGACGACCGGTAGTTACTGATCCTAAACGTGCCGAAAGGGTCTTGTCTGACGCTGTCAAAGAAATGGAGTCCCGTTACCGGAAACTGGCAGCTGCCGGAGTCAGAAATATCGATGACTTCAATAAAAGGCAGGACAGCGCCGATCAAAGAATGCCCTATATAGTTATAATTGTGGATGAACTGGCAGACTTGATGATGTCTTCAGGTTCCAATAAAATCGAATTACAGATTACAAGACTGGCCCAGATGGCTCGTGCAGTTGGTATTCATCTGATTCTGGCCACCCAGAGACCATCAGTCGATGTCATCACCGGCATTATAAAGGCTAACTTCCCTTCACGGATCGCTTTCCAGGTATCTTCAAAAGTTGATTCCCGAACTATTATCGACGCCAACGGCGCTGAGAAACTTCTCGGTTTAGGCGATATGCTATTTTTGCCTTCGGGGCAGTCGCAGCCAACCAGAATTCACGGCGCTTATACCAGCAATGATGAAACCGATAGAATTGTCGAGTTCATCAATAGTCAGGGACTGGAGATGATGGCGCTGGAGGGAATAACTCAGGCAACAGGTGAAGCCACCGAAGCAGAAATAGACTTAGGCGACCCTCTGTTTAAAGAAGCCTGCGAGGTCGTAGTCAGACAGAAACAAGGCTCCGTATCGCTGCTTCAGAGGAGACTCGGAATCGGCTACCAACGTGCAGCCAGGCTGATTGATAAACTTGAGCTGGCCGGCATTGTTTCGACTTTTGACGGTTCCAAGGCTAGAGAGGTGCTGGTTGACCAAGCCTACATTGACACTATATTTAATCAGCAAACATCTTCGGCCACAATAACTTCCGAATTGAACCAACAATAGAGTCCTGCCGTATAATTCATATGAAAACTTTTCTTTACAGCCTGGCCTTACTACTGCTTCAAAGCAGTCTGGCTCGGCCAGAAGCAGACGCTCTTGAGGCTGTCAAATCAAAATTCGCAGGCGGAGACTGCACTTATTTCAAATTCGCAAACATCATTGAGTCGAAAATTTTTGGAGTCATTGATACTATTTATGGCTCAGCCTATATAGCCCAGGACGGACGCTATAAGATTGAAATTGGCAGTGACGTATTTCTTTATGACGGGTCGCTTTTATATACTTATTTTTTAGAAACCAATCAGCTTATCATAGAAAAACCGGACTCAGGCAAGCTGGTTTCTGATGAGATTTCGTTTGTCATCAAGCTCGATGAATGGTATGATTCAAAAGCTAATTCGAAGAATAGCTATGCTTTAACAAAGAAAGAAGGAGTCGAGGGCGATATTCCGGATTCGCTTGAACTTATTACGAATATGGCAGATTCGACAATAGTGGAAATACGGTATTTTGACATAAACGAAGATCTCAACAGAGTAGAATTTTTAAAACAGAAAACCGATTCAAGCTGCTCTGCCAGAGGCTTTGCACCGGATTTTCCGGATTCAGTTGAGAAAGTCAAACTTTATTAGAAGATGAATTTCTATATTCATAAATTAGGCTGCCCCAAAAACGATGTCGATGCCGACTATATAGCGGCCAGACTGATTGCCGAGGGACACACTCCGGTCAGTTCACCCGACCGGGCGGAGTCTATAATTGTTAATACCTGCGGCTTTATACAAGAAGCTAAAGAAGAATCTATAAATGCAATTTTGAATCTATCTGAATTAAAAAATAACGGAATATTAAAATCTCTTTATGCTGCCGGATGTCTCACCCAGCGCAACGGCGACGAACTTCTGGAGGGCATACCTGAACTTGACGGCGCTTTCGGTCACGGTGCGCTCGACTCCATTGCCAAAGCTGTCAGCGGTTCTGTTCGATTTGACAAGACTATAAAACTTGAGACCCGCAAACTGGGCTATTTGAATTTCAGAAATCGCTTTATCTCTGACGACTGGCCTTATTCGTATCTGAAAATTTCCGATGGCTGCGATCGTCCCTGTACTTACTGTGCCATTCCTAAAATGCGGGGGAGATATCGCAGCAGACCGCTTGATTCAATTATCAAAGAAGCCCGGTTTTTGGCGGAAAACGGCAAAAAAGAATTGATACTGGTATCTCAGGAAGCCACACTCTGGGGCTATGACTTAAAAGACCGCCCCGATATAATTACTCTGCTTAAAGCTCTGGAGCAGGTCGACGGCATAGACTGGGTACGACTTTTATATTTATATCCGGGGCAGGTCAAAGATAGTCTCGTTGAATATATGGCTGCCGATAACAAAACCTTAAACTACTATGATTTGCCGCTGCAGCATGTCAACAGCGATATCTTGTCAAGAATGAAGCGGCTGGTAGACAGACCCCGCATAGATAAACTTCTGGACAAAATAAGAAAAACCAGCAGCGACGCCATCATTCGCACTACTTTTATTGTCGGCTTCCCCGGAGAAACAAAAAAGCAATTTAACGAACTTTATGATTTTGTATCTGAAAACAGACTCGACCGCATGGGCGTTTTCCGTTACTCCCCCGAAGACGGCACACCGGCAGAAAAACTAAGCGGTCAGATTCCGGAAAAAGTTAAGATAGAAAGAATGGACGCACTGATGAACCTGCAGCGTGAGATTGCTTTTGAGAACAATAACGATCTGATCGGGACTGTTCAGAAAGTTCTGGTTGATGAAATTGACTCAGAGGGAATTGCCAGCGGCCGCACCTATGCCGATTGTCCTGAAATTGATCAGGAAGTAAAAATATATGGTAACAGCTGCCAAGTCGGCGGCTTTTACGACGTATTGATTGACGAATCAGATGGATATGATTTGAGAGGAACCGTAACCGGAGCATAGTTATGATTCAATACGATAAACTGGGGATATTTCTTTCCAAGCCGATTTCCTTGCTGTTGATGCTGATATATTTGCTGCAATCGGCACTCTTGATTTATCTTATTAAAGATAAATTTGATCTGGAGCAGCAAATTAATTTTCAGCAGAAACGGATTTCTGAACTTGAAGAGAAGCTGCAGATTTTCAAAGCTATCGATGATTTTCAAATTGGTTTCAGCGACGAAGAAGTACAGCAGCTGGCAGAAGTGATCTACAGCGAAAGCAAAAAATACCAGTATGATCCGCTTTTTATAATGGCGGTAATTCTGACAGAGTCATCGTTTAAGAAAGGCCAGCGTTCGTCATATGGCGCCAGAGGTCTTATGCAGGTAGTGCCGTTTGTCGGTAAAGACGTGGCCACCCGGGCCGGTGTCGACTGGACCGGCAAGGGAACTTTGTTTGAGCCCAGAAGTAATATAAAACTGGGGACGCATCATCTGTTTGAGCAGATACTGAAATTCGGAGACGTCAGAAAGGCAATAGTGGCCTACAATGTTGGAGAGGGAACCCTGAGAAAACTAATGCGCAAGAAAAAGCCGCTGCCTCAAAATTACCTGAATAAAGTGCTCAAAAATTACGATATGCTGAAGGAGACATACCGAACTTGAAGATTTCTACCCCAACTTATTTCATCCGGCTGCTTTTTACATTATTAATAATATCGGCAATGGCCTTAGGCTGCGGTGGCAGACCGAGCCTGACTAATATGCCCGCCAAAGAATTACTCGATCTGGGAATTAAAGAATACGAAAACAGAAAGTATCTTAACGCCATAGAGTTGTTTCAGACCGTGGTATACAATCATCCGGGTAATTCCGTTGTCGATACCGCCCAGTATCACCTGGCTCTGGCCTATCTTGGCAACAAAGATTATGAGGTAGCGGCTGTTGAGTTTAACCGGCTGGCGCTTAATTATCCCTCGAGTGCTTATTTTGAAAATGCCATCTTTATGAGAGCTGTCTCATATTATGAGGGAACTCCAAAACATTACGGGCTCGACCAGTCTGAACTTGTGGTCGCAATCAAGCAGCTCGAAGATTTTTTAATAGATTTCCCGGAGTCTCATCTGATTGTCGATGCCCAAAACTACCTGAAAGCAGCTAACGCCCGTCTGGCCTATAAGTATTATAAGAGTGCTGTTGTCTATCGTCATATCGGAGCCTACAGAGCCGCCAAAAAGTACTATCAGATAGTCATTGACGACTATACCAATTCTGAGTATGCCGCCAATGCTGTTTTTGAATATGCAGAAATGGACTTTTCCATTGGAAATTATGCCGAGGCCCACACGGCCTTTGAAAACTTCCTGATTATCTTTCCTGAACACGAATTGGCTCAAGAGGCTAAGAAGAAAGCTACTGAGGCATCATTTAAAAGCGGGCTTTCAGCATTTAACAAAGGGGAGATGGACAGCGCCAAAGAAAGATTCGAATCATTTATCAAAGAGTATCCTGATGATGACCGTGTGAGCAGCGCCAAAAAATACCTGAGTCTTATAGCAGACAAGCAGAGTATGCTCTCGCAGGATCAGCATGCCGAATCCTGAAAACGGCGGCAAGTGGGGTATCCTTGGGGGCAGTTTTGACCCGATTCACAATGGCCACATAAATCTGGCACACTCGATCTGCAGCAAAAAAAAACTCGACGGTGTTCTGCTGGTTCCGGCAGTGAAACACCCCAACAAAAGTCGCTTGAGCGTAGCAAATTATTCAGACCGGCTGGCTATGTTAAAGGC
>Ga0209988_10002339_pt1 | contig 12503 bp, 9 predicted proteins | sample N075metaG_FD_183115 | JGI IMG/M metagenome (GOLD analysis project Ga0209988, IMG submission 183115) | Deep subsurface microbial communities from Kermadec Trench to uncover new lineages of life (NeLLi) - N075 metaG (SPAdes) (version 2) | ecosystem: Environmental > Aquatic > Marine > Ocean trench... | reverse complement strand
CGGCGGACGGGAAACCCGTCGGCAAGACGCGGCCCATCGCCGGTTGCAAGCCCGTCGGCGGGAGAATCCGGTCCGTCGCGCCGGACCCGGAATCGGTCGAACCCGATGCATCCCGGCCGCTTCGGTTGGAGCGCGTAATGCGCGCCTACTTGTCCCGCTCCAAGCCGTCCTGTTCCGGGGACTGAACCTCTGCGGTCAACTCGAACGGGACGTTGGTCGAGATCAGTTTCCCGTCGGCATCGGAAACTTCGACGTGTACACGGTACTCGCCCAGCGGCCAGTGCTCGGAGGTGGGCAGCGCCCAGGCTTGCGAGTAGTGCTCCTGCGCCGACTCTGCCGCGAGACCGAGGTCGATCCAATTGCCGTCGTCTTCGCGTCCCTGAACCTGGTACGAGATTTCCAGCGGCAATTCGGCTTTGTAGACTTCGTAGAACAACTGAATCGTATCGCCCGGACGGTAGTTCGAGGAAAATCTCGGCACGACCCGGAACGGACCGATCGTGTACGGCTCGTCATAGGACGTCAGTGCGCGGTAGCGCAGACTCTCGAGATCGTGCGCCAGCACGATGTCGCTGAACCGGAACCGGTCGCTCAACGGACCGAGCCGCAACTCGCGGCGAAGCAATCCGGTTTGAGCGGTGTCCGGGTCCGCCACCAGGACCGTCAATTCGTACTCCCCGGGTGGCAGGAGGATGCGCGCCTGCGCGGCACGGTACCCGTCCTGCTCGTTGATCTTGAACGAGGCTTCGTCCAGCACGCGTTGCGAACTGCTCGCGCCATCTCCCAACGAGCGGTCCGCAAGCGGGCGGAAGCGGGCGATCACTGCCGGGAGGTCGCGACCCGCGGTGTACGAAATATCGACGGTCAACGAGACCAGCCACTCACCGCGGTGGTCGGGATGTCCGAACCGATCCACTCGGACCGACACTTCGTGCGTGAGATACGCCTCGCGCGTCTCGATGCGTTCGAGCAGCAACTGTGCCTGGGGCGGGACTTCTTGGAGTTTGCCGAGGTCGAGCATGACCGACATCTCCGAGCGTCCGGGCATGCCGACGACGTCCATCCAGCGCTCGACCAGGTCGGCCCCGTCCGCCTGCATGGCGCGCGGGTTGAAGAACACACTGGAAAGCTTGGGATCGTAGGAAACCCTGTATTCTCCGCCGCGTCCCCGCACGAACGGCACGATCGTGACCGGTGCGACGTCTCGCCGTCCGCCGGCGCGTCCGGCGTAGATCCAGCGGATGATCCCGCCGACGCTGGTCGGGTCATCGGCGTGATAGTCCAGGTCTTCCTGGATTTCGGTGGGCGGGCCGTACAGGATGTGGATCTTGCCGCGATCGGTGTGCCAACCGTCCCCTGCGCTGTCGATGAACAGTTCGTTGGCCTCGCGCACCCGCTCCCAGAAGATTTGTCGGTACTCGTTGGTGATCGTTTCCGGGTGCGGGTCACGCCGCGCCCAGAAGCGCTCGATGAAGAGGAACCGGTCGTCATCCGTTTCCAGCGATCGGAACGTCTTCGTTTCGTGCTTTTCGGTGAGGTAACGGATCGGACCGTCGATCCATTGTTTCATCTCGGGCGCTTTCGGCGTTTTTTTCCTGGCGTCGGCCGGAATCAGCATGGCCAGGACGGTCAACCCGGCGAGGAGCCCCAGGTTCGATCGTCGCATCCGCTCACCAGTACGCAACAATCATGTTGCAGAGTAAGATCTCATTACGAGTATAGACCGGCTTTCCTTCGACCGCCGAGGACCGTCCGCACTTTCTTGCATGTCCGTGCTGAGGCATTAGATATAAGATATCCGGTGCGGCCGAGGTTGCCGCATGCACGGGTCGACGGATGGGGCGAGCAGGCGACGACGGTCACATCTGTCGGACGGCATGCGCAACGATTAAGCCGGCACTGGGGGCTTAGAACTCTGGGAACCTGATCGGCCAGGTTCCCGGTAACCAATGAGGAGGCCTGACCCATGGCCTGGATGCGACAGAAGTCGGAACCGGAAAGCGCGGCAAGCGATCGGCCTGTCGACGCAAAACCGCCTACCACGCCGGCAGCAACGCCCGGACGGGAGACAAGAATGGAGAAGCTCGTGAATATTGGACAATCGGTGCAGATCAAGGGTGAGTTGACCGGCAACGAGGACCTGACCATCGAGGGCATGGTCGACGGCAAGATCTTCGTCAAGGATCATAGCTTGACGATCGGCGCGAATGGCCGGATCAACGCGGAGGTGCATGCCAAGACCGTCCACGTCGTCGGAACGGTCAACGGAAACATCACCGCGGACGACAAAGTCGAGATCGCTCCCTCGGGTACGGTCAACGGCGACATCCGCGCTCCACGTGTCTCGATTTCGGACGGCGCCAAGTTCAAGGGCGCGATCGACATGGATCGGAAGGGCGCAAGCGCCCAAGCTCCGATTTCGACTTCGACTTCGACTTCGACTTCACCGGCGGTTTCGAAACCGTCGGGCCTGTCGACGCCACGCACGGAAATGCCACGTAGCGCGAGAGCGCGCGAAGCGTAGACGGTGCTCTTCCGCAGGAAGAGCCATGATCCGGTCGGCACGGCCGGACTTCCGCAACCCGAGTCGGGCCGTGCGGGCGTACGGTCGTGCCCAAGTCTAGCCAGGGCGCTCAAGCGCATCTCGAATCTCGCCAAGCCGCAGATCTTCATTCTAGGGCCGTTGTGTGGATCGACTGCGGTGTTCCTCGCCAACCGCGGTGCGCGAGTTTGCGTCGAGGACTTCCAGCCGCCGTCGCCGCTCCCCAAGACGAGCCCGGGCGATGACGACCCTCCCGCGGTCGAGCCGTTCGGGATCGACCAACCCAGTGACGAGTTCGACCTCATCCTCGGCTGGGAGGCTATCGATTTCACCCCGCCCGACCGGTTGGAGGAAGTTCGTCGGGAAATGAAGCGTCTGGTGCGTGAAAACGGCCTGATTCTCCTGTTTTCTCGCAGCGCGTCCAGGGCCCGCAAGTCGGTTCAGGACATCCCCGGCCGGTTTCGGGTCGAGGCCGAAAATCGCCTGTCACGCGAGCCCGCGGGAACCGAGACGAGCACGCGCTGGGTCCATCTGACGCGGGAGATCGAGCGTGTATTGAAACCGTTCTCGGTCCTGGGTATTCATCTGCAGCGCGATCAGACGCGAGAGATCCTCGCGCTGCGCCGACCCGCCAAGTAGCCCCCTCAGGGTCCATGATCTCTGACCGCGTCAAGCAGATCGGGATGTCCCCGACCCTTCGCATCTCCGCCCTGGCAGGCGAGTTGAAGCGGCAAGGACAAGACGTCCTCGACTTCAGCGCGGGACAACCCGATTTCCCGACACCCGAAGGGGTCAAGCGCGCAGGCGTGCGCGCAATCGAAAACAACCACACGCGTTACACCGCGAACAACGGGATGCAGGAACTGCGCGAGGCGATCGTTGCGAGGATCCGGCGCGATCACGACTTGCACTACGACCCCGACCAGGTGCTTGTTTCACCGGGCGCCAAGGCGAGCCTGTACTTCGCGTGCATGACGCTGATCGAACCCGGTGACGAGGTGATCGTCCCCTCGCCGTACTGGGTCACGTACCCGGAACAAGTCCGGCTGGCCGGTGGGACGCCGGTGTTCGTGCCGTGTCGCGGCGAGGACGGTTTCCGTCTGGACCCGAGCCGGCTGGCCGCTGCGATCACGTCGAGAACCAAGGCGCTGATCCTCAACGATCCGTCGAACCCGACAGGGGCGAGCTACTCCGAGGAGCAACTGCGGCCGCTCGCCGAGATCTGTGACCGTCACGGACTCTGGATCGTATCCGACGAGATCTATTCGCGTTTGCTCTATGACGGTCGCCGCTTCGTCAGTATCGCAACGTTGGGCGATTCGATCCGCGAACGGACGGTCATGATCAACGGCCTGAGTAAAGCCTGGTCGATGACCGGTTGGCGGGTCGGTTGGACCGCGGCGGCCCAGCCCGTCATCGACGGAATGGGCAAGTTGCAGAGCCATTCGACGAGCAGCGTGACAACGATTTCGCAGTTTGCCAGTGTCGAGGCGTTGAACCATTGCGACGAAGAGATAGCGCGCCGGGTCGAAGCCTTCCAGCAGCGTCGTGACCGGATCGTTGCGCGGCTTCGCCGGATCGGTGGCGTGTGTTGCACCGTGCCCGAGGGGGCATTCTATGTGCTTCCCGATTGCAGCGGGCTGCTAAAACGGATGGACGGTGTCGCCAACGGCGTCGAGTTGGCCGAGTTGCTGTTGGAACGAGCTCGGGTCGCGGTCGTGCCGGGGGAGGCGTTCGGGGCCGCCAACCACCTGCGGCTCTCCTATGCGGTTTCGCTCGAGGGCATCGACGAGGGGATGGACCGGATCGAGCGGGTGCTCGAGCAAGGCTAGTGGCTCAGGCCCGCTATTGTTTTCCCTTGGGTCCCGGCACCATCGGGAACTTGTCCGTTTGCGGCGGTGTCACGAAACTCCGGTGGTCTCCGCCGGGGATCGGGACATCCTCGGGCGAGTCCGCGAGGCGTTTCTTTGTCGTGCCGAAGGGCGCGGCCATGCCGCTGCGCAGCTTCTTCAGTTCCGAGAGTTGCTTGACGTAAGCCTTGCCGATGAGGCTGAAGTCGTTCTGCAGCCGCTTGATATTGTCCCGCGCCCGCTGGGTCGTGGTGCGGATGCTTTCCTCGCGCTTGAACGCTTCTTCCAACGCTTTGAGGTACGGGCCAGCGTGGGAATCGAGCGAAATGCCCTTGCGCGAGAACAGTTCCTTGACCTGCATCACGAAATTTCGAGGCGCTCCGGTCAATTGGGCCAGGCAACAAATTTCCTCGACCAGCGTCTTTGGCTCGCGCATCGATTGGGTCTCCCGATTTCGGTCGTGCCCTTTGGGGATACGGACAAAAATGAGGGATTCAACCCACCGATCCGTAAGCGCCGAACAAGAAAACCGCGACAACCCCGGAAGGCCCGCCGGCTTGACATGAGGTCTGATACGATGGCGGAGTCCATGAGGTTTTAAGGAGTGTCGGCATGAATCGCCATCGTTCGGACGGGCCCCGCGACTCTCGCGGGCATGCCCCGATACCGGTCTACGATCCCGGTCAGAAGGTCAACGACATTCCCGGCGGCCGCAGGGGGCAGATCGTCGACGTTGCTCGCCAGTACTCCCACCCCAGCGCCGACCCCGTGCACAATTATCTCGTGCGCTGGGACGACGGTCACGTCGAGGCGTTCAACGAGCGCGCGCTCACACCCAACTGGGGTCTGGAAGTCGAGGAATAGACACCGAGGCCGGGTCGCCTTAGATTGCAAGGCATGGGCCGGGACGTTCACGCCTGCGTATCGAAGCGTCGGCGAGCCGCGTGCGTGCTGTTGCCGCTCGTCGGGTTGTGGGTGTTTCCCCTCTTCGGAGCTCCCAGCGTTCTGGAGACCGTCGAGGAAACACCGGCCGCGTCGCGCTACGACACGGCGCTGACGGCCTACCGCGAAGGGCGTTACACCGAGGCGATCGCGGCACTGATCACGGGCTCCGCGTTGAAAGCCGGAGAAGCCAACCTACTTGGCTGGGCCTACCTGCAGGCGGGAAGCAAAGAGGAAGCGGTCGCGGCATTCATACGCTCGCTCGAACTCGACCCCGGGATGCACGACTCGTACTGCGGGCTGGGCTTCACCTACTTCCGATCGGAGGCGTACGGACAAGCGGTACAGAGTTTCGAGCAGGCGGCCGCGGGATCCCCCGGGACGGAATGTTTGCAGGGCTATGCCAAAGCGCTCGCCGCGTCGGGACAAATCGATCTCGCCGAACAGGTCAATGCTTCCGCGATCCCGCCCCCGGCCATGCCCGAACTGACCGCGGCGGGACCCGAACGGACCACGGAGTTCGTCGCACGCGGCCAGTACTTCTGGCGCCGCTCCGGCGAGGATCCGTTCGAGATCGTCTACGTGAAAGGCGTCAACTTATCGTTCGCGAAACCCGGGAAGCACGTCACCGAGTTCCCGCGCGACACGGATGCGTACCTCGAATGGTTCCGTCTGGTCCGCGAGATGAACGCGAACGTCATCCGGATTTACACGATCCTGCCGCCGGAGTTCTACGGCGCGCTGCGCGACTTCAATCGCGGCCGCGATGCCGCCGAGCGACTGTTCCTCGTCCAGGGCATCTGGGCGGAACTTCCCCGGGAGTCCCGATTCCGCGATGTGGGCTATATCGAACAGATTCGCCAGGAGGTCCGCTCCGCGGTCGACGTCGTTCACGGCCGGGCCACCATCGCGCACCGTTACGGGCACGCCCACGGGGTCTACCGTGCCGATGTCGCAAACGACGTGCTGGCCTTCGTTTTCGGCCGCGAGTGGGAGCCCTCCGCCGTGAGCCGGTTCCAAGAGATGGATTCCAGGGATGCGTTTCGCGGCGACTACCTGGGGATCGAGTCCGCGAATCCGATGGAAACGTGGCTGACGGAGATGCTCGACCATCTCGTCGGGTACGAACAACGGACCTACGCCGCCCAGCGGCCGGTGGCGTGGATGAGCTGGCCGACGCTGGACCCGCTCCACCACCCTTCGGAGGCCACGTTCGAGGAGTCGCTCGTGTTCCGCCACGCAGCGGGGGAACGTTCGATCGGACGTCCGCCCGCGGACGAGATCTACGATGACGACGCGATGACCTTGGACGAAACCAAGGTCGTACCGACGCGCGCCTACCGCGCCGGCGTGTTCGCCTCGCACCACGTCTACCCCTACTACCCTGATTTCATGCGCAACGAGCCGCGCTACGGGGCTGCCGGGCACGGACGCTACCGCGGCTACCTGGACCATCTCAAGACGCACTATCGGGATATCCCGTTGTTGATTTCGGAGTACGGTGTTCCGACGAGCCGCGCGATCGGCCGGTTCCACCCCGAAGGGCTCGATCACGGTGGTCACAGCGAGCAACAACAGGCGGACGCGCTGAAGCGCATGACCGAGGATATCCGTGCCGCCGGTTGCGCCGGCGGGATCGTGTTCTCGTGGATCGACGAATGGGTCAAACGGAACTGGATGGTCGCCGGCACGGAAGGCCAGGACCGCCGCTGGTACAACGCGATGGACCCCGAGGAGAGCTACGGCCTGCTGGCGATGGCTCCCACGGAGCGTCGCAAGGTGCGCGGAGACCCGGCCGCCTGGGACGCATCGACGTTGATCCAGTCGTCGGGACGGGCACAGGCCCTGCGCCCGTTGAACGACGGCTCGGACGCGTCCCGCCGCCTCGAGCGTCTGTTCGCGGACTCCGATGCGGGCTATCTCTACCTGCGGCTCGACGTCGGGGGCCGCATCGATTGGTCCGACAGCGCCTACGTCTTGGCGATCGACACCTTCGGAGACGCCGAGGGCGATCACACGCTGCCGCTCGAACTCGGCATTCGGAGTGAGATCGGCATCGAGTTCGCCGTCGTCTTGCACGGCGAACGGAGTCGGGTGTTGATCGACGATCGCTACAACCGAACGCGCTTTGCAGCGGTCCTGGAACGTCAACCCGGCCGTTCGGGCTGGGAGTTCCATGACGACTACCGGCTCGAGTCCAACGACGACGGACGGTTCGTGGAACTGGTGATCCCGCACGGGAGGAAGTTCGGACGGGACGGGACGATCTACCCTGAAAGAACCTACCACGCCGGTCGGCTCGAACACGGCAACCTGGACGAGGACTCCTCGGCGGACTGGCTGTACACACCGGCCAAGAACATGCTCGAACTGAGAATCCCGTGGGGTCTGCTGCACTTTTCCGATCCGTCCCGGCGCGAGGTGCTGGGCGGTCCGACGGCGAGGCTCGTGACGCCCGGGATCCGGATCGCTGCGTTTTCCTACCGCCCGCGGTCGCGGGACGATTCCCGTGCCGTGACATCGGAAGCCGGTCCGAACTACGTCGACGCCCTGCCCTCGGCGCCGGGGAAGATGGCGTCCTATAGCTGGCCCACCTGGGAAAATCCCGCGTACGTGTCCCACCTCAAGGCCGCGTACTTCACGATGCAGGAAGAGTTCGGCAAACTGCATACGCCCGACCCGTCCTGGGCAATCCTGCCGCAGTTCGATTTTGCCGGAGTGATCGAGAACCATTACGCCTCGCTGAACGAGTTCTTCGACTTGCCCGCGGTGCGCGAGGTGGCCGTAGCGGACGGCGGCGACCTGTACGGGGCGGCCATGGCGAACTTGACGGTCGGGTTGGTGCGCGGCGAGAGGTTCCACCTGCTTCAAGCCGCCTACCTCCTGAAAACGTTGGAGGCCGAGACCGACGACCCGCGGATGAGCACAGCCTCCGCGATCGGCCTGGACTACCTGCGCGGACTGCTGTCGGGGACGATTGCCCCGGGCAAGGTGCAGGATGGCGAGGTTCGACGCATCGAGATCGAACCGGGCAGGACCCCGCCGAAGCACTTCGAAACGATCACGCTCGGCCGCTCGGCGATCCGTCTGCGCGACGGCGCACGGGTGCGGACACAGGTCGATCGGGTGACGCGCGATTGGCTTTCCGGGATCAACTTCACGCATCGTCCGGGAGCGTTTGCGGCCGACCGGATCGTCCCGTGGCACGAGGGGGCCAGAACGATGGATCTCGTCGCGTACGCTGCGGTCGACGTGGAGCCCGTCTGGGGCACCATGGCGAGGAAATTCGGCGAGCGTTGGTTTGCGCCCGACGCCGACGGGACGTTCCGCTTCGAGGTCACCGCGGACAAGGTGTACGGCTACCCGACCAACCTGTTCCTCGACGACCGCAACGTCTGGATCAACGATACACACGGGATCAGTGCCTTGGCCTGGGATGCGACCGCAGCCGACCTCGTGATCGGCTGCGGGGATCACGTCGGCAAGGCGGATGCCGCCTACGATCTGGCGCGGCGCGGCGTCAACGTCTACATGCCGACCGACCGGTTTCTCTACACGCTGATGGGCACGCAGACGGCGGGGATGGTGCTTGGTTCGGCCCCGATCCGGGACACCGACGAGGGCGCCGTGCTGGGGGATCAGCCCGTGACGTTCCGCGTCGACGAACCGATCGTCGTTTCGAACACGACACGGCGCTATCCGTTGCAGTACTACGACACGCCATTCCGTTACTTTGGTGCGCTGGCGTCCTACGCGAACGTCGAGTTCAATTTGACGGCCGTCGATGTTCCGGGGTACGGCAAGGCCGGTGTGGTGGTCGAGCGGGCGCGGGAACTCGGGGCGAAGCTGATCGGGATCCGTGTCGCGACCCTGGAAGAACACGACGTTGTCGCGGCCTGGCTTGCCGGGGACCGTGACCGTCGAGCGATCCTGTTCCACTCCGCGGTGTACCCTGATGGCTATCGTCTGTTCGCGGAGTTCCCCGATCAGACGTCCTTCGGGGACATCCATCCCGAGTTTGGCCGCTAGCCCCGTGGACGAAACGACCCTGATATCATGACGGGACATCGACGAGGGTGATGATGAAAGTTTCGGATCGCATGACGAGCGAAGTGGTGACGCTGAACGAGGAGCAATCTCTCCGCGACGCGCTCACCCTGCAGCAGCGGCACAAGATACGGCACATCCCGGTCGTCGCCGACGGCAACATCGTCGGCATCCTGACGGACCGGGATCTCAAGCGCGCCTCGCCGTCGCTGCTGTCCGGGATCGACCAGGAGCGATACGACGAACTGCTCGACACGACACGCGTCGCCCAGGTCATGACGCGCGATCCCCGAACGGTCAGCCCCGAGACCTCGCTCAAGGATGTGGCCAAGATCCTGATCGAGGGCAAGTTCGGAGCACTTCCCGTGATCGAGAAGAACTCGCTCGTCGGGATCATCACCGAGATCGATCTACTGCGCGTGCTCCACGACCTGCTCGACGAGTAGAATCAACTCGTGAGCGAGTCCGGGCAGCCGCGGAGGCGCGGCCGTGAACCTGCCGTCCTAGGTTGGTACCGAAGGGGAGACTCGAACTCCCACCGGGTTGCCCCGACTAGAACCTGAATCTAGCGCGTCTACCAATTCCGCCACTTCGGCAAGTTGGGGCGCTAAACTAGCACCGGCCCGACAACAGGGTCAAGCGAACCGCTTCCGTGCAAGAGGCACGGACTGACGGGAGGAATGTGCAACGAAAACAGTCCAGCGGCCGCTGGACCAGCGCGGTCGTGCTGGCCCGATTCGAACACGCCGATTACCGGCCGCGGACCCAGCGGCAGATCCTTCACGAGTGGCAAGTCGAGGGCAGTGAGCGCGCGGCCGTGCGTCGAATCCTCCGCGAGTTGCTCCAGACGGGCAAGATCGCGCGCGGCAGGGGAGGGCGGCTCGAAGTTGCGCGGACGCGGCGCGGGCCGCTCGTGGGGGTCCTGCGTCAGCGTGGCGGGAGGGCCCAGGTCGTGCCCGACGACGGCGCCGCGACGGTCGAGATTCCACCTCGTGGGCTCAACGGCGCGCGCCCCGGAGACCGCGTCGAGGTCCGGCTGCGTACTCGGCGCGACGGACGCCGTTTCGGGAGCGTCGTCCACATCGTGGACCGGCCCGACCGACAACTGCTCGCGGTCCATCTCGGCGAGAGCAGGGTCCAGCCGTTCGATCCGGCGTTCCGCGAACCGCTCCCCGTGTTGCCGCGGTTCGGCAAGGGCGCACGCCGGCGCGATGTCGTGGAGGTCGAGATCGTCCCGCCGCGCGCACGCGGTGACGAAGAAGCCGTCAAAGTGCTCGAGGTGCTCGGAGGTCTCGACGATCGCGGCATGGACATCCGCGTCGTCTCGCGAAAATACGAACTGATCGACAAGTTTCCGAGAGACGTCGTCGCCGCGGCGAAGGAACTCCCGCAGCGGGTGCCGGTCGCCGAGCGCAAGAAACGAACGCGCTTCGACGATCCTGCACCGATCACCATCGACGGCGAGACCGCTAAGGACTTCGACGACGCCATCGCAGTGATCGAAAAGCCGCGTGGCGGCTTCCGGCTGTGGGTCCATATCGCCGACGTGGCGCACTTCATCGAGCCCGCTGGAATCATCGACCGCGAAGCGCGGCGGCGCGGGACCAGTGTCTATTTCCCCGGCAAGGTGTTTCCGATGCTGCCGCCACGCATCTCGGACGATCTGTGCTCGCTGCGGCCCGGCGTCGAGCGCCTGGTGCAGACGGTGATCCTGGATCTCGATGCGGCGGGCGAGCCGACGAAGGTTCGCTTTGCCGATGGCGTGATCCGCTCCGCGGCGCGCCTGACCTATACCCAGGTTGCCGATGCGATCTCCGGAAACCCACGCCCCAGGGGCGTTCCTGCGAAAGTGCTCCCGATGCTCTACGCCGCGGATCGTCTCCGCATGGTGTTGGAGCAACGTCGTCGGAAGCGCGGCAGCGTGGATTTCGATCTGCCGATGCCGCAGATCTTGCTCGATGTCGAGGGTGTGGTGACCGGCATCACGGTCGAACCGCGCAACGCGGCGCACCGTTTGATCGAGGAGTGCATGCTCATTGCCAACGAAGCGGTTGCCGCGCATCTCGAGGAGCGCGACTGGCCGACGCTCTACCGGATCCACGAGCCGCCCGCGGATGACAAGGTCGAGCTGCTCGAGGCGTTCGTTTCCGGGTTCGGCCTGCAACTCCGCAAAGGACGCGCACGGCTCAGCCCGAGCGACGTACGCGATCTGATCGAAGCGGTTGAGGGCCGCCCCGAACAACCCCTGATCGCGCAGATGACCCTGCGTTCGATGAAGCAGGCCGTCTACACGCCCGAGAACCAAGGCCATTTCGGTCTCGCCGCGCAGACCTACTGCCACTTCACCTCGCCCATCCGGCGCTACCCGGACCTGATCGTGCACCGCATGTTGCGCGCCTGTCGCAACCACGAGCGGCCCGACGAGGCCTGGGTCGCGGGCCTCGACGAACTCGGTCGAGAGACCTCGAGCCTCGAGCGCAACGCCGAGGCGGCGGAGCGCGAACTGCTCACGTGGAAGAAGGTCGCGTTGATCCGCGACAAGGTCGGCGACTTGTTCTACGGGGTCGTGACGGGCGTGACCGCGTTCGGCATGTTCGTGCAACTGACCGAGAATCTCGTCGAGGGGCTGGTTAAAGTCGAGCGGCTCGGTGACGAACGCTTCGTCTTTGACCCCGGTACTCAAACGTTGACCGGAAGCCGGTCGCGCACCGTTTGGCGCCTGGGCCAGCAGGTGCGCGTGCAGGTCGAGCGGGTGGACCGCATCCGGCAACGCATCGATTTCGGCCTGGTGAGCGAGCGCGGTTTGCGGCACGCAGGACCTCCGCGCGAACGGGCTCCGCGTGGGCGCGGGCGAGCGGGCCGAAAAAGAGTAAAACGGCGGTAAAACGCAGGTCTGTCGACTTGCGCCGTCCACGTGTGCCGCGGATACTCAACCTATGAAATCCAGTTCCCTCGTCACCGACATCGCGTTGCTCGTGGGCATCGGTGGGATGCTCGGCCTGGGCTACAACGCGCTCGGTGTGCAGGAGGGCAACGATTGGGGCCTTGCCTGGAAGGGTGTCGATCGAGTTGAGGAGCTCCTGAATACCCCTGAGGTCCTGGCGGTCGCGGTCGAGGAGGAT
>Ga0209988_10002332_pt1 | contig 12523 bp, 11 predicted proteins | sample N075metaG_FD_183115 | JGI IMG/M metagenome (GOLD analysis project Ga0209988, IMG submission 183115) | Deep subsurface microbial communities from Kermadec Trench to uncover new lineages of life (NeLLi) - N075 metaG (SPAdes) (version 2) | ecosystem: Environmental > Aquatic > Marine > Ocean trench... | reverse complement strand
TGAAAAAGGGTCCGGTTGGTATGATAACAATGATGGAGAATGGTCCGCCAGCTATGGGGAAACAACTTTTGCTCTGGTTTATTTACAGTATAATTGTCGGAATTTTTGCAGCTTACATTGCTGGTAATGCTTTAGCTCCGGGTGCACATTATCTTGCAGTCTTCCGTTTTGCCGGAGCCACTGCCTTTATAGGTTATAGTTTAGCTTTATTGCAGAATAGTATCTGGTATAAACGTAATTGGGCTGCTACTCTCAAATCAATGTTTGATGGATTGATTTACGCTTTATTCACAGCAGGAATTTTCGGCTGGTTGTGGCCTGTGTAAATTATAATTGATTTTAAGACTGTCACTAATAGTAGTGGCAGTCGTGTCATTTCTTCCTTGTCATCTCAATTTCTATTATCTTTATAGAATTAAAAAACTTCAATAATTATTATGTCTTCATCATTTCAAAATAGATTAAATTATTTGAATGGCTGGAAACCTCCAGAGACGTGGCTAAAAATAATAACCATTGATGCACACGCTGCAGGCGAACCGCTAAGAATCATCCTCGAAGGATTGCCCGAAATAAAAGGCATCACCATCCTCGAAAAAAGAAAATATATGAAAGAGAACCTGGATCATTTAAGAACTGCATTAATGTTTGAACCGCGGGGGCACGCTGATATGTACGGTGCAATTATAACTGAGCCGGTAAACAAGGATTCGGATTTTGGCGTATTGTTTCTGCACAACGAAGGATACAGCACGATGTGCGGACACGGGATTATTGCTCTAACCAAAGTTGTTGTTCAAACGGGAATGATTAAAGCAATAGAGCCAATAACTGAAATTAAAATTGATACCCCTGCTGGACTTGTAACTTCATTTGCAAAAGTGAAAGATGGGAAAGTTGAATCAGTTTATTTTCATAATGTTCCATCTTTTGTTTTAACTACACATCAGATTGTTGATGTTCAAGGAATTGGGAAAGTAAAATATGATATTGCTTTCGGTGGTGCATTCTACGCTTTTGTTAATGCCGATGAATTAGGTATCGGAATGAAAGAACAAAACTTCAGCGAGTTGATTGAAAAAGGAATGGCTATTAAAAACGCTGTAATGAAAAGTTATCCGATCAAACATCCTTTTGAGGAAGACTTAAACTTTCTTTACGGAACTATCTTTTATGGAAAATCTCACAGCAAGGAAGTGGATAGTAGAAACGTATGCATTTTTGCAGAAGGTGAAGTTGATCGCAGTCCTACGGGAACAGGTGTAAGTGCAAGAATGGCTTTACATTATGCAAAAGGTGAAATAGAATTAAATCAACCAATGGAATTTGAAAGTATAATCGGCACAAAGTTTACAGGAAGTGCGTACCAAGTAACAAAGTTTGGAAAGTACGATGCTGTTATTCCGAAGGTTGAAGGTAATGCATATATAACAGGCAGACATGAATTTGTAATTGATCCCGATGATCCCTTGAAAGATGGATTTATACTAAGATAGATATGAAAAACAATCTTCCCTTCATATCTGATGAACAAGTTAAAAAACTCCTTCCGATGAATGAAGCAATTGAATTGATGAAAAACGCTTTTATTCAGATCACAAATAAAGCAGTAACAATTCCCGAAAGAATAAATCTCGATATGCCTGAGGTGAATGCAGACTCACTCATTATGCCGGTCTATTCTGAAGAAGAGAAAAAATATGCAGTAAAAATTGTTTCACTTAATCGTGACAATCCATCTAAAAATCTTCCGTTCATTCACGCAATTATGATTTTATTCGATGCTGAGAACGGAAAACCTCTTGCATTACTTGATGCCGAAAATCTTACAGCCATCAGAACAGGCGCAGCTTCAGGGTTTGCAACAAAACTACTTTCAAATCTGAAAGCATCAGTTTCTGCAATCTTTGGTGCAGGGATTCAGGCAAGGTATCAGCTGAGGGCAATTTGCGAAGTAAGAAATATCAAAGAAGTTTTATTGTTTGATAAAAACCAATCAAAAGCAGAATCATTTAAAAATGAAATGAAAGATGAGTTGGGCTTGAATATCGAAATATGTGCTGATCAGGATAAACTGAAAGATGCTCACATAATCTGCACAGCAACAACTTCTCCTCTTCCTGTATTTGATGATAATTCAATTTCAGATGGCACACACATTAATGCTATTGGTTCTTACCAACCGGATAAGCGTGAAATCCCTTCTGCAACAGTAGCTCGTTCAAATATTTTTGTTGATAGCAGAGCAGCCTGTTTAAAAGAAGCGGGCGATTTAATCATTCCAAAAAATGAAGGAATTGAATTAGAAGTAACTGAAATTGGAGAAATCTTAGAAAATAAAAAATCCGGTAGATCATCCGAAGAAGAAATAACTTTTTTCAAATCAGTTGGAAATGCTGCGCAGGATTTAATCTGCGCAATTCATATCTTTGAGAAGACAAATTAATTGTGTCATTCTGAACCTGTCTGACCGACAGGCAGGCTTGTTTCAGAATTTAAGAAACTAAAATTAAATCTGAAATAATATATACAGCTGTAGAAAATTTAGAATAACAAAATTCAATATTTATTTTAGATACATCCACAATGCTTATTAAAGAAAAAATAGAACAAGCAAAAAAACTTTTAATAGAATTTGATATTGATTGCTGGATAACGTTCGTTCGTGAAAGCCAGATAAATGGAGACCCGACTTTGGCTTTCCTCTCCCCCGCCGATGTAACGTGGCATTCGGCTTTCATAATTTCTAAAGATGGTAAAGCTCATGCAATTGTGGGTAAGTATGATCAGAAAACAATCGAAGAAACTGATGCTTATGATGAAGTAGTTGGATTCGTGGAAGGGATTAAAGAACCATTTCAATCCTATATGATAAAACTTAATCCAAAAATAATCGCGTTAAATTATTCAGAAGGAAGTGAAATTGCAGATGGCATTACGTACGGAATGTTTTTAACAATGAAGAACCTACTTGGTGAGATCGGAATGGAGAATAGAATTACATCAGCAGAGAGATTAGTATCAGCACTTCGTGAAAGAAAATCGCAAACAGAAATTAATTATATAAAAGAAGCGATAAGCATTACAGAAGAAATTTTTAATGAAGTAACAAAATTCATCAAACCCGGAAAAACTGAAAAAGAAATTGCAGCTTTTATCAAATCAGAAGTTGAAGAACGAAACCTGGAATATGCCTGGGAGCCGATGGTTTGTCCCGCTGTGTTTACCGGACCCGAAACTGCCGGAGCCCATTACGCCCCTACGGACAGGAAAGTTGAAAAGGGTCAAATCCTGAACATGGATTTTGGTGTAAAGTTCAATGGTTATTGTTCTGATATGCAAAGAACGTTTTATATTCTAAAAGATGATGAAACAAAAGCACCGGAAGATGTAATGAAAGGATTTAACACAATTGTTGATTCAATAGAACAATCAAAAAAGGCAATGAAACCGGGAGTTCAGGCAGTTGAAATTGATGCTGTTGCAAGAAAGATAGTCACTCAAAATGGTTATGATGAATTTCCACATGGATTAGGTCACCAGGTTGGCAGGTTCTCTCACGATGGCACAGCACTGCTTGGTCCGCCATGGGAAAAGTATGCACAAAAACCTTTTCAGAAACTTGAAGAGAAAATGGTCTTTACAATTGAACCAAGGCTACATGTTCAGGATAGAGGCACAGCAACAATTGAAGAGATGGTAAGAATAAATACTGATGGAGCAGAATGGCTTACCAATCCACAAAAAGAGATAATACTAATCAAGTGAATTATGGAATAATTGCTTATGAATATTAGTAGAAATTTATTGTTATGGGCTTCTAAAAATGAATGGATGACCGGGCATGTACCGAATTTTAAATTTGTACAAAAAGCGCTTAAAAGATTTATGCCGGGCGAAACTCCGGCAGATGCTATAAATGCAACACGCGAACTGCTAAAGCAAAATATCCCAACTACATTTACACACCTTGGAGAAAATATAAATGATCTGAGTGAAGCAGAAATATCAGCGCAGCATTATGTTGATTTAATAGAGAGAATAAATAAAGAAAACTTAGATATCGAAGTATCTCTCAAACTAACTCAAATTGGGTTTGATCTTTCTTTCGAAAAAACACTTGAGTTTTTTAAGGAGATAACTCATAAAGCCAAAGAATGCAGCAACAATGTATTTATAGATATTGAGGACAGTTCATATGTGGATAAAACAATTAATTTTTATAAGCGTATAAAGGAAGAATATAATAATGTAGGATTATGCTTGCAATCCTATCTCTTCAGAACAATGGATGACGTAAAAGCTATGATTGATATCAATCCGTGGATCCGGCTCGTTAAGGGTGCATACAATGAACCTGATACCATAGCATATAAAAAGAAACAAGATGCCGATGAGAACTTCTTAACAATTTCCAAATATTTTTTGGAGCAACTGCAAAAAAGAGATATTAGAATTGCATTTGCCACACACGACTTGAAATTGCAGGAGCACATAAAAAATGAAGCAAAAAAATATGATCTGCCGAACAAAAAAATTGAATTTCAAATGCTCTATGGGATTAAACAACGGGAGCAAACTAATTTGGCTGCTCAAGGTTACAATATTCGAACACTAATAAGTTACGGTGAGCACTGGTATCCCTGGTATATGAGACGGCTTGCTGAACGCCCGGCTAATGTTGTCTTCATATTAAAAAATATATTAAGTAAATGAGTTTAAATTTAATTATATAAAGGATTAAGTTATTATGTTAAAAGGAATTTATCCACCGCTTACAACTCCATTTGTTAGGGATGTAGTTGCATACAATAAACTTATTGAGAATCTTAATAAATACAACCAAAAAGATTTATCCGGTTATATTGTTTTGGGTTCAAATGGCGAAAGTGTTTTTCTAACTAAAAAAGAAAAGCTGAAATTAATATCCACTGTAAGGGAGCACAGTGATAATAAAACACTTATAGCAGGCACAGGATTGGAATCCATAAAAGAAACAATCGACTTAACTAATGAAGCGGCGAAAAACGGTGCAGATTATGCGCTTATCATTACTCCCTCCTTCTATAAATCTGCTATGAACCACAGAGCATTGCTAAATTACTTCTTAGCAGTTGCTGATTCTATTTCAATTCCTCTGATTATTTACAGTGTTACAAAGTTTACAAATGTAAACATTGAAATTGAAACAATCGCAAAATTAGCTGAGCATGCTAACATAATAGGAATTAAAAACAGTAGTGAAAATATTGCAGAGATTAATGCTACCATTTACAATACACCAGAAGATTTTAATGTTTTGGTCGGTACGGGTTCTGTTCTTCTTTATGGATTGATTTCCGGTGCAGTTGGCGGAATACTTGCCCTGGCAAACATTGCTCCCGATGAATGTATAAAAATATTCAATTTATTTAGTGAGGGAAAACTCAACGAAGCTGAAGAAATTCAAAGTAGAATGCATGCAGTTAATAAAGCAATTACCGCTACTTACGGGGTTGCCGGATTAAAAGCTTCGATGGGATTATTAGGTTATTACGGAGGACAGCCGCGAAAACCCCTTCAACCTCTTACATCATCAAAGATGAAAAAACTTAAACCGATTCTGCTAAAGGCAAAATTATTACAATAAGTATAATTGGAAATTTTTATTCAATTTGAAATCAAACATACTTTTAATAATCACCGCAATGATTTGGGGATTTGCATTTGTTGCACAACGAAGCGGAATGGAATTTGTTGGTCCCTTCACCTTTAATGCCGTTCGATTTACACTTGGGGGAATCTCCCTCATTCCTCTTTTGCTCATCAATAGAAAAAGAAAATTTAATAATGAACCCATCCTCCCTCTTTCATCAAACAAAATACTTTTGAAGGGAGGAATTATTGCCGGGGTTATTCTCTTCTTTGGTGCATCTTTCCAGCAAGGCGGAATGGTTTACACTACTGCGGGTAAAGCAGGATTCATAACAGGACTTTACATTATTTTAGTTCCCATACTTGGAATAATGTTCAAGCAAAAAACTTCAGCAGCTATTTGGTTAGGTGCAGTTATTGCCTTAGTTGGATTATATCTGTTAAGTGTTAGCGAAAATTTGACGATGGGTTTAGGCGATTTATTAGTTTTGGCAAGTGCATTTTTCTGGGGTTTGCACGTTCTTGTTATTGGTCGCTTTTCTCCTAGAACCGATCCCATTCAATTAGCATTTTTCCAATTTATGCTATGTGCTTTTTTTAGTTTAATTGCTTCCATAATAATAGAGACAACCACTCTTCAAAATATATTTGCTGCATCTGTTCCGATACTTTATGCGGGAGTTGTTTCTGTTGGAATTGCATACACGCTTCAGGTAGTTGCTCAACAGGAAGCTCATCCATCAAATGCTGCAATTATAATGAGTCTCGAAGCCGTGTTTGCTCTTATCGGCGGATGGATCATTCTTAATGAAAGTATTCCTCTAAGAGGATTAATCGGCTGCGGTTTAATGCTTACTGGAATGATTATATCACAAGTTGGAATAAGATTTAAGGGAAAGAAAATTCCGTATGATTAATAATAATCATTAATCTAATGGTTTAATGTTGTCATTCCCGACCCGTCTGCCGCCGAGGCAGGCGTGATCGGGAATCTTAATACTAGTGATCTTTCAGAATTTCTCTAGTCTCTATATAACAAAATAATTCAATTTATACTAAGGGATAAAGAATGAAACAATTTCGATTCAAAATAATTTCGCAACTCTTACTTATTGTATTACTATCATCTACTCTTATCGCTCAATCTCAATTAGAGCAAAAACTAAACTCACTTGAGGGAATTGTGAAGGTGACACAAATTGAAAGTGATTCAATTTATTCCGGAGTGTACGTAGTTTTTATTGAGCAGCCGGTTGATCACAATAATCCTGAAGGTGATCATTTTATTCAGAAATTTTATATCGGACACATTGATGAAGATTTACCGGTTGTGATTGAACTGGATGGCTACTCATTACCGAAACCAAGATACAACGAATTGGCAGATATTTTAAACTGCAATAAAATTCAGGTTGAACACAGATATTTTGGTGAATCAGTTCCGGATAATGCCGAGTGGAAATATTTAACCGTTGAACAGTCTGCGAATGATCATCATCATATAATTTCTTTGTTGAAAAATATTTACAAAGGGAAATGGATAAGTTCAGGAATAAGTAAAGGCGGGCAAACTACAATTTTTCACCGCTATTTTTTTAATGATGATGTAGATGTTTCTGTTCCATACGTTACACCGATGAATATTGCAGAAGAAGATCCGAGAATTTATCATTTTCTTGATAACGTAGGGACGAAAGAGTGCAGAGATAAAATGATACAGTTCCAGAGAGAAGTTTTAAAACGTGAAGATGAATTGCTTGAAATGTTTCTCGATGATTCTGAAAAATCAGGTTACACATACAGCATAGGCAGTGATAGATTAATCTTTGAATTTGCTGTTCTTGAATATACTTTCGCATTTTGGCAGTGGCAGAACAACAACTGTGATGAAATTCCCGATATGAGTGCGAGCAGTGATGAACTCTTTAATCATCTCAAAAGGAATTCATCATTCTCTTATTTTTCTGATCAGGGAATTGCACCTATTGCTCCATTCTTTTACCAGGCGTATAGTGAAATTGGTTATTATGGTTACGATATCTCACCTCTTAAGGAATTGCTGCGTGAGGTGAAAGATCCTTCAAGTAAAATTTTTATTCCACACAATTCAAATCCACAATTTGATTGCTCTTTAATGCAGGATATAAATAGTTGGGTTCAAAAACACGGCAATAATATGCTTTTTATTTATGGCGGGAATGATACCTGGTCTGCAACTGCAGTTGAATTAACTGGAGAAACAAACTCTATAAAAATGGTTAAGGAAGGTGGATCACACAGAACAAGAATTAACAGCTTTTCTGATGAGGGAAAGGAAATAATTTTTTCCACTTTGGAAGACTGGCTGGATTATAAAATTGAGAGATAAAAAAGGATTATCCCAGAAGTAAGTTTTTATTGATTGTCATTCCCGACCCGTCTGCCGCCGAGGCAGGCTTGATCGGGAATCTATCAAGCATAATTAGAAAGATTCTTCGCTTTGCTCAGAATGACAGAAAAAAAGATCCCCTCTTTCAAGAAGATGACAAAATATTAATAGACTCTATTATAGCCTACTTAAATGTATCCTTCGAATCAACGATGGTAACTTTCTTAACATTTAGTTTAAAGTTCTCAGTATCTGAATCCTCACTTAAAACTTCCTCAGGTAAACCTGCTTTAACAAGGTTTGAGTAACTCATTGAGGAAGTTAAATTATTCTTCAAACTTTTGGCAAGCGCTTTTGCTTCGCTTCTGTCAGTTACTATCGTGATTTTCATATTATCAATCTGAAAATATTTTTTGATTGCGTTATTAACTTCTTCTAATGTAACATCAGATAATAGAATATCAAGTTCCTCAATATAGTTTTCCCTTCCGTACATTTTGGAATCCATTAAATAACCAAGCTGATTGGAAGGTGATTTGATGTATAGTCTGATATAACTTTTTAAGAATGCGCGTGTGGCTTCAAAATCTTCTTCAGTAATCCCGTCTTTTATCATCTTATCAATTTCTCTTAATGTCATTCTTAACGCAAAGTGAGCATGCCCGATTTTTATTCCACTTAATTCTTCATACTGCATTCTCAACTGTTTTGCAATTTGTACCGGTCTTATCCAAATAGAGAAATAGTTACTTTGGCGTGGAACTCCCGGTGGTGGGAGCATGTTACCTCCCCCGTTATTGTACCACTCGATATAGGAATAATTACCGTAGTTCATTGAACGCTGTTCGCGAATCATTTGGTAAAGTCTTCCGTAAGATTTTCTGTGTTCACCAAGGTATGAATTTGCAACCACCAATGCGGCAAATTCATCATCCGCCCTTGTTATGTTTAAAGGATAACCTGCAAAAATTGCAGAACCGAATGCACCATCTTTAGCAATTATTTCAACTTCAATACCATTTGGCATTTCGATAACAGCCGGTTCAGGTATTTCCGGATTTGTATCGGGCAATGAAGCCAGATCGCTTTTCAACTTATCTAAAAAAGATGATGAATAATTACCAGCAATTCCTATCATCAGATTATTTTTCGTAAAGAATTTTTTATAGTGCTCTTTTACATCTTCCAGGGTAATCGAAGTAACTGACGCTGAGTTTCCCTCTATCATATGCTGATAGTTTGTTCCTCTGAAAAGAAAATCCTCAAGAGCTTTTTTACTGTACTCTTCATCCGATGAAGCACGAATAACCTGGTCAACATAAGCTTGTTGATTAACTTTAACTCTATCAAAGTCAGCCAGTTCAAACGAAGGATTTGTTATAAGCCCCATCATAATTGGATAAAAAGAATCCTGCCAATCTTTATGAAATTGAAAAGTAAAAATTGTCACTTCCTTATCTACTGAGACGCTGTACCTTGTAGCCATCGGGTAAATCATATCCTGGATATCGCTGTATGAAAGATCACCCGTTCCGCCTTGCGTAATAAGCTGAACTGTAGTGTAAGTCAGTCCTTCTTTTCCAGAAGGATCACTGATTGAACCGTTATTGAACATAAGTTTAACGATTATTTTAGCTGAGTTGGATTGCTTAAGTTCAACTACTTCCTGTCCCATTAAAACTACTGTAAGTAAAAGTGTTATTAATAATGCTTTCATTATTCAACACCTCCCTTCTCATCGGAAGAGATTGTGGCTATTGTTAATCCATTTTCTACATAATATTTATTTGCCACCATTTTGATATTCTCGTTGGTTACTTTATCGTACATTGCATAAAGTCTGTTAATTGATTCCGGATCACCGGTTAACTGTATGTAATGGCTGATGGAACTTGCAATTGCCGAAGGATCATCAATACTCATTGCAAAGGTGTACTTGAGATTTGATTTTGTATCCTGCAGTTTCTTTTCATCAAATCCATTGGTTTTTACATCTTCAATTGCTTTTGTAATTTCATCTCTCACGTACTGGAAATCATCCTTACTTATAAATGATGCCTGTATATTAATCAGGTTCGGATCACGGGAGTCGCCCGCACCTCCACCGAGGAACCTCAATTTCTGTTCTTCAACAACTAATTTTTTGTAAAGCTCTGAGTTTGATGAAAAAAGAATTGTATTGAGAACATCAATTGCCGGCATATCAATATATTTATCGTTGAAAGCCGGTCCCTTGTAAGCCATGCTCATAAACGGAGGAATGGAACCGTTTTGCAAATGGAATTCACGTTTACCGTTCTGTGTTGGTTCAACAGGAATTTCGGAAACATAGTTTCCTCTTTCCCATTCACCAAAATATTTTTCTGCAAGATCATTTATCTGCCCTGCTTCCACATCGCCAACAACAACTATAGTGCAATATTCCGGTCTGTAATAACGTTTGAAAAACTCCAATGAATAATCGTATTGATTTGGCATATCAACTACGTCATCAAAAAACCCCATAGTTGTATGCTTGTAAGGATGTTTATCAAACGCAGTGTTAACAAGATTCTCATACAATTGCTGGTACGGGCTTGCATAATTTTTTGTGTACTCACCCTTCACAGCGCCTGCCTCCACTTTAAATTCGTGTTCTGAATAGTTCAAATTCATAAAGCGGTCGGATTCAAGTTCAAACATTTTTTCAAGATACTCAACATTTCCGGTCATATGGTAAACCGTTCTATCCAAAGATGTGTTAGCATTTGCTCCTGCACCGGTCATCTTAAGAACTTTTTTGTATTCTTCACGCGGATATTTATCTGTTCCGCGGAACATCATGTGCTCAAAGAAATGAGCAAACCCTGTAACACCTTCTTCAATTTCATTTCTGGATCCAACACGCACAACAATATAAAAAGCTGCAAGTCCCGGACTGTCAAAAGGAATTGTAACAACGTTCAGATCGTTAGCAATTTTATGCTGATAAATCGGGTAAGGAAGAATTTTATCTTCATTAGATGAGCAGCCATGAAACTGCACAAATGCAAACCCGAGCAACAGCAAATAGGGAATATTCCTAATCACCTGATTACTCCTGTTAATGATTAAATTTTGTTTAAAATTAGGATACAAACTTAAAGGAATTAACCCAGCCAGCCAAGAGAGAAAGAGGAAGGTTTTAAGAAGAGATGAAGAATTTATTTGTTTAATCTTCAAAAATGAGTTTTAGAATAGCTTCGACCTCTAAACCTTGTTGAACGAAGTGTATGTGGCTAAAGCCGTAAAAAGTTTTAGAATTGTTAGAACCGTCAGCTAAAGCTGACGGGAATTCATAGGAGAGAAAGAATTAAAAGCACTATTCTTTTAACTGAAGAAAAAGAGATTTTTAACATTCAATCTTGCTGTTCAATTTAGAAAATTTATGATAGTGTCAGGAATCAAGATAACTTACCGTTCACTTTAGTGAACGGAATAAATAAGCAAAACAATTATTCCGGGCTTTAGCCCCATTAAAATCCAGATGTGGCTATCCAAAGGATTCCTTCTGAAAAGCCGTTTTTTATTGGTATTATTTCTTAATCCGTCTGCTGAAGCAGACGGCAAGTGATGAATAATAAAGAATTTAAAATTAGCCCAAGCAAACGGGAAGTGATAATCTATTTCTAAATTAAATTTGCAAATGTATTATTGTTCTACCCTCTCAAAATCCTCTATCAGTCTGTTTTCTAATTTCATTTGCAATATCACTACTGAATTTTCCTACTAAATCACTTAGAAGCGCTACTTTTCCTTCGATGGAAACACCGGCTGCATTTTCAGTATAGAATGTTCTTTGAGTCATTAAAAAATCTCTTTTAAATTTTTTAGAAACACTCCATCTTGCATCTAAAACAAGGGAGCTGTCTGAGCGCATTCCAAATTCGTTAACTACAATTGATATTTGAAAGCTGTTCGGTTCTTCTTCCTGCCAGGGGAAAATATAAATTCTATTTGTGGGAATTAAACGGGATAGATTTTCAATTAAAACTCTTTCGAAATTTTTTTCAAGAGGTTCAGCCCAGCGGTTAAATTGATCCACATTCAATTCATTGTTTCCTTTAAAACTAACTATCTCCGGTCTCTTCAAATATTCTGAGAATTCTATACTTCCGATTCCTATAGTTATTTCCGTATTTTCTTTACCGGAAAGTGTTTCTGTATCATACTCAATTGAAGGAGTGAGAATGTATTTCTGAATTGGCGGTGAGGAACCACAATGCGTAAACAATATCACAGATAACAGAATTAATATAACTGAATTTTTCATTTTGATCTCCAAAACTATTTTCCAAATATTACATCGCTTGGATGTTCTTCAAAATATTCTGCCAAACGTTTTAGCGCTCGTGCAGAGTATGTAATTTCTTTAAGAACTTCGTGTATTTCATACCTGTTATTAACAGCTATGTTGTCAAGACTTTCTACTAACAATTGAATTTTTTTCAAAGTTTCTTGGGTTTGTAAAGTAGTTTTTACTACATTATCAGCAATTGGATC
>Ga0209988_10002331_pt1 | contig 12523 bp, 13 predicted proteins | sample N075metaG_FD_183115 | JGI IMG/M metagenome (GOLD analysis project Ga0209988, IMG submission 183115) | Deep subsurface microbial communities from Kermadec Trench to uncover new lineages of life (NeLLi) - N075 metaG (SPAdes) (version 2) | ecosystem: Environmental > Aquatic > Marine > Ocean trench... | reverse complement strand
AAACCAGGTCCTGTGCACCCTCGGTGATCGATTGCACGATGAGTTCCTGAGTCGGGTTTTTTGCCATCGATATCAACGCCACGTGGCGACCGCATTCGCGGATTAAATGCTGCGCCTGTTTCAGGGTAAAGTCGGGGAGGTCGTTAGAAAACAAGACCAGATCTAGCGATTTATTAGCCAGTAGGTTGCCCATGGTTTCGTCGTCATCGGCAAATTCTGCACGCACCTGTATACCGGCAGCCCGAAGCGAGCTGGTGATTTGCTCTGCCTCGTGCAAGCCTTCGCCAACGATGAGCAGACGAATCAGTTTTTCCGTATCAGAATTCATATTAATTTATGGAATTTCAGGCACTTAATAATAACGTAATTTATCTTCCTGTACTGAGCTTTTGCTTTTTCGCCTGGTATATTTCAGTACAGGTGTATCCGTAGTCTGTCGGATTAATAGCTAATCCGCTATCATGTCGCATTTTGAGCGTAGGTCATGGCCAGTTATAGCACCAGTGAGTTTCGCAGCGGGTTAAAAATTCTAATCGATGGAGATCCCTGCACTATCATCGAGAATGAATTTGTCAAACCGGGTAAGGGACAGGCTTTCAACCGGGTAAAAATCCGCAATCTGAAAACCGGCCGGGTACTGGACAAAACTTTTAAATCGGGTGAGACGGTTGAAGCGGCCGACGTTGTCGATATCAGTATGCAATACCTCTACAGTGATGGAGAATTCTGGCATTTTATGGTGCCTGATACTTATGAACAGCATGCGGCAGATGCCCGCGCAGTGGGCGAGTCTCATTTATGGTTAAAGGGACAGGATATGTCCGAAATCACGCTCTATAACGGAAGTCCGATTGCGGTAACACCCCCCAATTTTGTCGAACTCGAAATAATCGATACCGATCCAGGGCTAAAAGGTGATACGGCACAGGGTGGAACCAAACCGGCTACACTTGAGACCGGCGCAGTGGTAAAGCTACCATTGTTCCTGGAAATTGGTGAAATAGTAAAGGTAGACACGCGATCTGGCGAATATATGTCGCGTGTAAAAAAATAGGTAGTCATGGACTGGCGACCCTCAGCCTCGCTCGAGACGATCAGAGAAAGAGCCCGTATTTATCAAAAAATTCGGGCTTTTTTTGCGGCGCGAGATTACCTCGAAGTAGATACGCCTATTCTATCTATTGCGACTAATACCGATGCGAATATAGCATCGATAGGTGCGTCGAACCTTGGGCAATCCCTATACCTGCAAACATCCCCTGAGTTTGCTATGAAGCGCCTGCTCGCGGCGGATAGTGGATCGATCTATCAAATATGCCATGCTTTTCGGGAGGGTGAACAGGGTATTCGGCATCGCCCTGAATTTACACTGCTCGAATGGTACCGGCCGGAATTCGATTATCAGCAGTTGATGGATGAGGTTGAGGCGCTAATTGACTGCCTCAGTGGCCAGAAAAATAGCTTCCAGCGCGTGCGCTATTGCGATCTGTTAGTTCATCACACCGGAGTCGATGTTACTTCTATCGCTCTACCCCAGCTTCGCACTCGCTGCGCCAGCCTTTTACCCGGCACCGATACTCAGGCGCTCGATTTCAATCAGTGCCTCGATTTACTCATTGCTTTGGTCGCAGCGCCCGCAATGCAGGGATACCTGTTTGTTTACGATTACCCGTTGTCGCAGGCCGCGTTGGCGCGGGCAAGCAAATCTAATCCCGGCGTCGCTGAACGCTTCGAATTGTTCCACGATGGGCTGGAACTGGCGAACGGTTTTTCAGAGTTGACCGATGCGAAAATTCAAAGAGAGCGCTTCGAGGCAGATAACAGGCAGCGAGAAGCGAACGCATTGCCTCGGTACCCGATCGACAATTTCTTACTGGCCGCGCTCGAATACGGATTACCCGAGTGCGCTGGTATTGCGCTTGGACTGGATCGACTATTGATGGTATTGCTGAATCTGGACTCAATTGATGAGGTGATGACTTTTAGCGATTAGGCCCAACAAGTCCTGATATTAACTATTGGTCGATTGGGCTGGTTTCTTCGGCACTGGAAAATGGCCAATCAATTCACCCATTTTCACACTTTGATTGGCTCGGACCTTACTTAACCACTCGACATTGCCAGCGGTTAACAATATTACGGTTGACCCCATGTTGAATCGGCCCATTTCCTCGCCCTTGGAATAGCGTTTGGTCGTATGCGAGTAATCGTGATCGGTTACTTTTTTCCCCTTTGGTGGAGTCACCAGACCGCTCCACACGGTTTCGATAGCAGCCACATTAATCGCGCCAATCATTACCATGGCCAGAGGCCCTGCCCCGGTTGCAAACAGGCATATCACGCGTTCGTTTCGGGCAAAGATGCGTGGAATTGAACGCACGGTCCAGGGCGCCACGCTAAATAGACGCCCGGGCACATGAATCATCTTTTTCAGCTGAGCATCGAGTGGCATGTGCAGGCGATGGTAATTATTTGGCGCCAGATAAATCGTCGCGAAACGACCATTCTTGAAAAATCCCGCCATCGTTTGATCGCCACCAAGTAACTCAACGGTGGTGTATTGATGTCCTTTGGCCTGAAAAATGTGCCCCTGTTCTATTTTCCCCGCTTCGGACACAATGCCGTCAACCGGGCTTGCCAGCATGTTTTTTCCAACAACGACCGGGCGTGTACCACTTTTCAGATCACGCGTGAAAAACTCGTTGAAGGTTTTGTAAGCTTTAATATTCTCGAAAGTTGCGTCGCTCATATCGACGTCAAATTTGCGAATAAACCAGCGGATCATCGGTTGCACGAACGGGCCTCGCAGGCGCGTGATCAGATAGACCAGTCTGGAAATTAAATGATGGGGCAAAGCAAAAAGCAGTCCGATTCTTAGCTTTTCTTTTTTGCCAAGATCACTCTTAAAGATTTTAATGAGTTCGACCAGGTCGTTCATGACTATTTCCTTATTTCCATTAGCACGGTTTGTTTAGATTCATCGTTAAAAATCAGAGTGACTGCCACCTGGTCTCCCGGCGACAGGTCCGTTAACGGTTTCATCATCATCAGGTGTACACCGCCTGGTTTCAGGTGAAGTGTTTCACCAGCTCTGATCGAAAGAGTGTCGATTTGCCGCATGCTGATCATGCCATTTTTTTCGACACTTGTGTGGGTTTCTATAGAGGAAAAATTCTCACTTTCGACCGATATAATAATTAGATCGCGGTTACCCTTATTAGAAAGGTTCATATATCCTGCCCGCACAGGTACGACTGACGACAAATTTCTGATCCATGCATCGGTGACGAGTAAATTATCCGCAGCCTGGGATAGTGAGGTAAAAATAAACAAAACTAAAATAGCTGGTTTAGTCATAAGCTAATTACGCGCAATAATCTTGCTCAGATCGCTTGCCATAGTGCGGCTATTATGCGGTGCTCTAAAAAGGCCAGCGTACTCACCCGCAGGGTTTATCAATACGATCGCGCCGCTGTGCGAGACACTATAATCCTGTTGATTTTCGCTTGTTTTATCCCGTTCATGGGCGATGCCCAGCACATTGGTTAGAACTTCCAGGTCTGGAATTCGGGCTGTAGCGCCAATAAAACCCGCGTCAAAATAACCTACGTAGCTCTTCAGAATTGCGGGAGAATCTCGATCCGGGTCTACCGATACAAAAATCACCTGTATCGTCTCGCGCATCACTTTATCGCCGATTGCCTTCATCATTTCGGCCAGCGTTTGCAAACTGGTTGGACAAACATCTGGGCAATGGGTAAAGCCAAAAAATATCAAGCTCCATTTGCCGGACAAACGGTCATTGTTTAAAGGCCGATTATCATGGTCGTACAAACTAAACTCAGGCAAGGCTATTGCCTGCTTACCAAACCAGAGTACGGATTCCAGATCCAGCGGTTTTGTTTCGGAAACAATCGATGAAACCAGAAATCCAAGACCCAGGGAAATAATCACGATGACTGCAAGGATAATTTTTTTCATTATGGGTGTGTTTCACGATTGCGCCGAAGCCTGATCCCTAAGCCGAGCCGGATTATAGAATATGGTGTAGAATTCGAGGCAGTATATTTTAACTGGTTTTAAACTTAAAGTGTCCAGCCCAGAATCACTCAAGGCATTAAACACAATTCGAGATTTTATTCGCTGGGGCAGCAGCGAATTCTATCGACGTAAACTGACTTTTGGTCACGGGTTTGTCAATGCAATGGATGAAGCTAAATATCTGACGCTGTACTCACTGGAGTTACCTTTTGACTGGCCGGAATCATATTTCGATTGCGCCCTAACAGCTGAAGAGTGCCAACGAGTAATAGAAATTCTGGAACTACGCGCCCGCTTGAGGCAGCCTGCCGCCTATATTACCCATGAATCCTGGTTTTGTGGGCACAAGTTTTATGTGGATGAACGGGTTCTGGTGCCCCGTTCCCCAATTGCTGAACTGATCGCGAACCAGTTTGAGCCCTGGATTGATAGTGGGCAGGTGACACGAATCCTCGATTTATGTACCGGTAGTGGCTGTATCGCGATAGCTTGTCAATATGCTTTTGCCGACGCTGAAGTCTGTGCTTCGGATATCTCTCTCGACGCCCTGGAAGTGGCCCGTGTCAATTGTCGTAATCACGATTTAGATGGCCGCTTAACACTCTACGAATCAGACCTGCTGGACCAAATTCCGCCCCAGCTATTTGATGTTATCGTTTGCAATCCGCCCTATGTCGATGCCGAAGATATGGCCGCCCTGACCGATGAGTTTCGATTTGAGCCGACTATCGGCCTGGCAGCCGGCAGCGACGGCCTCGACCTGGTCGAGCGTATTTTGTGTCACGCGGTTAATTTTTTGAGCGATCGGGGAGTGCTATTCCTAGAGGTCGGAAATTCTCAGGGTGCGATGATGGAAAAATACTCGTTTTTACCGATGACCTGGCTCGAATTCGAGTTTGGTGGCAGCGGTGTATGTTGTATTCAATCTAAGGATCTTAAACAGCAGAATCAGAAAATTACCCAGATAAAAAATCAGTCGGTAGTGATACAGCGACTCCAGATAAGCGAGGCTAAAGATGGCATGGTGGGGTAAAGCACTCGGTGGTGCCTTTGGGTTTATGATTGGCGGGCCTTTAGGTGCGCTCATGGGTATTGCCTTTGGGCACAACTTTGATCGAGGCGTGAAAGGCCTGGGCGATTCCAGCTGGCAGGGCGTTGATCAGGGCCGAGTTCAGGCGGCTTTTTTCACTGCTTCTTTTTCGGTCATGGGGTATATAGCCAAGGCAGATGGCAAAGTCACTCAGGATGAAATTAATCTCGCCGAGGCGGTGATGGGCCATCTGGGTCTGAATGCCGAAATGCGGGAATCGGCGAGAAAATTGTTTAATGAAGGGAAGTCCAGCGATTTCCCGATCGATGAAGTTATCGATCAGTTCAGGAAAGAATCTCGCCGTCGCACCACTTTGATCCAGATGTTTCTGGAAATTCAATTGCAGGCCGCCTATGCCGATGGTGTAATGCATCCTTCTGAGAGAAAGATACTAAACCATATTTGCCAGCGTTTAGGGTTTCCGACCGACCATCTCAATCGTATGGAGGAGATGCTAAAGGCTGGATTTGGTGGCGATTATCGGCGTACCGGGTCAACCCAGACCTCGGTAGAGGATGCTTACATCATTTTGGGCGTCGAGAAATCGGTTAACGACGCCGAGCTCAAGAGAGCTTATCGGCGGAGGATGTCACAACACCATCCCGATAAACTCGTAGCCAAGGGGTTACCAGATGAAATGATCAGGGTTGCTACCGAGAAAACGCAGCAGGTTAGAAGTGCGTACGACACTATCCGCGAATCGCGCGGATTATAGTGTTACTGTTTTCTGTAAGCCGATGAAGAAACTTTATACGCACGAAAATCGGATGATTATCTATAACCTGAAAAACGTGCTACAGGGTTCGGGCATTGAGAGCCAGATCACCAATGAATACGCATCAGGCGGTATTGGAGACCTGGCCGCCTTCGAAACCTGGCCCGAATTGTGGGTGTTAAATAGTGACCAGTTTAAGCAGGCAGAATCGATCCTGGACGGAATTCTATCCGGCCGCAGTGGGCCAGAATGGTATTGCAGAGGTTGCCAGGAATTAAATGATGCGGCCTTTGAACTTTGCTGGAATTGTGGCCGGGAAGTTGAGTAAAATAGAAGTATCTTGATGAAATATTTAATACCAATGTTGATTGTCTTCACGGGTGTCGATGCGCTTAATGGTCTAACCCTGGCTGGTGAAGTGGAGATCGTTAATGTCGATGTTAGCTGTGCGAAAGACTGCCGGTTTTCTGTAACGCTGCGGCACGCTGATCAGGGCTGGGATCATTACGCGAATCAGTGGGATGTGGTGACGCTTGATGGAAAGTTGTTGAAATCCCGCGTACTAATCCACCCTCATGTTAACGAGCAACCTTTTACGCGCTCGCTTTCCGGGGTTAGCGTTCCACCGGGAACTAAAGCCGTTAAGATTAGAGCCAGGGATTTAGTTCATGGATATTCTAGTCAGGAATATTTCGTAGACTTAAGCAGCAATTAATTAACCGCGAAATTAACCAGTGTCATTTTAAATATCGAACTGGGTCACAAATTTTACAGACGGTTCCATCCGATCGCATAATACCTATAATATGGCCCTGACGTTGGCGTGTAGAAACGATATAAATCCAGCAATTAAATGAGTTTTTTACCGATGAGATTAATAATATGACCGCGCCGCTGACCAATACTGCACTGCTCGATATAGACCATGAACACATGATCCATCCGCTGCACCATACGGCGGGTCATGCCAATGGCAGGGTATGGGTGAAGGGTGAAGGCTCTTATCTAATTGATGCCGACGGTAACCGCCTGATCGATGGTCTTTCCTGTCTGTGGAATGTAAACGCAGGACATGGGCGCGTAGAGCTAGCCGATGCGGCAGCTAAGCAAATGCGTGAACTGGCCTTTGGTTCGTGTTATGCCGGGGCTTCCAATCGCCCTGCCATCGAACTCGCCGAGCGTTTGTCGGGCCTATGCTACCCGAGCATTAATAACTTTTATTTTACCTCCGGTGGTGGTGAAGCCACTGACAGTAGCATCAAGCTTGCCCGGTGGTATTGGAAAGCCAAAGGCCGACCCGATAAAACAAAGGTGATCAGCCGCATCTGGGGCTATCACGGGGTAACCTTTGCAGCCATGTGCGCTACCGGAATTAGCAGCTATTGGTCGATGTTCGAGCCCAGAATTCCAGGCTTTAGTCATATTCCGTCTCCCGATCCCTACCGTTATCCAATGCCAGAAGACGGTTCTTCGCAAGGTATCGCTGCGGCAAACGAGCTGGAAAAAGAAATTCTGGCGCAAGGCCAAGAAACCGTTGCGATGTTTATCGCTGAGCCGGTGCAAGGCGCCGGTGGCGTACTCGTGCCGCAGGACGATTACTTCCCACGCATCCGTGAAATTTGCGATAAGTACGAGGTATTATTCGTAGCCGATGAAGTAATAACAGCGTTTGGACGTACCGGTAAAATGTTTGCACTCGATCATTACGGCGTTCAGCCCGACCTGGTGCAATTTGCCAAGGCTATTACCTCGGGATATGTCCCGCTGGGTGGCATCGGTATGAGTGATGAAATTGCTGAATTCGTGAAGGCCAGCGATAAGCCCTGGATGCACGCCTATACCTATAGCGGTCATCCGACGACTTGTGCGGTCGGTCTTGCGACGCTGGACATCATCGAAAAAGAAGACTTCCCAGGACAGGCGGCAGCTAAGGGTGAATACCTGCTGGAAAAATTGCACGCCGAACTCGACGGTCATCCACAGGTAGGAGAGGTGCGGGGCAAAGGGTTGATGTGTGGTGTTGAGCTAGTGGAAAATAAATCGACCAAAGAACTATATCCAGCCGAATGGGGAGTTGGCCCAAAGATGACCAAAGCGATGATCAGTCACGGCCTGTTTACCCGCATGCGCAGCGAAGTAGTTTGTATCGCACCACCACTCACTACCGACGAATCCACGTTAGATGAACTGGTCTACGCTGTACGCGATTCAGTGGTCGATGTGTTTGGCGAGTAGGGGTTCACTTTTACCATGATTAAAAATTCTTACAGTGGTGCCAGCTCCTTCGAGTGGAAGCCCTCAAAACGCGCCGTAAATATATCCCTATAGGCTCATTCCGGAGCGCCGGACCGTCTCATCCATGAGAAAATACGGTTTTGTGCCCTTCCCCCCGAAGTAGCCTCATTATTGAAGTGTAATCGCCGGGATGTTTTTACTGGACGTTACGCGACAGGGACGTCGCGTGCGAGCCCCCATGGAGGGGACGGTCCGACGCATCGGGACGGCGTTCCTGTAAAAATATACCGGTGGTTACATTCTCCAGCTGTCCGTCACACTACTTCGGCATTTCCTTGATGTACAAATCCTGCTTGCTATAGGGAATTTCAATTTTCTCTTCGATAAAGCGTTTGTAAACCTTGCAGTTCAACGCGTCGATCACGCGCCCGCGCAGTACTGGCTGGTCAATCCAGCAGAGTAGTTCGAAGTCGAGACTGGACCCGCCGAATTTACGAAAGCGCACTCGTGGCTCTGGGTCCTCGCACACGGCTTCGTCGTTTATGGCTATGCCCATCAGAATTTCCCGTACCTTGTCGATGTCCGTGCCGTAGGCGACCCCTACCGCAATGCGGATACGGTACTTCTCCGTCGGCCCACCTGATTCGTTGATAATTTTGGTATTACCCATGACCGAATTAGGAATCGTGACTTCGACATCGTCGCGTGTCAGCAAGCGCGTGCTACGAATTCCGATATGTGTCACTTCACCCCGCTCGCCAGAGTCGAGCACCACGAAGTCGCCGATTTTGTAAGGGGCGTCGGCGAGTATGAAAACACCCGAAAACAGGTTCGCGAGCGTATCCTTGGCCGCAAATCCGATTGCGATGCCAACGATTCCAGCAGAGGCGAGCCACGCGGTCATGTCGATATGCCAGGCGGTAAAGATGATGTAGACCGCGAGTACGACAATCATAATATTGACGATGTTTTCAAATAATGGCAGGGTTTGCAGGTGTAAAATGCTTACATGCCTGTCATCTTTTGCAATATTTCTGAGAATCAGCCGAGTTACCCGGATCAATAATATAAACCAGATGATATAGGCGACAGTCTGTAGCGCCGCAAATACGATGAATTCAAAAGCATCACTCACGCCGAGTATTTTGGTCGATAGTGCGAAGCCAAGCAGAATGAAACTGATGTAAATTGGACCGTGCAGCAGGTCGATCAGGCGGTCATCGAATTCCATTCTTGTTTTACCCGCCAGGTTCTTCAGTAATCTAATCACGAATCGGTCGAATATCCAGGCGACGATAAAGGCAGCGATGATAGTAACCAAAGCCTGAATCCACGGATTTCCGCCGAAATAAGCGAGGTAAGGCTGGAGTGTTTTCTGCAGGTCGACTAGCATCTGTTTTCCTACCCTCTATCGAATCTTTATTGAGGTGAAAGATACCATATTCAAAAGGGATCTGCTCCAGAGCCGGTTCAAATATCCGGTCGCTTGTCCGCCCATGGCATGACTTTTTCGATCGCGGCCCCGATGCGTAAAGCGAGCGCGTCATCCCAGCGTCGAGCAACGATTTGGGTTGCTGTGGGTAACCCCTGGGTGAAACCCGAAGGCACCGACAGAACCGGGCACTGAGCCATGTAGTTGAAAGCCGCGGTCATATCCATGCATTCCAGCTGACCCTGATCGTTAAACCCTTCGAAATCGGAGTCTCGCTTTTCTACCGGTGGCGCTGGGATTGCCATGGTCGGGCATATCAGGGCGTGATGGTTCTCGAGCATCGCGCCTAGCTTACGCCAGTATCGGCTGCGATCGAATTCCCACTGGCGCGCGGTAACTGCATCGATTTTTCGTCCCAGCTCGATCAGGGTTACCAGGCCAATGCTCATGCGTTTGCGATTTTCGTCCAGGGGTATATCAGTCGGAAACTAATCGACTGGGCAAATCAGAAGCAGATCACGCTGTTATATATTCAGCCTGGCAAACCCACCCAGAACGATTTAATCGCACCGTCCGTCATGAATGGTTGGATTTACACAGTTTCAGTGATATTGCACATGCTCAGCTATTGGCGACAGAGTGGCTGTGGACATACAATAACGAACGCCCGCACACGGCAATCGGGGGCATCCCTCCGAGAAAATTACTGAAGGTAGCATGACGTGTTCGGAGGGCTGTCCAAAGGGGCGCCGTTTAAATCAAGCTCCACTACGATCCGCTTAATTTAAACGGAATGTAACTGGAATGGATAGTGAAGATATAACCTTCTACTGATAGCTTCGGTTATAAATGGGGGGATTACAGGGCCTTTTCCAGCGCCTCTTCTGGGTAGGTGAAGCAAAAACAGTTAAGCTTGCCGTTGACTTCGTCAATTCGGTTCAGAGAATTCTGAACGATTTATACCGGCGAAATTTCTTTCGCACGATACAGGCGCGCCAGCTCGGTGGCGGGGGTATAACAAAGATTAAGATCGGCCATAAGAAGTAGTTTAGAAGCTCGTTACATGGATGTAACTTATTAGAGCACCAACAGTAGGCGCTTTAGGCGACGCAGGAGCAGTTATCGAGGAGCATTTGCCGAGAGGAACGATCCCCGACATTAGTTTCTATAAATGACAGGGGCATTTAGTCAGGGGGAAGCTTTGTCGGTTAACACTCGATTATATTCACCGCCAGGCCACCGCGGGCGGTTTCCTTGTACTTGGTTTTCATATCGGCGCCGGTTTCACGCATGGTTTTGATCACCTTGTCGAGCGACACGAAATGGTGGCCGTCGCCGCGCATTGCGATGCGTGCGGCATTAATCGCTTCTACCGAAGCCATGGCATTGCGTTCGATACAGGGTATTTGTACCAGTCCGCCGATCGGGTCGCATGTGAGTCCGAGGTTATGCTCCATTCCAATTTCGGCTGCGTTTTCAACCTGTTCGGGCGTGCCGCCGAGTACTTCGGTAAGTGCCCCGGCGGCCATCGAACAGGCGCTGCCCACTTCCCCCTGGCAGCCGACTTCGGCACCGGAGATCGATGCGTTTTCCTTGTACAAGATCCCGATAGCACCCGCTGTCAGCAAAAATCGCACGATTCCATCGTCGTCTGCACTGGGGCAAAAGTAATGATAGTAGTGCATTACCGCAGGAATGATTCCGGCGGCGCCATTGGTCGGTGCGGTGACTACACGGCCTCCGGCAGCGTTTTCTTCATTCACCGCGAGTGCGTAGAGATTAACCCAATCCAGACAGGTCAAAGGGTCCTTGTAGGTAATTTGCGGTTGTGCATTCAGCGTTCGAAACAGCTCGGCAGCGCGACGTTTGACTTTCAGCCCACCTGGGAGTATGCCTTCGTTGCGGTAACCATTCTTGACGCAGGTTTGCATCACTTTCCAGATTTTTAGCAAACCCGAGCGAATCTCTGCTTCGCTACGCCAGACTTTTTCGTTTTCCATCATCACGTCGCTGACCCGCATATTATTGTTGGCGCAATGTATTAGCAGGCTGACCGCGGAGAGAAATGGATAAGGCTGTACCGTATCGTCCTGTTTAATCCGGTCAGTTCCCGAAGCGGTCTCATCGACGATGAATCCACCGCCTACCGAATAAAAAGTAGCGCTACAAAGCGTCTTACCCTGCTGGTCAAGTGCGCTAAAAATCATACCGTTGGGATGAAATGGCAGTGATTTTCGCTTGTGCATGATTAAATGATCTTTCTCGATAAACTTGACCGAATGTTTGCCGAGCAAATTAATTTGCTGCTGGCTTCTGATATTTTCTAGCCGCTCATCGATGGTCGCGGTATCGACCGACTCGGGCAGTTCACCCTCAAACCCCAGCATCACGGCCTTGTCGCTACCGTGTCCTTTGCCGGTAGCGCCGAGCGAACCGTAAAGATCCACCTTGATTTGATGCACGCGCGTAAGCAGGCTATCGGACTGGAGACGTTCGACAAACCGATTTGCCGCCCGCATGGGTCCCACGGTATGCGAACTCGAAGGTCCGATACCGATAGAAAATAAATCGAAAACACTAATCGCCATATGCGTATCCTAGTCTACTAGCGTTAAAATGGAAGTGGCCAGATTAAACGATTTCCTGCTCCAGTAAATTGCGTAATCCGTCCCGTACTTATCCGTTTACGTATTCACTATGTTCCGAATCTGACCCCGGTTGCAGTTGTCAGCGAAAGAAGCGGTAGGTAGTCGGCATGACCGGTGGCTGATTGTGACTGGGTTGACCGGTGGGAAGGGGTAATATTGTGAACGTTGGCGGGAATTACTCAGATTTCGGATGCCCTCAGGGCCGAACGGCTTCGCGAATCTTTTTCTTTACTGGGTGAAATAGTGAAAATAGGGTGTGGTGTCTATATCTTCTATACTCGCGAACTATGTTATATCGGGCAGTGCATTAAATCAATCGATACTGACCCCATTGATTCTGTTATACAAAAGTATTAAATAAA
>Ga0209988_10002329_pt1 | contig 12530 bp, 8 predicted proteins | sample N075metaG_FD_183115 | JGI IMG/M metagenome (GOLD analysis project Ga0209988, IMG submission 183115) | Deep subsurface microbial communities from Kermadec Trench to uncover new lineages of life (NeLLi) - N075 metaG (SPAdes) (version 2) | ecosystem: Environmental > Aquatic > Marine > Ocean trench... | reverse complement strand
GGGGGCGTTGCGGGTTCGCCACCGTTCATTGTCGACGGAGCGGGCCTATGTGGGCTGGGTGAAGCGGTTCATCTTCTTTCATGAAGTTCGGCACCCGAGAGAGATGGGAAAGTCGGAGATCGAGGCGTTCCTGAATCATCTTGCGACGGATCTGGGGGTCGCGGCGAGCACGCAGAACCAGGCGCTGAATGCGTTGGTGTTTCTGTATCGGTACGTCATCAAGCAGGAGATCGGAGAGCTGCCGAAGTTGATTCGGGCGAAGCGGCCGGTGCGGCTGCCGGTGGTCCTGACGGTGGGCGAGGTCGAACGGGTACTCGAGAGGCTTTCGGGGGACTCGTTGCTGGTGTGTCTCCTGCTGTGGGGCGGGGGGCTGCGGCTGATGGAGGCACTCCGGCTGCGCGTCCAGGACATCGATTTCGATCGCCGGGAACTGAGGGTTCGCGATGGGAAGGGGCGGCGGGATCGGTTGACGGTTTTGCCCGATCGAGCGACGGAGATGTTGCGGCAGAAAATCGCGTTGTCCCTGCGACTCCACCGCAAGGATCTGGCCATGGGACAGGGGGAGGTCGAGTTGCCCGATGCGCTGGCGCGAAAGTACCCAAGGGCGGGATGGGAACCGCGTTGGCAGTGGATCTTTCCGTCGGATCGAATCTCGGCCTGTCCAAGGACGGGTCGTGTCGGACGGCATCATCTCTTCCAGACGACGATCCAGCGGCATGTAAAGCGTGCGGCTCGCGACGCGAATATCATGAAGCGCGTGACCCCTCACACCTTTCGACATAGCTTTGCGACGGCGTTGCTCGAAAGCGGATATGACATTCGGACCGTTCAAGAACTCTTGGGCCATAGAAGCTTGAATACGACAATGATCTACACACATGTTCTGAATCGCGGTGGGCGAGGCGTGTTGAGTCCAGCGGATGCCATCCGATCCCAGCCCCAGATTTCGTGGCGCCACCAACGCCTCCGCGATCCGTCGTCGACTCAGGGTTGACCGACGCGGCGGCGAATTTCGAGATCACCGATTCTGAATAATACGCTGGAGGGCGAGATCGATTGGATGACGAGTTTGCCGATGGCATCACCCTCGCGCAGAGTCATGATTTCGTTGGTGGCTTCGAGCCGGATCTTTGTGGAACGACGGTCGGCGTCTGGATGCCACGCCGTCCGTAGAACGGTGATTTCGGGCAGGCCACGCCGATCGAGGCTCCCCGCTGGGTTTGGTTGGGTGTTCGACTCGGTTCGGACCGGTCTCGGGCTCGAACTCGCGGTCGGGGTCGGGGTCGGGGATGATGCCGGTGACGACGACGATAGGGCGGAAGAAGCTTCCGCCTTGGCCGCGGAAACGTCAGGCGTCACTCGGACATCGCGCGTCGGCATCGGCCGACGACTGGGGGGCGAGCTTGCCAGGACGACTTCGAGAGGGGTGCTTTCGGACGCCTCGATCGAAGGAGTTTCATTGACAACGAGAGTCGCGGGGGCCGGGGAGGTGGCGCGACGAGAGATCTCATCGTTCGCGTCGGACTCGCTTCGATGGGGGCCGCGCGCGATCGATTCCTGCGAAGCCACAGTCGCTGGAGTAGACACGACTTGCGAAGCCGACGCATGCGCTGTTCCGCTCGACTCCAATTTCGACCCCGAGGTCGACTCCACGGGGATCGGAATGAGAAGGGGCGCCGCGACGATCGACGCTGGTGTTTCCACCTGGACTGCGGACGCCACTGCGACGGCGGTGACCTCCGTCGAAGGTTCCTCTGGATCTTTCGCCAAGAGCGAATTCGCCTGGGCGACGACCGCATCCAAGGGAGCAGCCGCGACGACGCTAGGCAGAGTCGAATCCGAATCCACGCGGGGCCAGAGCTGATAGGCGGCTGTCGCGAGGCCGAGCGTCAGGACCACACCGACGGCGATCATTCCGACGTGTTTCAAACGAGCGGAATTGGGATTTGCGGCGGCGGCGGACCGCGCCGCAGACTCTTCGGCAAGAATTCGACTTCGAAGTTCATCGGCGACACGCGGGTCCTCCGAGGGACGGGAATCGCCGTGCCCGGACGTCGACGGGGCGGCTTCCTCTTCGAGTCGTTGGAGCGCTTTGAGGATCGTACTCATCCGTGATCTCCGGAAGCCGTCGAAACCCCGACTTGCGTTGGTGTCGTGGCGGGGACCGCAGAGGGAATGGGAGGTCGGGAAAACTCGGACACCGGTGCGCCATTCAAAGACAATTCACGTGAGAGGCGCGGAATCGGATAGCGATCGAGTTGGGCGTAGAGAGCGATCTGCGTGAGAGGGCCCGCAATGCCGTCGGAGACGAGGCCACGATCGCGCTGGAAACGCGTCAATGCGATGAGTGTTTCGCCGTCGAAGGTTCCGCTTGGAGTCCCCTCGAAAAATCTCAGTTCGGCCAAGGAGCGCTGAAGCCAGAGAATCCCCTTGCCGGTCTCGCCCATCTGGAGAAACGCAGGAGCGCCGTCGAAACTCTCCCAGACGATCATGCCGGTCTCGAGCCAGTGGGCAGCGAGTTCGTCGACTGGAACGGTGACGATTCGATTGGGAATGAGGCCGGCAACATGGGCTCGATCGTCATTGAACCCGACGACGGCGAGCCAACGCATTTCCGAGCTGGACGCGCTTTCGTTGGAGATTCGACCGTTCTCGTCCATCGTACGTGTAGGCATCAAGGGCAAGAGAACGGGATGGTCGAGGCGGCGGAGCAGATCGATCGAGCCGCCGTCGAAGGGCGTCGCCGTTAGGCCGCGGCTTTCGATTTCGGAGCGGAGCGCGGCACTCGTCCGCGGGGCCACCGCAAACGCGGGGACCCGTCGCCCAAAACCCTCGAGGATGGCGCGTTGGCTTTCGGCCATCGCCAATCGGCGGTTGCGCGTCGCGAGCAATCGCGGAAACAACCCCGGAGAAAGAGCGGTCACCTCGATCGGCTTCTCCGGCCTCACGTTGGATCGCGGCGGTTGGGGAATGGCCATCGAGGCCGAAGCGGCCAGAAGAACAGCGGACTCGGACGATTCGAAGCCCTGGCTCGAACCGGACGTCCGCGTGGTGGACGACTCGGACGAGACAAAGCCGATTTCGCGAGCGAGCAGCGGCGGCGGCGGCTCAAAGGAGATCGGAGCGGCGTTCGCCGCAACCGCGGGCGGCTGGAGGAGGCCCGCGTCGCGGTCGGTCACGCGAGAGTCGAGGGCGCCGGAAGAGGCGAGTGCCGTGTCTTTGCCGCTCGAGAATCGAATCGCGTTCGTCAGGCCATGACGACCGACTTGCAGACCGGCGAAAAGGGCGATGGCGACGATCGCGAGGCTCCCAACCAGGATCATCCAGGGCTGCATGATCGAGGCACGACCGAATTCGCGCTCCGTCCGCTTCCGCCCTCGCTGCGTGTCGGGAATTTCGCGTGCGGCCGCGCGGATCAGGGTCGGTCGAATTCGTGCCGAACGGGCCGCATAGCCCGCCAGCAAAGCACGATCGCAAAGCTGATTGATGAGTCGGGGTATGCCGCCCGTTCGTCGATGGACTTCGCGAAGCGCTGCCTCGGAGAAGAGATCCTTCGGAGCGCCCGCCGCCACGGCGAGACGGTGTCGGACATAGGCGTGGGTCTCGGGCGCGGTGAGCGGTTCGAGCTTCCAACGAACGGAGATCCGCTGACGAAGTTGTCGGAGCCCACGGCCGGCGAGTTTGCGATCGAGTTCGGGTTGTCCGAGCAACAGGATCTGGATCAACTTCTCGCGGCTCGTCTCGAGATTCGAAAGCAAGCGGACCTGTTCGAGCGTGTTGTCGGAAAGCGTCTGCGCCTCGTCGATGATCAACAGGACCCGCCGGCCCTGTCGCTTGCGTTCGACGAGAAAGGCGTCGAGTTGGGTCATCAGGCTGCGTCGCCCAAGACCCTCCGCCGGGAGGCCGAACTCGGCACAGATCGATTGGAGAAGCTCGAGCGCGGTGCGGCTGGGATTGAAGAGGAAGGCCAACTCCGTGTTGCCATCGAGACGCTCGAGCAAGGTCCGACACAGCGTCGTCTTTCCGGTGCCGACTTCCCCCGTGACCGCGATAAATCCCTCCCCCTGCTCGATTCCGTAGAGCAGATGAGCGAGGGCCTCCCGATGCGAACCGGCGAGATAGAGAAATCGTGGATCGGGGCTCAGTGAGAAAGGCTTCTCACGCAGGCCGTAAAACGCGGTATACATCGGGTGTCGGTCTCGGGCCGTAGTCTAACTGATTGAATATAAAAGTGAATCGGAATGAATGGCTAGAGAATCGTACATCGACGTTGCGACGAAAGACGACGAGGCCCTCGATCTTGGGACGTTCTCGGTCTTCGGCGAGTTCGATGACACGATCGAGTCGGCCGAGACGATCGGGATCGACTCGGGCGCAACGCTCGTCAAGCTGTGCGTTCGAAATCGCTCGGGCGCGCTCCATTTCGCGACCTGGCCTTCGCCGTCGAAGGCGCGCGTGCTCGAGCTGCTCGACCGGCTCGCGCCCGATCGGATCGGCGTCACGGGCTGCGGCGCGGGCGCGATCCTCGAGGATTTGCCGCGTGAAGCCTTCCATCCGATCGAATTCGATGCGTGGGGTCGAGGCGCGAACGAGATCCTGTCGAAAGCGGGTCTCGCCTCCGACGAGCCCTATCTGCTCATCTCGATCGGCACGGGGACGTCCGCTTTGCGGGTCGAGGGCGATCTCGTCGAGCGTGTCGGCGGGACGGCCCTGGGAGGCGGGACGGTGCTTGGGCTCGGTCTCGCCTTGACCGGTTGCCAGAGTCATGACGAACTCGTCGACCTCGCATCTCGCGGAAACCGGGCCAATGTCGATCTGCTCATCTCCGACATCTATGAAAAGGCCGAGATTCCGATCGCTGCGGAGGCGACGGCCGCTTCCTTCGGCAAACTCGCCCGTTCGCTGGACCTAACGAGCCAATTCGGAGATCATGCTGGCGGCGCGGACTCTCGAACCAGCCTCCACGCCGCGCCAAAGAGCGAGGATCTGGCGGCAGCGATCATGGGCTTGGTCGCTGAGAACATTGCGTTGATCTCGAATGAGAAGGCGACCGTGGCGGGCGTCTCGCGCATCGTCTACGGGGGCTCGACCCTCTATGCGAATCCCACGATCGTTCAGACCGTTCGTGTCTTGACCAGCGTGATGGGCTTCGAAGCGATCATTCTGCCACGAAGCGGCCACGCTGGGGCCTTTGGCGCCATGCTCCTGTGTTCCGAGAACGACGCCTAGCCGTCCTCCAGAAAACGCCGTCCGACTCGATCGTCAGCTCGTGGAACTCGGATCACGAAGCGCAGGTTCCGTCGGCTCCTGACCCCCTTCTGCTTCTCCGGGTCGTGCAAGATTTCGAACGGCTCGCTGGGTCCGCGCAATCGCGGCACGCTGAACGCGCAGCTCTTCGGTTTGTGCAGCGACCTGTCGTTCGAGACGATCCCGCGCGTCGACGAGCTCGTCGATACGTCCTTCGAGAGATTCCACGCGACGATTCATCTCACGAACCATCTGCTGAAATTCCTCGGGAATCCCACCCATTGCGGACGGCATCCCGCCGAGGCTCTCGTTGACCTGTTCTCGCGAAATCACTTCCATGTCTTCCATCGTTTTCTCCTCAGAATCGTCGAATACGACCGATTCCGACTGCTTCTCGTCATCTGCAAGAGAAGCGGTCGTCGTGTCCTGTGTCCCCAAAGTCATTTGTGAACCGTCACCGGAAACATTCCCGAATGGGTTCTCGTCGGTCTGCGGGGCCATCGTTATCCCGTCGCCGACATCGGTCTCGTCGCCGGCGAAGTCGACTTCCTTGCCACCACGTACCCGACGCGCCACCAACACACCACCTAGCACCAACGCGATTCCGCCGAGACCCATGAAGGCCCAAGTCATCCAGTCACTGCCCTGGTCCGAAACCGGTTTCGACTTGACGACCATCGGTCGTGGAGTACGAGACGGCTCGGGCTCGACCGGTTCCGCGGCGGCGAGAATTTCGGGCTCGATCAACTCCGGCTCTTCCATCGGAATCGAAGTCGAAGGCTCGTCGGCGATTGCCAGATCGGAAGCGATCTCCTCCAATTCGGTTGGCGCAGCCACGATCGGCTCGGACTCGACCACCGGCGTCGGCGTCGGCGCGGTCTCCTGGGCGGGCTCGGGGTCCGGCGGAAGCTGGGCAACGATCTCGTCGAAGGTCGGTTCGTCGAGACTCGGTACGGCCTCTTCCTTCGGCTCCAGAACAGGCTGGGCCTTGGGTTGGGTCGCCTTGGCGACCACGGGTGCGATCTTCGCGTCCCGGAAGACATCGATCACGATGCGGGGCGGATTCGAGAGGATCATCTCCTTCAGCCGGAGTCCATCCTTCGCGAGTCTAATTCGGGCCACCGATCGGGCGCCGAAGGGCTCGACCTCGACCATGACGATGAGTGATTTGGAGGATTTGATCCGACGAGGAATCGAACTCGCTTCGAGCGAGATCACCAACACCTCGGTCTCCGAGGTCGGGTCGGCTCGCTCGATTCGGTAGCCGACGGCACGATCGAGTTCGAAGACGACGCGGGTGAATTCGGCGTGTTTGCCGATCCTCACCTCCACGATCTCCGCGGCGACCGCCGCCTGGCTGATCCAGGCGCTCGATGCCAAGACGACAAGCCCGAGCATCCAAGCCAGGGATCGGTCCCCGAGTCCGATTTTCAGACTCCGAAGGGTCGGACGACGTCCCCCTCCGAATGGATTGATCGAATGATTCGACATTTCGTGCGGCACCTCCCTATGACCCCGATAGAGGCCAATCCCTCATGCCATTTCCGAGTCTGCGGAGCGCCATGGCCCGCCGATTCGAGTAAGAGCTACGTCCTCTCTTCGGGAGAAGTCTGCTCAGGCTTTACGAGAGATCTGCGCGCCGCCTGCCTCTTGCTGATCCGCTGGACGGAAAGCCCTGCGTTCAAAGGCCCCCACGGCGGCTCCCCATCGGTTCAGACCCGGTTCGCAAAAATCATCGCAAGTACCCGAATTGCCTCAGTGATACGCGGACCGTACCACGAGACCAGAGTGCCGTCGATCAAATGAATTCTGGCGTCCCGAGCGGCTGGACAATCGATCTCAGCCAATTTCTGGCGATCGGCCTCCGCAAAGGCGTAGGGCTCGTCCGGCAAGAGGATCACCTCGGGTTGAGCCCGCTCGACGTCGTCGAGATCGACGATCGGGTAGCGCCGATCGCTCGCAGACTCGAGCCGGCCAAAGAGGTTTTCACCCCCGCACAGCTCGATCATGTCGTGGATATAGGTGCCGTCGGCGATCGTCATCCACGGATCGCGCCAAATCGGACAGAACACCCTGGGGCGATTCGCTTGGGCCGCCGTCCGGATCGCCGCGGCCTCGATCGCCCGCTCGACCGGAACCACCCAACGCTTGACCGCCGTGGTTGTTGCACCGAGGGTCGCCAAGTCGCGGAACAGTCCCGCGCCCTCTGCGACCGTACGCGGATAGGTCACCCAGACATCGACCCCCGCCTCCGCAAGCCGCCGCACGACGCGCGCCGTATTCTCTTCGTGATTCGCGATGACGAGATCCGGCGTGCAGGCGAGGATGGCCTGCAGATCGGCGTCCTTGGTTCCACCGAGTTTCGCGAGCCCGTCGAAGGCGTCCCGTGGATGGACACAATACTGCGTCACGCCTACGAGTCGATCCGCCAATCCGAGTACGACGAGAGATTCGGAGAGACTCGGAACGAGACTCACGATGCGGCGAAAATCATGGGCCGGAAGCTCGTCGCGACGCGAATGCACGCGCGGATGGTCGAGCAGGCTGGGCTTCTCGGGACTGTCCGAGGCGTCAGGCATCTCGAAAGAGGATCTCGAGGACCGAACTGCGCAGTCGGATCTTCTCGATGGAACGACCGACGAGCGTTTCGGGAAGGCTGATCGAACGACGTCCATCCCGGACACGCAGATGCAAATCCGCGCCCTTCAAGAGGACTTCGATCTCTTCCTTGGCGATTCCCGGCAGGTCGATTTCGATTCGGGTGCGACCCCCGACGCGTCGAAACCGGATCGGCCGTCCCGTCGAGAATCGCGCCGCCGGGTCTTCGTCTCCGAAGAGATCGAGTGCCAGGGCTTCGAGCGCTTTCACGCCGATCACTTCCCTCGGCCGCAAAGAGACCCGACGAATCGGCACGGGGAAGCTCTCTTTGATCGCCTGGAGTTCCTCGCGTTCCAATTCGAGCCAACGACTGAAATAGCCCTGGCCCACCGACTCGGGCATCACGCGGTTGACGAGCACGGCATCGGTCGCAATTCCGTAGAGCGAGAGGTACGCGAAGGAGCGCCGGGTCTCGTCGACGATGACCCGCGTCGGATTGACGACGAGGCGCGCGCTCGTACGGTCGCTGTCGAGAAGAATTTGTCGAACATCGTCGATCTCCTCGTAGAGTTGCTCGAACGCGTCGAAGAATTCTTCGCGCGGAATCAATCGACCCGCATCGAAACCACGCACCAGCGGACGCAAGAATCGCGCACCCTTTCGCTCGAACTCGAAGAAATGCTGCATGAAAATTCGGAGGGCATCGGGGAAGCGAAGCATGCGCATGGTCGAACCGGTCGGCGCACAGTCGACGATGCAGACATCGAAGTCTCCCATCTGCTCGACCTCGTGTACCGCTCGGAGCGCAACGAGTTCTTCGATTCCGGGAAAAGCGAGCAGCTCTTCGGCCACCAGCGAATCGGCCTCGTCCCGAAGAAGCTCGCGAAGCCAGGCTTGAATACTTTGCCAAGCACCATCGAGTTCCACCTGGGCGCGAATTTCACGGGCGTAGACGTTCTCCGCAACCCGCCGCAGATGAGGTCCAACCGGTTGACCGAGCGCGTCGGCCAGACTGTGCGCCGGATCGCTCGAGAGCACACACACCCGATGGCCGTGACGCGCCGCTCCGAGAGCCGAAGCCAGGGCGAGCGTCGTCTTGCCCACGCCCCCCTTGCCCGTATAGAGAAGCACCCTCATAGAGATGCCCCGGGCACGGATGCAGGGTTCGCGGTCGGTCCGCAGAACGACACGATCAACTCGCCTTCCCGGTAGACGACGCGCTCGACCTCGAGCTTCGCAAAGCCGACGGGCAGCGCGATCTTCCTGCGCCGCCCGGCGACACCCACCACGAGTTCGTCCTCGACGCGAGAGACCTCGAGCGTTTCGGGGTCGAGCCCAGGAAGCGGAAGGCGAATTCGCGCCCCCTGCTCGTCTCGCTCGAATCGCATGCGCAACGCTCGACCGAGATGTGCGGCGGGATCGAGATCCCCGAATAGCACTTTTCCAAACGCCGCCAACGCCTTCACGCCACGCACTTCGTCGGGCTGGAGCGGAGCCGTCAGACAAGCCATCGGATGGAACGCCTCTTCGACCTCACGCAAACGCTCGACCTGAGTCTCGCCCCATTCGCGAAAGAACTCCTCCCGAAGGGCCTCCTCCGGCAACATGCGATTCATGATCACCGCGTCACTCGCAAGCTGAAACAGACACAGGTCCGTCAGCGATCGCCGCGCCTCTTCGATCACCATCATCTCGGGTGTCACGACGATTCGCACGCTGGTCTCAGCCGAGAGGAGCCGCGCACGCAAGCGATGCAATGTCTTGTAGAAGAGCCGATCGGCTTCGGCGAAAACCTCCGCCGACGGCAGCGGCGCCGCGACGAGTCCACGCGCGATCGGTTCGATGATCATCGCCGCGGCGCGCTGCAACCGCAGCAGCCAGCGAAGCCCGCTATGCGCGACCTCGGGCAATGTCACCAGGCGAAGAGTGCTCCCAGTTGGTGCACAGTCGACCAGAATCAGGTCGTAGTCACCGCTCGAAGCCCAGTCCTCGACACAAACCAGTGTGGCCAGCTCGTCCGCCCCGGGCAGCAAGGCCAATTCGTCCGCGACGACTTCGTCGATTCCCTGGTATCGCAGCAACTCGACGAGATACGCTCGAACGCGGCCCCAATGCGATTCGATGACGTGGCGCGCGTCGATCTCGAGCGCATCGAATCGCTCTGCCAGGCGACGCGGCTCGGGCCCGAGCGGCTCGTCAAGCACGTCGCCGAGACTATGAGCCGCATCTGCGGAGATGACGAGCGTCCGCACGCCACGCTCCGCCGCCCACGCACCGGTTGCCGCGGCCGTTGTGGTTTTGCCCACACCGCCCTTGCCCGTGTAGAGAATCAGGCGCATCCGGCGAACGTATCACGTTGGCTGGATCGAGCTAATGCTCCATGACCAGAAGTGGGCGGGGGACCCAATCCCGATTCATCCGCGCGCCCAGCTCGGCCCAGTGCCCCTTTGGCCGCTCGGTCCAGCGATGTTCGCAATTGAGACATTCCGACATTCGAAGCGTACCTCCATACATCACTTCGTCGGTCACGACCCGCTCGTCTCCACAGACCGGACATCCCACCGGTTGCACCGTGCGCAGCCCCGAATGACGTCTGGGGACGGTTCCTTGAGTTGCAGTCGCTTCTCGTCGCTCGACGCGTCGCTCGATCGGAGCGGCGACGTTCGCCAGCATCCCTTCGACGCGCGCGCGCTCGGCCCTGTTTCGTTCGCGCAGTCGGTGTCGATCTCGCGCACTGGCCAGACTTTCGCCCCGGCGTCCTCGAGCACGGAAGGCCGGCTTCAACGCCGGTCGTCCGAAACCCGCCGACTTTCGATCCTGCCGATTCTTTCGATCCTCTCGATTCGCGGGATGTCTGGGGCTGATCCCGGTCGTCGTTTTGACTCTTATCATCTTCTGTCCCTCCACCGGTGAGTTCCCTCGAACTCCTCATATGTCACGCCCTATGGCTAACGTCTGACGTCAGATTTCAGATCCAACGTCATGCCCAGCATCACGCGGATCTCTGACACCCGACGCCTAAGCGGCGCCTAAGCGGCACCCAACCGATACCCGACCGATGCCCAATTTCTGTGCCTCGGCGTGCGTCTCGCCACGTACCGCGTGAAGTGCTGATCCACAGATCTCGGCGCCGTTTTTTCAGCGCCTTTCAGCACCTTTCAGCACCTTCCGGCGCCGCGACACCTTGCGACACCTCAGCGCCTTTCAGCGCCGCGGCGTCGGCACTCCACGCGGCCCCGGGCGCCAGCGTCTTTGGGGGGCGAGTGCGCCCGATGTCTTGAAGGATCGGGGCTGCGCGTGACGACTTCGGTCACAGGAGCGAAGAAAAAGCGAAAAAACTCGGGGCGGCGCCCCTCGGGGCTCTGTAGTGTCGGGTATCCGGACGGAACGGAAGTCCCGTCGTCCTGCGCGACCTCAGAGTTCGCGGAGCTCGCGTTTGAGAATCTTGCCGGTCGGGCCCTTCGGCAACTCCGGAATGATTTCGATGAAACGAGGATATTTGTAGGCCGCCAGCCGTTCTTTGCAGAACGCTTGAAGTTCGTCGGGCGTCGCCTTCCCATCGACCGTGAGCGCGACGAATGCTTTGACCTCTTCGCCGTGGCTCTCATGCGGCACACCGATCACTGCGGCCTCGACAACGTCTTCATGTTCGTAGAGGACCTCCTCGACTTCGCGAGGATAGACGTTGAATCCGCCGCGCAGGATCATGTCCTTCTTTCGATCCACGATCCAATAGCAGCCATCCGAATCGCGATAGCCGATATCGCCCGAATGGAACCAGCCGTTGCGCAACGTCTCTTGGGTGGCTTCGGGCCGGTTCAGATAACCCTTCATGATGTTATGTCCGCGGATACAGATCTCGCCGCGCTCGCCGTCGGGCAAATGATCGTCGGCATCGTCCACGATGCACAATTCGACGCCCCATACGGGGTAGCCAATCGAGCCCGCCTTGCGCGGTTTGCCGAGCACATTGAAGCTCGCAATCGGCGATGTCTCGGAAAGGCCGAACCCCTCGAGGATTTCGACGTTGAACTTCTCTTCGAATGAGTTCATGACTTCGACGGGCATCGGCGCGCCCCCCGTCATGCAAATTTCGAGACTCGAAACGTCATACGCACGATCACCACGATGATGAAGCAGCCCGAAATACATCGTGGGCACACCCGCGAAAATCGTCAGGCGATCGCGCTCGATCAACTCGAAGGCCTCTTCGGGCGTAAATCGCGCCAACATCGTCATGCTGCCACCCGACGCGATCATGCCGTTCTGGATCACGCTCTGTCCGAAGGAGTGGAAGAGCGGGAGCGTCGCCAGAGCGCGATGGCCCTCGCTCGATGGCGGCATCAACTTCGGCACGACGACGGCACAGTTCATCAACAGATTGGAATGGGTGAGTTCGGCGCCCTTGGGCTTGCCCGTCGTCCCCGAGGTATAGAGAATGACGGCCGTGTCCTGGGGTGAGGTCGGATGCGGTCCATCGATTGGATCGGTCCCGGCCATCACCGCGATCGTATCCGCATCCTTTTCACCGTCCGCGACGATGATCGGAACGGAGAGCGGTTCCGCGCCTTTTCGGCCCGCTTCCTCGAAGAGGGGATGGACGATCAACAGACGTGAGTCGGAGTCCTCGAGGAAGTACGTGACCTCAGGCGCGGGCGCGAGGATGTTGATCGGAACGACGGTCG